>Ga0194125_10013794_pt1 | contig 10445 bp, 8 predicted proteins | sample TA2KigC250mmetaG_FD_148626 | JGI IMG/M metagenome (GOLD analysis project Ga0194125, IMG submission 148626) | Freshwater microbial communities from Lake Tanganyika, Tanzania - TA2015034 Kigoma Deep Cast 250m | ecosystem: Environmental > Aquatic > Freshwater > Lake | place: Tanzania: Lake... | reverse complement strand
TTCTACTCCGTGCAGGACAACCAGAATCCGGACATCACCGAAGCCGCCCTGCTGGGCCTGCTGGACAAGTACAACAAGGACCCCAAAATCCACGGCATCCTGGTGCAGCTGCCGCTCCCCAAGCACATTGACTCCAACAAGGTGCTTTACGGCATCAATCCCGACAAAGACGTGGACGCCTTCCATCCGGTGAACGTGGGCCGCATCTTAATCGGCAACTACGCCTTCCTGCCCTGCACCCCCGCGGGCTGCCAGGAACTCATCGTCCGCTCTTACGGCGATCCCAAGGGCAAGGAAGTGGTGGTGGTGGGCCGCTCCAACATCGTGGGCAAACCCATGGTGGCCATCATGATCCAGAAGCTCAAGGGCGCCAACGCCACCGTCACCTGCGTGCACACCGGCACCCCCAAAGAAAACATGATTGCGCACTGCCAGCGGGCCGACATCCTCATCGTGGCCGCGGGCGTGCCCAAGTACGTCCAGGCCGACTGGGTCAAAGAAGGGGCCTGCGTCATCGACGTGGGCGTCAACCGCATCGGCATCAGCGAAAAGACCGGCAAGGCCATCCTGGCCGGCGACGTGGACTTTGAGGCCGTCAAAGAGAAGGCCTCCTTCATCACCCCGGTGCCCGGCGGCGTCGGCCCCATGACCATCACCATGCTCATGAAAAACACCGTCATGGCCGCCAAATTGTCCGCGGGGCTGCTTAAGATTTAAGTGATTTCTTGAAATCTATTAAGGGGAAAGGGCCGCGGCCCTTCCCCCTTAAATTTTTCGAAAAAGCTTTTTGGTGGGCAGGGGTTGGTAGCCTAGGCTTTCCAGCCTGTGGCGCCCCCCCGACCCCCAAACTCCTATCCCCAGGTCCTGCTACTAATGCGTATTGCGAGAGAGCAGGAATCTAAGGTGCCCTGTTATCCATTCAATACCTCCAGGGGCGGAATGCCGTCAAACCTGAGTTAATCCCCCAGCAGCAGATTAATGCTGGGAGTGATGGAGACGACGGGTTTAACGGAACCCTTCGCGCTTCCCGTATTGTTTAGATCGTGGTGGAATTTGGGCCAGTGGGTAGCGGCCAGTCCCGGCGAATCGCCATAGATGGCATGCAAACCCGAAGCCTCGCCAGCCGAAAAGCTCGCATAAATGGTGCCGTCGGCCCCGATGGCCGGGCCGGAGTCGAAGTCTGAACCGAAGACCGAACAATGCCATTTCTCGCTGCCGTCACCGGGATTGATGGCATAGACCGTGCCCCCATGCGACACCGCGTAGACGATGCCGTCAGCCCCCACGGCCGGGCAAGCCATTGTGTAATAATCAGTGTCAAAGGCCCACTTCTGCGTTCCTTGAGTGACATCGTCCTGAATGGCATAGACCTTATTGTGGTTCAGGCCCGATCCTCCCACATAGATGATGCCGTCGGCACCGATAGCCGGAGAGCTATTAAGGAGGGATCCCTCGGCGGTAAACGCCCATTTCTGGGTGGCGCTGGCGCCGTTATCCGTGATGGCATAGAGGTTATTATCATTAGCCCCCACGTAGATGGTGCCGTCCGGCCCGATGGCTGGGGAAGATTTCCCGCTGATGTTCCCTCCCAGGGTAATAACCCATTTCTGGCTGCCGCTGGCGCCGTTATCCTGGACGGCATACAGGTTGTTGCCATATTCTTTGACGTAGATGGCGCCGTCCGCCCCGATGGCTATTTGCGTGGCTATGCCGGCTCCGGCGGTGAACTCCCACTTCTTGGTGGCGCTGGCCCCGTTGTCCTTTACGGCAAAGAGCTTGCTTTTCGCCCCCACGTAGATGGTGCCGTCGGCACCGATGGCCGGGGAAGAAGGACTAGAAGCGTTGGTGTAAAAAAGCCACTTGGTAGCGCCTTGGGCGCCCTCGTCCTTGATGGCAATAAGATAGGTCCAGGTCCCGACGTAGATGGTGCCGTCGGCGCCGATGGCCGGTGAACCACTCGTATTGCCGGTGGTGGTATAGGCCCACTTTTGGGTGCCGTCGGGGTTGACGGCATAGAGCTTCTTGTCATCGCCCCCTCCCACATAAATGGTGCCGTCGGCGCCGATGGCCGGGGAAGAACTCCCCCCCCCAGCGCCGGTGGGTAAGAACCACCTCTCGGTGCCGGGGGTCTGGGCCCCGGCCGGCCCGCTCATGAGAACCAGGCAGAGAATCGCCATGACGCCTAAAAATATCTTCCCTTGCATAGCCTTTCCTCCCGCAATCACCCCGCCCCGGGAACTGGACTGGAAGACCTGGAAAAATGAACAGGGCCGTCCCAACGCGCGACAAGCGCCGAGGGGCGGCCCCAAATCCATGACTGCATCCATTATCCACTCCTAAGTGGATAGCCATCCGGTATTGGTGCATAAATGATTTTTTATATGTTATTTTTTAAACACAAAAAGCCGCCAAAGTCAAGGACTAACTATTAAGGACTAACTGTTAAGCAGTGAGGAGCCTCCCATGCCCTTATCTATGGCTGGGCGTGGCGGATAAACTCCCTCACCCGCCGCACATACCCATCACCTCCCACCGGCATGGTATCTTCATGCCCCGCTCCGTCTATGGGGTAAAATTCCTTGGGCGGCACGGCCGCCTCATAGAGCCGCTTTCCCATGGTGAACGGCACCACCCGGTCCTGCTCCCCATGGATGATGAGCTTGGGAATGCTGATCCGGGCCAGCCTCCCGGCGGTGTCGAATTTGTGGGCAAAGCGGCCCTTCCCCGGCAGCCAGCGATAGTGGTGATTGGCCATGTCCCCCACGCTGGTGAAAGCCCCGTCCAGAATTATGGCCCGGGCCGGGACCCGGAGGGCCAGATCCGCGGCCACCGCGCCGCCCAGGGAGCGCCCGAAGAAAACGATTCGCTCGGGAGGCGCACCCAGTTCATTTCGCAAATATTCATAAGCCGCCCGGGCGTCCCGGTAAACCCCGGCTTCGCTGGGCTGGCCGGTGCTCAAGCCATAGCCCCGGTAGTCGAAAATGAAGCTGGCCAATCCCGCCTGGCGCAGGAGGGCCAGTCCGCCGATTTCATAGCTGATGTTGCCGCCGTTGCCGTGCATCCACAGCAACACCGGCGCCCCCTCCCCCGCCGGCACATACCAGCCGTGGAGACGGCAGCCGTCGGCGCTGTCAAAATAAACTTCCCGAAAATCCAGGCCCGCCTGGCGGGGCGTACCCTCCAGCTTTTGGTCCGGGAAAAAGATAAAGGTCCGCTCTACCCAGCTTTCCCGTAAGGAGAGGACGAGCAAGATGAGGTGGCCGATTATTACACCGATAAAGGCAAATAATAGAAGTCGGAGCATGGCTCTCATGAGCAGGTGTCAGGTGTCAGGTGTCAGGTGTCAGGTGTCAGGTTTTGGGTTTTGGATTTTAGGTTTTGGATTTTAGGTTTTAGGCCTCGGTTTGGGGTCAAGATTTTAAAGAATTTCTTTAATCTATTCACTATTCCCTAGTACCTGAAACCTGAAATCTGTAACCCGAAACCTGAAACCTGACACCTATCCCCTACCCTCCCAGCGCCTCCGCAATCCGGGCCACCACTTCCGGGGCGCGCAGGGTTTCCAGGTTGTGGTACTGACCCCCCAAAATCTGGCTCAGCTCCGGCAGGCAGCCCAGGTCCAGGCAGGGGGCGAAGCGCTCCGTGTCCAGGATTAACGAATTGATGCCCAGGGCGCCCAACCGGGCCGCCAGTTCCTTGACTTCGTCCATGGCCCGGCCGCCCCCCAGGCTGATGTTGGCCCGGCCATCGGTGATGAGCACCAACAGGAACGCGTCCTGGGGGCGCCTGGCCTTTTCGTTTTTAAGGACCTCATATGCCAGTTGCAGGGCGTGGGGCAGCGGCGTCTTGCCGCCGGTGGGAAGCGGAGTCAGGTGTCTCTGGGCCAGTTCGATGCTGTTGGTGAAGGGAAGGGCCAGCCTGGCTTCCAGCCCGCGAAAAATGATAAGCCCCACCCTTTCCCGCTTCTGGTAAGCATCCAGAAGCAATGACAGGATGGCGGCCTTGGTTTCCGCCATGCGCTCTTCCACCCCCATGGACCCGGAGGCGTCCACCACGAAGAGGATGTGTCGGCCGATGCGCCTCTCCCGGACTTTGAAGCGCAGGTCCGGGTCGGCGATGGCCAGGGCCAGGTTGCCCCGCTCCCGCACCCCCTGGTAAGGGGCCGCGGCCCGGAGCGTCGCGTCCAGGGCCAGGTCCGGCGGGCCGTTCTTGGTCATGGTGTGGCGGACGTAGCGCCCCCTCTGGTCTTCGGATTTGGCCCGGGTGCGTCTGCCCGGCGCCTTGCGAGTCTGGCGGTCCGGGGGCAGCTCCAGGGGGCGCACCGCAAAAGGCTCCCCCGGCGGGGTGGAGACTTCCCCGATTAAATGAACCTCCCCTTCTTCTGGCCCGGAACCTTCCGAGGCCGGGGGCGGGGGCGCCGATTTGGCCTGCTCTTGTTCCTCCCGGTGCTTGCGGAAGGTCTCCTCCAGCTTCTCCTGGTCCATGACCTTGTCGCTGAAGGGTTTGCGCCGCAGGCGGTGGGGCAGCACCAGCTCCGCGGCCTCCCGCACGTCCTCGGGGCTGACTGCATCCCGCCCGTAATAGGCCGCCAGGGTCTGGGCCACCTTGAGCATGTAGATGTCGGCCCGGTGGCCGTCCACCCCCTGGTCCAGGCAGATCAGGGTGATGAGGCGGAGAATGTCATCGCCGTAAGTGACCCTGGGAAGGCGCTCCCGGGCGGATAGTATGGCCTGGCGGATGGCCTCCTGTTCGTCCTGGAACCGGGCCGCGAAGCCCTCGGGATCGGCTTCATAGGCCAGGCGCCGCTCCACTATGGCCATGCGAGCCTGAAGATTTTGAAGGCCGCTGATTTCCACGCACAATCCGAAGCGGTCCAGCAGTTGGGGCCTCAGCTCCCCTTCTTCCGGGTTCATGGTGCCGATAAGGATAAAACGGGCCGGGTGGGTAAACGAGATGCCCTCCCGTTCCACCACGTTCACCCCCATGGCCGCGGCGTCCAGGAGCGCGTCCACCAGATGGTCGTCTAACAGATTAACTTCATCAACATAGAGGATCCCCCGGTTGGCCGCGGCCAGCAAGCCCGGCTCGAAGTGCTTTTCGCCGCTCTTGATGGCCTTCTCCAGGTCAATGGCGCCCAGGAGCCGGTCTTCCGTGGTCCCCAGGGGCAAATCCACCACCGGCATGGGCCGCTGCCGCATCGGCAGGGCTTCACCCATAGCCTGGCGCTTCCGGCAGGCGTCGCACATCATCTCCGCCCGCTCCGGGTCGCAATGGAAGGGGCAACCCGCCACCACCGGCATGGGGGGCAACAGCTCCGCCAACCCCCGGGCCGCGGTGGACTTGGCCGTCCCCTTCTCCCCCCGAATCAACACCCCGCCGATGAGGGGATTGATGGCGTTGAGAATGAGAGCTTTTTTGAGACGCTCTTGCCCTACCAAGGCGGCGAAGGGGTAAAGGGGGTGTTTGGAGGTCATGGAGATCGTGCTGGTCATATTCCGATATTACATTGTTTAAACCAGCGATGGCAAGGGCTAATGCCCTTGCCATCGCCAAGGCCACCGGGCTGCGCCCGGTTTTTGGGGGAGGGAGCTAAGGGCAGCAACCCCTTACCCCCTCCCCCAAACCCCCACCCCCAATCCCTTAAAATTAATTCTGGTTCCCCAGCTCCGCTTGGGAACCCATTTGGGGCGAAGCTTTGCTTCGCACATCTGTTAGTGTTGAGTTACCTTGTCATCAAAGCCTCATTCTCTCTCACATCCCTATTATACCGTGTCCGCTTTCAGGTGCAACAAACTCAACCTGTAACTTATTGATAAATCTTATTTATTTTAACCGAAAACCGAAGACCGAAAACCGAAAACGGTATTAATCCTCTCCACCAGCTTATTATCCTTGGCTACTTTCAAGTCGTAGTGCATTTGCAGGTTGAGTTAGAATTGGGGGGTGGTGTGGAAATAGCGGGCCAGGCGCAGGGCCGCCTGTGCCACCAAGGCGAAAGAATAATTTCATATGGGCTTTTCCTTGGCATGAGCAACCCCTCCGGTTGCTATCATGCCATATAAAAGCTATTGTTCAAATATAATAACGTTAGTGTATTTATGAATTGCTGGACTTATTACTCAGGTCACGCAATTGTTCTCATTTCGCCAAATCAGTTACTTGAATTTTTAGGACTGAGGACTGAGTCTTCGCCATCTCTATCTTAAATTACTCAGTCCTCAGTCCTCATCACTCAGTCCTGCCTTGGATAATGGGAACAATTAATGGCTCCGAGTAATAGTTATAGGAGCTTGATAGGAGACCCCGAGAGGCTGCGGGCAGTTTTTTTAATTAGCTTGACATAAAACAATTTTCCGGTAAAATCCATTCAAGTTTAGCATGTCAGACTGAAATCAGGGCCACAAGTCCTGGACAAGAATCGGACGGGGCTGCTAATTCCCGGCCGATTTTTTTTGCCTGACTGCTGTGCGCCCTGCTTTTTTGGCGGGAATATCTTAGCAGTATTTGCAGGAGGTTTCACAATGAAGGAAACTGGTACGGTAAAATGGTTTAATGACTCCAAGGGCTTTGGCTTTATTGCTCGGCAAAGCGGTCCGGATGTGTTTGTGCATCACAGCGCCATTAAGGGCGAAGGCTTCCGCACCCTGTCAGAAGAGCAGGCGGTGGAGTTTGAGGTAACCCAGGGTCCCAAGGGTCCTCAGGCCCAAAACGTGGTAAAACTTTAGGCCACCAAGCCTAATCGTCTGACTCCGGCGGTTTCGGGACTCTCGGAGTTCCGGCGCCTTGACCCTTAGAGAGGTGGAACTTGGCCAAGAACCGTTACGGCTGGCAAAAGCGCGCCAAAGAGCTGGCCCGCAAAGAGAAGAACGACGAAAAAATGAAACGTCGCCAGAGTAAAACCACTACACCGCCGGCGGAGGAAATGCCGGCGGTGGTTGAAGAAGGAACTTAAAGGTCCTGAAGGGGCACACCTGCTGCCGGAAAACTCCGGTAAGTCCATACCGGCTAAACCAACTAGGAGAAGATATGAGTATGAAATTGTACGTGGGCAATCTGTCCTACGAGATGACCGAAGAACAGCTGAACACTCTTTTTTCCGAGGCCGGCGAAGTGACCTCGGCCAAGATCATCACTGACCGGCACACGGGCCAACCCCGCGGCTTCGGTTTTGTAGAAATGGAAACCAAAATGGACGGCCAGAAGGCCATTTCCATGCTCAATGGCCGGAATGTTGACGGGCGCCCCATGGCAGTCAATGAAGCCAAGCCGCAGCAACGAAGCGGATTTGGCGGCGGCCGCGGCGGTTACCGTTAGCACCGGGGTTCAAGAGGTCGGAAGCGGGCGCTCGCCCACTTCCGGTCCTTTGACTTCCGGGTAATCAAAAGGCGGCCTCTTGGCTGCCTTTCTTGTCAGAAACCGAACCGGATGCCGTGTTCCGCCAGTCTTTATGCGTCGGCAGATGCGAAGGATTTTTCGATGAAGGTCTTTTTGGTTTATGTTAGAGACGAAAACTTTTGCCGATTGCTCCCCAAGGAGTTGGATAGATCAAACTCCGGCAAGGGGCGGATCAAAGTGATGGGGTTTCCGCCCTTGGGGATTCAGACCCTCGCTCCGGTCCTGCGTCAGCATGGACACCGGGTGCGGATGTTTGATACGTGTCACCCGCAGATGCAGGCGGAACATATCGCTCAGGCTGTAGCAGAAGAACGGCCCGACGTCATTGCCCTCTCCTTCCTCTCCACGACCACCTACCCCGCGGTCAAAAGCCTGGCCCAGCGATTAAAGTTGGGAGCGCCGCAAATCCCCATCATCGTGGGCGGAGCATTTGCCACTATGAATTCGGACCGCATTCTGGGAGACTGCCCTGCCATTGATTGCGTGGGGGTCGGAGAAGGCGAAGAGCTCTTACCGGATTATTTGAGCAACCTCGCCGATCCAGGCTCGGTGGCCGGCCTGGTCTGGCGTAACGGCGGGGAGATCGTGGAGAACGTTTTACGTCCGCTCATTGGGGATCTGAATCAGTTTCCTTACCCTGACCGGACCAGCCTGCCCATCGACTTCATCGAGTCATTGCCCCTGGACGTCCCTGCGGTCCTCTCTCTGGATAAATTTTGCACCATGCAGACCTCGCGAGGCTGCCCTTATGCCTGCATATATTGCGATATTCCCTCCCTGGCCCGGGGCAAATGGCGTTACCGTTCCTCGGAGCATGTTTTGGGAGAAATGCAGCAATTGAACGATATGGGCTATCGTTCCATTTACCTTACCGATGACCATTTTCTCCTTAACCGTAAGCGCATCAGCGAAGTTTGCCGCGGCATCATTGAACGCCGACTACAGTTCCAGTGGGGCTGCGAAGGCAGGGTGGATGCCGTCGCGGTCGATCAACTGCCTCTCATGAAAAAGGCCAACTGCAATTTCCTGGCGTTTGGAGTGGAGGCGGGTACACAAAAGGTGCTTGATCGGCTGAACAAAAAACAGACCCTGAAGCAGGTGGAGCATGCGGTCAGTGAAGCGAAGCGGCATGGAATCGCCAGGGTGCACGGATTTTTTGTCATCGGCTCTCCCGGCGAAACCGAGGAGGATATCCTGGCCAGCTTCCGTTTCGCCGCTCGGCTGAAGCTGGACACCTTCGGTTTCAATCGCTTATGCGTTTACCGGGGCACCCCTTTATGGCAGGAGTATATCGACCGCGGGATCATTGACGACGCGCGCGATTGGGACAAATGGTTCAAGTGTTCGGACATCGACCCCTCCGTTCTATCGAGCGAGAGGGTGAATCGCCGGCGCATGAAAGGCTACGCCTTGCTCTTTGCCCGCCGCATTTTCGGGCGTCCCATCCGCACCTATAAGCTCCTGCGTATATTCGGCCGACATATGAAGAAGTCCGATATCCTAAAATTGCTCTGGAGCCCTTTTCGACGCCGGACTTTGACCCGTAAGCCCGATCTCCCGGCCAGGATGATTGAATTGGGACTCGAAGAGCCCGAGAGGGGCGCCGTCTCCACCATGTGAACCGAACCGAACTGCTATGCGCCGAGGCGGCTGAAAAGAAGGCGCAAATAAATGCCTTCCGATAAGACCGACAAGGAGAAGGTGATGAGTAAAAGATTATCCGTGGGCAACCTGCCCCACCAAATGACCGGAGAACAGTTGACGACCCTTTTTTCTGAGGCCGGCTTGGTGGCCTCAGCCAAGACCATCACTTATCTGCACAACGGGCAGACCTGTGGTTTCGGCTTTGTGGAGATGAAAACCCTGGCGGAGAGCCAGAATGCCATTGCTATGCTCAACGGCCGGCATGTGGACGGGCGCACCCTGGTAGTCAAGGCAGACAGGCCGCAGTCAAAATGCTCCTTTGGCCGCCGTAGCCGCAACGGCCGGTGATCGCTGGCATCGAAGGTGATAGTTCGGAAAGGGGACGGCGAAGACTCAGTCCTTAGTCCTCAGTACTAAAATTTCAAGTAACTGATTTGGCGAAATGAGAATAATTACGTGACCTGAGTAATAACTGCCACCATCAGGGTTTTTAACATCTAATCAACCCGGGAAAAAGATATTGAGAAACAAATGAGGCTCTTGCAAAATTCATTTTGAGGCTGCGATTTTCCCATGTTGCTTAAAGAAATATCCGGTAGCACATCGCGGCCTAAAGGCCGCAACCAAACTAAAAAAGGACCTAATTACTTTAATTAAATCAAGGTGTTACAGGCAAAATCTTCGCGAAAAAACCAGAAACTCGGATTCAGTAGCACAGGCTTTCCAGCCTGTGCCGGCGCAGGCTGAAGCCTGCGGCTGCATAATTTTGCAAGAGGCTCAAATACTTCGACATAACATGAAATTGGCGCCATTTCTCAGTTTAGAGACCATCCGACTTGCCCGCCGACAGCAGGCCAGGAGACCGTAAATGACACCCAAAGACGTTAAGGCGATGTTTTCGGAATTTGACGCTTATTGCAAAACGCTGGATAGGAACGGCTGTATCAGCTATCCGGCCACCATCACCTGGACCATGATAGGACCCCATTACGGCCGGCCCGTGGTGGTGATTATGGGGAAGACCCGGGAGGCCGGTGACCTGCCTCCGGGTGAATTGCAGGTGCCATCGGAGGTTTTGCACGAGGTGAGGCAGGTTGGATATGGCGCCCAGCCTCTCAGCGTGGGGGAAATCAAGGACTATTGGCGAGAGGCTAGGCTGTTGATTGTCAAAAACCATTGGCATCCCGAAGCCCGGCTGGTGCAATATTAATCATGCCCAGAGTTACCGACTAGACAAAGCCCCCAGAGCCCGGCGGTCATGAACGCCGTTTCTGAGACCGACAGCGCTTAATACTAATTATACGTCAAACATAGAGTATTAATCCAGTTGAAGCAGGTCATTGATCGAACCAGATCAGGTTGTTGGAACAGTGGGCGGATGGCCTCGCACAGGACATCGATGACCT
>Ga0194125_10013789_pt1 | contig 10450 bp, 10 predicted proteins | sample TA2KigC250mmetaG_FD_148626 | JGI IMG/M metagenome (GOLD analysis project Ga0194125, IMG submission 148626) | Freshwater microbial communities from Lake Tanganyika, Tanzania - TA2015034 Kigoma Deep Cast 250m | ecosystem: Environmental > Aquatic > Freshwater > Lake | place: Tanzania: Lake... | reverse complement strand
AATCAAGGAAAAAGCGATCCGCCGGCTCAAACATACCAGCAGAAGCAAGATCCTGAAGACCTACCTCGGGTAAATTCATCCATCATGAAACCCATCATCTCACCTTCTCTCCTCTCTGCTGACTTCAGTCACCTGAAGAAGGACATTGAGATGATAAATGCCAGTCAAGCCGACTGGTTCCATATCGATGTAATGGATGGGGTGTTTGTTCCCAATATCTCTTTTGGTTTCCCGGTATTAAAGGCTGTTCGCAAGTACGCTTCAAAGCCCCTTGATGTTCACCTGATGATCGCAGAGCCTGACCGGTACATTGAAAAGTTCGCCGCCGAAGGTGCCGACCGGATCACCATCCATTACGAAGCGGTCACACACCTCCACCGGTCGATCCAACTGATCCGGCAGACGGGAAGGAGAGCCGGCGTGGCGCTCAATCCCCATACCCCTGTTGAGCTTCTGGAAGACATCCTGCCATTCCTTGACATGGTTTTGATTATGTCTGTCAACCCTGGATTCGGAGGTCAGACCTTCATCGAACATACCTATGAAAAGATCACCCGTCTGCGGAATATGATTGATGTCCGCCAACTGAATACGATCATTCAGGTTGATGGCGGTGTGAATCTTGACAATGCCCCTGCCCTCCTTCACCACGGCGTCAATTCGCTCGTTGCCGGCAATGCCATTTTCGGAGATCCCTCCCCCGTGGAGGTGATCCGGAAGATGAAGGAAATGGGCTGAATAAATTCTGAAAGGCTTTAATCAAGGACTCATTACGCCGATGAACATGTTAGCGTTGTTATCCACAATGGCCATATCATTGGTATCGATCACCCCGTCGCCATTGATATCTGTCGCCAGGTAGCCCATGAGGAAGGCACCGGAATCGTTGTCCACATCTCCCATATCGTTCGTGTCAACCACGCCATCCTGGTTTTCATCGCCTGAAAAAAAGGCATAGGTGCCTGCCGAGACCGGCGTCATGTTATCTCCATAAGCCCGGCTGGATAAAGGGGTAAAATCATACGAAATGGAGAGGGGAGCAAAGGGGACAGGCAAGCTACTCCAGGTTTCAATGCCATTGCGGTGTCTGACGACCAGGTAATAATCCGCCGTGAGGGCATGTGGTAATCCAACGGCTGCTACACCATTTACATTCAAGGAGATACCGCTGATTTGGTGGATCTTGTTGTAGGGTGACGAATAATGACGCAGCTCCAGCGAGAATGTATCCGCTACACAGCCGGAAAACTTGTCTCCATTTTCATCCTGAGCCTTATTCATGGTGCCATTGCCGGCATACAGTCCTTCAATAAAAAATTTCAGGGTCAACTCGTGGTTGCATGCAGATAATGGGGCATCTGTTGCAGTGATCGAAGCTACACCCCGCCGGATCAAATTGGTTGTATTGGCGCCTGATGGCCAAATCCCATCGGCATCAGAGGCACATCCTGATATTTCGTTTCCGGCATTCCGGGCTTCAATCCGCCGGATGCCATTGGGGTTATTCTGACCAATAGGTACTACTGCCGGATAATCACCCACTGCACTCGAACCTGTCTGCATGTAAACATCATTAATGCTCACAGGCAACTGCGACTGGGTTGGGTTTGTCGGTGTAGCAGTTCTGATTTGGTAGCAGAACAAAGGGTCGCCGGTTCCTCCCTCATTATCGAACAAAAGAACATATTTTCCCGATGTAAGGATGTTGGCAGAACCTTTCACAAATGCCCCGTCATCGAGGGTGGATGTGGTTCTGGGTGTTGTGGCAATATCCAGTGCCGTAATGGTTTTACTTCCGATAAACATCGGCGAACCCGGCGAAGTGGTACCTGTATAAACAGATAACCTTACCTGATGAACCTGTCCGGCATCAAACCGGGTTGAGTTTCCGGTGGGCTGAAAAAAAACCCACACCGGGCCGCTTTCTCCACTACCATTGGTCGTAAATGCGTTCAAAATGGGATTTGAAGCGAACTCTGTTCCTGTCCACACATTACCGGCGCCATAAATATTAGTAGCGTCAGATAGAAGCCCAAGTCCGGCACGTATGTTATAGGTCGTGTTGGCTGTAAGGCTCGAAAAGCTGACACACACAGCAAAGGGAGTTCTGGCATTATTGGTGCTTGCCGCCGTTTTGCTGCCCATATACCTGGGCACCACCATCTCCGTCATAACTGGCTGCGAGGGCGCTGCGATGGAGATGATCCCGCTCGTATCATTCAATACACCCGGAGAAGCAGAGATCAACCGGTAGTCGCCCGCCTGGCTGAATTGAATATCGCTGAAGGCGGCTATTCCGGCAACAGCCGTTTTTACTGTTGTGCCGGATACATTTCCTGGCCCTGTATACTTGGTTAGTGTGATATTTCCCGTAAAAGAGGTGTTCACGGTCTGATCAGGTTTGCAAGCTGTGACGGTAAAAGGAGCTACAGCGACCCCGGCAGTGCCCGATGAAGGGAAATTATCAAAGTCCAGGTATCCCATTCCCGTTGTCGTGGTGATGGCTATCTTCATCACTACCGGTATATGGTCTGACTGGTAATACAAGGCATAGGTAACGCTATCCGGGACTGTTGGAGACAAGGGTAATCTGGTCAATGAGTCATTGAAGTGATTTCCATCATTTCCTAATGCCAGATAGGTTCCCGGAACATATTTCGCTCCGTTGGTGCCGGTAAGGATATCATTGGTAACCAGTTGAAAATCGAACCGGCTGTCCATCCCGCCGGTGGCACCACCTCCAAAGGCTCTCGTACGTGTGCTCTGACTGTGAATAAGGTCATAAGTGGCATTGCCATTCCAGTACCCCCTCATATTCAGCGGATCTTTCATCCGGATGGTACCAGAGTCAAGCAAAAGCTTGTAAGCCGGTTCATCGCCATGATAAAGATTGAAATCGCCACAGAAAATGATATTTTCTCCGGAAGTCTGCGCGGTAATGTAGTTTTTAAACTTCTTACTTTCCCGGTACCGATCCAATTCATTGGATCCTGTGCCCCCTGCTTTCAGGTGGGCAGCATACAGATCCAGGTAGGTTGTGTCAGTGGTGGTGGTGTTAACATAGAGCCGGTAACGGCTGATATTGCGCAAAGATGTCTGGATGGTATCCTGCGACTTCAGATTGACCTTTTGAAGGTTGAAAAACACCATGTTATCGGAGTCCGGTCCGTTGATGTACTGTGCCCTGGCGTAATTGTTCGCTCCTCCCTGGTTGATCACATAGGTCAGTATGTGATTACATTCTGTTACATTGTTGATCTCAACAACGACCAGGATATCCGGACGGTAATAGTTGAATATCTTTTTGAAGTTGGCTGTATTTGCCGGATTGGATGGAGAGTAGGCGAGCACATTATAGACCATCATTTTCAATGTATCCTGGGAAAACAAGGAGTACGTGAATCCAGCAATGAGCAGTATCGTTACAAGAATTTTTTTCATGGCGAGAAGATATATCTGACAAACTCACCCCCTAGGTCCCCCTCTCTTTAAAAAGAGAGGGGGAAGCCGAAGGCGGGGGTGAGTTTATCAGCAACAAAGGTACAAAACATTGAACTTCTTATATGTTTTGGGGATTGGATATTTTTATGTACTTTTGCCGCGCAATCGGGGTATAGCGTAGTCCGGTTAGCGCGCCTGCTTTGGGAGCAGGAGGTCGTAAGTTCGAATCTTACTACCCCGACAAATCAAAAGTCCTGTACGAAGTACAGACTTTTTTTATTTTGCAAAAGAGACAAACTTGCTTGGATCTGATGCAAAATAAAAAAAGATGATGAGCGAAGCGAATCAGGACTTTTGATTTAGACCCGCCCAAAAAAGATCACCGAAGGTAATCTTACTTGCAGCCCCCTCCCTGCCCTCCCCCACACGGACTACACTTTGTACACATCTTGATCCCGTCAGAGATCAATCCACACTTTACAGTTCGCCATCTTTTACCTCACTCCTGGCACCTGTGAAATCTCAACCGGCATTTGTTTCAGAAAAATCTGAAATATAAGATTGCGGGTGCGGGCTTGGATACGCGAAATGGTGAACTGTAAGATTGGAAGTAAAAAATAATAGCTCCAAGTGGGGGAAGAGCCGGGGATAGGGGCTTAATGGGTTTTACCAATCGCCTTAATCTGGCTTTTAGGGATACCGGCCTCAGCAGCATATCTCGGCCAGCTTCCAATTACATCGGAGATCTGGTCAATGATCTCGCCTGGCTTCCTGATATTCTTCCGTTCAGCCACCAACATTAAATCGGAATGATTTATCTCTGATCGTTTTCCGTTGATGGAAAGTTGATGTTGTGCAAGGTATTTATGAGATGGCTTGAAGGCATAAGTCAAATCGTACGCCGGCGCAAGCCTCCACTGGCCTGATCTGTCCATCAGAAATGAAATGTTTTTTGCATGATCATCGTTATTAACGCCAATGACATTAAAGACCATCCTGCGGTAAAGCCGATCGGCATCGGGGTAAGGTAGTCTGATGCTGCGCATGGCCTGAAATGCCTGCTCATAACTGTAAGCCAGGGGATTGTTGTAATCATAATGACAAAGGCCACACAAGGTGAGCATATGCAGTTTTGAATTACGACCGGGAGGGTCGAAACGGCGGGTCATGAAGTGGGCCCGTCCATTCTCTTCCAGGAGCCTGCATTCAGTCATAGATATGCCGCAATCTTTAGCCATTAAGTGACAGGCATACTCAATACGGCCATACCTTTGGGATCACCCAGTTGCTCATCCATAATCCCATCCAGCTTGATAAGCCAGTGGGAATATCCATCAGGGGCGTCGAGCTGACCCGACCTGACCGTCCCATGCCTGTTGATTGCAATCACAGCCTTGGCACGGGCGCCACCGGCTGAAGTGCCTACCCTGATGATATCGAGCATGCCCTGCTTTTGATCTTCTGAAATATTAGCGCTGAACTCGCTTTTCCGGTTGACCGCCTGCTGAGCAAGGTTCACAAGCTCTGAAATTTCAAGCACATTTGAAGATCCTCTTTCCATGCGTGTTGCCGGACGAAACTCGAGGGCCCCCATCCCGCGTTTACCCATATAACACAGCATTTCAACAGGATTTATGCTAATTTCATTACGACCATGGATCGCCAACCAGGTATTGATCAACTGTTGTCCGAATTTATCGGGAAGGCTATCGGACAGCAGACCGGGAAGTCCTCTGAATGTTTCAGCAGGGATGTCCGGAAAACTGTAGATACGCCCATTAAGAAAAATGGTCTCTGAGAGGGTGGTCAATCTACTCCGGAAGCGAGGTGATCAACATCCCCCGGTTTTAGGTGGTCAATATCACCGGATTTTGCAATAAAGAGCATTTTATTGCACTATTTGAAACATTACTAATTATTATCCGTATATTTGCACAAAAAGAGCAATAAAATGCACCAGGAAGATTTAATAAAAGCGCTGAAGGATCGCCGTGAAGCGTTGAAAGTAAACCAGGAATACCTGGCAGAATTATCCGGAGTGAGCCTCCGAACATTGAAAGCCATTGAAAGTGGCAAAGGAAATCCCACATTTGAAACACTGAACAAGCTGGCCGACGTGTTGGGTATGGAGTTGAAACTGGAAGTAAAAAAGACAAATCCATAAAAGATGAGGGCAGTGGAAGTATTTTGTAACGGCGAGCTGGCTGGAGTACTTACTGAGATTTCCCGCAATGAATATCGTTTCCGTTATGACGATTCCTGGTTCGTCAATGACCGGAAACCGCCGGTCAGTCTTACGCTACCGAAAAGCAGGCAGGAATACAGCAATGAAAGCCTGTTCCCGTTCTTCTTTAATATGCTCAGCGAGGGATTCAATCACAAGCTTCAAAGTAAAATGCTGAAGATCGATGAAAAGGATTATTTCGGGTTGTTGATTGCAACCGCGAGGTATGACACGATCGGGGCAATTACAATAAAACCAATACAGAAGGATGAAACTGAATGAGCTGAAAAATTGTCCGGGAACCCTTGCAGAAGGCTTTTCAACTTACAGCCCGGTATGTCTCCGAAGGATGTTCAATGGGAAGAGGGTATCCCATCTCCTTCAGTACGACACACCTTATCATGATGAAGAAGTCGCCAGGGAATTCATGGATAACCGCAAAAGGATATCAATCTCCGGCGTTCAGGAGAAGCTCAGCATGCTGCTGGAGAAAAATATTTTAAGGTTGACGCTTGAAGGGGAGCAAGGGACCTACATCCTGAAACCCATTCCCAGAGATGTACGCAATCCCGGACAGGTTCCTGGGAACGAACACCTGACCATGCAAATCGCAAGGCAGGTATTCAACATCAACACGGCGGAAAACGCTCTGATCTTTTTTAAGGACGGCACCCAGGCATATATTACCAGGCGCTTTGATGTAAAGGAAAATGGCTCCAGGCGGGGAAAGGAGGATTTTGCCTCACTGGCCGGTAAATCATCCGACAATGCCGGAACAAACTTCAAATATGATTTTAGTTATGAAGAAGTCGGAGCCCTGATACGCAGGTATGTGCCTGCCTGGAGAATCGAGATTGAGAAATTCTTTGCAATGGTCCTTTTCAATTATCTGTTCTCCAACGGGGATGCTCATCTGAAGAATTTCGCCCTGCTTGAAAGCGATAGCGGAGACTACCTGCTAAGTCCAGCCTATGACCTTATCAATACCCGGATCCATGTGGATGATACGGATTTCGCCCTGGATAAAGGATTGTTCATCGATGACTACATATCGGATGAATTTCAAAAAACAGGATATACAACTTTTCTTGATTTCGTTGAATTCGGGAAAAGAATAGGGGTGAATGAATCAAGGATTCAAAAGATCAGCGCCCCTTTCCTTGAAGATCAACCCCGGGTCGACAAGCTCATTCACAACTCATTTCTTAACGAAAAAAGTAAAAGAGATTACCTGCTTCACTACCGGACCAGGTTGAATCGATTAATATCCGGGTAGATCAGCAACGGAAAGCCGACTGCATTAACTCCATCTCTCAACTGGAGATTCCGATTGATTCGGCCGTTTTCTTTGGTAACAATTCTATATTCATGGTCAATACATAACAAGTCGGTTTTGATGGGAACTTTAACATAATCTGAACGGTACGATTCCAAAATCTTCTTTTTTCAGTAAATCATTGATGGTCTCTTTGTCGAATGATTCAGGATCAAAGTTGCCACCTGTCCATTTCATCATTTCTTCGTATTCTTCATGCCGGGGATTTGAAATGACCGTTAACAAATTTGAATAGCCGAAGGGTCCGCCGCAATCTTCCGGGGGGCAGTTCCTCTTACCGGCTGTACATTGAGGGTTATTAACACCCGGATCCGAAACCGGGATTTTCTCGAGGACAATATTGTGGAGCCAGCCATCACCAAAATCATACTCATATCCGATTTCGTCCTTCTCTTTCTTAAGCAAATCGGATAGTTTCAGCATTAAGTAATCGACATGAATCCTATCTTCCCAAGATTCATCGTCTTCGGTTTTCTCAGGTAAAATTTCTCGCCTTTTATAAATTGATGAAGGTGGCTGTTCCACCAGCCCATGCTGCTCTGAATGACCTTGTGAAAGTCCCGCAGTGAAATACTGGCCGGAACAAGCAGTCTTCTCCGGATTTTTGGAGAGATATATCTCAGTGAGATATGTATTTGATAAATCTTCATATGAGGTGGAATTTGTCAAGCAATATTAGCAATTTTTTCACTCAAAGTATATGCGTCACGATTTTGAAATCAGAACCGAAACGATTCAAGAGCATATAACGGCACATTCACCAGCCAGCCATCATTGCGGTAATCCGACATGGAAGTCCTGACTGCAACTTTGGGATTGAACTTTTCATAAAAGGATTTCAAACTTTTTGCTTTCAGGTTTTCCTCTGCTTTTACTTCGATCGGAATGATCAGGTCATTGTGCCGGATTACAAAGTCAAGTTCAGCCCGGGCAGTATCCGATGACCAATAATAAACCTGGATATTTTGCTGTATTTTCAGCTGTTGCAGGACAAACTGTTCGGCGAGGGATCCTTTGAACTCGCTGAAGATGGAGTTTCCCTGGAGAATCGTTTGTTTGGTCAGGTCGCCCATGGCCGACAAGAGCCCGACATCGAGGATAAACAGCTTGAAGGCGGAAGCATCCTGGTAAGCAACCAGTGGAATGGCTGCTTTCGAAATACGATGTATTTTATGTACCAGGCCGCAATCAGTCAGCCAGGCTAAAGCTAACTCGAACTCCTTGGCCCTGCCGCCTTGCTTAACCACCCCGTAGATGAATTTCTTATTCTCTTTTGATAGTTGGGAAGGAATGGATTGCCACAACATTTTTATCCTGCGAATGATTTCCGCGGGTACATGTTTTGAAAAATCATGCTCATAGGACGATAAAATGCTTTTCTGGATAGACCTGACCTTATCAAAATCGTTTTCACTGATGAATGAGCTTACAGCTTCGGGCATGCCTCCGATGAAATAATAATGACGAAGATGGCCAATAAGTTTTGCCTTGAAGTTCGTGATCATCGGCCAGTCATTGCTCTTAAGCAGTTCATACAGTTGTTCCTGACCCAGTGCCAGTAAAAATTCATTGAAGGACATAGGGTAGAGGGTCAGAAAATCAACTTTGCCAACCGGAGAGGAGGTCTTCTGATGTATTGTGATCCCCAGCAATGAACCGGCAGCCATGATATGATATTCCGGGGCATTCTCGCAGAAATATTTCAGGGAGGTGATCCCCTTTTCCGCTTCCTGTATCTCATCAAGAATAAGCAGGGTATTTTCGGGGCGTATCCGGATCCCGGTCTCGATCTGAAAGGCGGTGATCAGGCGGCTGACATCAAAATTCTCCTTGAAGATTGATTTAAGGGAATCTGAAGACTCGAAGTTGATGTAAGCGACCTGCTCATATTCCCGTCGTCCGAACTCCTGCATGAGCCAGGTCTTGCCCACCTGACGGGCTCCCTGGATGATTAAAGGCTTTCTGTTCTTTGACTGTTTCCACTTCGAAAGAGATGTTAATGCGAACCGTTCCATACGTTTATTTTGTGCAAATATACATAATATCGCACGAATAAGTGTGAGTTATTACATTTTATTGCACGAAATTTGGGTAGCCCATTCGTTACACCGGCCTTTAGGTCGGAGTATGACAAACGCGCGGACTAAAACTTTGACGTGTGTTTTCCAAGACCAGCATATACAGATAGATTAAGCCAGGTCGGGATGTTAACCTTTATTGATCAAACTCAATTGGTGCCAAAAATTGTTTACCCACAGAAAATGGAATATGCCTCTTGTGTTGCAGCCGGCCAATGATGATGGCAGGATGAGTATTGAATTGCTTCGCAAACGCACTTATATCGATTTCACGTAAAGGGGCTGCTGATAATATTTCTGTTTCTTCGTTTTCGGTCAATGTCCATTTTATGGCAAATTCATCGGCTTCCTGTTCTTTCCTCATGTCCTTATCGGAATAATCGAGATTCTCCAGGAAAATATCTTTTTTTCCATGTAAGAGTATATGACCTGATTCATGAAAGAAAGTGAACCAGAAAATATCGTTGCGTTTGTAACGACCTGTTAACTGAATAAATGGCGTATCGTTGAGCCAACGGGTAGAACCGTTGATGGGAGCTCTATCAATGCAGGGAGTGCATATAACCTTTACCCCTGCTTCGAGGCAAATGTTTTGTAACTGATTAAAGAATCCATTGGGGTGATTGGCCATGATGGACTTTATCTGCGGCAGGGCTTCCTTAAACTTTTTTTCTGAATAGTCGTTTGCATCTAACGATGTTGCCTGCAATTCACCTTTACGAAGCCATGCAGAAATGGCATAAGGCTCTTTGGTTTGAGCCAGTGATATGCGAAAAGCCACTTTTAGCTGCTGTTTGAAATAATAATCTTCCCAAGCTTTATGGCTGGAGAAGCCAAAGAAAGCCAGCATTTCCATAGTCTTTTCCTGAATGGTGCTAACGCGTGGCAGCCAACCTTTGTTGATCATATCGGCTAAAGGAAACTGCTTTGCCCATGCTACCGCTTCGTCAATGGCGATTTTGCGTTTCTCTCTTGCAATGTACTCATCATAAGATCTTTGGTGGTTCATCCAAAAGTGGGCAGGGATCTTGGTAACATTCTCAAATTGCACTGCCATGTCGGGAGTAATGGAGCTTTCGCCTTTGAGCACAGCAATAATGGTTTTTTCCGGCTTGCCGGAACGCAGGGCAAACTCTTTTGGCCCCATTTCCATTTCTTCCAGCTTCTCCGCTAAGGATTCTCCCGGATGGGGTCTTGATTGTGGAAAGTATTGATTTTGCTTTGCCATGTTCAATTCTCTTTGTGATAGTTTACAATCTCTATTACTTCTACACCTGTTATTTCTAACCAGATGTACTGGCCGTCTTCATTGGTAGGGATGGGGTCCTCATGAGGTGTGAAAACCAACCTGTACGGTTGGTCTAAGTCGCA
>Ga0194125_10013787_pt1 | contig 10452 bp, 17 predicted proteins | sample TA2KigC250mmetaG_FD_148626 | JGI IMG/M metagenome (GOLD analysis project Ga0194125, IMG submission 148626) | Freshwater microbial communities from Lake Tanganyika, Tanzania - TA2015034 Kigoma Deep Cast 250m | ecosystem: Environmental > Aquatic > Freshwater > Lake | place: Tanzania: Lake... | reverse complement strand
TTCCGTGTGATTGACATAAACTGAATAGGTGACAATAAATGGAACACATTATCTTGAAGATTTACCTCCAACCCAAATCCTCCAAGAATGAGATTGTTGGTTTCTATAGGGATGGGATCAAGGTCAAAGTGACTGTCCCACCCATAGAGGGAAAAGCGAATGAGAGCCTCATTCGATTACTCGCTAAAGAACTTAGAATTTCTCCATCCAGCATTGAAATTATAAAAGGCCATCACTCCCGGGAAAAAACCCTAAAGATCTCAGGATTAGATCCAATTCAGCGGGGGGTTTTAAAAAAGGAAGAAAGATTGAAAATGGTTCAATTCGACTTCCAAAGAAGGTGAGCCTACAAGAGGGTACACGCGTTATTGTAAGGATCGAACCAATAATGGCAACTAAGGAGAAATTAAAAATTATCTCTATACTTTCGGGAATTTGGAAAGGTGATCCAACAATCGTGGATATTTTTAAGAAGATTGAAAAGGAACGACATCGCTATTTCGGAATAGAAGTAATTTAGCTACATGGCCACTTTTCTTTTGCTGGCGTGAAGAATGGTAATACCTACAACTTCCCCCTTTTCATACCTGATGATCATATCATCGTCGGTAAGCTCGCTATCGTCTGCATGACTTGGCTTTTTAAAGTTTAAATACAGAACATCTGCCTCCTCGTCATAGCTATACCAAATTCGTTTAAAAGGTATGCTCAATAATTGGGGGGTAAGGTTTTGGATTGCCTTCACATCTATTGAGGCCATAACTTTTTTCTCCTTTCAATTTGCTTAAATCTTCTTGTCAGGAAGGCTGTAATAACAAATCCATCCTCTTTGTTTATCTCCTTATATACGACAACCAAATATTTCCCGGGTTCGATTTCTTTGATCGCAAGTAATTCCTCAACTTTGCCCTCATAAATTGCTTCTGGTTCTTGAATGGTCTCAAGAACATCAAAATAATAACCAGCCATTTCTGAATGTTCTTCAGTGATATGGAGCCATCTTTGTTGTGTTAATCGAATAAGAACCCCATTCTTTGATCGGGCTGTCTCCATTTAAACCCAAGCCTTAATCATCTCAAAGAAAACAAATGATATTCTTATATTTATTATACTAAAAAAGAAAGATTTCGGCTAACAATTTTTACATAATGCTTAATATTGATTCACCTCCTCTTCATCTCCAGATTTGGAATCTGGATTTAAATCTCCAAGCTAAAATAGCTTAAGCAAAAGAAAGGAGTTAATATTTTTGGTAGTCGCCTTCCATTAGGTTGGTATTGCCGACAGAGCACCAATCTTTGAAAGACTATAAAGTGGCAAAATATTGATAAATGAAGATGCGACCCCCTATTGCCTACGGGCACTTCTTTTACATATTGATTTTTTTATCCTGATTTAGTACACTTTCATCAAATTGAATACCTTTAATAAGATAATTTTATGAAGCATAGTGATCTCCCCTTCGGAAGTGAATTTTCTCCCTCACAAATAGAGCTGCTTACATTTAAAACAATTGAAAATCAAATCCGCTCAGAGATCAGTAAGCTTCTACAAAAACCCCTTTTTGAGATTCTCGAAGAAGTTAGAAGTGAGGATAATTGTACATCTGTTCTGGCACTTGAAGCCCTTGCCTTCTACCTGATGCGTCTCATTGACTTGGCTTACATTGGCACCCGTTGGAGGATGGGGAAGGGTATCCAGGTCTTTGGCCAGAGATCAGGACTTCTCTTGGAGCGCTGGCAGCTGTTCTGCACGAATAAATTAGTTGATGAAGACCAGGTTGCGACTGAAGTTGGTTTGATGGATTATTTTGGATGTGGTGTGGCGTGCATAGTGTCAACAAAGAAATTTTTGCGGAGGGCAAGGCATTATGTTGAGGCCGTCCGCCCCGTTTTACCTGGAGCTTTGGTGCTGATTGATGGAGAAACTCTAAGAAAGATTGCTGATAGGCCGACAACTTTTGTTGAAACCATAATGGCACAGGCTCCCCTTGGGCTCGCAGGAAAAGCGTAATGCAGATTGAGTTATATCCCAGCCCGTGGCGGTCAAATTTCGAAAGGTTTCTTAGTGATGTGAACAGAGACCTGTTGATTGCAACTCCCTTTATCAAAAAGTCGGAAGCAGATTGGATCTGTAACGCAGTGGTGGGGCGATCAATACGCTTACGTGTGCTTACCGATGTCCGAAGTGAAAGCGTCCTGAGTGGTTCGCTGGACATTGATGCTCTTGAGTTATTTTCCCAAGCGACCAAAGATTCAAAGGTAATAGCATTGCCTAGGCTACATGCAAAGGTTTATTTGAGAGATCAAGACTCAGCGATAGTAACGTCCGCAAACCTCACACCGGCAGGCCTCGAATCGAACTATGAATATGGTGTAGGTCTTTTCGATCCCCAAGTAGTTAGAGTAATTCGGGAGGACCTTGAGGCCTACGCTCGTGTTGGTAGCCCGATGACACAAGAACTGTTATCCGAGTTGGCTATCGTTAGTAGAGATTTGATCTCCGAGTATAATGAAGTCCAACGCTCAGCAAAGACCAGCATCCGACGACATTTCAACCAGAAGCTCCGCAAAGCTAAAGTTGAGTTCTTAAGAGCACAGGTTGGGACCCGCTCTGCACATTCTTTGTATTCGGATGCCATTGTTTTTGTATTATCAAAAGGCCCCCTCCAAACAGCGGAGCTCCATCCCCGTATCCAACAGCTATTGCCGGAGCTCTGCGATGACTCTGTGGAACTAATCATCAATGGACAACGGTTCGGCAAGCGTTGGAAACATGCGGTCCGGAATGCCCAACAATTTTTAAAGCGGCAAGGAATAATAAGTTTTGATGGCCAACAATGGTCGCTCGTGCAATCATGAACTGTGTACATAGTCGCCATTAAAATTTCTTCCTTACCAAACCAGGTGATTTAGTGCTCGATCCTTTTGCCGGGAGTAATGTGACTGGTGAAGTGTGTGAGCGTCTCGAAAGGAAGTGGGTCGCCATTGAGTTGATAGAAGAATATCTGAAAGGGTCCAAATTCCGCTTCGATGAATTTTGTTTTGGTGAATGGGTTGAAAGATCGGGGCAAAGAACATTTTTACTCAGGGATAGTAGTGCGAAATACGAGCCACCACGATCACGTGATAAGAAAAAGCGAAAATGATTTAAATGTGAACCTGTCCCCAATTTCCTGGATTCCTGCTCGCTCAGGAATGGCTCTTTTCTTTCAGCTAATTCAAATTCCTTGACTTTAAAAAGAAAATCGATTAGTCTAAAAATGGAAGTGAATAGGTCCTGGTGGGCCTCCTGGACTTCAAATCCAGTGACGGGCAGACGATGTCCGTGGTGGGTTCGATTCCCATGCACTTCCGCCAGTACAAAAAGCAGAGCGCCTGCCTACTGCAGGCAGGCATAGGGCAAAGCGTTTGGTTTTTAACAATATAAAAAGGAGAATAGGATGTTTGGAATAGGAATGCCGGAGTTGCTCATCATCTTGGTCATCATCCTGATCATCTTCGGTGCCGGAAAACTCCCCCAGATCGGTGAGGGGCTTGGGAAAGGAATCCGAAACTTCAGAAAATCGACAAAAGACCAAGATGAAATAGATGTCACTCCAAAAAAGCCCGAAGAGATTTCTGAAAAAAAGTGAACCCTGCACCATATCTTGAAGGAAAATACCTTGTTCGGAAGATTCCAACAGGAATTCATTTCATCCATATCTTAAAAGGCGGATTTTTAAAAGGTGCGGGGTGAAAAAACAAAGGCCTCTTCTCTCCACTCGGAATGGGACATATTGCCTACATTGGAATTGGTTCGAACATTGGCGATAAAATAGGCCAATGTAAAAAAGCCATCACTGAAATCCTGAAGGTTGACAGCCACAAACTCTTAGCAAAATCTTCCTTCTATAAAACGAAACCCATCGGTTACACCTCCCAGGGTTGGTTTGTCAATGGAGTGATAAAAATTGAAACAGATTTAGAGGCCTTTGATCTTCTCAGAGCGCTGAAAGCCATTGAGGTTAGGTTGGGACGCACAGAGACTTTTCAGTGGGGGCCACGAACGATCGACCTCGATATTCTCCTTTTCGATGATAAGAAAATAAAAATAGAAGAGCTCCAGATCCCTCACCCTCACTTAAATGAACGCCAATTTGTCCTGATCCCTCTCGCTGAAATCGACCGAAATCTCGTCCATCCGGTTTTGAAAAAGACCTTTGGAGAACTTTTAGAAAATATAAAAGAAGATCAAGGCGTAGAAAAACTCCCATCTTCTCCATCAATAGAAGGATAAAAATCCATGCTTCGATTTATACTTTTTCTCACCCTTTTCATTGTCCTTTACTATATCCTCTATTTTCTCATCAAAGATTTACCTCCTCTGAAAAAGAGATTTAAAAGAGTATCTGAGCCAGAAGAACTTGTGCAAGATCCTTACTGCCAGAAATATATTCCTATAAGCTCTGCATTAAAGAAAAGGATCGATAGAAAGTTGTTTTATTTTTGTAATCAGGATTGTATGAAAAATTATGTAAAAAATCACAAAAAATTATTGACAAATTAAAATCCATTCGTTATTTTATAAAAGCTTATTAAATTTGAAAGGAGGTGGATGTATGAGTAAACGGATTTGGACATTCTTAATAGCCTTGGTATTTTTATCCTTCACTCTTTCCGGTTGCTACTATTTTTCTGCAAAAAATGAGATCAAAAGCGCTGAAAAATTGATCTCCGAATTGAAAGGAGCAGGGGGAGCAACACTTGTGCCTTACGAATACTGCAGCGCAGAGACATTCTTAGAGGGGGCAAAATTGGAATTCGATCATAATGACTTTAAAACGGCAAAGGGATTTGCAAGTCGCTCGAAATCTGCTGCGGAAGCGGGTTTAGCTGAAGTGAAAAAGAAAAAATAGGGCTACCAACAAATAGAAAGGGGGTGAATTATGAATATGAGTAAGAGATGGATGATGTTGATACTTCTCATCCTTGGGGCGATGATTGCCTCAGGATGTGCTGTCAGTAAAGAGACGATGATTGCTTATAACGAGGCCAAAGATACCTTCCAGAAGGCAACCCTTGCCAATGCGAAGAAATGTGCACCCTGCCAGTTTGCTAAGGCAGAGGCTTATCTGGCAATTGCCGACCATGAATTAACACATTATTGGAGAGAGTTAGAGCGATTAGATACTCATATTAAATTAGTCAAGGAGAAATCTTTAGAAGCCATTAAGATTTGCGAAAAACCACCGGCACCACCTACGCCGCCACCAACTGCACCTCCGCCACCTCCACCACCTCCACCACCTCCGCCGCCACCTCCACCACCTACGCCACCTCCACCACCTCCGCCGCCACCTCCACCACCTACGCCACCTCCACCACCTCCACCACCTCCACCGCCTCCGCCGCCGGCACCACCCACACCGCCTGCGCCTCCTAAACCGGTTGCACCACCGGTCTTCGATACTATCTACTTTGATCCTAACAAGACAAATATTAATCCCACGGCTGCCAAGGGATTGGATCGAAACGGAATGATTCTTAAGGAGAATCCTCAAATCAAAGTTATGATCGAGGGACACACCGATTCTGTAGGTTCTGCTAAGGTTAATCAAATCATTTCGGAGAAAAGGGCCCAAAGCGCCAAGAAATATATCCAGGATAAATTTGGCATTTCAGGAGATCGGATGGCGGTAAAGGGTTATGGTGCAACTAAGCCCGTTGCCGACAATAGAACGAAAGAAGGTCGTTCTAAAAACAGAAGGGTGGAATTCAGGGTAGCCAAATAAAAAGATCTTTCCATCTTTCAGTGAGTCTTCTTTCAAGGTGGTAGTAAGGAATTCCTACCACCTATTTTTTACCTACCGAGGAGGACCTCCATGAAGTTCTTCATCGATACAGCCAATCCGGGTGAGATAAGGAAAGCTTATGAGATGGGAGTGATCGATGGTGTCACCACCAATCCCACACTAATCTCTAAGGAGAATAGAAATTTCAAATCCCTTATTGAAGAGATTTGTGGGATTATCAAAGGGCTTCCAATCAGCCTTGAGGTTTTAAGCCTCGATACTGAAGGGATGATCAAGGAGGCCAGAAATCTTGCTGAGATGGGAGCGAATATCGTAGTTAAAATCCCCATGACGGCCGAAGGGTTGAAGGCGATCAAGGTCTTGGTTTCAGAGAAGATTAAAACGAACACGACCCTCGTCTTCTCTCCTACTCAAGCACTTTTGGCGGCGAAGGCAGGTGCAACCTATGTCAGTCCTTTTATCGGAAGGTTGGATGATATTTCACAGACGGGAATGGATCTGGTGGAGAAGATTGTTACGATTTTTAATAACTACCACTTTGAAACTGAGGTGATCGTCGCAAGCATTCGTCACCCCATTCATGTCCTGAAAGCCGCTCTCATCGGTGCAGATGTGGCCACGATCCCTTATAAAGTCATCGAACAATTGGTTAAACATCCATTGACAGATATTGGCATTGATCGGTTTTTAGAAGACTGGAAGAAGGTTCCTAAGAAATAAAGAGGAGGCCACTTAAAAAAGCCCTCTTGGGCTCGTCTAAATCATCACTCTTCCACTAAGATCTGTTTGGGGCGGACCTCTTTCTTTTTAGGAAGAACCACCCGAAGCACACCCTCTTTATAGGATGCTTTGATCGCCTCCCGATCAATCATCCCCGGAATGGCAAAAGTCCGTTGGAAGTTTCCGTAAGGCCTTTCGACCTGGATATAATGCTCACCGGAAACCTCTTTGATAAATCTCCTCTCGCCTTGAATGATAAGCGTATTCTCTTCGACCTTGATATCGATCTCATTCTGACTCATCTCCGGGAGATCGACTTTTAGAACCACCTCATTCTCCCTCTCCACGATATCAACAAGAGGAGACCAAACACCTCGTGGGACTTCCTCCTTCCAAAGGCGGGAAAGTGTTTCATCGAAGAGTCGGGTCATCCGATCCTGCATCGCCATCAGGTCTCGAAAGGGTTCCCACTTCACATGAACCATATCCCCTACCTCCTATTTGGTAACTTAAAAATTATAAACCAATTCGAAATGAATTTCAACTTCGACATGTGTAACAGACGTCAAAAAAGTCTTTTGGAAGTTTGGCCTTCTCCTTAAATTTCTCTAATTGAAAATGGGGAGCAAAATAGTTCCCACAGACCTTACACTGTTTCATCTTCAACGTTCGCTTCCATCGAACGATGGTCCGCTCATCCCCCTGCTCTTTCATTTTAATCACATCCACTGGGCATATCACCACACAGGCTCCACAGGCGATGCAATTCATAGCCTCCCCTTGAAAGGGAGCAATCATCTCCCTCCGGTCCCCACGAAAAGCAAATTGGATGGCATGGGCACCGACCACTTCTTCGCAGACTCTCGCACAAAGGCCACACAGGATACAGTCCTTATCTTCCTGTTTGAATCGTACTTGATTTACCCCCAACTCCTTAGCCATATCCTGAATTAATTTATCCCCAGGACACATCGCCAAGAGGAGTTCGATGATCATCCGCCTGGCTCGAAGGACCTTCTCGCTCATGGTGAAGACCTCAATCCCTTCCTGTACAGGATAGGTGCAAGAAGCCGTCATCCGTGATCTTCCATGTCTTTCCACTTCAACAAGACAGAGACGGCAGGCACCATATGGCTTCACCGACTCATTGTAGCAGAGATGGGGAATCTCAATTCCAGCATCAAGAGCTACTTCTAAGACATTCCCGCCTTCTCTCCCCTCAACAAGCTGGCCATCAATCGTAAAAGGGATCATCATCTACTCCTTAATCCAGAACCGGTCATTCAGTCATTGAGTTATTGGGTTATTTAGTAACCAAATGACTTATTGACCTAATGACTAAATAACTATTGGACTTCGATCGCTTCAAATTTACAGCTCTCAAAACACATCCCACATTGAATACATTTTTTTGGGTCGATCCGAAAGGGTTTCCCCTTTTCTTTCTTTGTTTTTTGAACGCCAGTGATCGCTTCCACTGGGCAGGCTTTAGCACATCTTCCGCATGAGGTGCAAACGTCGGATAGAATTTTGTATTGGAGAAGGGCCCTACATACCTTTGCTGGGCATCGCTTGTTGAGAATGTGCTCCTCATATTCGTGCCGAAAATACTTAATGGTGGAGAGGGCAGGATTGGGCGCTGTCCCTCCTAATGCGCAGAGCGATGCCTCTGCGGTCACCCATCCCAGTTCTTCAAGGAGATCGATGTGTTCAGGTTTTCCCCGGCCTTCACTGATCTCGGTAAGGATCTCATGCATCCGTTTCGTCCCTTCCCTACAGGAGGTGCATTTGCCACACGACTCATCCTTCAAAAAGTTCATAAAATATTTAGCCACATCCACCATACAGGTGGACTCATCCATCACAATCATTCCTCCTGAACCCATCATCGAACCCACTTCAGTCAGACGATCAAAGTCAACAGGCAGATCGATGAGGGATTCGGGAATACATCCCCCTGAGGGGCCCCCGGTTTGTACAGCCTTAAACTTTTTCCCCTCTGGAATCCCTCCACCAATATCATAGACGATCTCCCTTAAGGTGATCCCCATAGGAACTTCTACAAGACCTGTGTTATTCACCTTACCCACAAGGGAGAAGATCTTCGTTCCCTTGCTGCCCTCAGTGCCGATCTGGGTATACCAATCCGCACCCTGATTGATGATAAGGGGCACATTGGCCCAGGTTTCCACATTGTTCAGATTGGACGGTCTATCCCAGAGACCACTGATGACGGTGTGAATATGCTTTGCTCGGGGTTCTCCTACATTCCCTTCAATCGTGGCCATGAGGGCCGTTGATTCTCCAGCCACAAAGGCCCCACCTCCGCGACTGATCTTCACATCAAAATCGAACCCTGATCCGAGGATATCTTTTCCCAAAAGCCCCGATTCCCGGGCCTGCTGGATGGCAATCCCGATATTCACAACAGCCAGTGGATATTCGTGCCGGACGAAGACATATCCTTCATGGGCTCCGATCGCATAAGCACCGATAACCATCCCCTCCAGCACACTGTGGGGATTCCCTTCGAGGAGACTCCGGTCCATATAAGCACCTGGATCTCCCTCATCTGCATTGCAGATCACGTACTTGATATCGCCAGGCGCATTCCGACACTGCTCCCATTTCAAACCAGCAGGAAAACCTCCACCTCCACGGCCCCTCAAATTGGCCTTCTTAACCTCACTGATGACCTGTTCAGGCGTCATAGAAAACAACGCCTTGGCTAAGGCTCGATAACCACCCACTGCGATATAATCTTCAATACTGGTCGGATCAATGTTTCCGTTGTTTCCGAAGATGATTCGCATCTGTTTCTTATAGAACGGTACATCCTCCTCGGCGACAATCTTCTCCCCTGTAGTAGGATGTTCATAAACAAGGTTCTCGAGGATTCTGCCCTTAAGCACTGTTTCCTGAAAGATCCTCGAAGCATCCTCGGGTTTCACTTTTTGATAGAGAATCTTTTGGGGATAAATCACCACCAATGGCCCCCTTTCACAGAAGCCATGGCAGCCCGTCACTCGAAGGCCGACTCCATTGCCTTTAGCCTTTTCTTGAATGACCTTTTTAAAGGCATCCACCACTGCATGACACCCTGATGCATGACATCCTGTTCCACCACAAACCGTGATGAAGGCTTGGTTAGGATCTCTTGCGCTGAGGATCTCATTCCCGTATTTTTCCAACTCCTGAGGAGAACTAAGCCTTCCCATTCGCCCCCTCCTTCTTCTTATCAGAGTGAAACTTCTTTAAGGTTCCACCAACCTTTCCTGGACTCATTTTACCGAAGTACTGACCGTCGATCGCTACCACTGGTCCAGCAGCGCAGACACCCAAGCAGTTGACTGTATCAAGGGTGAAGTTCTGATCCTTTGTCGTCTCTCCTGGCCGGATGCCTAATTCCAGTTTCATTTGATCAACAATTCGCTGTGCCCCACGGACATGACAGGCGGTTCCCAAGCACACACAGACTTCATGTTTTCCACGAGGCATCAGGCTAAGGGCCCGATAAAAAGTGGCTATTCGGTAGATTTTGTTTATAGAGATGTGGAGTTTCTCACCAACATACTCAAGGGCCTCTTTGGGAAGATACTTCTCTCTATCCTGGATGTCCTGTAAAATAGCAAGAATGGCAGATTCCTTTCTTCCATAACGTTCGATGATGGTTTCGATCTCTGATTGAGTCATTTTAAAATCCCCTTTTAGCTCTTTCTCTTAACTGCTCGTATTCCTGGTGAACCCGTTTCTCAATCTCCTCGATCATCTCATCCGTCAAATGACGAAACCTTCCCTGGAGTTTGACGTATTCTTTGACAGGTTTTAGTTTTGGAAAATCGATATTCAAACGATACCGCCCCCTTTCGACTTCATAAAGTGGAAATACTCCTGTCTCCACAGCTAATCGACCCAGTTTGATCGAGAGCTCCGGTGAA
>Ga0194125_10013782_pt1 | contig 10454 bp, 4 predicted proteins | sample TA2KigC250mmetaG_FD_148626 | JGI IMG/M metagenome (GOLD analysis project Ga0194125, IMG submission 148626) | Freshwater microbial communities from Lake Tanganyika, Tanzania - TA2015034 Kigoma Deep Cast 250m | ecosystem: Environmental > Aquatic > Freshwater > Lake | place: Tanzania: Lake... | reverse complement strand
ACAGTGCCATCGTCTGGACCCGTCTGACGAAGCACGAGGAGCGCAACGTCCAGGGTGTGGCGTTTGGCAAGACGGACGACGCCGTGCCGGCGGGCCGCACGCTCGAAGAGATGGAAGGCAGTGTCCCCGGGATCGCCGGCGAGGTCCGCGTGGTCTGCTGGCCGAAGGAGGCGCCGGACCGGTCGCGCGCGACCGCGTGGCAGGCGGTGGACCCGCAGGCCGATTTCACCCGCCAGTTTCCGCTGGCCGGTCTGGCCGCCGGGACGAGGTACGAGTTGAAGGTCGAGGGCCGCCCGATGGGCGCTGCCGAGCCGACGTACACCCTGTCCGGCGGCTTTGGGACCGCGCCGGACGCCGCGGTGCCGGCCCGCGTGGCCTTTACGGTGGTGACGTGCCAGGAGTACCCGCTGCGCGACGATCCCCAGAACGGCCATCGCATCTACCCGCTCATGCAGAAGCTCGAGCCGGACTTCTTTGTCCATACGGGCGACATTGAGTACTACGACCGGCCGCTGCCGTTCGCGAAGAGCCAGGAGCTGGCCCGCTTCAAGTGGAACCGGATCTTCGCGCTGCCGTTCCAGCGCCGGTTCCACCGGAACGTGGCCAGTTACTTCATGAAGGACGATCACGATCTGCTCAAGGATGACTGCTGGCCCGGGCAGACGTACGGCGACCTGACCTGGGAGCAGGGCCTGGCGATCTTTCGCGAGCAGGTCGCGATGGGCCGGTCCACCTACCGGACCATCCGCTGGGGCAAGGACCTGCAGATCTGGATGGTGGAGGGCCGGGACTTCCGCACGCCGAACAAGCAGCCGGACGGGCCGGATAAGACGATCTGGGGCCGCGAGCAGAAGGAGTGGTTCTACCGGACCGTCAAGGAATCCGACGCGACCTTCCGCATTCTGATCAGTCCCGCGCCCCTGGTCGGTCCCGACCGGGCCAACAAGAACGACAACTACTCCAACAAGGGCTTCAGCCACGAAGGCAACGAGATCCGGGACTTCCTCGGGGCGCAGAAGAACCTGTACGTCCTCTGCGGCGACCGGCACTGGCAGTATGCCTCGGTCGATCCCCGGACGGGCGTCCGCGAGTACGCCTGCGGTGCCAGCTCCGACGCGCACGCCGGCGGCTTCAACCTGTCCCTGCGGACCGAGGCGCACCGGTACCTGAGAATTGCCGGCGGGTTCCTGCTGGTCACGGTCGAGCGCAAGGGGGACAAGCCGGCCATCACCTTCCGCCACTACGACACCGACGGCAAGGTTCAGCACGAAGACCAATTTGTTTCCCAGGGTTAGCGTAAAATCGTTGGGGAGCAATCCCCTGCATGTCCTTGCGAGCGAAACGAAGCAATCTCCCGGGCCACGAAGGGGGATTGCTTTGTCGCTGCGCTCCTCCTGAGAGGGTGTGTGAAAAGGGTGGCATCGTCAAGGCCGGTAGGCCTTGGCGAGGGTCCGGCACACGGGAAATCCGCCGTCGCCAAGCTCCGAAGACTCCGCTTGACGATGCCACCCAGAGAAGCCGGTTCAAGGTGGCATGGGCTTCCAGCTTATGAATCATCGGCAGGATGCCGATGCCACGCAGGACCGGACCTCTTGGTTTCTTCCTGACACCCACCACGCCGCGGCGGTGCGATCTGCAATGACCTACACGGAACCGGTCATGCGACTTTGTGATGGCTCTGTTTTATCGCGCTGTGACTACTTGGCATGTCCCCGGCAAATCTGGTATCCTGATGGCGTAGGGTGCGTACCACGCACCAGGTTGGGGCCGCGCGGGCCGCGGTGCGTGAGACGCGCCCGGCCTGTCACGTGCTCGGCTTGGGTACGCCCTCTGCGACATGGTAGGACGGTTGAAATGCACAACGCCATGCAAGGGTAGCACTGATGAAAGAAGCAGCACGCCGGACCCGCAATTCCACCAAGTATCTGATCCTTCTCCTGCCGCTCGCGATTCTCTGTCTTGTCCTCATCGGCAGTGTGCTCGTAAGAGCCTCGAATCCGGGAGTCGCCAACGGCGACTGCGCCCCCCCGACGGCGCAGGACTGGCCCATGTGGCGGTACGATGCCGGCCGCCGGGCGGCGTCGCCGGCCCCCTTGCCCGCCGAGCTGCATCTCCAGTGGGTGCGGGACCTGGGCCAACCCGCTCCCGCCTGGCGCCAGGAGCAGTACAAGCTGCAGTTCGACCGCTCCTACGAGCCGGTGGTCATGGGCAAACAGATCTTCGTCCCTTCGATGGTCAGCGACAAGGTCACGGCCTACGACACCGAGACCGGGAAACAGAACTGGCAGTTCTTCTGCGACGGCCCGGTCCGCTTTGCCCCGATCGCCTGGCAGGAGCGCGTGTACTTCGTCAGCGACGACGGCCATCTCTACTGCCTCGACGCCCGGACCGGCGGACTGCACTGGAAGGTGTTCCTGGCGCCGTCCCAGCGCAAGATGTTCGGCAACGGCCGGCTGATCTCCGCCTGGCCCGCGCGCGGCGGCCCGGTCCTGCAGGACGGCAGGATCTATTGTGCCGCGAGCATCTGGCCGTTCCTGGGGGTGTTCCTTTACGCGATCGATGCCGCCACCGGCCGGATCGTCTGGGAGAACAGCGGCACCGGCGCCATCTACATCCTGCAGCAGCATACCAGCCCCGCGTTCGCGGGCGTGGCGCCCCAGGGCTACCTGGCCGCCGGCGCCGACAAGCTCCTGGTGACCAGCCGGACGGTCCCGGCGTGCTTCGACCTCAAGACCGGCGAGCTGCTCTACTATCATCTCTCCGACCGCACCATCGGCAAGTACGTCGGCGGGTACGTCGCTTCGATCTGGAACGACTGGTTCTTCAACAACACGGAGGTCTACCGGCTCTCGGACGGCCTGGCCCTGGGGGCCATCTCCGGGCACGTGATGACCCAGGACGCCGCGGTGGGCATCGACAAGGCCGGGGTTGTCCAGGCGTACCGGCTGGCCGAGAACCAGACGCGGGACACCAAGACAAAGAAGGCCAAGACCGTGGCGGTCGCCAAGGCGCGCTGGACCGCCCGCCCCGAGCCGGCGCTCGAGCGAATTCATATCGCGGCCGGGGATCGGGTGTACGGCAGCAACGCCCAGGGCGAGATCGTCGCCCTCGAGATTCCTCGTAGGGCGAGCGTCCCCGCTCGCCAGGAAACGTCGCGCGACGGTTCCTTCGGGGCCGCAGAAGACCATCGCCAAGCTCCGAAGACTCCGCTTGACGATGCCACCCGGTCGGCGCACGATGGTGCACCGCCCGCGGCCGAGATCGTCTGGCGCGAGAAGGTGTCCGGCCACGTGTGGAACATGCTGGCCGGCGACGGCAAGCTCTTCGTGGTGACCGAGGAAGGCCAACTGTACTGCTTCGGGGCGCCTAAAGCAAAGCCCACGCGCCACCCCCACGAACCCGCGCAGCCGGCGCCGGGGTCCCGACGAGACCGGCGGCAAGTCCAACAAGTCCTCGAACAGATTCCCGATGCCCCGGGGTACTGTCTGTGGCTGGGGACCGGCAACGGCGGGCGGCTCAGGGAGCTGCTGCGACAATCGTCGTTGCACGTGATCGCGCTTGAGCCGGACGCCGGAAAAGTGGCCGCCCTGCGCCGGGAGCTGGACCGGGCCGGGCTGTACGGCCGGCGCGTCTGTGTCCTGCCGGGCGATATCAATTGCATGACCATACCAACCTATGCGGCCGCACTGATTGTCGTCGAGGACCTTGCCGCCGCCGGATTGGACAGCAGTAGAGGCTCTATCGAGAGACTGTACGACCTGCTGCGACCCTACAGCGGCGTGGCCTGGATGGCATCCGCCCAACAACCCCAGCGCGAGCCCATCGCGCAGGCCGGCCTGGCGGGCCTGAAGCTGGAGACCCTGAACGAGATGCTGGTCCTCAAGCGGACCGGCCCGGTGCCGGGGTCCGCCGATTGGACGCATCGGTATGGCGATGTCGCCAACACCGTGTGTTCGCAAGATCAGCTTCAGCCGCCGCTGGGAATCCTCTGGTTCGGCGAGGAGGCCGCCTATGGCGACGTCCTGCCCCGGCACGGGCACGGGCCGCCCCAGCAGGTGGTGGACGGCCGCCTGTTCATCCAGGGGGTCAATTCCTTCAGCGCGCGGGACGTCTATACCGGCCGAACGCTGTGGAGAACGCCCCTGGACGACCTCGGCACCTTCGGCGTCTATTATGACGCCACCTACAAGCACGATTTCCGCGACCTCCGGGGCAACCAGAGGCATATCCCCGGGTCCAATGTGCGGGGCACCAACTTCGTCGCCACGGCCGATCGCGTCTACGTCATCCAGAAGGCCCAGTGCCACGTCCTCGACGCCGTCACCGGGCAGACGCGGCAGGTGTTCTCGCTGCCCGAGGGGGGCGACCCGCAGTCCCGGGACTGGGGCTACATCGGGATCTCGGACGACTATCTGATTGCCGGCTCGGGGTTTGCCCGGTATGCCATCGGGACGCCGAAAGACAGCAACGATGTCATGAACGCGATGACGGTCTTTGACCGCAGCGCCAGCCGGCAGTTGGTCGTGATGAATCGGCACACCGGCCGGGTCCTGTGGACGGCGGACGCCCGCTATGGGTTCTTCCACAACGGCATCGCCGTCGGCTCGGGCAAGATCTTCTGCCTCGACACGGCCCCGCCGTATGCGTGGCGCAGAACCGGGGGCACCGAGAAGGAGATGAAGAAGGAAACGGAGGAGCAGAGGGAGGAAGAAGACCAGAAGCAGCAGGAGACCGAGAATGCCGTCCCGCCAAGCCGGGACCCCTTCCCTCAACGGCGGCTCCTGGCGCTGGACCTCCACACCGGCAAAGTCGTCTGGGAAAATCGCGATGCCGTCTTCGGCAGTTGGCTGGGCTATGCGCAGGAGCATGACATTCTCGTACAAGCCTATCGCAAATCGAAGGACATGGCCTGGGAGCCCGGCGATCGGATGGCCGCCCTGCGCGGTGCGAGCGGGGACGTGCTCTGGGACCGCAAGATCGACTACAGCGGACCCTGCATGCTGCGCGGGGACGCGATCATCACGCAGGACAGCGCTTACAGCCTCCTCACGGGCCGCCAGCAGATGCGGGCCCACCCGCTGACGGGCGAGTCGGTTCCCTGGAAGTACTCCCGCAACTACGGCTGCGGCTCGGTGGTCGCCAGCCAGAACCTGCTGACGTTCCGCTCCGCGGCCGCCGGATTCTACGATCTGACGACCGACATCGGGACCGGCAACTGGGGCGGGTTCCGGGCCGGTTGCACCTCCAACCTCATCGTCGCCAACGGCGTTCTGAACGCGCCCGACTACACGCAGACCTGCATTTGCAGCTACCAGAACCAGACCTCGCTGGCGCTGATCCACATGCCGGAGGTGGAGATGTGGTCGTTCAGCGCCATTCCGACCGGCCAGGGGCCCTTGCAGCGCGTCGGGATCAATCTCGGCGCCCCGGGCGACCGCCTGGCCGACAACGGCACGCTCTGGCTCGAGCATCCGAGCGTCGGCGGCAAGTCCCCGGAGCTGGAGATCGCCCTGACGCCGGAGAAGCCCTCCTGGTTCCGCCGGCATTCGCTGCGGGTGCAGCGCGGGAATCTTCCGTGGGTCGAGGCCTCCGGGGCCAGAGGCCTGCGCTCGGTCCGCGTCAAGCTGTCCGGCAAAGAGTCGCCTGCGCCGCGCACCTATACCGTCAGTCTGCACTTCCTGGAGCCGGACGACAAGAAACCGGGCGAGCGGGTCTTTGACGTGGCCCTGGGCGACCGGACGGTCCTGAAGGGCTTTGATATCGTGGCCCAGGCGCGGTCTGCGAACGTTGGCCTCGTCCAGACGTTCCCGGCCATCCCGGCCTCAGACTCTCTCACGATCACCCTGACACCGGCCGACCCGAACATGGAGACGATCCTCTGCGGCATTGAGATCATCGCAGAGCCAACCAGAGCACAAGCGGCGCGCTGAGCCGTACCGGATTTTGACGAGCAAGCTCGGCAACGTGTGTGGAGCCTGCTGCCGTCGCTTTCTGGCGTTCGGAGTTCCGCCTCATGAGTTGTGACGAGCAACTGCGGTAATGGCCACGCAAACCGCTCTCCGCGTAGGTCGTGCGTCCTCGCACGACATCTGCGGCGAGCGGGGACGCTCGCCCTACAAAGAGCGCCTGTCACTCAGTTCTGCTTACCGAACTTGTCCGTCAAGACTCATAAGGCGGTACTCCCGACACGACGGGGGTGGCTGTGTCGCGGGCATCTTGCCCGCGTGTGTCGAAGGCGCTCGCGCCCATGCTACGGGAAGAGCTTGGGGGCCAAGTCGGCCAGGTAGAGCCGCCAGATGGGCCAACTGTGCGTGCCTTCCGTCAGATGCCATTCGTGGCGGATGTCCTTCTCCTGGAGCAGGGCGATGAACTCCTGGTTGCGCTGGAGCAGGAAATCGCCTTTGCCGATGCCGATCCAGAGCAGCTTGAGCTTGCCGTTGGCCGTCGCGGGATCATTCAGCACGCCGGCGATGGCTTCACGGGAGGGCACCGCGGAGCTGAAACCGGCGACCCAGGCGAAGCGGTCCAGATGGTTCAGGCCGATGGTCAGCGACTGGCCGCCGCCCATGCTCAGGCCGGCAATGGCCCGCCCGTCGGCGTCGGTCCGGACGCGGTAGTTCGCCTCGACGAACGGCATGACCTCCTCCAGCAGGTCGCGTTGGAACGCGGTCGTGTTGTCCACGAAACCGCCCATGCCCTGGACTACTGCGGCGTGCCCGTCCATCATCACCATCACCATCGGGCGGGCGCGGCCCTGGGCGATCAGATTGTCGAGAATCCAGTGGGCCTTGCCGTGCGCGGTCCAGGTGGCCTGGTTGTCACCCATGCCGTGCTGGAGATAGAGCGTCGGAAAGCGGACGTCCGCCTGCCGGTCATAGCCCGGCGGGGTGTAGACGACCAGCTCGCGCAGGCGCCCCAGCGCCTTGGAGAGATACGTGTGCTGGCGCACGGCCCCGTGCGGGACCTCCTGGAAATCGTGCGGCAGCGGGGGCTGGCCGGGGAGGTGCAGAATACTGGTCCGCGGCTCGCGCATCGGCTTGATCGCCGGGTTGCCCGGGTCGATCATCTGCACGCCGTCCACCTGGAAGCTGTACTCCCAGACGCCCGCTGGGACGGAGCCGACGGTGACGGTCCACACGTCATTGCCGTCTTTGGCCATCGCGGCGCGCCCGTCGGGCCATTGTCCCGCGACCGCAACCTCCGCCGCTTTGGGCGCCCGGAGCTGGAACGTCACGCGGCCGTCCGCCAGGATCTGAGGCGACCGCACGAAGACGGGCCGCTGCCGTGCGCCGGCGGCGCCCGCACGAGGCTGCCCGGCGGCCGGCATCGGGATCGCCGCCCCGACGAGGATGGTGCCCAGCAGTGCCAATCGACAGACGTGATTCGACCTCATAATCCCCTTCCTTTCTCGTCAAACCTCTACGACATCGAGCGGCTCGAACCGCCCGCCGAGCACGGGCGCGCTGTCCAGGCCGAGCCAGCGGTCCAGCACGGTCGCGTACACCCGGCGAAAGTCAGTATGCAACTTCAGGGCGCCTTTGTCCAGATCGGTGAGACTGGGATGGGGCCCCGTCACGCCGCCTTTAACCCGGCCGCCGGCCAGGAACACCGGCGCCGCGGCCCCGTGGTCCGTCCCGCGCCGGCCGTTCTCCTTGACGGTTCGGCCGAACTCGGAGAACGTCATCAGCAGGACCCGCTCCAGTTGCCCGCTGCGCTTGAGATCATAGATGAATGCCGCCACCGACTCCGCCAGTTGGTGCAGCAGGGCGCAGTGATTGCCCAACTGATTGGCGTGGTTGTCGAAGCCGCCGATACCGCCGCCACCGAGCTCCACCAAAAAAATGCGAATGCCGATCTCGGCGCGAATGAGCTGGGCAACCGTGTGCAGGTCCCGGGCCAGCCCAAACGAGGGATAGTCGCCCGAGGGACCGGCAGCCTTGACCACCGCTTCGATCCGCTGGCTCTTGGCGCGCGCCTCGGAGTCGGCTCGACGCAGGAACTGCAGCAGTGGATTGTCCCTCTTGATGTTCGGCGTGCCGTCGGAAGCTGTCTCTTCGTAGGTCGTGCGTCCCCGCACGACGTCTTCAGGCGAGCGAGGACGGGGTCCCCAAACGCGATGCATCGCGTTTGGGGGCCCACGCTCGCCCCAGGCAGACGCATCCCGGATGACAAGATCCTGTGTCGAGCGCAGGGACGGAACGATGACCTTCTCGGCGTTGAGCGCGAAGGGTCGGGCGATGGGTCCGACGAACACGGCGCCGGCATCCGGCTCGGCCGGGCTCCAGGCGCGATCGACCACTCGGCCCAGCCAGCCGGTCTGCCTCTGGAGCCGCCGGGGATCGGCGGTGTGCCACATGCGCAGGGCACGGTCGTGGTCCTGATCCGGATTGGGACAGCCGACGCCTTGCACGATGTTCAGGTAGCCGTCTTTATACAGCCGCAGAAATGCCTCCATACGCGGATGAAAGCCCAGGTGCGCGTCGATCTTGTGCAGCGCGCCCGTCGGCAGCCGCAGCGTGGTGCGATTACGCCCATACTCGTCATCCGCATACGGAACGACAGTATTCAATCCATCGTTGCCGCCGGTCAGTTGGACGACCACCAGGACTGTGTCGCGGCTGTCGCGTGGTGTTGCGGCGCCGGCCGAGCGCATAAGAAAACCGGGCGCCGTCGACGCCAGGGACATCAGTGTCGAGGTCCCCGCGGCGGCCCGCAAGAAATCACGTCGGGTCGATGCCATAGCGTTTTCTCCTACAGTAGCATGGGCGCGAGCGCCCATGGAAAGCACGGCCGGGACGACCGTGCTACGCCAATTGGTACTCCGGTAGAGTCATGACGACATGGGCGAGACGCCGCAGCGCGGCTGCCGGGCCGCCGTTACTGTCGTCGGCGGGCGCCCCTGCATTCGCCAGTAAAGCGTCACGAGCATCCGGCGCGACGTCGCCCTGCAGGAATAAATCGAATAGGAACCGGGCGGCGGCGTCCGGCGTCGGATGTCCATGCTTTTCGGCGACCGCCCACGGGTCCAGCTTGCTCTCGTAGGGTTTGCCGCGGTGCAGCAGCGACCCGGCGAGGTTGTGTCGCTTCACGACGGTCGCGGTATTGATCCAGTACAGTCCGCCGGCCCAGCCCTGGACGGTGGGCGGGCGGCACAGGTCCTGGCCGAGACCGGCCGCATCCTGGGCCAGTTGCGTGGCCGAGACCATTCCTTCCAAAGCCCGCACGATCCCGACAGCGAGCTCGATCGGGCACTTGATCCTCTGGCGGTAGGATCGCGGCGAGAAGAACAGGTTGGAGCGCAGCATCGTCTCCGCGAGCTTCGCGATGTCGTAGTCCCGGGCCAAGGAGTCCGCCAGCGGGGCGATCAGACTGTCGCCGGGCTCTTCCGTCTCGCTGACGAGCCAGCGATAGAGCCGGCGCACCACGGTCGCGGCGGTGGCCGGCTGCTCGAGCACGATCCGGACGACGTCGTCGGCCGTGAAGTTGCCCGTCCGGCCCAGGAGGTGTTTGACCGTGTCATCATGCTCCTGCGGCAGGTGGCGAAGCTGGCCGCGCAAGACCGCTTGGCCCGTGCAGGCCCGGGCGGCTTCTCGAATGTCCTCTGTCGTGCAATGCCTCGGGCCCACGGTGAATACTTTCAGGAGCGGTCGGGCGAAGCTGTCATTGGGAGCGGCTTTGCGATTTCGGTCGGCCCCCAGCCCCAGGAGCACGGCCGGGTCGCGCGAGATGGCCTGCAACAACGAGCGGAACGAGCCCAGGGCGTGATTTCGCAGAAGCTCAAGGTGCTCCTGCATCAGCCGGGGATTGTTCACCGCCCCGGCGTTCACGGCGAAGTAACTGTGCCAGAAGAGGGTCATCTTCTCCAACAATGGGTGTGGCGTCTCGATCATCCGCCGCAGCCACCAGGCCCGCAGCCCCTCGACCGAGCCGGCCGCGGTCTTCTCGGATGCCTCGTAACCACGGTCAAAGGCCGCCACGTCGATCGGCGGGCGCAGCAGCTTGTCCACCGTCCGTTGCGGTCCCTCCGCCAGCGCCTGCCGGAGTTGTGCCCAGTCCGCCCCAAAGCCGGCCCGCCGGTACAAGTGGGCCGCCCCGGCCAGATTCCAGGGCCGCCGGGCCGTCGGCTCGTACGCCGCCCACGCCCAGCCGGGATCGGCGAGTTCTGCTACGCTCACCGCACCCATCCCCTGGGATTCCTCCGAGGACCGCTCTGTCTCGATCTGTGTCGTCATCGGTGTCACCCAACGCCGTGAACTTTCCGCGCATTGTAGAAGATGTAAGTGATTGAGATCAAAGAAAATAGGACCTCCTTGCCGATGTTGTATTGGTCCGGACAAGACAGCAAGGAGGTGTCCTATGAAGACTCGATCTGTCGAGCCCAGAGGCTCTACGTCCTCTTATCGGTCATCCTTGTCTCCGGCCATGAGAGGCATTTTTACGGCCCCGTTTTTTTC
>Ga0194125_10013781_pt1 | contig 10455 bp, 7 predicted proteins | sample TA2KigC250mmetaG_FD_148626 | JGI IMG/M metagenome (GOLD analysis project Ga0194125, IMG submission 148626) | Freshwater microbial communities from Lake Tanganyika, Tanzania - TA2015034 Kigoma Deep Cast 250m | ecosystem: Environmental > Aquatic > Freshwater > Lake | place: Tanzania: Lake... | reverse complement strand
CTCTACCACGTGAAGCGCAAGGACCACCGGCATCCCCTCTCGTGCAAGACCGGCAAGAAACACCTGATCTGCCCGATCCTCACGGCGCGTCAGGTGGGGTGGGCGCACGAGCTGATCACGGAGGTGAGCGAGGCGACGGGGGTGCCGCCAACGGCGACGGACCGGATTCGGATCGAGCAGATCGTGCGGCTGCGATCCCGCCTGTGGCAGATCGAGAACTTTCTCAAGGTCGTGGGTCTTTTGGATCTCAAGCAAGGGGAGATGCGCAACGTGGCGGAGCGTCTGACCACGGTCGAGAACGCGTTGTCGCGCTCGGTCGGTGAGTTCCGCCAGGCGATTGCGGAGCGGCGTGTGGGGAAGCCGACGGCCCCGACGCTTTCCGAGTACTTGGCCGTGAAGGCGGAAGAGGCGAAGGAACCGGAGGGCGGGGATGGCGCGGACGGTTGACATCATCGCGGCGATTCGCGACCCGAATATTCTGGGGGATGTGTTGTCGCCTGCGCAGGAGGCGGGGCTTCGGACGCTTTATGGTCGAACGATTCCGCGGGAGCAGGAGTCGATCGTCCGTCGGTGCACGGGTCATCCGCCGAGGAACCCGAGGGAGCATCGCGAGGCGGCGTTCATCTGCGGGCGCCGTTCGGGGAAGAGCGACAAGATCGCGGCGAACGTGGCGATCTACGAAGCCTTCTTCCGGCAGCACAAGCTCTCGGCGGGCGAGCGCGGGATCGTCTTGCTCCTTGCGCAGAACATGCGTCAGGCGCAAGTGGTGCGCGGGTACATCGAGGGGAAGATCACGCGCAGCCCCATCCTCTCCCGCCATGTGGAGTCCGTGCGCTCCCATGAGATCGATCTCGACAACCGGATTACGATCGGGATCTACCCTGCGAGCTTTCGGTCGATCCGTGGGCTCTCGGTGGTGGCGTGCATCTGTGACGAGATCGCCTTCTGGTGGACGGAGGACGGCTACGCGAATCCCGATGTGGAAGTGCTCCGTGCCGTGCGTCCGGCGATGGCGACCTTCCCGAACGCGAAGCTCGTGCTGGCCTCGTCGCCCTACGCGATGAACGGAGTCCTATGGGACATGTGGACCCGTCGCAAGAAGGACCGTGAGGTCCTCGTGTGGCACGCGCCGACCGGTCTGATGAACCCGACGGTCCCGAGGCGCTTCCTCGAGAACGAGAAGAGGCGGGATCCCGAGACGTACCGGCGCGAGTACGGGGCGGAGTTCGCCGAAGCGGTGAGCGCGTACATCCCGGCGGAGGCGATCGCCGCATGCGTGGTGGAGGGGCGAACGTCGGTCCTCCCGCAGCCGCGCGTCCACAGCTACGAGGCGGCCATCGACGCGGCGTTCAAAGGCGATCGTTTCACATTCGCCGTCGCGCACAAGGAGTCGCGCGAGAACAAGTTGGTCGTGGACTACCTCGCGGGCTGGGAGGGAACTCGGCAGCAGCCGGTGCGTCTCGGCCAGGTGATCCCGGAGATCCGCGCGACGCTGGACCGGTATGGGACGCGACGGGTGTACGGGGACCAGTTCGGCGCGGAGCCTTTGAAGCACGCGTTTCAGGAGGCGGGAATCGAGTTCGAGGAGGTGCCGTTCACGCTGCAGTCGAAAGCGGACCTCTACGCGAACCTTCGCTCGCACATCGTGGAGAGGCGGATCGAGTTGTTGGATCACAAGGAGAGCCTTCGGGAGCTGCGCGGTCTGGAGGTGGAGCTTCTCCCCGGCGGTCGTCCGCGCATCGGGCATGCGAACCGAAGCGGAGCGCACGACGACTACGCGGCGGCGATCGCCCTGGCCGTGGGGAAGTGCCTGACGGTCCAGTATGCGGGGGTGTGGTGACGGTGCAGTGGCGTGAGGGTGCCGGTCTGGTCGGGCCGTTCCCCGGGTCACGGTCCCCCGCCAGGATCGATTCTGCGCTCGAGAATGCGCCGATTATCCGTGCATCTGGAAACGAACGCGAGAGGGGTGGTACCGGAGGCCTACCCCGAAGGAGATCAGTCCGAATTGCACGCGCGGGAGCGACACTTGTGGAGAAACACGGAGTTGGGGGTCACGGGTCCCCGCCAGAATCGATTCTGTCTCGAAAAGTCGCACTCTAGAGTGCGAATCCTGAGCGATCGTGAGGAGGGTGGTACCGGAAGCCTACCCGATAGGAGTTAGCCCGAAATTCGCACCCTAGAGTGCGAAAAACGAGAGGGGGTCTATGGGGTGGATTGGGATGTGGAAGCGGCGGGTCGAGCGATCCTAGATGGCATCCCGGAGCGTCTTCGGGAGCGGTACCGGCGTCGGGCGATGGAAGCGCCGACGAGCTATCGGGCGGCGGTGTTCTTGAAATGTCTGCAGTGCAGCGAGTGGGAGTACAAGGAGGCGCAGCGGTGTCGACAGGTGCTCTGCCCGCTGTGGGAGTTTCGGGCGAAGGTGTTCCGGCCGTACCGGGGGAAGGCGAAGCTGCGGGTCGTGAAGTAGGTCCGATTCGACTTGCTGTTTCTGCGAGTTGAAGCGTTCATGTGTGATGAAAGGAGGGCCCACGCATGGGTGCAAGAAGCGGTCCTGATCTGGAAGAAGCTCTGCCCCGCTTTCTGCTTCGCTGCGAGCACGATGTGGCCCGCCGGGCCTACCGGGCGGCGGTGACGCGGTTCTGGAGGTGGGCGGACCGGTTGGAGCCGGGCGTTTTGGAGCGCTACGCCGACCACCTGCGGGCTCGGGGTTTTTCGGAGTCGATGGTGCGCTGGCAGCTGGTGGTGTTGGGCGAGTTCTTGGAGTACGCCCGCGAGCGGGGGCTCGTCGCGGCCGATGAGGCCGGGCCGTTTCCGGGGGGAGGTTCCCGATGAGCGCGGGGGGAAGCGTCGATCTTCAGAAGGCTCTGCCCCTCTTCCTTCTTCGCTGCGATGCCGAGAGCACGCGGGTGGCGTACGAGCGCGAGGTCGTGCGATTTCTCGCCTGGCTCGATGTCCCGGCGGTGGGCTGCGTCGAGCGCTACGTGGCCCACATGCGCGGGCTCGGCCTGTCGCCCACGACGGTGCGCTGGCGGGCGACGGTGGCGGCGAAGTACCTGCGCAGCGCCCACGACCAGGGGATCCTGACCGACGACCCCACACGGGGCTTCCGTGCGCCGAAGGGGACGAGCGGGTTCGCGCCGCGCATCCTGTCGGCGAGTGACCTGCGAAAGCTGCTCCGGGCGCCCGACCGGCGGTCGCATCGCGGCAAGCGAGACCTGGCAATCCTCGTGTGCCTCGGCGTCGGCGGGCTACGCGCGGGCGAGGTGTGCGCGCTCTCCCACGGCGATGTGGAGTCCACGAGCCACCGAGTCGTCCTGCGCGTGAACGGTAAAGGCCGAAAGGTCCGGCTCGTGCCCCTCTCGGGTCCCGCGGCCGACGCGATACGGGCCTACCGGCGCGATGCTGTGGACGGGCGACCGCCCGTGGATGCGCCGTTCTTCACGTCGTTGCGCGAACGCCCGAAGCGCCTCACCGTCCCATCTGTGGACTACATCCTGCGCCGATGCTGCGAAGCCGCCGGGCTCGCGCGCATCAACGCGCACGCCCTGCGCCACACCGCGGCGTCGATGGCGATCGAAGGCGGGATGCCCCTGCACCGCGTGCGCGACCTACTCGGCCACAGCTCCGTCCTCGTGACCTCGCGCTACCTCCACGTGGCGGGCTCCGACGGGCCGGGGACCGTCAGCGCGGCAGGGATGCTGTAGGAACCGTATCTCCTTACGGATCAAGCTCCACCGCGCCCGAAGGAACCCTGGGGAGGCGGCAAGAGCAGGGGACGCTGAGGGTTTCGCCGACGCCCGAGCCCTCACCTTTCTCCTGGTCGCGAACATTCGGATGTGATAAACTTCCGACAGCTTCGGCATCTTGCCGCACATCAGTCAAGACAGAGTCAGCGACTCTCGCCAAGGGGGTCTGCGCCGTATGCCACAAGCCAACCACGAAGGGACTGATCGTCGCCCGCCTTCACGCGGGGGAGTATGGGGCGGTGAGGAAGATGGTGCTGTTGAAATGAGACGGCGAGGTAGCCGTGTGAGGGAAAACCTCACGCACGGTTCGATGAGGGAATCCTGGAAACCGAGCCGATAGGCCGCGGCGCCTGGGTCTTACTCTACAGCGAACTCCAAGGAGGTTTCCATTGAGCCGCAGGAGATTCCGTTGTCGATCGGGGCGGATGATTCGTCGTGGAGCCGTCTCCTGGGTCCTCGCCTGCATGATGGCTTCGCTCACAACCACAATCGGCTTCGCCGGTGATCCCCCTCCTCCCCCAGAGGTATCCTTCATCGTCTCGCCCCCCGGAGGGCGGGCTCCGTTGGGCGTCGGGATATCCGCCACCATCGAAGGTGAGGTGTCCTACTTTTGGTTTGAATTGGGCGATGGGTCTCCTCCCGTCTACAATGACTTGAGCTTTGGTCATACCTACACTTGTCCCGACACGTACGTCATTACCCTCACCGCTGTTGGACCTGGCGGAACCAGCTCCGTCGATCATTCGGTCACCGCAACCCGCCCCACCTTTTCTCTAACAACCCTCTACTACGGTGGCGATCCGCGCGCGCCTGCAAAGGCCCGCTGCCGGACCAATGACGACATAAGGCGCTCCCAGATCGACTGGGCCATTGCCGACTGGGGCGACGGCAGCCCGCCCACGGTGTTCACCTGGGTCGATCTGGCTCAAGGGTACTACGGCACACCCTGGCACCAGTACGAGTGTTCCGGAGCGTATACGATCACGGTCACGAATCACTACGAGGACGAATACCACAACTGTGAAGAATCGGCATCGACTTCCGCGACACTCACGCGGCCCATCTTCTCGCTGGAGCCCTTCTACAGCGGCGGCATCACGGTTGCGCCGCGTAACGTCCTTGCCTGCACGCCTGACGAAGTCGCCATGTCTCCCAGTGCAGTTGACTCGGCGGTTGTCGATTGGGGAGATGGAAGCCCTGTGGAGGAGTTCACCTGGACCTATGGGCCCTACACAGGTTGGAGGCGAACTCCTTGGCACTTCTACGTGTGCCCCGGATCATACACTGTCACCGTCACGAATTACTACGAGGACGACCACAACAACAGCTGCGAGGAGTCGGCATCGACCGTCGCCACTCTCACGCCGCCCGACTTCCAGCTGGACGTTGTCTACAGGAATGGCAACACGACCGCCCCTGCAGATGTCCGTGGTTGGACGGACGCCTCCCACCCCTACCACCACGCTGACTGGTCACGTGTCGACTGGGGAGATGGTAGCCCCCCCGAATACTTCACCTGGTGGTTCGGTCCAGGATGTAGCGGATGTGCGTGGCACTACTTCACGCCCTGGCACACCTACGTATGCCCCGGAGACTATTCGATCACCATCACGAATCACTACGGGGGAGATGCTCCGGGGTGTGAGGACTTGGCGCAGGCTGCGGCGAACATAGGAGGAGATCCTGCAGCAGCGTTCTCCTTCGAGTACGTTCCCCCTGAGGAGATGGGCTCACCAGTTGTTCGTTTTTTCGATACCTCATCCGGGAATCCAAACTCGTGGCTCTGGGATTTCGGCGACGGAACCACGAGCATCGAGCAACACCCGACGCACGCTTTCCCGGGGGGCTGTATCGACGAGTACGGTGTGGTTCTTGAGGTTTGGAGCGAGGGAGCGGGGGAATGTAGGGACAGTGAAAGCCAGATAGTCGGCGTATCATGCACTGCAACCTATCCGCGGCCGAAAGCGCTCGTCGTGAGCGGTTATGACCCTGTGGGGCAGCTTGACGAAAAGCTGTTCTGGTCGATGTGGAATCTCATAGGACGTGGCTGGGAGACCGTACCGATTTCAGAGGCAACAAGGGCGGAGGTCTGCGCGGCGCTTGCCGATCCATCGGTGCGGGGGCTCTACATTAACGGGCATGGGGCCTACAATTGCCCATCCGGCCCCGGATGCATGGTGTTGTCCGACGGTGCAGGCGGAAAAGATTATGTGTACCCAGCAGATATTGGACCTTGCCTGGGAGGAAGACGCCTCGATTTCGTTACGGTTATTGGCTGCGATCAGGATTGGAGTCAGTGGCTGGAGCCTCTGAATGTGCCGCCTCTCCACCTGGCCATGGCGGCGCGGCGGCTTCCTGATGGTAGCGTTCTCACACTGGTGGAGAACGCATTTGCTAGGGATGGTCACGGCAACTCGTGGCCTCTGTGCTACGGCGGGACCCCTTGTCCGACGAAGGATGCGCCCCGGGCCAAGATGGAACCCGCCGAGCATGAGCGCACAGATCAGGGTTGTTATTCGTTTGAGGTGTGCGATTCATCCGGCTGTGGCAGTGATCTCTTTCCCGTCTGGTCTTGCGGAGACAGTGTGGGTCTTCCATCGTCAGGACAGTTCGGGATCTGGGCGCTAGACGGGTCCTTTTCTGTAACTGTATTTCTTCCCGTTGAATATGATGATACTGTTGCGTGCGCGGCAACGTATCTTGCCTCGGTTCCGGATCCACTGAGGTATCCCCTCGGGACGGCGATTGGCCGCTTCTTGTGCTTTGCGGATGCTGAGGTCGACACGACCGTTGAGCCGGATAGCCTGGTGGTCCGGATGAGGTATGAGGAAGACGATCTGGAGCGTGCTGGAATCGCGGATGAGTCGGGGCTCAGGGTGTGCTGGCTTGCAGGGGATGCGTCGGATTTCTCCACGATAAACGGCGTGCTCGACACCGTTGGCAACAATGTTACGTTCTCTGTGTCTGGGTGGGGGCTTGCTGGGATCTATGACCTGGGAGGAATCACGAACGTCAGGGAAGATGAGGGAGTTGCGGTCTCGCTCGAAGAGGTGTTGGAGGTTCACCCGAATCCCATTGCGGGGGGGACGGCCGTGAGGTTCTCGCTGGCCGAAACGGTTGTGGTTCGGCTCGGAGTATTTGATTGTAGCGGAAGGATGGTCCGAGCATTGGAAGATGCCGTGCGGGGTCCCGGTGCGCACGAGGTATCGTGGGACGGGAAGGACGACGCTGGACGCTCCGTCCCCTCGGGCACCTACTTCGCCCGCCTCCACGCGGGGGAGTATGTCGCCGTGCGAAAGATGGTCTTGCTCCGATAGCGCCGTTGGACGAGAGGCGCACCGCCCGCCCCACGCGGGGGAGTATGGGGCCCTGAGGAAGATGGTGCTTTTGAAATGAGCGCTTCTGGCGGCGTCTCCTCCCCACGAGCCGAGTCTGTGGGAGCGCGCGCGAGGGAACGGGGCGCCGCGCTGGCCTGAGGCTGGATCCCTTTGAGGGAGAAGCTGGGATGAGTCGTATGTCGATGCTCCTGCTCGCAATCGGCATTCTGCTTCTTCGCTCGCCATCCACGCGAGCTGATCAACTTATTGGATCGATGTCGGGTGTAGCCGTCACACCGCCTCCGGTCCAGACAAGCGATGTCTTCTTCTCGCCGACGCCCCAGTTCTCTATCTGGATTAGCGATCCGAATGAAACGGCACCATGTATCTTCGGACACGACTTCGCGGATTCGGTCCCGTGCGAGGAACATCACGTTGTCGCCTCATGCTTGGTAAATGGGGTGGGGGTACCATACGCGTGGCACGCTGAGGGATGGACATGGGGAAGTGGTTGGTGTCACGAAGTATATTCGTGGCGCGGGGTGGTTGTTGATCTCGGTGCTCCGGGGTATTTCATCATAGACCGTCTCGCCAATAACAGCCTTGGGACGGGTGTGGGGAAGGTAGGTATCTCCCCGTGGCAGATCTGGACCGTCGGCGAGGTCCCCCCGCCCTTCGAGATTCTCTCCGCCATCTTCGACGACGACGTCTACCAGAACGGGGTCGATACGGCGCACCTCATGGTGGTGACGAAGAGTAACTGGCATGAGGGGAGCGTGGACCTGACGGCAGAGGTCACGTCTAATCTCGGGGACCAGTTCGTTGTGGGAACGGACAATATCTCCATGACACCTGAGGGGGAGTACGTTACGCAGCTGGCGTGACCGGTTCCGGTATGTCCGCATCCCTGGGAGTTTGACCTCCGCATTACACTGACCGAGACGGCTAAGTTCGCGAAACAGGGCGGCCGGTCACCGGTAATTCGGGTCTTCCCGGACATGTTTAGCGGGGCCATCTTGTCGGAAGCAGAGATCCTGGCCTACCAGGCAGAGCTAGACCCGTGCCTGCCGGATGAGCTGGATTGTGCGGTGAGTTTCGCTGCGCTGACCCCGAATCTCTTCGTCGAGACCGCGAGCAACTGGGTGTCATACATGGACTTCGTATGTGAGGCGCAAGAGGCGTGGGCGAGGGAGGACTACAACAAGGCGACGTCTGCCTTCGGTGGCGCACTGCTCATGGCAGTGGACCTCATTGCCGGAGCGTTGGTCGGGCCTGGGACCGTCTTGGATCTCGTCATATCGGTGGGTGTTGCTTCGAAGGAGTGCGCCGAGGTGGTTGGAAACCTGGCCGAAGGTAAGCGTGGGGAAGGAGAGCTTGATTCGCTGGCAGCCGGTGTGAAAGCGGTTTTTGATAGCATAGGCTCTGAGTATTCCAACCAAGTCTTTGTAGAGGGACCGGGCCACATTCGGATTGCGTCCGGGGGGGGCGCTACAACGATAGACTCCTTGGGTCACGCGGAGAGCCTGGTGTTCAGGTTCGACGCCAGGGAGACAGAGTGGGGAAGGGTTGGACCGAACCCCTATGTTCTGGGAGACACGACCGCGAACGAGCACGCGGCGTTGGATGTGGAGTTTCACGCGGACTCGGCAGGCACACTCTCCGTGGTTGTGCTTCATAAGACGGCTGTGGGGGATAGCGTGTTGTGGTTGGGGTACACCTCCGTCGAGGTGAACTCGTTGAGTGCCCTGCGTCTGGCCGTGGCTGACACATTGGAGTATCCGTACGGGTTTGGCCTAGAGGTCGACTTCGACGGCGATGGTCTTGTGGACGAGGTCCGGTATCCAAATGGTGAGAGCGTGGTCACTGCGGTCGGCGCGACTGAAGCGAGTGGAGTGCCCTGCGGGCTGCGGGTGGTCTCGAGGCCGAATCCCTTCAACCCGATAACGGAAATCCAGTACTCGGTCCCCGCCGACGGTCGGGTGCATCTGGCGATCTACGACGTGGCGGGGGCGCTTGTCGCGACACTGGTTGATGCGCGAGTCTCTGCTGGCGACCACGTGGCCGTGTGGAGCGGGCGTGACGTCGCAGGTGCCGATGCTCCCTCCGGCCTCTACTTCGCCCGCCTGCGCGCGGGGGAGTATGTGGCGGTGAGGAAGATGGTGCTGCTCAAATGAAACGCACGCGTGTGAGGGAAAACCTCACGCACGGTTCGAGGAGGGGACGCTGGAAACGGGATCACGGACCTCTCTACGCGGGCACGAAGGGGGGAACCCCGGATACAGACAAGGGAGAAGCCTGATGGGTCACCGCGCCTGGGTTCTATCTGCGCTTGCCGAGGCGGTAGTCGGTAGCCCCTCAAAGGACCCGTGGCAGTGATTGCAGAGCAGGACCCAGTCGCCCCCGAGCCCCCACCCTGCGACACGTTCACGAGAAAACAGAGGTGTTGTATGTTCGTGCCCCAGGCTGATGCGGCCACAACTCCCCGCCCCCTGGCCGTCGTGTTGGCCATGGTCTTCCTGGCCAGTTGCTCCTGTTTCGTTGTCACAAACTCGGTATCTGTGCCAAGCCCCGTTGGAGCCAAGGACATCGTCGTTGCGGCAAGCACAGTCATGGCCAAGCATAACTACAAAGTAGAGAAAGCAGACTCGGTCCTGGGTATTGTTCAGGGTTACCACTACGGAGACAGATTCGATCCGCAGCACCCGTCAGTCCTTGTGCGCCCAGAATGCAAACGCTACTATTTCACGTATGAGCGAGGCAACGTCCTGATTCGCGCAGAGCTTGAAGACCGAACCGGTCAGGTTCGCAGGATTGACCCTGACAGCCTGTTTGTGAAGGAACTCGTTACGTGTCTGGAGGAACAGCGCATCCGCAGTTTGTACGATCCTTCTGCCTACAGTATCGAATGGAAGTCGCTCACCTGTGATCCTCTGAATGACGCTGGGCAAAGCGGCGAATTGAAATGCTCTCGCCTCTCTGGGGTCATCCGGACGGGAGGCCAGCGGATTGGGGTAGTGGTGGGCGATGGTCGGGTCTTCGGGGTAGGCGACTTGATCCCGCTCAGGGCAGAGTGGTCGAGATCCGGGCCTCTGGCATGCGAGTTTACCATCTACATTCCGAGTCAAAACATCCGGGACCTTGGACAAGAGGAAGGGGAGAAAGACGGGCTTCCAATCGGTCCTCCCGATCCGGGTAGCTTGAAGACGTACGATGCGAATGAAGTCGATCTGGCGAGGCGATTTGCGATTGCCAATCGGCTGATCAAGGAGGAGGAAGAAAAGAAGAAGGCTGCTATTGAGGGAAGGGTTTGGGCTCACCGCGTCGAAGGGGCGAGTGAGGTATATGTGTCAGTCGCTGACACGGTCGGGGGGAAGGAAGAGAGAATTTTGAGG
>Ga0194125_10013780_pt1 | contig 10457 bp, 6 predicted proteins | sample TA2KigC250mmetaG_FD_148626 | JGI IMG/M metagenome (GOLD analysis project Ga0194125, IMG submission 148626) | Freshwater microbial communities from Lake Tanganyika, Tanzania - TA2015034 Kigoma Deep Cast 250m | ecosystem: Environmental > Aquatic > Freshwater > Lake | place: Tanzania: Lake... | reverse complement strand
TTCACCTACTCCTCCAGCAAAGACTGCAATGCAATCTGCCTTTTCTGGTTCCTGAGAAATTTTTAAGGGGCTTGCCATAAACCATACTAAAGGCGTATAGAACACCAAGGTATATAAACTTAAACTAATAATAACTGTGCTGAATAATTTTATGCGTGTCCGAGTGTAAATTTTGACAAAAACCTTTTTCCAATCAAAGGGTTCTTCTGATTTTTTCTGAATGGCATCCTGTATTAATTCGCTCATCATCTCAATTCTATTAATCCAACTGTTTCTTCTGGCAGAGGCAAAACGTTTTTCAAATAGCAACCTGTTCGTGTTATTTAAGGCTTCAAGAATGCGGTCAACAAACTCCTTGTGAGTATTCCCAACCAAGATCAAATTTTCATTTTTTAGGTTAAACTCAGCAATCTCTGGTAAATCTGTTGAAACCACAGGTTTACCAAGCGCATGGTATTCGTTCAATTTAGTAGGATATACGGTAGCGGTATATCCTGTATTAAGATAGGGAATAATACCCACATCAAACTCATTTATATAATATGGTAAGTCTGGGAAATCTTTCTTCCCCAAAAAAAATACATTCGGCAACCCAGATACTCTGGAAATATTGGTCTGAACAGGCCCAATTAACACTAATGACCATTCAGGATGGGTTTCTGCCATAAATCTTATCAAATCAAAATCCATATGTCTGTGTATACCGCCAATATAACCAATAATAGGTTTTTTTATACCTTTTATATCATTGGGGATTTCAGCCGGATTAAAGTTAAAATTCTCAAATACCTCCATTTTTACTCCAAATGGAAAAATGTGCACGTTATTGTTTAACCGCCTACATCTTTTTTTTAAGAATTCTCCTTGAACAAATATTAAATCACTTTTCTCAATTAACTCGTTCTCGGTTCGAGATACTTTCTTGGAATTATCTACTAATTCATAAAAATCTGCTATACAATAATAAATTAAAAGTTGTTTCTCAATATCATTTATAATATCCAGCGCTATGCCACTTGGCAAGAATGTCCATACAATTGGGTTATAAAACTTCATTGTTTTCATCCATCTTCTAATCGCTGGTAGGAGTATATGTCTATTTATGAATCTGGCGAGTCTGGCATATGGAAAAGGTAAAATCAAAGGGGAGTAAACATACAAATTTTCCATTTCCTCCCTGAAACCTCTTATACTTTTAATCCAGTTAACAAGTCTCTTTTGTAGGCGAGGAATATCTTTAAATGAGGGTGTCCTTATCCCTGTATTTTCAATAAATAAAACCCTGTTTCCATTTTTAGCAAATGTTGACATAATTTCTTGATGACCTTGCCACACAAAATCCCAATCTATTGATGATATGCAAATTATATTTTGGTTTTTAATCATTATCTTTATTTATATCCCCAGATAACCCAGCCAGCGCTATCATTTAGTCTTGTAATGCCTATATTCTGAAATCCGCTCTCGGAGAATAATTCATACGCTTTTTGTCTGCTGAATCTATGTTCAATGGGTGCGCTTAAGCGGTCATAGAGGTCGTCGCACAAAGAAAAAAAACCTGTTCCAAAATTAAAAGGAATTTTTTTATAAAGACTGCCGGTTAGTTTAAACTGTTTTAAAATTTTTGAAGGAAATGAAAAAATGACAAAAATAAAAGGGGAGGTTAACCAGCATAGAACATAAAGAATTTTTGGATGAAGTTTTGGTGTGATAATTCTTAGTTTAGAAATTATTTTCACAGCGATATGTCTTATAGGATTTTCGGAATGGTCCTCATAAAGATACGCAAAAATCGGAGCTTGTTTTTTTAAAACCCTTGAAATCTCCGAGATGCACTTCTTAGGATTAACTGTGTGATGTAAAACTCCAAAGGAATATGCAAAATCAAATATAGACTTTTTTAGAGGAATATCAGAAACAGAACATTTTATAATATATACGTTCTTTAGGTTTGATGTAAGTTTTCTGGTTGTATATACACCATCGCTTATATCAATGCTTATAATTTTGATTGAGGGGTTGTTCTTAGCCATAATATAGGTATCGTAACCACAGCCTGAGCCTATATCAATGCCTATTATACCCCTTGGTATCGGCTCATCAAGAACCTCCTGCATCTTATTAAAGTGCCATTTTTCAACAGGATGAACTTCCTTTATCCTTCTCCAAAGAAAGCTATAGGTTTTCTTTGTTCTTCTTGTCCTATCCATTTTCAATATTATGGGCTGACATACCAACTGCAAGCATAAACCAGAGGTGCCTCATTGATAAGATATCCATTGTCAGGGCATTCAATAAAAAACCTATAAACCCCGCTATGACGCAACCAGAAATCGGATGTATTAAATTATGCATACCAGATAGCCTAAGCCTGCGAGTTAACAATAATATATAATGAATGATAAAAAAACATAAACCAAAAAACCCGATAAGCCCTGTCTCAGCAAGGGTTCCAAGATATAGAGAATGCGGGTCAAAACTAAGATTTTTCTCCTTAATTAGTTTAATGTAACCGGGATAAGCCGTAAAATCAAAATTAGCGCTTAGCCATTCCCAGTTGACATAGTCTTTAAAATTCCTGTTGTATGTTCCTATTCCTACGCCGATAATAGGATGTCTTTTGAACATATTAGCAGAAACTGCTGGGGAAAGAAAATGAGTGCCATAGGAATAATTAACTGTCAAACCAATTGTCTTTTTAGCCTCATCTTTAATAATCTTTACAGGAAATATCAACCAGATGCTCGTAACAATATACGCTACAAGAAAAACTGATAAAACTGAGCAGGTTATATATTTAAGCAAAGATGCCATTTTCCCATTACCGAATAAGACAAGGATTAAAAAAAGGCTAAGAAGAAGTCCTGCGAGTCTTCTTGAGCCGGTTAAAAAACTCGTTATCAGAATAATTACCGTGCAAACTGAAAGTACTCTCTTTTTTCTTAGGCTTGATTCTAAAAGAAAGAGAATTACAGCAACGATAAATGAGGTATGAAGATAGGAAAAAAACATATTTGATATAGCAAAAGTGGCTTTAATCCTTGGAAAGTGATGTGCCATTGAATCCATAATTGAGTAACTTAAGAATTGGTTGCTTGTTATGTTATTGCCTAATATAGCTATAAAAAAAGCTGTTAAGCCGATAAATGATATGGATACGCTCGTTATTATCCATACATATAGAAGCCTTATCAGTTTTTCCTTGTCTCGCATAATGTTTACTATCAAAACAAAAAGCACCATTAAATATATAAGCGAAGATAATTCCACAGCACTGGTAATAATGCTGTTTGAATTTAGGCAGGATATAACAAAGGAGGATAACATCACAAGGAGAGATGATATCGCAGGAGTCAGGCTAAAGCGGATATGCTTATAAAAAATTTTAAAACCCATCACAAGCAATAACACTATAAAAACCAAATCCGCAAAAAGGATTTTCTTAGCCATAAAATGGCAAAACGGCAAGTTAATAAAGGGGAGTGTTGCGGTATAAAGCCATAGCAATTTTTCTTCTATTGAAGCACTTTTCCAAAAAGTTTTAACTGCTTTCATACTTTTCCTTCTTTGTGCTATAGCGGTATTTATAAAAACCTAAATACTTAAATAGGTAAAGAAAATACCGGGCTATTCTAAAAAACCACAGAGGATTTTTCCTTAGGATGTGGATTAAATCCTGTAGAAGCACTAAGGGGTTACCATAAAACTTTCTGCTGGCATAACTGCACAATTTCCTTATCTCATCATCTGAAAACTGGCAGATATCCTTGTTTAAGAAATCTCTTTCAATCTGTGAGCCTTCAAGCACAGAGAGTGCATTAAACTGTGTGTAGTGAGGCTTGATCCTCAATACGTAGTTTATGCTCGTATTAATGGTCTCTGATGTTTCTGCAGGCAGACCAAAAATAAACTCGGCAACCGTGGATATCCCCAGAGATTTTGCAAGTTTTATGGTTTTTGACAATTCTTCAGGTTCACTCGGATTTCTTCTTATGTTCTTTAGTATCTGGGGATGTGCTGACTGTAAGCCAAATATGAGCAAGTCGCAACTTGCCTTCTTTAGCAACCTCAGCGTTTCCTTACGGCCCTTTCTAAAGCTAAACGGATGCACCATACAGGACCAAAGCACATTATAACGCTTTTCTATCAGGAGGTTGCAAAAATCATTAAGCCATTCGTAATTAAAACCAAATAAATCATCTCTGAAACCTATATATCTTATTCCCAGTTCCTCCACGCAATAGGCTATCTCGCCTATCACATTTTCAGGGCTTCTCAAGCGGATACGGTTTCCCCAAACATTTGTTGAGGTGCAATAGGTGCACACATAGGGACAGCCCCTGCTTGTTATCATAGTCGTGTAAGGCGTTCTCATATTAAATATATGAAAATCATAATAATCGGTTAGGCTCTTATCCTTTTTGCGCCTTGGAAAGGGTAACTCGTCCAGATTTTCAATAAGTGCCTGTGGAGGCGTATCCAGAATCCTACTATCAAATTTGTAGCTTATGCCTTTTACTGATGCTATAGGCCGTTTCTTATACAGATATTCCACTATCTCTAGTATTGTCTTCTCCCCTTCCCCTTTGCATACTATGTCGCCACCTGCATCAAGATAATCTTTAGCACTATAAAAACCAGGCCCACCCACTAAAATGGGGATATGAGGAATAGTTTTTTTTATCTCTTTTATGTAATGTATTAATTTTTGCTTGAGGGCAGTTGCAGAATAAAAACCCACAAAAAGATAATTCTCCTTTTGTAATTCATCCAGAAGCATCCCAAGAGTAAATGTTTTAAGGCTTTGATCCTTGATAACAGTATCTATGTCCTTTTTCTTAAGAACGCTTGCCAAGTACATAAAACCGAGTTTCGGGACGCGTTTCATCCCGTATTCCAGCTTACCGGATATAAGATAATCAGCGTCTTCCTGGCTTAAGTATACTAAAAGGGCTTTTAGAGATTTTGATATATCCTGCATTATTATAGGCGTTTACCAACTACGATAGAATAAAACATAAGGTAGCTTAAACGAAGTTTTTCAAGCACAAGTTCAATATTTCTCTCAAACGGTATAAGCCCAAAAGAGGGCAACGCAAATCTCTTTGCCAGAATTACCTTGAAATCGTGCAACAAGAGAATTTCCTTAAGTTCGGAAAGGGTATATGTTTTTATATGTGGATGTAAACCTTTATCTACGCCAAACATATTTGCCAGTTTATCATAAAAAGGGATAATAGCGGTTATGACCAGAAGCCCATCCTTTCGCAAAACCCTGCGTGTTTCGTTTAAGAATTCGCTTACATCTTTTAAATGGTCAATAACGGATGCTGCTACGACTGCATCAAAACTTTCATCAGAAAACGGAAGAGCTTCTCCTGCAGCGGCTAAGAGCGTAATATTCTTAAAAGATTTTGCTTTTATGCAGTCCACGCACGGCTCTATTCCTACGGAGAACTCTAGATTCAGTCTATCGTTTAGAAAGGAAAGTAGATAACCATCTGCTGAGCCTATGTCAAGAAGCGAAAGTTTTTTCTGAGGACTAAACTTTGATATCACTTTTGAAATCTCTTCAGAGCGCCGGTTTAATTTATACCGGTTTATAAAACTCTTGTCTCTGTTAAGTAAGTATTCGTAATCCATAATGTCCTTTTATCACCCAACCCAGAAATGAAAAAAAGCCGCTTATCAGGTAGAATGATGTAAATAATAAAAAGGAGTAAGAGACAGCACTTTCCACACTTAATCCCACCATGGAAAAACAGTATGCCAGACTTGCCTCTCTGGTGCCAAAGCCCCATATTGTAATGGGAAGCATAGATAAAAGTGTGGCTATTGAAATAAAAAATATCAACGTAACAAATGAAATATTAATAGACATAAGGCGCGCCAATAGGTAACATTGCAGAAAATAGAACATGTGGGAAAATATAGTTAAAATGAACGCAAATAATATACGTCCTGATATAATTTTTTTAACGGCCGACAGAAAATTCTTAAATTGATTATCAAATAGGCTTTTATCTATTTTTGATATAGCCACTTTATAAACAATCCTTGCGGTTTTTTCTAATATAGGTTTGTTAAACAGCGCAAGTGGGATAAGTAAAAGAAAGAGTAAAAGAAACAGGACAAAAACATTGTAACCATTGTTCTTAAAACCAAGGAAACTCAAGAAACCTATGCTTCCCAACAGAATTAATAGATAGAGGTCAAATAATCTATCTATTATAACACTTGCCATACCCTCGGAAAGCGAAATTCCTTTCTCAGTTTTTAGATATACCGCCTTCATAGCCTCTCCTATCCTTCCTGGGGTAACCAGGCCTGTATAGATACCTCCTAGATAAGCTGCAAAAGACGCGCCTACGGGATAGGTAATACCCTGGAGGCACAAAAGATATCTCCATCTGTATGCCTTGGCAAACAGATTTGGCAGGATTATAAGGTTTACCAAACCCAACCACGCTAAGTTAACCTCGGAATAACAGGATAAGATTTTTTTGAAATCTATCCTTGTTAGTATGATAATAAATATAACTATGCCGATCAGGTGGTAATATTTCTTCATCAAAACCCCGCGGAAGCCTTTGAACGTAAATCAAATCCAAATACATAGACCCTGAAAAAAAATCCAATTACGCCTAAAAGTTCCTTTAAATCATAGGAAATGTTAAAAGGTATGTAGCATTCATTGGTACAAAAACAGAGATTATCGTCTATAAAATTTCTTATTTTTTTTGCACACGGCGAATGCCAGAGTCTTTTCCATCTATAAGCTGCCTCACTCAGATTTCCCAGTTTTAGCTTCAGTTGTTCGCATGCAAAAACATCCCCCTTGGGAGATATGACCGCATTTACTCTTCCTGCAAAGCACTTCATAGGGTACTTTCTGGTAAAATAGATTTGTTTCAATTTATCTGCCATTCTTATCTTATATGCCAGACGGAATTTTCTAAAAAAACCGTGACTTAATGGGAGCATTTTTCTGTGCACCCTTTCGTAGACACCCAGAAATTCATTTATATCTATATCTTTGTTTAATTCATTTGCAGTTTCCGGCCGCTCAAGACTCAGACCATACTGGTCAGGTGAAAGGTTTGTTATAACCTCATCATAAAATCTTTCTATCACTGCTTTATTCTCAGGTGTATAGGTAGTTATTATGCCAAGGCTTAAGTTTGGATATGCCATTTTCATTTTTTTTAACTCGTTAAATGTGGCGATGGTATTTTCAAAAGCCCCTGTTTTTAACCGCATCCTATCATGAACCTCACGAGGTCCATCCAGAGATATCTTTACAAGTATATTTTTATTCTGGCATCTTGCCAGAATCTCATTCAGTCTACTTATTACAACCTCCCTCATCTCTCCATTTGTAAGCAGGGTGATTAAAAGGGGCTTGAGGTTCTTATTTAGAGTAGTTACTATATCTACAATATCCTCTCTTAAGAAAGGTTCTCCGCCGGTAATCGTTATAAAGTTTATCCTGCCCATATTCTTAGAGAATTGGTCTATCTCAACTGGAGTTAATTCTTCTACATTAGCTTGCGTATTACTTTTATCTACAAAACAATGACTGCATTTTAAATTACATCTGTTGGTAATAAAAAAGGTTATCTGTTCGGGAGGCAAAAGATTTTTAAAGAATATTTTTAGAAAACTGTTTAAAAAACTCAAGAAAGATAAAAAAACGCTATATACTTTGCTTATTAATAGTTCAAAAAAGCCGAACAGCATTCCAAGACCGATAGTATTTAACTGAACTACCATTAGTAGGATGTAAGAAATTCCTTTTATGTAATTCCTGCTGCAAGAGGCATAGCCTAAAAATTCCAGATTAATCAATACAATGGCTGACAGGGATAGTAATGAAATTAGAAAATAAGTCTGACTAAAAGACCAGATGCCTATGAGGACGCTAAGACTAAATGTAATGGCGAATGGAAATGTATAAACGAAACTCTCGTTTACTACAAAAAATTTCTTGTTTTTAATTACATCGGCAAAAACCCTATTTCTAATCTTTACCTTTATTCCTTCTCTGCCTGCCTTAAACTCCCTTTTTAATAAAGATAATACGCTAAAATTTTTCTTGTGTGCTGCAATTAATTCCCTCGCAAAATAGATTTTATAATTATCTGCGTTTATCCTATAACCAAAGTCATTATCCTCGGCAAAGGAAATATTCCGAAACCCTCCAACCTTAACAAATACTTCTTTTTTTATGGCAAAGAAAGACGAAAAAATCAGATACGTCCAGCCGTTGAGTTTAGACAAGTTGAAACTTGTCCAGTAGTTTTTATACGAACTCACGGTATCTTGGTATGGGCTTTCCTTTGAACGGTTAGCCACTAAGGCATCCGGCTTAGGCGTAACTTTATTCTCTAAGAAATAACTTCCTATCACCTTTTTGCTATTTGGGGGAATAATTACGTCTGAATCTAAAAATACTAATATATCGCCTTGTGCTACGCCTGCTCCGATGTTTCGCGATAAACCAGCTCCTAAGCGAAGACTATTTCGTATATATTGGATGTTATTATGCTGCAATAAAAGACTATCAATAACCCCCTTGGTGTCGTCTGTCGAACAATCGTCTATCAGAATAATCTCACAGGCACCATCGTTCTTAATAACAGAATCCAGAGTATCGTAAAGAGTATCCTTTGAGTTATAAAACGGGATTATGTAAGAAAATTTCGCATTCATAGTTTATTTTTTAAAAATCCTCTTCAATTTTGAAAGTGTCAGTTTAAAAACCAGGCCAAGGCCTTCTAACATAATCTTGGCAGACATCTTAGAACTTCCTGCATAGCGTTCTACAAAAAGTATCGGAATTTCTTTTATATTTGCCCCTGATTTTCTTGCCAGATGGGACATTTCTATCTGGAATGCATATCCCTTTGAGTAAACTCTTGAAAAATCCATATGCTCTAGTAATTCACGCCTGAAACATTTATATCCGCTGGTAACATCTGTAAGGTTTATGCCGGTAAATATATTTACAAAATACTTTGTTGATTTGGAAATAAAGTTGCGCCATATGGTCCTGTTCTTTATGCTCACCCTTCTTAAGAACCTTGAACCTGTCACAAGGTCGTAATCTCTGGCATAATGTAAAAATGTCGGCAGATACTGTGGGTTATGTGAGAAATCAGCATCCATCTGGCAGATATAAGAAGAATCTAAGTTATTAAGAATAAATTTAAAACCCTCCTTATAAGAAAGCCCAAGGCCACGTTCACCCTTTCTGCGTATAACATAAATATGGCTATTTTTGTTTGAGAGTTGCTTAGCAATATCTCCTGTTCCATCAGGAGAGTTATCGTCGACTATAACAATGTGTGCTTGTGGTAGGATTTTGCAAATTGTAGATACTATTCTTTCTATATTCTCCTTCTCGTTATAGGTGGGTATAACAACTGCTACTTTTTCTTTCTTTATTTCATCAAGGTATTTATTGCTTTTTAAAAGAACTTCTTCAGCCTCAGAGGTATCGGTAAAGAGATGGGAATAGAGTTCTGACTTTTGAAGAAGCATCTTTAATCCTACTTTTATGTATCTCTTAAATTCTCCGAAGGATTGAAGCTGAAATAGTCTGTTAAATAAGATACTTGGGCGAAAATAAAAACTTATATAAAATTTTTTTGTCAGGGATTCTATGTCCTGCTCGCTGAGTTTTGACCATGGCGTAGGAAGCCTATGCGTTATTTTTATTCCCTTTATATGCTCCCGCCAGTAGTCCCTTTCGGTTGTTTCTACCATACTTCTATCGAGTTCTGTGCCTGGCTTGGCAATGGTGCGGCATACCTGGATAAAATCTAACTTAAGTTTTTTTGCAAAATCAATGGTCTTATATACGGTCTCTTTAGTCTCTCCCGGATTTCCGACCATAAAAAAACCCATGGTCCTTATGCCATATTTCTTGGAAAGCCTGATTGTATCCATTGCCTTCTCGGGAGCAATCCTTTTGTTTATGCTATCCAGAATGTCCTGCTCAACAGATTCTATCCCGTAGTAAATCTGTCTGCAGCCTGCACTTGCGGCCTCTTTCAGTATTTCCTCATCCACGACATCCACCCTTGAGCGCGCAGACCATTCGATGTCAAGGTTACGCTCTTTAAGGAGCCTGCATATCTCTAAAATCCTATTTCTTGGCATAAACAACACTGCGTCAAAAAAGTCTATCTCCCTTACCTCAAACTCCCTATAGCACAATTCTATTTCCTCAATTACATTTTTTGGCGTCCGGGCACGATAGGCAGTGGGTATAGCGCAAAAGGTGCACTTAAAAGGGCATCCCGTGCTGGTAAGCATAATTGTAAAATTTTTCCTCTGGGATATAAAAGAATAATATTTATCATTAGGAAGAAGGTGCCTTGCAGGAAAGGGATACGAATCAAAATCTACATATTTATTCCCGGGAGGGTTTATAATAATATTTCCTTCCTTAT
>Ga0194125_10013773_pt1 | contig 10462 bp, 9 predicted proteins | sample TA2KigC250mmetaG_FD_148626 | JGI IMG/M metagenome (GOLD analysis project Ga0194125, IMG submission 148626) | Freshwater microbial communities from Lake Tanganyika, Tanzania - TA2015034 Kigoma Deep Cast 250m | ecosystem: Environmental > Aquatic > Freshwater > Lake | place: Tanzania: Lake... | reverse complement strand
TAATTAAATACTAAAGAATATATCTCAGCAGCCTAATTCCTACTTTGTATGTTCCAGTTTAAGGATGCGCAGTTCATGGTTTTCCAGTTTATCGCTATGCTCGATTTGGGTTTTCTGAACCGTTGCTATTTGTTCAGTGAGTAGTTTCATGCCCTCATAGGTAGCGTTTACAACTGGCAAAATGCGGTTTTCCATGTTCAATAAAAATAATTCCGTTCTTCTTTGTCCCTCCTTCAAATCTGCGACATCAGTTTTAAGCTCTGCGACATCAGTTTTAAGTTCTGAAACATCAGTTTTAAGCTCTGCGACATCAGTTTTAAGTTCTGAAACATCAGTTTTAAGTTCTGAAACATCAGTTTTAAGTTCTGAAACATCAGTTTTAAGTTCTGAAACATCAGTTTTAAGTTCTGAAACATCAGTTTCCAGCCTTTTTTGACCTTCTATAAGGTCTGTAACATCAGCTTCAAGTTTGTGTTGTCCTGTTAATAACTGATTAACTAATTCGTTATTTTTCTCTGCCACGGTTAGACCTCCATTTAGCTGATCTGCTCAAGATAATTATTCTGCAGGTTAGTTTGAATTCCTGCTCTGAAAGAAAAAACTCATATGCAGGTATAAACATGCTGGAGTCGAATAGGTTATGAAGCGAAAAATGCTGATTAGAAGGGTGCTTAAACTGTGATGTGGGATTCCAAGCTTTTTAAAGCCGGAGTGGCTGTTCTTTTACTATTATTTATCATCCAGACGGGCAGCCAGATCGCTTTTATCTTTCGGCCGCTGATCATCGCTGTTGAGGTTTTCTTCTATGCTTTTTTGGTAGCCGGCGCTCTCTACTATGCCTTGATTCCCCTGGTTGATCTACTTTCCAGGAGTAAGGTGCCCAGATCGCTTGCCGTAGCTGTTTCTTACCTGGTTTTTGTTGCTGTAATTACCGGGCTGGTTGCCCTGATTGGGCCGAGTTTGCAAAAGGAGTTTACAGTCCTATTAATTTCGCTGCCGGATAGAGCTGACCAACTTTTAGAGCTTTTTAAATCACTGCAGGATACTGCTCTTTTCGGACAGCTGTTTGACCTGGAGGCTTTAAGTATAGATAAGCTTTCGGAAATGATTCCCAACGCCATCAATAATTCTTTAAACTACGCTTTGAACAGCATTACCCTGATTATTAATTTCGTCACCAATTTCTTTATCACCATCTTAGTCATTCCCTTTCTGCTTTATTATATGCTGGCGGAAAGCGGGAGCGGTAAAGTCGCCAGTGTCATAAACAAACTTACCCCCCAGCTGCATGCTGATAGAACCAACCGTTCGTTAGCGGAGTTAAACAGGCAGCTGGCTTCTTACGTGCAGGGAGTTGGTATCGTAAGTATCCTGATCGGTATCTTGGCTTACATCGGGTTTTTAATTATTGACATCGAGTTTGCCCTGGTGTTGGCGGTATTTGTTTTAATCACTAATATTGTGCCAATAATCGGCCCCTTTATCGGAGCGGTGCCCGCCGTGCTTGTCGGCGCTATCGATTCTCCGCTGATGGTCCTAAAAGTAATTATTGTTATTGTCATCGTCCAGCAGCTTGATTCTATTGTTGTCAGGCCACTTGTTCTAGGTCGTAAAATGGCGATCAGCCCGCTTGCAGTTATCCTGGTCGTTTTGCTGGCCGGTCGTCTTGGCGGTCTGCTTGGCATTATTTTGGCAGTGCCGATCTTTACCGTAATTAAGATTGTTGCTACCCAGGTTTACGAAACGCTGCAATCTGGGCGCAAAGAGCTTGAAAAATCAGGATGAAGGCGGTGGCCGGGTAACCCCGGTGAGGTTAACATTATACTTAATTAAGCTGTGCTAATAAGGGACTAAATCTGTCTATTAAAAACGGGGGGTACTAATAATTGTTCAAAAAAGTGCTGGTAGCAATTGATCTGTCAGGTCCTTCGATGGAGCTCTTAAATGCGGTTGACGATTTAAAGAAACTGGGCTTGGAAGAGTTGGTGATTGTTCACGTAATCAGGCGAGAAAAAGTCGGGATCGGCATTGATGATCACCGCAAGCGGTTTCTAGAAATAATAGATGAGAGAAAAGGACAGCTTGAAAAAGAGGGATTGAAGGTTACAGTCCTCCAGCCGGTTGGAAACCCGACCGAAGAGATCATTAATCTCTCCGGTGAAGAAAATGTCGATCTGATTATGATCGGCTCTTTCGGAGAAGGCGGTCTGGTGCGCAAGCTATTCCTCGGCAGTACCGTAGCTGATGTAATCCGTGGAACCAAGAAACCGGTGCTGGTGGAAAAATACTTGCGGGAGGAAGGCAAATTTTCGCGCATTCCGATTTTTAAGGACAACCAACCGGCAACAGCGCTACTGGCCACAGATTTCTCGCGCGGTTCGCTTAGGGTACTTGATAATTTTCTCGATCATCCCGGAATCTTTAACAAAATTATTCTCTATAATGTGGTTGACGAAGGTTATACAACGGAACAACTGCAGGAGAACACAGAAAAAGCATACTCAAAACTGGAGGATTGGAAGAAGGAGTTCACACAGCGAGGTTTTGTTGTAGAAACCCAGGTAGTGGTCGGTATTGCCTCGGAGGTTATTATCGAAGCCTCTAAAAAGCCTGATTTAGATTTGCTGGCCATCTCCAGAAAGGGTCGCAGCATGGTCGATGAGCTGGTAATCGGCAGCAATGCTGATCAGATTGTCCGGCAGTCGGCTAAACCGGTATTGATTGTCAGGTAGTTTTTTTCAAGCTGCTTATTTAGATTTGGGATTTGGATCATCTTTTTGCCAGATATTATTTGCTGGTTGTATAATTGATTTGAGGCCAGATGGCCGGGAAAGGATGGTAAATAGTGGACGAATATAAAAAGTGCCCCTATTGTTCGGAACAGATTTTAGCCGATGCTAAGAAGTGCCGCTACTGTCAATCCATGCTGGAGGAGGAACCGGTTTCCGGGGCAGTTTCGCCTCCGCCGCCCCCTCCGCTACCGACCCCTTTGAAAAGCGAGTCTGCAGTAAAAGAAAAGAAAGAACCCGGACAGAAGAAACGTTGGAAACTGCCGGTCATTATTGTATCAGTTGTGCTGGCGCTGATTATCATCCTGGCTATTATTGCGGTTAGCGCCGGGCGCTCTGTGTTGCGTTCTTCACCGGTTTATACCGAAACGCTTAATTTCCTCTATGCTAACCCGGAAGCGGTCGCCTATTTAGGAGAGCCGCTTGAACTGGGTAAAGGAGTAAATGGAACAATCAGCACCAGCGGCGATACGGGTGAAGCAGATCTTGAGATACCCGTATCCGGCTCGCTCAACAAGGGTACGGTTTCTGCCCAGGCAACACTGGCAGATGGCCTGTGGAATTATTCCCTGTTGGATTTGTTGAAGGATGACGGCAGCAGGGTTAACCTTCTGGCAGGCTCAGCAATGGATGTTCCTGAAGGGATGCAGCTGTTTTCCGATTCAGGTTATGGCTTTTCCATGTTCTTCCCTGAAGGGTGGAGCTACCAGTTTTACAGCGATAATGGCGTGATTTTCTTCGGGCCGGAAGGCACAGTTGAGTATGACGTGGAGGTAGTTGTAGAGCTTTATTTGACAGATCAGGCCGGTGGTGTTTATTCTTCAATTGATGATATTGTAACCGATCTTCAAGCGTCAGTAACTTCCATGTCTGGCGTTATCTCCACTGAAGATCGTGGCCGTGATCTGTTCAGCGGGGTTCAGCGGGAGTACTACACTTTCAGCGGCAGCTTCCAGCGGGATGGCAGTCGGTGGGGAAGCGCTGTTATTACAATCGAACGCGATGAGAGACTGTTTTATGTCCTTTACTATAATGCTCCTGAAGAAATTTACCCTGATTATATTGATCTGGTTTTTGATCAAATCCTGAGCAGTTTTGAGTTTACAGACGACCTTAATTTTTAAATTAAGGTTTAATGAAAGATTGATTTATGCGCCTCTTCGTTATAATATAAGGTGTAGCGATCAGGCGCCTGTAGCTCAGGGGATAGAGCAGCGGACTTCTAATCCGTTAGTCGGGGGTTCAAATCCTCCCAGGCGCACCAAAATTAAAAGGGTTCGGGGCAGCTTGCCTGCGAACCCTTTGTAGTGCGCCCGGCATGGGCGTTAGCTAGGCGGTGAAAGTCCGCTGTGGGCTTGGCAGTGGGAACCACTAGCTGATGGCAAGGGTGTCCGTCGTGAGGCGGAATCTGAAGGAAGCCTAAGGCAAAATCCCGGCCCGATGAACAAGAACCGCATACAAGGCTGAACAGGGGTGGACGAGTTTGCTACACAAAACGAAGTCCAACACTGCCCGAACCCCACACAGTAGATGCGGCGGGTAGATGGGAGGAAAGTTAACGCTCTTACCCGGGGAGGTCTGCCGGTATATCGCCGACAAGAGGGATGAAATTCCCACAGCGATAACCTTTGCAGTAATGTATGGCTGAACCGGCAGAAGTCAGCAGAGGCCATACTAGGTCGGGAACGACTGAAGGGCCGAACGTCAGGAGGTTTTGGAAGTTTGAAGGACTCGAAAGATACGCGAGGAAAGCAGAAAACCCCAAAAGAGGACTGGCCGGCAAAGAATAGGGTGGAACCTGAAGGTATGCCGGGAGAGCTGAGTGTATCTGCGGCGTCCGAAAACGGAAGAAACGACGACAGCGAGTGTTCCAGTAATCTGCTTGAAAGGGTAGTAGAAAGGACCAACCTGAATACTGCCTACAAGCGAGTTAAGGCAAACCGGGGCAGCCATGGAGTAGATTTGATGACAGTGGACGAACTGTTACCCTATCTCAAAGAACATGGCCAAGCAATCCGGGAAGCCATACTGGAGGGGAGCTATACTCCCAAACCCGTCAGGCGGGTAGAAATACCCAAACCAGGCGGAGGAACAAGACAGCTTGGCATCCCCACGGTGCTCGACAGGATGATTCAGCAGGCTATTTTACAAGTACTAAACCCCATCTTTGACCCAGGTTTTTCTGAGCACAGCTACGGTTTCAGGCCGGGAAGAAACGCCAAAGAAGCGGTAGTAAAAGCTAAAGACTACATCGAAGCAGGCTACACATGGGTTGCAGACATCGACCTTGCCCGGTATTTCGATACCGTCAACCATGACAAACTAATGAGTTTGGTGGCAAGGAAAGTAAAGGACAAAAGAGTGCTTAAACTAATCCGGGCCTACCTCAACGCAGGTGTGATGATAAACGGCGTGGTAGTGGAAGTAGAAGAAGGCTGCCCACAAGGCGGCCCCTTAAGTCCGCTGCTGAGTAACATCATGCTTGATGAACTGGACAAGGAACTGGAGAAGCGCGGGCACAGATTCTGTCGTTACGCCGACGATTGCAACATCTATGTTAAAAGCAAAAGGGCTGGGGAAAGAGTTATGCAAAGCATAACCACATACTTGGAAAAGAAGCTTAAGCTGAAGGTTAATCAAGAGAAAAGTGCCGTAGATAAAGCGCAAAAACGAAAGTTTCTGGGGTTTTCCTTCTACAACAAGAAGGGTAAAGTGGGGATAAGAGTAGATGCAAAACCGCTGGACAAATTCAAAGACAAGGTTAGAGAGATTCTGTCAAGGAGCAATGGCCGTAGTATGGAGCAAAGAATAAAAGCTCTAAACTACCTTATCATTGGCTGGGTCAACTACTTTGGTTTGGCCGACATGAAGGGAAGGGTCAAAGAACTTGATGAATGGATTAGGCGCAGACTCAGGATGTGTATCTGGAAACAGTGGCGTAAAATTAGAACAAGACATGACAATCTCGTTCGACTTGGAGTAGAAAACGCAAAAGCCTGGGAATACGCTAACACAAGGAAAGGCTACTGGCGTATAGCCGGCAGCCCTATCCTGCAATGCACTCTAACCAACGAATATCTGGCCAGATTAGGTTTTGTAAGTCTTAGTAACAGGTACTCGCAAGTGCGTTCATTTTGACGAACCGCCAAGTGCCGAACGGCTTGCTTGGTGGTGTGGGAGGGTCGGCGGCCTAACGGCCGCCCCCTATCCCGATTGGTGAGGCAGATGCACAAAATAACACTGATTAAGGGCGATGGAATCGGTCCCGAGATTGCCGAAGCTACTATAAAAATAATCGAAAAAACGGGCGTTAAGATTACCTGGGAAGAAGCTGTCGCCGGGCAGGAAGCCCATAAAACTGAAGGGGATCCTCTGCCCGAGAAGACCATTGCTTCAATCAGGCAAAACCGACTGGCTTTAAAAGGGCCGCTCACCACCCAGGTGGGAAAAGGTTTCCGCAGTATTAATGTTGCGTTGCGCCAGGAATTTGGCCTGTTTGCCAACCTGCGCCCGGTCAGAAGCTTTAGTGGCGTTAAGTCACTCTACCAGGATCTAAATCTGGTGGTGGTCAGGGAGAACACGGAAGACCTTTATGCCGGAATTGAACGCCAGGTTGGAGCAGATCAGGCGGAGAGTATAAAAGTAATTACCCGCAAGGCATCGGAAAAAATAGCCCGGTTTGCTTTTGACTATGCCATTCAGCAGGGTAGGAAAAAAGTGACAGCTATTCACAAAGCAAATATAATGAAACTCAGTGACGGTCTTTTTCTTGAATCGGTAAGGGGTATTGCCAGTGGTTATTCCAGCATTTTCTTTAATGATCTGATTGTTGATAACGCTGCAATGCAGTTAGTTCTAAATCCCTATCAATTTGATGTAATTGTTGCCCCCAACCTCTATGGCGATATTTTATCTGATCTCTGCGCCGGTTTGATCGGGGGGCTTGGTTTGGCTCCTGCAGCCAACATTGGCGATGAAGTTTCCATCTTTGAACCGGTACATGGCAGTGCGCCGGACCTGGCCGGGAAAAAGGTCGCCAATCCAACGGCGATGATTCTCTCTGCTGTTCTGATGCTGAGGCAGATCGGTGAAATTGAGGCGGCTGACAGGATAGAAAAAGCGCTTGCAGCAGTAATTAAAAAAGGTCGTCATACCACGCCCGATCTGGGAGGTAGCAGCAGTACGCTTGAGATGGCCGATGCCGTTATTGCTGAGGTTGAAAAAGGTTAGCTGTTATAAACGAGAACTAAAAACTACTGATCAGGCCAAGAGCGTAGCGCATTATCAGATTAACATCCCTTACATCAACTAACCCATCCCTGTAAACATCGGCCATGTCGGTCAGGCTAGCCGGCAGTAGTTGCAGACCCAGTACATGCCTTTGGGCCAGGGCAACATCTTGGATGTTGACCAGCAAATCACCGTTCAGGTCCCCTTTTATCGTCGAGTTTACCGGGTTAACATCTCCGTTTAAGCTCCTGACTGTTACTAGACAGGTCGCTGAGGCAGCGCCGTCTGTTGTTCTGACTCTAATCGACGCCTGTCCGCTGCGGATTGCCGTTACCAGCCCGCTGGAATTTACTGTAGCAATAGTGCTGTCGTTGCTGGACCAGGTTAAAGGTAACGTTGACTTTTCAACCGGGACAATGGTGACCAGCAGCATCTCAATTGCTTCAACATCAAGGATGAGGCTGGTCTTATCGAGGATTAAGCTAACTGGTGTTGTTTTATCAGACCCGTCTGGTGTCCAACGCAGCCAGCCCTCAATTTGCTCTAGGTTTAAGTTATTTAAATGCGGGCCGCCGCTAACCAGTTTGTTCTCATAGGCAAAAGAGTGGATCGCCACCACCCTGTAGCTGCCGGAAGTAGGGTCGTAAGTAAAAACCGGGCTCCCGCTACTGCCGCCGCTGGTCAGGGCATCATAAAAGAGACAGTTTTCATTCTGGGAAAGCACAGTTCCCGGGGCCAGCCACTGACCCTGGCTGGCCAATCCCCTTACAATGCCGGGATAGCCCACTACCGATACTGATGTTGGTACCTGGTTGAACTGCAGTGGCATAAAAGTAGTGATACCTTCAAAAGGCTGGTTGAAAAACAGCGCTCCATAGTCGTAGCGGATCAGGTTTTCCCGGTCGTTATAATTTTCGTAACGCAGAAAAGTTTGGTTTACCTCTGCTTTGGCCGGTTCTCGGGTAGAAAATGGTTGCCGCTTTTCCGGCCAGATTGTTTCGTACTGGCCGGGGGAAAAAAGCGCGCCTTTATGCCAGCCACCAAGAGCTGTAGTGTAGAGGTTGTGGGCATTGGTTAATATCGTGTAGGGGCTGATCAGGAAACCGGTGCCGCGAATAAACTGTGTTTCGTACTCAACAATCAGCATGCCGATCGTGTTGTAAGGGTAGGTTATGCTCAGGCTGTTATCAAGAGCAGAGCGATTATCAACCAGGCTGTTTAAGATGGGCTGGTTTGCAGTGAGGCTGGTTAGTTGCAGGTGCTGCTGCTCCTCCCATTTACGTGAAGCGGCATAGAGCCTCTCTATTTCCAGAGCGCTTAGTGTTTTTCGTTCCGGTTCAAGCAGTTGCACAGAGAGCTTTTTGCTGCTGTGGTTACTGTTGTATTCTAGCCATTTATGAACCTTGCCGTCGATAATCTGCAGCACCAGTCGAGGGGAATGGTCAAAGGCCGGGCTTTCTAAAGCAGGGCTGGTGTGGTTGGGCTGATCGCCGGCAGCAGCAGGAAGAGCGCCAGAGAGTAATACGGCAGCACATAAAGTTAAAATCAGCATAAATACTGTTTGATGCTTAAAACTGTGCAGTTTTTTCATCCTGATCTCCTGCCCGCTGCTGGCTGAACCTGTAGGTAAATATAGCAAGAATATAGCAATATATCTAAAAAAAAGCAAGGGCCTCTCTGATGGGGAAAAGCTTAAGGATTAAGGATCTGTGTTATAATTCCAGTAACAATTAGTGGCTTGATGCTCCGGTTTGAAGAAGGAACTTTTTACGGGCCCTGTCTGATCTTTCCCCTAATCATAACTTGCATGAGGAAACAGTCTTGCAGGAGCAGCTTATCAAAGACCTGGTGAAAGAACTGGAATCCAAGATGTTCATTTAAGAAAAAGGAGCCGATTGATGGTCATCAGCGATACTGACTTGCAGCTAAATAATAAATTGCTGGAGGAGATTATTAAGTCCACCGGCCGGTTTGCCCTGGCTTTCTCCGGAGGGGTGGACAGCAGCTATCTGCTTTCTGAATCGATCAGGATGTTAGGGCCGGGGAATGTGTTGGCGGTGCTGGTAAGCTCGGCCCTGCACCCTGAAACCGAATCAGAGGCGGCAGCTTTAATCGCCGGGAAGCTCGGTGCGAAACTGATAGTGCTGACTCTGGATCTTTTAAAGGCGGCGGAGGTGGCGAATAATGATGCCGAGCGCTGTTATTATTGCAAAAAAGCACTGTTTAAGGAGTTGATCGAAGCTGCAGGCAAAGAGGGTTTTATTACCGTAGTAGATGGGACAAACGCAGACGACGCAAACAGGCACAGGCCGGGATTGCGAGCCCTGAAAGAACTGGGAGTAAGAAGTCCGCTACAGGAAGCTGGTTTAGGCAAGGCTGAAATCAGGCAACTGGCGAAGGAGGCCGGTCTGCCGATTTGGAATAAACCGGCCGCGCCCTGCCTGGCTACCCGTTTTCCGGTTGGAACAAAGATTACGGTGCGGGCTTTAAAAAGCGTGGCAGCGGCTGAAGCAATGCTTCGTGACCTTCAGGTTGAAGGCGATTTAAGAGTAAGGATCCACGGTGATCTGCTAAGAATTGAGGCCGAAGCCTCCTCACTGAAGAAGTTGCTTGAGCTGCGGGGGATTTTCACAAGCCGCTTAAAAACCCTGGGTTTTAGTTATGTAACCCTTGACCTGGAGGGTTACCGGATGGGCAGCATGGAGCAATTAAGTGACAAAAAAGCCTGAATTTCAGTCGACATTCCACCAACCCTCGTTTTTATCGGTTTCCACCACCCCGTCAATTTCCATTTTTACGGTATGTTGAAAACCGCTGCCCGATGTAGTAATTTGAGAACCGGATTTTGTAGTTTCTTCCTCAGGTTCTTCTTCCTCTTCGGTCAATTCTTCTTCGGGCAGTTCGGGTTCATCCAGTTCTTCTACTGGCGGTTCCTCCGGCGTAGCGGTGGTGGTGCAGCCGGAAATTACAAAACAAAGTAAAATAGCAGTTACCAGCAGCAGAGATTTGATTAATTTATTCATCATTCATACCTCCTGCGGTACTTTTTGAAAAAGCTTGTAGAACAATTATAACACAGTACCTCTGAATAATGATTAAAAGCGCCCCCCTGTGGTTCCCTTTTGCCCCAAAATAATCATATTTGCTCACGCAAAATCTATTTTTATCTAGTTTCAGAGGAAAAATATATGATATAATAATCAGAATATAAATATGTAAATCATGGTTTTTAAAGTCAGTTTTTTGACTACTGCCCTTTTTACTCTGTAATTTTGTGGCTGTATAATCTGCCATAATTGAAAGGCAGGTTTCTGATTTACCCCAATCAAAAAAAGGTGATCTAGTTTGTTTAAGGGCGGAGGGTTAAACTTGAAAGAGATACTGCAAAGTCTTGCTACAGCGATCCTCAGTGGCAATAAAAATGCAGCCCTTGAATGGGCTGA
>Ga0194125_10013772_pt1 | contig 10462 bp, 9 predicted proteins | sample TA2KigC250mmetaG_FD_148626 | JGI IMG/M metagenome (GOLD analysis project Ga0194125, IMG submission 148626) | Freshwater microbial communities from Lake Tanganyika, Tanzania - TA2015034 Kigoma Deep Cast 250m | ecosystem: Environmental > Aquatic > Freshwater > Lake | place: Tanzania: Lake... | reverse complement strand
AGGAACGCGACCGACTCACTGCTGAGGCCAGGGAACGTGAACGACTTGCTGCTGAGGCCAAGGAACGCGACAGGCTTGCTGCTGAAGTCAAGGAACGCGACCGGATCGCTGCTGAGGCCAGGGAACGTGAACGACTTGCTGTTGAGGCCAGGGAACGCGACCGGATCGCTGCTGAGGCCAGGGAGCGTGACCGACAGCAGGCTGCGCAACGTAAGCCGCCTCCACAGCAGGTTCAAGCGCTGCAATCGACCAGAAGACTAGCCCTGGTGATTGGGAACGACGCTTACCAGGCGGTTCCGAAACTGCTCAATGCTCGCGCGGACGCCAGGGCGATGGCAAAGCAGCTTGAGGCAACTGGATTCAAGGTGACTTTGCAGTTGGATCTCAGCGAGCGGGCAATGAAGGACGCGCTGCGTACATTTCGAACAAGTATTGAGGGTGGCGACGAAGTGGTGGTCTTTTTCGCTGGGCATGGTGTACAGCTGGGCGCTGCAAATTATCTTCTCCCAGTCGATATTCGTGGTGATTCGGAGGAACAGGTCAAAGATGAAGCAATACCACTGCAGAAGATTCTGGATGACCTCGGTGAGCGGAAGGCGAGGTTCAGCCTGGCGATCGTTGATGCGTGTCGGGATAATCCCTTCAGATCGCAGGGCCGAGCGATCGGTGGCAGGGGTCTTGCTCCCACCGCAGCAGCTTCGGGACAAATGGTGATTTTTTCGGCGGGCACCGGTCAACAGGCACTTGATCGACTTGGAGACAAAGACGAAAATCCCAATGGTCTCTTTACCCGGATTTTTCTCCGGGAAATGGCAAAGCCCGGCGTCTCGATCGACCGGGTGGTCCGCACTGTGCGCAATGAGGTTGTGCAACTTGCCAAGGGCGTTGGGCACGACCAGGTACCAGCGCTCTACGACCAAACTCTTGGGGATTTTTATTTCCTTCGCTGAAATGCCTCGTCTCGCCAACATGTTGTCGGGTTAAGCTTGTCCAGCCAGTCATTTTTTCGAGGCAGATTACCGCCCGTGCTTCGAGGCGTGTTCTTCGCGCTCGCGCTTGCCAGCCTGCTTCATCAAGCCATCGCAATGACACCGCTGATGAGGTGCAGCGAGGATCTGGCCCCGGAGCAGTGGAGCCATTGTCGTGGACAGTGGAAAAGCCAGAATGGTGATTACACCTACACAGGTGATTTTCTCAGCGGAAAGTTTCACGGATGGGGAACCTCGCATTCGACCGACGGACTCGCCTACGTTGGAGAATTCCGCGCCAACTTGAGAAACGGGGCGGGTGTTGAGTATTCTCCCCAAGGCACGGTACGTCGGTCGGGCACGTGGCGTGATGGAAATTTGATCAGGTCGCAGTATCTCCCAACGAACATGTTTGCTTTGAGGCGCCTCGAAGTTGCAAGTTCGCCTGGGGCGACAGACAGCGGCGGCACAGTGCAACAGATTCGTCCTTTCCCAGTACCGTCAGTCCTGGAGTATGCATTTCGAGGCCTGCCAGACGAATCAGTTCCGGAACTGAGGGTAACGGTTGGTGCGGGTGAAAGGATCCTGGCATTCGCGCAAGGAAAAGTGCTCGTTTCCGGCCAGGAAAGATCCTGCTGTCCACCCGCGAACTCTGACCGGTATCGGCTGGCTTTGCAGCATGAGGATGGCATCTTCTCGATCTGGTCCTCACCCTTGGAATTCCCGCACAGAGCGGGGCAGGTGCTCTTGCCCGGAACACCCATTGGACCGCCTACCGTTGGCCCGCTCGACTTAGGCCTCACGATTGTCAAAACGCAAAGGTTGCAGGCGAAACTCGCGATGGGTAGTACGCTGAGCGCTGCAAACGAGGGCTTCAGCCTGCAGGCTTTGGCGGCGTTGCTCGGCTCAGGCGATGTCGAGTTTTTCGATCCAGTAAGTTTCTTCGGCTACTCAGTGATTGAAGTCAGCAGTTCGCTTCGCGACCTCGAAATTGTATTGGCTCGACTACCAGACCAGATCAGGGGGAGGGGAGAATCCCTGAGCCTGAGGATTGCGCAAGGGGAAAAGGCGCAGGTACTTGTCGATCGGGGGCAGTGGGAAGTCAGGGGAAGCTCGAGGAGTTGGTTGGGCCGGAGCACGCCCAGTTCGCTGCGAAATCCGTCGCTGATACCGGTCGCGGGGAATGCAGAGTGGACTGACCTGCTGGTCGACGAGGTTGGGGTGAATCTTCGATTTCTGGATCGTAGTCATGCGCAGACCGTGGCGTTTCTGAAGTCGCAATCTTCGAGCACTGTCCTCGTGGCTGCGGATCTTCAGTCGGGCCAGAAGGGATCCACCGGAGGCCAAACATCATCGAATCCTCCGGGCCCGATCGCCGAGCGAATATCTCCGGAGGCGGAAGCGATGGAAACGCGCCTCGGGCTCAACAGCGGGGTGGAGTCTCATGATTCGCGTCAAACCGACAAGAGCGCTCCAACGCACGGCGCTGCCTCAACAAACGGCGAGCGCGTAGGTGCGGCAGGGATCGTAGCGTCGACCGCCGATCGGTTGCAGTTGCCCGACGAGGCAAGATATGCCGAGGAGCGAAGGGTTGCCGAGGAGCGAAGGGTTGCCGAAGAAAGGCGTATTGCAGAGGCAGTGCGCGTGGCCGAGGCGAGGCGCAGAGAGGAGGAGTTACTGCTGCAGACCGCAAAGGAAGAAGAGAGCCGCAAAGCAGTCGAGGCCAAGCGCAGGGAGGAAAGTCTCGCGGCCCAACTCAGGCTTGCGCAAGAGCAACTTCTCAGGCGGGAGGCTGAGTATCAGCGTAAGGTCGCGGAAGCGAAGGAGCTCGAGTTGGAGGTCGAGCGCCGGAAGCGGATCGAACTTGAACAGCAGTTGGCTGCGCAGGTGCGCGAACGAGAAAGGGGCCAGGCAACCCAAAGGCCACAAGTCTTCGCCAACCGTAAGGCGCTCGTAATCGGTAACGATGAATACAGTGACGTGCCTAAACTCAGTAACGCTGTCGCAGATGCTGAAGCCATGGCCACTTCGCTTCAGACTCTGGGATTCATCGTCTTCAGGCATGCCAACCTTGGTGAACGAGGCTTCAAGGCGGCCCTGCGTGACTTTCGGCAGCGTGTCGAACCCGGAGATGAGGTGATGGTGTTCTACGCGGGCCACGGCGTTCAGTTGACAAACACGAATTATCTGCTTCCAACGGATATCAAGGGCGATAACGAGGACCAGGTCCGCGATGAGGCGATCCAACTGCAGAGGTTGCTCGACGATCTTCAAGAAAGGCGGACGAAGTTCGCGCTTGCCGTCATTGATGCCTGTCGCGATAACCCATTCCGCGGCACTGGTCGGACGATTGGCGCGGGGCGCGGGCTCGCACCGACAACCGCCGCAACGGGACAGATGATCATGTTCGCGGCGGGGTCAGGGCAACAGGCGCTTGACAAGCTTGGGAAGAACGATACTGAACGAAATGGCCTGTTTACACGCGTCTTTCTGCGCGAGATGGTGAAGCCCGGAATCCCGGTCGATCGAATCCTTCGCAATGTTCGTAACGAAGTGGTCCGCCTGGCGAGAACGGTCGGTCATGAGCAAACCCCAGCGCTCTACGACCAGGCGGTTGGCGACTTTTTCTTCCTGCAATAGGTGCCAATAGCTGCGTTATCGCCGTGAGTGGCGGAACGTACCCGGGTCGTTGTGGTCTTGGCCAGTTTCGAGCCCGCTACTCCACCAACGCCCGCGCAAACCGGTTGTGACGTTCCACCAGCCGAGGGCAATCGAGGGTAACGAGTCTGCCGTCGCGAACCACCACTTTGCCGTTCACGATGGTGTGGCGTGCATTGGCTGGGGCGCAGAACACGAGGCTCGCCACCGGGTCGTGTACTGCTGCGCCGGCCATCGCGATTGTGCGCAGGTCAAAGCAGGCAAGATCGGCACAATAGCCGGGCGCAATGCGCCCAAGGTCGTGGCCGCGGCCGAGAACTTCGGCCCCGCCGCGGGTGGCCAAGCGAAGCGCCTGGCGCGCCGTCATCGCACGCGGGGCTTCGTCGCAGGCGTAGACCGTTGCGCCATTCCCGGTGCTTGGAGCGGCGAGTGCGGCTCGCATCCGCGCCAGCAGCATCGCCTGGCGGGTCTCGCCGAGCATCTGGGCGCTGTCATTGCTCGCGCTTCCGTCCACGCCCAGTCCCACCGGCACTCCCAGGTCGAGCATCCGCCGGATCGGCGCTATCCCGCTTGCCAGCCGCATGTTGCTGCAGGGGCAGTGCGCGACGCCGGTGCCGGTGGCCGCAAAAAGCGCCATTCCCGGCTCGTCGAGCTTCACGCAGTGCGCATGCCAGACATCCGGTCCAACCCAGCCGAGGTCTTCAGCGTATTGCGCCGGGGTCCGCCCAAAGCGCTCAAGACTGTAGGCCAGATCGTGATCGTTCTCGGCGAGGTGGGTGTGCAGACGCACGCCGTGTCGGCGGGCAAGTTCGGCGCTCAGGCGCATCAGGTCACGGCTCACGCTGAAGGGTGAGCATGGTGCAAGTGCGATTTGTGTCATCGCACCGTGGTTGGGATCGTGGTATCGGGCAATGAGGCGCTGGCAGTCGGCCAGGATTTCGTCTTCGGGCTCCACCAGGTCATCCGGCGGAAGGCCTCCGGCTGAGACGCCCACGCTCATGCTGCCGCGCGTGGCCACGAAGCGCATGCCGATCTCGCGCGCAGCCTCGATGCATTCGTCGAGCCGAATCCCGTTGGGGAAAAGGTAGAGGTGGTCACTGCTCGTGGTGCATCCAGAGAGCAGCAACTCGGCCATTGCCACCTGGGTGCTGCAATGGATCATGTCGGGGCTGAGCCGGGTCCAGACGGGGTAGAGTCCACGCAACCAGCTGAACAGCTCCGCATCCTGCACCTTCGGCAATGCGCGGGTGAGCGACTGGAACATATGGTGATGCGTATTGACGAGGCCCGGGATAGCCACCAGTCCGGTCCCGTCGATGACTTCGTTGGCGTCTTGAAAGTGCCCGGGTAGTTCCGACTGGGGCCCAACCCAAGCGACTCGGCCGTCACGGATCAGGATTGCGGCGTTGCGCCAGGTTCGGTCGCTCTCGTCGAAGGTTGCGACCGTATCAAGGTGCTGGATGAGGAGTATGGCCATCGCTTGCGGGGTTGTGAGCATCAGCGGGGTGTCAAGGGGGAATCAGCCGAGTGTCAACGGGGAATCAACGGGGTATCAATGCGGCTCCAACGGGGTATCCACGGGGTATCAGCGGACTGAACGGGTATGCACCGTGGAGTATCGGCGCCGGCGCAGCGCAGCATCTGCAAAGTTCGTTACAGGAGCATCAGGCGGTTGCATCCTGTCGGGCTACAATCCCCTGACTGACTGGACACCATGGAGGTTCACATGCAGGCGTCGCCAGTGTCGCAGAGTTTTGCCGGGCAACTGATCGTGGGCGAGGGGGTTGCCATTTCGGGCACCTTGTCGATTCCCGGCCGCGTGATCATCGAAGGATCCCTCGAGGGGGAACTGCAGGCCGACGAGTTGCTCGTCTACCCCAAGGGTGTCGTGAGCGCAAAGGTGCGTGTGCGCACCGCAGACGTCCATGGCACCACACGGCAGGCCCTCGAAGTTGCCGGATATCTGTGCATTCGCAGCACCGGCAGGGTGCACGACCGGATCAGTTGCGGCGAGATCGAGATTGAGCGAGGGGGCATTGTGAGCGGAAGTGTGTCGTTTTCGGGACTGCCTGCAGAAGCGTCGGCATCGCAGGCCTCGCCGGCCCCGGAGGCGGAAAATCTCCCATCCTTCGCGCAGCGCCTCACCGGTACCTGAAAGCGTCAACCTGTTGGTCCTCCTGCCTCCCCGGCAGTCGTTGCTGCACTGGAAGTCCCGGCAGCCCTGACCATCCCGGCATTTTGCTGCTGCTTCCAGGTGCTGCTATGTTCCGGAATGCGGGGCGGACGCCGTCGGTTTTCGGGCCCACCTGGATCGAGCTCTTTTTTCTAGGAATCATTGACTATGTTTTCACGCAAGCGAAATGAAGAGCCCAGCCTCGTGGGTCGGCCAGCGCCTCCTCCAGTGGCCCCGCCGCCTGTAGAGCGGAGCGTGGGATCGGCCTTCGTCCTTGAACGCAACAAGCCCGCAGTGATCAGCGAGGCTTTCACGATCCTGGGTGACGTGGTTGGAACGGGCGTCCTGCACGTGGAAGGCAAGGTCGTTGGCAATGTGCGCACTGACAGCGTGAGCATCAGCACTACAGGCAGGGTGGAAGGTGCGATCGAATGTGGCTCGCTTCAAGTGAAGGGACAACTCCACGGCGCATGCAACTGCGACGAGTTGACCGTTGCCACCGGTGCCAGCGTTTCGGGCAAACTTAAATACAAGTCGATCGCGGTAAGCCGTGGCGCGAAGATCGAGGGTGACATGAACCTGCCCGAGACCGTGCCACAAGCGGCTGCCACCGAAGCGTTGCCGGCGCCTCATGGAGATCCGGCCGGGGAGACTTCCGTTCAGGGACCTCAGTCCGATTTCGGCGAAACCTCCAACGCCAACGTCCTGTCGGCTGAAACCACCCACGCAACCACGCACGCATAGAAAGCAATGCGGAGCCAGCAGGCGAGGATGATCGTGTCTGCGGCCAAGATGACCGACTCTGCGGCCAAGATGACCGTGCCTGCGGCCAAGATGACCGTGCCTGCGGCTCAGGAGGTGGTGCATATGCGATCCGGTGGGATACTCCTCGCACTGAATCGCCTGAGCCTACATCAGACTCTGAGCGCCTGAATTCGAGGCTGCCCGTTTGCCGGCGGCCTGCGCAGCCTGCGCATGCTCCGACTTTTTCTGGGCGATTTCGGCCTCCACCGGCTTCGGTGGTGGATTGCCTGCGGCGGTTGACTTGCCTGCCTCGGACACTTCGACCCGGACTGCCGGTTCAACCTTGGGCGTGGTTTCGGGCTCTCTGCGTACCTCCATCTTCTCGCGCTTGGGAGGTTCCTGAACCCTTTGTACCTGCTGGGTACTCTGCGCATTTTGTGGGGATACTTCCATCGTCCTCACCTCGTTTCGTGGGGTTGGTCAAGTCTCGCGCAGCCTTCAGCGACCGTCTGGCGAGTCAAGGTGCAAAACCCCTTTATTGTGCCACCGCAATGATTCAGGCTGGCGCTTTCGGTCGGAGGACCATCGACGCAACGAGCCCGAAGATCAACCCCCAGAATGCGGAGCTGATTCCCGCCAGGCTGATACCGGAAGCTGTAACGAGAAAGGCCACGATGGCCGCATCGCGCTCCTCAGCGCGCAGCAATGCCTGCGAAAGGCTGTTGGCAATCGTGGGCAGCAACGCAAGTCCGGCTATGGCCATCAGGAACGAGGGTGGTAGCACTGCAAAAAGTGATCCGAGGGTTGCCCCGAGGAGACCGAGGACGAGGTAGAAGCCCCCTGCCCACATCGCAGCACGGTAGCGCGCTGCAGGATCGGGATCTGCATCAGGGCTCATGCAGATGGCGGCTGTGATCGCTGCCAGGTTGTATTGGAAGCCGCCGAATGGGCCAAGCACAATGCCGGTGAGCCCGAGCACTCTCAGCAGGGGTGAGATCGGCGTGGGGTAGCCGTTGGCGCGAAGCACTGCAAGGCCGGGTACATTCTGCGACGTCATCGTGACCACGAAGAGCGGCAATGCCACGCCGAGCGTACTCGACCAGGTGAAGCTTGGGGTGATGAACACCGGAGTTGCCCATTGCCAGGCGATCGATGCCGGGAGGAAGCCCTTCACAATGACGAGCCAGCCCAGGCCACCGATCAAGGCTGCGGGGACCGCGAGGCGCGCGTCGAATCGCCGGGCAAGAAGGTAGACCACAAACATCGTCAGAACGAGCCAAGCGTCGCTGGCAAGGCTGCGAAAGGCATCAAGCCCGAAGCGCAGCAAAACCCCGGCGAGCATGGCGCTGGCAAGTGCTGCCGGCAGTCGCTGCATCACGCGGTCGAACACCCCGAGGAGCCCCGTGACTGCGACGAATGCCGAGGAGACCACGAAGACCCCCACGCTCTCGGAGACCGAAAGGCCGCCCAGCGAACTGGCAAGAAGCGCCGCTCCCGGCGTGGACCACGCAGTAAGGATGGGTGCGCGGGTCCACCACGACAGCCCGATGCACGTCAGGCCCATCCCAAGACCAAGCGCCCAGAGCCAGGAGCTCCATTGCTCCGGGCTCACGCCAGCCGCCTGCGCGGCCTGGAAGACGATCGCGACCGAGCTGCTGTAGCCCACGAGGACCGCCACGAAACCGGCTGTCAGGTGGGCAAGGTTCCGGCGCAAGGTTTCGATACCGGGAGTTTTGGGGGTTCGGCCTTTGCCACGCGGTAGTTCGGCCGCTCTGGGTGTGCTGCGCAACGCAACGGGCTTGATGTTGAGTCGCTGCGCGTTACGGCTCAGGACGCCATCCAGGTTTCTAAATCTTGCGCACCTGCAGCTTCGGCACGCGCCAGGTGGAGGGCGTCGCCGGCACGCAAAGCGCTTGGGGCATCGAGCACCCACAAAGCTGCACGGCGAAAGTCGGCGGTCGTTACCGGAAGCAATCGAAGGTTACCAGCTACCACGCGCCCGAAGCGCGTCCAGGCAGCCTGGGCCTGCTGGGCATCGACCACGCCGCTGCGTTGCTTGATGGCGAGGGCGCTTGCGAACTCCGGAATGCACCATGCCGCAGCGATGAGTCCCCGCTTCTCGCGTGCATACCGTTCGGTTAATGCCGCGCTGTGGGGCTCGTTCAGGAACAAAGGCACGAGTACGCTGGCGTCCACATAGACCATGTCAGTACCGAACCCCGCTGCGCAGTTCTTCGATCACAGACTTGTTCGCGGGCATGGTGTCTGCGGGCCTTGCTGAGTTCGCGCGTGAAAGCCCTGCGATCCCACTGCGTCGGCCGGATGAGCAGGCTGCCATGAACCATGATCCAGGCAACTACGGAAGCCCCTTCGTGCAAACCGAGTCGGCGGACGATTTCGGAGGGGATTCGAAGGGCGAGACTGTCTCCCCATGAGGGGTTACCAGCGAAATGAAGTTGCCGGACGAAAAGTTCAATCGAATAATCCATGGATAATTGTACGCAAATTTCCTGACGCCCTGGTGCGTCAACAGACTTCGACTCTTTGCAAAATTATCACGATTAGAAAATCCTTAAGAGTCGTTCGATAAGTGACTTACAGGAAATAGGTCAATGTCGCCGGCATGAGGCTCAGGGTGAGTACCAAGTCTGCACTGCGCAACCGTAACGCGCTGCCAGCCTCGCGACTCCAACTTGACACGGTAACTTCATAATCCGCCGGTACCTTACGGGCGGTTTCTGGTTGCCTTCCAAGGTTTTCGAATCGAGTTTGAGCGCTATCCGCGAAAGCGTCGTAGATAGGTTTCTTGCGTAAAAAACTTTTTCTTTAAACAAATAAGGCGGCGTTTCTTCCTTCGCATTGGAGTCCGATATGCTTCGATCCGCGCTCCTCATTGGGGCCGTCAGTACCTGTGGACTGGCGGCACTCGCACCACCGTCAGCAATTGCGCAGAGTACCAGTTCGGCCCTTGGGGGCTTGGTGCTCGATCAGGCTGGCAAGCCGGTGGCGGGTGTATCCGTGGTGATCACCCATGTACCTTCGGGCACCACGCGAACCACGCTCAGCGATGCCGGCGGACGATTCCTGGCACCAGGACTCCGTGTTGGCGGACCCTTTACAGTTACAGCGACAAAGGACAATCAAACCGCACGACAGGACAATCTGGACCTCAAGCTTGCCGAGACGCTTGAGGTCGATCTGGTCCTTCGCCCCGAGACACAGTCGGTGACGGTACAGGGACTGCGGGGCTTTTCGGACCCGCGCGCCAATCGTTTCGGGGCGGGCACCAACTTCAGCTCCGCAGACCTTGACACGCTTCCGGGATTCGGTCGCGATCTCCAGGAGATTGCCCGGCTCGACCCTCGTCTGAGTCAGATCGATCGGAGCTCGGACAAGATCTCCGCGCTGGGTCAGAACTTTCGCTACAACACCATCACCATCGATGGCGTTGGAGTGACCGATCCCTTCGGGCTCAATCCAAACAACCTGCCCACGCTACGTCAGCCGATCCCCTTGGACGCGATCGAATCGGTGCAGGTGAACATCTCGAACTTCGATGTGACCCAGTCCGGATACTCCGGCGCCAACATCAATGCCGTAAGCAGGTCGGGCACGAACCAGTTCAAGGGGAGCGTTTTTACCTCCCGGCAGGATCAGCGTCTGTCGGGCGACCGTGTTACGAATCTGAGTACCAACCTGACACAGCCCCAGGCGGACTTCAAGGTTTCAACCACCGGCTTCTCGCTGGGGGGGCCGATCCTCAAGGACACGCTGTTCTTTTTTGTGAACGCCGAGAAGTTTTCCGATTCGCGCGCAGGCTTACCCCAATTCGGGCCGGTTGGTAGCCCGCTCACCAACATCGGAATCACCGATGCCCAGATTGCGCGCGCAAAGGCGATCGCGCGGAGTCGCTACAACT
>Ga0194125_10013771_pt1 | contig 10462 bp, 8 predicted proteins | sample TA2KigC250mmetaG_FD_148626 | JGI IMG/M metagenome (GOLD analysis project Ga0194125, IMG submission 148626) | Freshwater microbial communities from Lake Tanganyika, Tanzania - TA2015034 Kigoma Deep Cast 250m | ecosystem: Environmental > Aquatic > Freshwater > Lake | place: Tanzania: Lake... | reverse complement strand
CCCATGCTCCCAGACTTACCAAACTTACCGAGAAATGGGTTCTCCTTGCCTTGATCGCATAGAAATCTTCTGCCATGTCGTGAATTTTCCTTTGAACCCAGTGGAGGGTTTTGCTATTTTTTAACTTGGTCCACCCGCCCATTTTCCCGATGAGTGAGGAAATCCACATTAAAAAAGTGTTCATATGGGAGAAGGCAAATAAGATGGCGAGGATAAGAAGAATGAAGAGAAAGATGGTGAGCGGCAGATTAATCTGGAGAATGTCTTGAAATCCGATGATGGCAAATAGAAAGATGATCAGGACGATAAAGAAATCGTAGGCCCTTGAAGCAATTAAGGAAGCCAGACCTTCTGTCATGCTCAGGCCACTTCGTCTACTTAAAAAATAGGGATAGGTGAGCTCTCCCAACTTGGAAGGAAGAACCATCAGCGACAGATGGTAGAAGACGGCGATGGGGAACAGTTCGGAAAGAAGGGTTTCCCTGGAGTGGATCAGCCATTTGAATCTTAATGCGCGAAGAAAAATGGCGAGGAGATAGGCGATTGATCCCAAAACAGCCCAGAACGGATCCATATTTTTTAGAAGGTGGTACAGATCTTTGATGGAGATTTGGGTGAAGAGAATGAAGAGGATTCCAATCGTAATAAAAAATGAGAGGAGATATCTTTTCAGCAAAGTGATTGGTGGTTTCCTCTTTAAGATACAGCCTTAAGATGTTTTTCCAACTCTTCGATACGACCCTGAAGAACGAAGACCCTTTGTTTTAAATCCACTATTTCTTTCTCAAGGTGTTCTCTGAGAGCAATTTCTTTGTCCTGCTTGACTTTCATTCCGCCCAATTGTGCTTCCATCCGGTCCAGCCGTTCTTCTATTCTCTGAAGAGAGATCGTAATTGTATGATATTCTGTTTCGAGTCGATCCAGCTTGTAGTAAATCCGGTCGAAGTGATCCGAAAGATCGGCGAATTTCTTGTCGTGTTCTTCCAACTTTTTTTCAATTTTATCGAATCGAGGTTCGATTCGGTTAAGGATAAACGATTCGATTCGGTCAAACCGGGGTACAATCTGGCCTTGGATATACGATTCGATTCGGTCAAACCTAGGTTCGATTGTTTTTTTATGAAATTCTTCAAGAGCATCGGTCAGGTCTTTTTTGGTAATAGGCTCCATATTCCGTCCCTCTCTCCTTTAACCTATGGGTCGAACATTAGCACGATTTCAATGCATGGTCAACTCTAAAAAAATTGGGCTATTTCCAGAGATTGACGGTTATTCTAAAAAATGATACATAAGAATCAATGGAACTTCGCAAGACGATACCCACGAATGATGAAAATGACGAATTTCACGAATGGTAACGAATGTTTCTATATTCGTGCCATTCGCAATAATTCGTGTTATTCGGTTCTATTTTCTACATAATTAAAGCCGGCGTAGCTCAGTGGTAGAGCAACTGATTCGTAATCAGTAGGTCCGGGGTTCAAATCCCCGCGCCGGCTCCAGATAAAAAAGGCCATGAGAAAATTAATCCTCCCAATCATCCTCCTTCTACTAATCCCCGTTTTAACTCATGCCGAATCAATTCGATGGCAATCCTATCAGGATGGACTGAAAAAGGCGAAGGAGGAGAACAAGAAAATTTTCCTCAATTTTCATGCGGATTGGTGAACATACTGCAAGAAGATGGAGGCGGAGTCCTTCAACCAACCCGAAATCAGTAAATTTTTAACTGCGAACTTCATTTCCATTCGAGTCGATGTAGATAAGGAGAGAAAGATTGCCTCTAACTATCATGTCAGGAGCCTTCCGGTATCGTGGTTCCTCGAGCCAAATGGAGAAAAGATCACAAGTATTCCCGGATATGTCAATCCCGAATTATTTCTGGTTATTCTTAAGTATATTGCCTCCGGAAGCTATAAAACGATGACCCTACTGGAATTTAGGAGACAGAGCAAAAACTAAGAGGCCTACCTTCTCGTCTCACTTCGACCATGCCTCATCTCTTCAAAAGTCTCAGCCCCTTGTTTTGACTTGAAGAAATCCCCACACTTCGGGCATCGAATACCTGTCTCATTTGATGTTGAAGCACAACCTAAACTGAGAGAGCTCAGAAGGGTCAGTGCGATGATGAGTTTATACCATTGTTTCATCATGATTCTCCTTTCGGCTTACACAGATCTTCCATAAATGGCGGTTAATTCAAGAAACATTTCCTCATGAGCAGTGGTCAACTGGTTCGGCAGAAGGCGCCACTCCCAGTTCCCTGATAAGGTGGATGGTTGGTTCATCCTCGCCTCTTCTCCCAATCCTAAGATGTCTTGAATAGGAACGATTACCGTGTTGGCCACAGACATCATCGCCAGACGGATGAGTTCGGCCGGCAACTGCTTAGAGGAAATCTCTTTTCCCAGATACTGGAATATCCTTTTCTGATCCTTTGGAGTCGTTTCATTCTCGAACCAACCCCTCACGGTGTTATTGTCGTGGGTGCCTGTATAGACAATCGTATTGGGAATGAAGTTATGGGGGAGATAAGGGTGATTGGGCTGGTCTTCCCCGAAGGCAAATTGAAGGACCCTCATCCCTGGAAAACCGAACAGGTCCATCACTTCTTTCACATCAGGCGTAATGATTCCAAGGTCCTCTGCGATGAAAGCCTGGGCAGGAAATTTTTTGAGAAGGGCTGTGAAAAAATCATTTACAGGGGCTTCAACCCATTTACCATTGATGGCGGTTTTCTCCGTGGCAGGGACCTCCCAGAAGGCGACAAACCCCCTGAAATGATCAAGGCGCAGGATATCAAAAAGGCATAGATTATGTGAAATACGATCGAACCACCACTGGTAGTCCGTCTTTTTGAGGCGGTTCCAGCGAAATGTGGGGTTTCCCCAGAGTTGACCCGTCTTGCTGAAATAGTCAGGAGGGACGCCGGCAACTCCTATGGGTTTTCCTTCTTTGTTTAGATTGAAAATCTCTGGATGTGCCCAGACATCAGTGCTGTAATGATTAACATAGATCGGAACATCACCGATGAATTGGATCCCTTTCTGATTGCAGTAACTCTTCAGAGAGAACCACTGCTTGAAGAAGAGGTACTGGAAAAACTTCTCCTGCACGATCTCGTTCCTGAGGTTTTTTTTGATCACTTCAAGTGATTCCGGGTTTCTGTCTCTAAGGCCCTTCTCCCACTCTACCCATGCTTTTCCTTTGAGATGTTTCTTGATCACAACGAAAAGTGAAAAATCTTCCAGCCACTCCTCGTTCTCTTTACAGAATGTTTCAAAAGCGTCCCTCTCTTTTTCCTTTGTTTGAAAAGCATCATAGGCACGGCAAAGCATATCCGATTTATAGGGGATCAAAGATGCATAGTCACAACGTCCAACAGGAAATGGTGGGATCTCTTCTCTATCTCCTTTTTTGAGAAGACCGGATTCAACCAGAAGCTCCGGGTTGATGAGGAGGGGATTGCCTGCAAAAGCGGATGAACTGCTATATGGAGAATTACCGGAAATCTGGTCTGTCGGGTTAAGAGGAAGGACCTGCCAGTAACTCTGTTTTGTCCGGGCTAAGAAGTCGGCAAATTGATAAGCCTGAGGACCCAGATCGCCTATTCCGAAAGGCGAAGGAAGAGATGTGATGTGAAGGAGAATGCCGCTTGTTCTATGGGCCATCTTTTGTCTCGGGGAAAAGGGTTTCGTTCAACGGCAAAGATGCCCGTATCGTTAATAGAAGGCTGCGTTTATCGTATTTTAGTTCTTTTCACGTAACCTTAACCAGTAGCCGAAACGGGCTTCGTTGCCCTTACCATTTGACCTAAGGGCTTTACTTTAAAGCCATTATACCCAACCTGAAAGGAGTTTACCAGACAGATCCATATGGTGTATAATAACTTACATAAGGAGGATGCCATGAAAGAAAAAGGTATGAAGCGGAAGATCATCTCGTTCTTACTCATCGGTTTGCTTCTTTTAATCTCTTCTTGTGCTGTCAATCCCGTGACCGGCAAGCAGGAGTTGATGCTTTTAAGTGAGAGAGATGAGATTGGGTTGGGCAGGGAAACTGATGGTGAGATTGTCAAACAATATGGTATCTACGAAGATCCCAAACTGACAGCCACCCTCAGAGATATGTGCCAAAAAATTGGCAAGCTCTCCCATCGATCACAACTGCCCTACGATTTGAAGATCCTCGACGCTTCGGTCGTGAACGCCTTTGCTGTGCCAGGAGGTTATGTTTACTTCACTCGGGGGATTTTAGCCGTTCTCAATAGCGAGGCTGAACTGGCCGCTGTGATGGGACATGAAATTGGCCATATTGCCGCGCGTCATTCAGCACAACAATACAGTAAGGCCCAGCTTGCCCAACTGGGGTTAGGGGTAGGGTCGATCTTTTTAGATTCACCTGTTGTGACAAGTCTGGCTCAGTTAGGAGTGGGAATGCTCTTCTTGAGATTTAGCAGGGATAATGAGAGGGAAGCAGATGATTTAGGAGTGGAGTATTCGAGCAAAGCGGGCTATGATGCGACGCAGATGGCTGCTTTTTTTGAAACACTGGAGAGGATGAATCCCGGTTCAGATCGAAGTGGACTCCCGGGCTGGTTTTCCACACACCCCAACCCAGAAGATCGCATCCAGATAGTTAGGACAAAGGCAAAAGAGTGGCAAAAGAAGCTGGAGCTAATCAATCCGGTAGTAAATCGTGAAAATTATTTAAGACAGATAGATGGTCTCGTGTATGGAGATGATCCACGCCATGGATACATAGAGAATGATGTTTTTTATCACCCTGTTCTCCGTTTCCAGTATCCAACCCCGATGAAATGGAAGATCAATAACCGACCTTCACAAGTTCAGATGATGAGTGAAAAGGAAGATGCCATGCTTCTCTTCTTACTAACAAACGATCCTTCTCCCCGGGAGGCAGCACAAAAATTTCTTTCCCAAACAGGAGCCTCTGTGGTGAAGTCTGAGGCGACACTCGTAAATAACCTTCCAGCCCATATACTCCTATCCGATATTCAGACTCAGAAAGGGCGATTCCGGGTGATATCCTGCTTCATTGAAAAGAGCAGGCGTATTCATGTATTCCATGGTTTGACCTCCATTGAACGCTTTCAGGATTATAGGAGGGTTTTTGAAAACTCTATGCTTCAATTTAAAGAACTGTCTGATCCAAGAAAGATTGAGGTGAGGCCCGACCGGCTAAGGATCAGAACCGTGAGGACCTCCGATACCCTTGAAAATACACTTCGCTCATGGGGTGTTCCAAATGAGAAGATGAAGGAGATGGTACTGTTGAACGGGGGAGTTCCCAACCAGGCCTTTCAGGCAAATAGCTTAATCAAATTGGTGGAAAGAGGACGATGAAGATTCGGCCGTTGATTTCAAAAGATAGGCTAAAACTCCGGAGGATGGTGATTGAGACAGGGGTTTTTACCGACGAAGAGGTAAGTGTCGCCATGGAGCTGATTGACATTGTGATCGGCGATAAAAACCAGAAGGATTATCAGATTGTCTGTGCGGTGGACGGTCAGGACGAACCGATTGGGTATGTCTGTTATGGTCCTGTTCCGATGACCCGGGGAGCTTTTGATCTTTACTGGATTGTGATTGATCCAAAGATTCAAGGGCAAAAGATCGGGTCTGAACTTCTGAATTACATGGAAGAAGAGGTCAGGGGGTTGAAAGGCAGAATGATTCTTGCCGATACCTCTTCGATCCCTTCCTATGAGAAAGCCAATGGGTTTTACCTAAAGAGAGAATTTAAGGAAGTGGCAAGAATCGCCGATTATTATTGGGAGGGAAACGACCGGATCACCTATTGTAAGAAGATTTCGTGAAGAAAAGCAAAGGTTAAACGGTTAGAAAATGGGTTACGGTAACGAAGCCCCTGCCTACCGGCGGGCAGGCGTTTCGGTCACCGGTTACGGCAACGTATAAAGAATTAAGAGACGATAAACGTAACCTTCTATTAACGATACGGGCCTCGTTACCCTTACCGTTGGACTTATATTTTCTGAGAAGGAGAAAACGATGGACAAGAAGAGAATCGGTGTATTGACTGGCGGAGGCGATTGTGCAGGATTGAATCCGGCGATCAAATGGGTGGTCAAGACTGCCCTCGATGACAGGCTTAAAAAGATGAGAAAGGTTGAACATGATGTAATTGGAATACGGGATGGTTGGAAGGGTTTGGTTCAGCCCGAGGGGGAAGGGGACCCTCCTGTTTCGAGACTGTTCACGCTAACCGAGGAGATGGTGAGGACATGGGATCGCTATGGAGGGACGAATCTCGGCACATCGAGAACGAATCCATATGATCCGAAGAAAGACCATTCAACCACTGTTCTTGAGAATTTGGAACGGTTCCAAATCGACTATTTGATTGCCATCGGCGGTGAGGATACCCTCGGAGTGGCAAACAAGCTCCATCGCAAAGGGATGAAAGTCGTTGGTATTCCAAAGACGATTGACAAGGACCTCTCCGGGACCGATTATACATTGGGATTTGAGACCGCCCTCAATGTGATCACTGAAGAGATTGACCGCCTTCGAACAACAGCCGGTTCCCACCGAAGGATTTTCGTCGTGGAAACCATGGGGAGGCACTCGGGCTGGCTGGCCCTGGAAGGAGGGGAGTCGAGCGGCGCCTATATCATCCTCATCCCCGAATACGATTTCGATGTGAACAGGGTGAGCGAATTGCTCATGGAAGGCCATCGGAAAGGAACCCGATACGAGATCATCGTTGTGGCTGAGGGGGCAAAACCTGCTGGAGGCACTGAAGTCATCAAAGAGAGTGGAGTGGATAGTTTTGGCCATAAGGCCCTGGGTGGGATCGGAGAGTTTCTGGCAGATCGAATCACCGAGACGACGAAGATGGAGACGCGAAGCATCGTCCTAAGTCATCTCCAGAGGGGAGGGGCTCCTTGTGCCTATGACCGAAGGATGGGGAGATATTTCGGCATTGCGGCTGTGGATCTGATTGCCAAAGAGGATTTTGGCAAGATGGTGAGTTACCGGAATGGAAAGATCACAGCGGTTTCTCTCGAAGAGGCGGTGGGCAAGTTGAATGTCGTTGATGTGAAGACCCAGTATGATATTGAACGGTATAATGGACGAAGGACGATTCTAGGGTATTAGAAGTTCGGAGTTCGGAGTAAAACGTCAAATCCTCAAACTAAATTATTCATGGTTATTCTCCGAACTCCCCGCCTACCGGACGGGCAGGTGAACTACCAACTCCGAACTGTTATATAAGACGTTGATGTTCTTTCTTAATACACCGATCCATTACCATTCTTAGTCCTGCCTTCTCCGCCTCCTTACCTGCGTCCTGATGGATTACTCCTTCCTGCATCCAGATGACCTTGGCTTTCCGCTGGATCGCTTCTTCAACCACTGGAGGCACCTCCTTTGATTTTCGGAAGATATCCACTACATCGATGTCGATTTCTTTTGGGATCTCCATCAGAGTATGGTAGACTTTTTCACCGAGGATCACATCGCCATTGGGTCGGACCGGTATGATTCGGTAGCCCTTTGATTGAAGAAAGGCTGCAACTCTATAACTTGGCCTGTCGTCTTTGGGTGAAATTCCAACGACTGCCACTGTTTTCCAACCCTTGAACATCTCTTTCAGTTCTTCGTCTTTCATCGGATCTCCTCATAGAAGATGGGTTTAGGGACTGGAGGTGACAGGTCGGGATAAATCTATGAGAGACGATCCTCTTATCGGAGTGGAAGAGGATGTTCCCTCTCCTTTTGGAGAGGTTCCTTCGACAAAGGCTTCCAGGATAGTCTGTTCAGAAGTTCTATCCGCAGGGGTTCCTGTTTCGAGATCCACTCTCATCAAGACGATCTTTTCAGGAACCCTGAAGGGTTCGATGGGGGTATCTCTCAAAGCCTTTTCCATGAATGAGATCCAGATGGGAAGAGCGGCTCGCGATCCTGTTTCATTCTTTCCGAGCGAAGCCTTATCATCGAAACCCACCCAGACTCCGGCAAGGAGAGAAGGGGTATATCCAATAAACCAGGCATCCGCATAGTCGCTGGAGGTCCCGGTCTTTCCGGCAATGGGTCTGCCGAGGACCTTTGCCCTCTGGCCTGTCCCGTGCTGAACCACGCCTTCGAGAAGATGTGTGATGATAAACGCATTTTGAGGGGAGAGAACCCGTTCCTTAAGGATAGGGGGAGGGGTTGGGGCGGTTGCTGCATCTTCTTCCCCTTCTTCTTCCTCCTCCTGTTCCTCGAATTCGATATAAGGTGTATTTTCTTCAAGGACCTCACCTTTCATGGTGACGATCTTCTTGATGAAGATGGGCTTGATCCGTTCTCCACCATTGGCAAAGATTCCAAAGGAAGAGGTCATTTCCAACATGGACATTCCAGAAGTTCCAAGGGCAATCGAGAGGTCCCGTTTAACGGGAGATTCGACTCCCATCTTTTTGATAAACTTGAGAGTAAAACCCACTCCGATGTCCTCGAGAATCTTAACTGTAACGACATTTCTGGAATGGGCCAGAGCATTTCGGAAGGTGATGGGGCCTTTAAACTCTTTATCATAATTTTTAGGGGCCCAGTAAGTTCCACCGTCGTGATCCATGTATTCAATCGGAGAATCCATCAGGATGGTGGTAGGGGTATAGCCTTTTTCCAGCGCTGCCGCATAGATGAAGGGTTTGAAGGCAGAACCCGGCTGTCTTCGGGAATGGACAGCGCGGTTGAACTGGCTTTCGCTGAAATCACGTCCTCCCACCATTGCCTTCACATATCCGGTTTTCGGATCGGAGCAGATGAGGGCTCCCTGGACAAGAGGTTCCTGCTCCAGTGATAGAGTGAGCGGTTGGTTTTTCTTAACAGGTTCCTTCACTTTCATATGGACGACATCTCCGGTTTTTAGAAGATCCGCAGGGGACTTCACCTGGCCGGGCTTAAAATGGGCTGTGGGTTTAATCTGGAGAGCCCAGGTCATCTCAGCATAAGGGAGCAGTCCTTTGCGATCTTCCACCCAGACCGTATAGAGTTTTTTGGAGTCATCCTTGGAGAGGATGACTCCTTCAAAGGTCTCGTTTGGCGCAAGAGGTTGGAGCGGTCCTCTCTTCTTTTTGATGAGGTCTCTCACCTCATCGGGGGAAAGGCTCTGGACAGGTCCTCGGAATCCCTGCCTCTTATCCAACTCCCTCAATCCCATCTCCATTGATTTTTGTGCGGCTTTCTGAAGGTCCAGGTCGAGGGTGGTATAAATTCTCAATCCTTCCCTGTAAAGCTTCTCCTTGCCATATTTTTTTTCAACCTGATGGCGGATGAACTCCGTAAAGTAAGGGGCTTTGCTGAAGAAAGCGTTCTCCCTTGATTGAATCTTCAGGGGCATCCGGAGAACTTTCTCCTTTTGGTCCGGTTGGATGAAGCCCAGTTCCACCATCCGTGAAAGGACATAGTTCTGCCGTTCCCGAGCACGGGTCAGATTGTTCACAGGCGAATAGCGGCTGGGTGCCTTTGCCAAACCTGCTAACAGGGTTGTCTCGGAAAGATTGAGCTGCTCCACCCGTTTATTGAAATAACTCTCTGAGGCCGCTTCAATGCCATAAGCGCCATTTCCCAGATAGATATGATTGAGATAGAGGGTGAGAATTTCTTCCTTGGTCAGATTCCGTTCGAGGCCGAAGGCATAGGCAACCTCTTTTAACTTCCTGAGGAAACTTCTCTTAGGGGTGAGAAAGAAGGTTTTCGTCACCTGCTGGGTAATGGTGCTTCCGCCCTGGACAATCTTTCCGGCGATCAGGTTTTTCAGCATCGCACGGATGATTCCTTTGTAATCAATTCCCCTGTGCTGGAAAAACTCGGCATCCTCTGCAGCCAGGAATGCCTGGATAAGAGGTTTCGGAATTTTCTCATAGGGGATCGGGATGCGATTTTCCAATAGGAATTTTCCGACGATCTCGTCCTCTTCCGAATAGACGATGGAATAGGCGTTGAGGTTTCGTTCCTTCAGGGAGGCGAAGTCAGGAAGCTGGCGGGAGAAATAGAAGAAGAGAAGCGCTCCGGAAAGGAGGAGCAACAAGGCGGATGTGATAAATGCCAGGATGATATAAAAAGCAAACCCCTTTTTGCCTTTTTTTTTCCTTTGATACTTCGATCTTCGTCTCTTCTTATCCATAAGAAATACAGGAGGGGAAAAAAGGGAAAACCCATAGACCGCAGAGTTTCCCCTTTTTTGTGACGGATGGATGATTATTTCTTCTTCTTTGTCATTTGGGACTTTAGGTCTTCCACCTGTTTTTTCAAAGCTTGATTCTCTGCGTTGAGAGAACTGATGGTTGCCTCTTTTTCGGCACCCTTTTGAATCTCTTCCTTCAACTTCTGGACCTCAAGTTTCAGTTTATCATTGTCTGACTTAAGGTTGGTGTTTTCTGCTTTCAGTTTTTCATTCTCGGCCTTAATGTCTGCTCCACATCCGGTCA
>Ga0194125_10013762_pt1 | contig 10466 bp, 2 predicted proteins | sample TA2KigC250mmetaG_FD_148626 | JGI IMG/M metagenome (GOLD analysis project Ga0194125, IMG submission 148626) | Freshwater microbial communities from Lake Tanganyika, Tanzania - TA2015034 Kigoma Deep Cast 250m | ecosystem: Environmental > Aquatic > Freshwater > Lake | place: Tanzania: Lake... | reverse complement strand
CAGGGGGCCACCACCCAGGGCCGCCGTGATCACCCGCTCCAGATGCTCAGGGCTGGGAGGGAGCCAGAGGCCCGAAGCAGGATGAAAGGGCAAATCAAACAGAACTGGGCGCAGCTGAGCCAGCAGGCAGCCATGCAGCAGGGAGCGATGCAGGTTGCGGGGCAGCAGCACCCGATCCCCCGGCTGCGCCAGGGCCAACAACGCCGCCTGCAGCAGGCCGCTGGCCCCGTTCACGCCGAACCAACAGCGCTGGGCCCCCACCAACTCAGCGCAGGCCCGTTGGCTCTCGGCCACGGCCCCCTCAGGCTCCAGGGGCCCTCCGATCTCCGGCAGTTCCGGCAGATCCCAGCTGCCCGGGGGGCGACGCAGCAGGGCACGCAGCCCCTCGGCCAGGCCCCGCCCGCGCCCATGGGCGGGGAGATGCAGCGCCAGAGGGGGCCGGCGCCCAGTGAGCAACTGCGACAGCAACGGCATTCCTAGAGTTTGCAACCTGCCGCACCAGCCCGCGCCGATGGCCAGTTACGACCCGGGGCGCGACCTGCGCTGGCTGCTGCTGCGCCCCTGGCTGCTGATCGGCCGTCTGGTGGTGGTGCTCAGCACCCTGCTGAGCCTGGCCCTGACCCTGCTGTTCCAGGCCAACAACCCCGATCCGAAGGTGCAGCAGCGCCTGGGGCAACAGATCTTTTCCACCCTCACGGGCCTGGGGCCCTGCTTTATCAAGGTGGGGCAGGCCCTCTCCACCCGGCCGGATTTGGTGCGGCGCGACTGGCTCGACCAGCTCACCCAGCTGCAGGACAACCTGCCCGCCTTCCCCCACGCGATCGCTCTCCAGACGATCGAGGCAGACCTCGGGGCACCGGTGGGGCAGCTGTTTGAGGAATTCCCCGACTACCCCGTGGCCGCCGCCAGCCTCGGGCAGGTCTACAAGGCCAAGCCCGTGGGCGGCCCCTGGGTGGCGGTGAAGGTGCAAAGGCCGCTCCTCGAGCAACAGCTGAGGCGGGATCTGGTCTTGATCCGCTTGCTGGGGGTAATGGCCGCGCCCCTGCTGCCGCTGAACCTGGGCTTCGGGCTCGGGGAAATCATTGATGAGTTCGGGCGCTCCCTGTTCGAGGAGATCGACTACCGCAAGGAGGCCGACAACGCCGAGCGCTTCGCGCGGATGTTCGAGAGCAACCCGGCGGTGATCGTGCCGCGGGTGGACCGCAGCCTTTCGGGGGAGCGGGTGCTGACCACCAGCTGGATCAATGGGACCAAGCTGCAGCAACGCCAAGAACTGGAGGCCCAGCAGCTCGATCCAGCCGCGTTGATCCGCACGGGGGTGATCTCCGGGCTGCAGCAGCTGCTGGAGTTCGGGTACTTCCACGCCGATCCCCACCCTGGCAACCTGTTTGCCCTGCCGGGCAAGACCGGAGCCCTGGGCCATGTGGCCTACGTGGACTTCGGGATGATGGATTCGATCAGCAACAGCGATCGCCTCACCCTCACCGGGGCGGTGGTGCACCTGATCAACCGGGATTTCGAAGGGCTAGCTCAGGACTTCGTGGATCTGGGGTTTCTCAACCCCAAAACTGATCTCACCCCGATCATCCCCGCCCTCGAAGAGGTGCTGGGAGGGGCGCTGGGAGACAACGTGGGCTCGTTCAACTTCAAGGCGATCACCGATCGCTTCTCGGAGTTGATGTATGCCTACCCCTTCCGGGTGCCGGCCCGCTTCGCCCTGATCATCCGGGCAGTGGTGAGCCAGGAAGGATTGGCGATGCGCCTTGATCCCAGCTTCCGGATCATCAACGTGGCCTACCCCTATGTGGCCCGGCGCCTGCTGGCGGGCGACACCGCTGAGATGCGCGAAAAGCTGCTGGAAGTGCTGTTTGATCGAGACGGGCGCCTGCAGCTCACCCGCCTGGAGAACCTCTTGCAGGTGGTGGAGAACGACGACGGGGGCAGCGCCACCGATCTGCTGCCGGTGGCCGGGGCGGGCCTGAAGCTGCTGCTGGGGGAAGAGGGCCGCAGCCTGCGGCAACGCCTGCTGCTCACGTTGGTGCGCGATGACCGCCTCGACACCGGGGACCTGCGCGGCCTGATGGAGCTACTGGGCCGCACCTTCTCCCCCCGCCGCATGGCCGGAAAGCTGCTCACCCGGCTGAACCCGCTGGCGGCCTAGGGTCGGCGCCACTTGCATCGAGCTGATGTCCCTGGCCCCGATCAACCTGAGCGAAGCCGCCCAGGATCTGGCGACGGGGGACTACGGCGATCTCGATGTGAACGAGATCTTCCTGGAGTTCGCCCCGCTGTTCCAGCCCCCCTACGTGCTGGCGGGGATCGGTCTAGCCATGGGGATTCTCTGCGGGCTCACCTTCGCCAAGCTGGTGCAGAACCGCCTCGATTGCTGGAAGCAGGACAGGCTGCCGCTGCTGCCATTGGGGTGTTTTGAGACCAACCTGCCTTACACCGGGATCGTGGTGGGCATCACCCTGTTCATCGGTGGCAGTCTGCAGATCTTTGGGTTCGCCTCTGGGGCCGCCCTACTGGTGGCCTTCATCCTCTCGATCGCCACGGCCGGGGCCCTGTGGGTGCAGCTGGAGCGCCTGATGGAGCAGGTGGAGAGCGGGAACTTCAGCGCCGTCGACTTCGACAACTTCGATCAGTTCTTCTAAAGGGAAGAGCGGGAGTTTATGCAGGTTTCGCATAGGCGGCAAATACACTCAGAGAATGAAATCACTAACCAGAAGACCGCCAGTCAGAAAACACTGAAGTAGCGCCGAGAGGGCATTTTTTTAGCCAAACGGTAGAGAAGCCATGCCAAGATAGATGGATTGTCTTAAGGATCCAGCCGCATGGTGTCGCAGCTGAACCCATTTGAGGACCAGAACCAGCTCGGCCAGCAGAGTCTTGACGGGGCAGACCTCAGCAAGCAGCAAGCGGATGGCGGCCTCGATCAGAGCGTCGGGGGAGCCGATGACCTCAGCCGCAGCCTGGAGCGGGTTGCAGCTGCGGAAGCCTGGCTGAATTCTGGGCTGGCCAGCGGTGGAGTCGACGCGCACCTGCTAGGCGACAGCCTGAGTGAGCTGACGCTCAGACCGGACAACGCTCCACAAGGGAGTGGTGTGTCTGCAGACAGCAGCAGAACTCTGGTAGCCCTCGATACCCGTGTGAGCAATTGGCAAGAGCTCACGGAGCAGCTCCCAACCAATGCAGACCTACTGCTCCTTGACGACTCCCGCAGCGGCTTTGATCAAATCCGGGACGCCCTCAAGGCCAGCAAAGGCAGCGGGATGGGCTACGCCAGCCTGGCCGTGGTTGGTACCCACGACGAAAGGGGGCTACTGCTCGGAGCCGACAGCCTGGGCTCCGGTCAGGCAAGCCTCGAAATCCTGAGTACCGAGCTGATCGGCGACGCACGCATCAAGCTCTTCAGCGACGTGGTAGCTCCAGCTGTAACCACTGAGCCCAGCAAGAATGCGATCGGCACAGAGGTCGGTGGAAGCGCCGTTGAACTGTTTGTAGATGCACGCCTGACCCTACGCACAGCAGTGGCGAACGGCACAGCGGAGGACGCTGTCAACAAGGCGTTTGAAGAAGCCAATAGGGAAGCTGTAACTGCCAAACTGCGGCAATTCTTGGACGGAAAAACTGCCCCTGAAATCCAATGGGCAAGCTTTGAAGCCGAAACAGTCCAGGGTGCATTTATCGCCAGCACCAACACCATCCTGATCAGCGAGGACCTGAAGGGTTCAGACGCGAAGATCAAAGCGGTCGTTCTTGAAGAAATCGGCCACTGGCTGGAAGCAGACCTCAAAGTTGATAGCCAAGGCGACGAAGGAGAGTTATTTGCATCAAGGCTTCTAACGACCACAGCCCAGAGAAGTCAGTCATCAGATAAAGCACTTATTACGATTAATGGACAGACTTACGAGGCAGAACTATCGGAAGTCACGACAACAAATCTTCCCCCCGAACGCCTGACTGGAACCGTCAGCGACCTCACCGTTGATGAAGATTCAGGTCTCACCACTCTCGGCCTCGCTGGTCTCACCTACTCCCCAGGCCCTGGTGAAACCTCTCAAACTCTCTCCTACACCGTTACAGCCACTCCTTCATCCTCTCTCGGACAGATTGGCTATCTCGATAGCAGCAATAACTTCGTCGCTGTTTCAGTCGGCACCGCACTCACTCTTCAGCAACTCCAAGGGCTGAACTTCAAAACTAAACTCGACGCCTTTGGGGATTCTTCCTTCTCCTTCGCCGTCACCGACAGCGATCCAACGGCTGGATCGACCTCCGATCCCATCCAAACCCTCACCCCTCAGCAAGCCGCTGCACTGGAGTTCGACCTCAAAGTTGATCTCACCGGTGACTCCATCGTTGGACTGACCGTCAACAGTGAAGTCCTCAGCAAAGATCGCGACGCCTCAGGCAATTACCTCAGCAATACCTCCGATCGCCGTTACCTCTACAACACCTCCGAGGGCTACCTGCTCTCGGTGAATTCCCTATCGACAGGTTCTGACCTGCGTAACGCTTCCACCAGCACAAGCGCCTACGACGGCCCCTACCTGCTCCTCCTCAAAGACGCCAACGGCAACTCCTTCTCGGCTCCCTCTGGGCAATCCGTCGTCTCGCTGACCGTTCTGCGTAATCAAACCACTAACAACGTCGACGGATACGACCTCCTCACCAAAAACTCCTCAGGCAACTTCACTGAGTATTTCTTCAGCATCAACGGTGATCTCACCGGTCAAAACACTCCCACAGCTCTAGAACTCGCCTCCCTCGAGCTGCAAACCAAAACTGATCTCAACAGTGATGGTCTTGTTGCCTCCAATGTCAGCAGCAAACTCTTTGATAAGGACTACGACGCCTCTGGCAGCTGGCGCAATAACAACAGCGATCTGCGCTTCCTCTACAGCACCTCCTTTGGCCTGCTCCTCTCGCGCAACTCACTGAGCGTTGGCTCGGACCTGCGCTATGCCTCCAACTACAGCAGCACCGGGGATGGTCCTGATCTAGCCCTCCTCGGCAGCCCCGATAGCCCCTTCTCCATTCCTGCTGGCGACTCTGTTCTCACCCTCAAGCTCAACCGCGAAACCAACGCATCTGGCTCCAGTGTGGCCTCCAGCTACACACTCCTCACCAAAAGCACCACTGGCGCTGTCACGGAGTTCAACTTTGATCTCAGCGGTGCACTCAACAGCCAAACCACACTCTCTAACGCTCAGATCTCGGCGCTAGAAGTTCAGCTCCTCAGCGATCTGAACTCCGACTCCACCGTCGGCGTCACCGTTAACTCACAGCTCTACAGCAAAGAAACCTCGGTCACGACCGCCTCCGGCGCCTACACCAATACCGACGGCAATAAGCGCTACCTCTACAGCACCTCGGGCGGTCTTCTCCTCTCCAACAACAGCCTCACTGTTGGATCGGACCTCAAGAACGTCTACTCGATGATGACAGGCTCCTACGACGGGCCTGCTCGCCTTCTCCTGCAAAACAGCAACGGCTCCTCCTTCTCCATCCCCTCCGGCGAATCACTCCTGAGCCTCACCGTCACGCGCAACGGCTACAACGCGGACGGTTACTCCCTGCTCACCAAAAACACGGCAGGCGCTGTCACCCAGTTCAGCTTTGACCTCACCGGCTCCCTTGAAAGCCAACGCTCACTGACCACCGCAGAGCTCACATCCCTTGAGTTCGAGCTCAAAACTGATCTCAACTCCGACGGCGTCGCTGGCGTCACCGTCAGCAACAAGCTCTTTGACAAGGAGCGTGATGCCTCAGGCAACTGGGTCATGAACTCCAGTGATCGCCGCTTCCTCTACTCCACCTCCGGCGGCACGCTCCTTGCCTACAGCTCCCTCAACGTGGGCGGCGATCTCAGCAGCTCAGGCTCCATGGGCGGCACTCCATCGATGAACGATGGGCCCGGCTTCCTCCTGCTCAAAAATGCCACCGGCGGTTCCTTCTCCGTTCCCTCCGGTGACTCCGTTCTCAACCTCAGCGTTGATCGCGATAGCTCCAGTTCCGTCGCTGGCTACAACCTCTACACCAAGAGCACCACTGGCACCGTTACGGCCTATAGCTTCGATGTGAGTGGTGACCTCACCGATCAATCCACACTCTCAGCAACAGACATCACCGCTCTTGAGGTTCAGCTCCTCACTGATCTCAACGGAGATTCCACAGTTGGTGTCACCGTCAACACCAAGCTCTTTGATAAAGAGCGCGACGCCTCCGGCAACTACAGCTACGACAACGATAAGCGCTTCCTCTACAGCACGTCCGCTGGCCTGATCCTCTCCACCAACTCCCTCTCAGAAGGCTCCGATCTCAGATACGCCTACTCGATGAGCTCGAGTTCGTACGACGGACCCAGCAGGCTTCTCCTCAAAGACTCCACTGGCTCCTCCTTCTCTCTCCCTTCCGGTGAGTCAATCCTCAGCCTCAAGGTCACACGCAACGCCTCAAACAACACCGACGGCTACACCCTCTACACCAAGACCTCAACAGGCACCGTCACCGAGTTCTCCTTTGATCTCACCGGTGATCTCACCTCTCAATCTCCACTCTCTGCTACAGAAATCTCAGCTCTCGAGCTCACCCTCAAGAGCGACCTCAACAATGACTCCATCGTTGGCGTCACCGTCAACACCAAGCTCTTTGACAAGAAACACGACGCCTCGGGCAATTACCTCAGCAATACCTCCGATCGCCGTTTCCTCTACAGCACCTCAGGTGGCCTTCTCCTCTCACGCGATGAACTCACTGTCGGCTCCGACCTCAGGTCCCTCTATTCCCAATCCGGCTCCTCGATGAGCACCTGGGAAGGGCCCAGCCTCCTCGTCCTCAAAGACGCCAACGGGTACAACTACTCCATCCCCTCAGGCCAATCCGTTGTCTCCGTCAACATCCTCAGAGACACCAACGCCTCCGGTTACACCGCTGCCTCTGGCTTCCGACTAACCACCAAAGAAGGCAACACCATCCGCACCATCGACTTTGATCTCGATGGGCAACTGCCAAACGCATCAAACTTCACGGCAAAATCCCTCACTCAAACCCTCAATATCACGGTCACACCGGTCAACGATGCTCCGGTTGCGACCTACAGCAGCACCCAAAACATCACGCAGGGCTTTGACATCGTCAGCGGCCAACTCACGCGGCGTGACGTTGATAACGCAGAAGCCGGCACTTACGCCCTAGTAGGCACTCCAATCCCTGGTCTCACCATCAACGCCGATGGCTCCTGGACCTTTGATCCAGCCGATGACGCCTATGCGGCGATGACCAGTACCGACAGCCAGCAAATCGTTGTCAACTACTCCGTCACTGACCCCGCAGGGGCAACAGGCAATGGCTCCTTCACCATTGCGCTCAATGGTGATCCCTCCAAGAACTTCAGACCCGAACGCCTGACTGGAACCGTCAGCGACCTCACCGTTGATGAAGATTCAGGTCTCACCACTCTCGGCCTCGCTGGTCTCACCTACTCCCCAGGCCCTGGTGAAACCTCTCAAACTCTCTCCTACACCGTTACAGCCACTCCTTCATCCTCTCTCGGACAGATTGGCTATCTCGATAGCAGCAATAACTTCGTCGCTGTTTCAGTCGGCACCGCACTCACTCTTCAGCAACTCCAAGGGCTGAACTTCAAAACTAAACTCGACGCCTTTGGGGATTCTTCCTTCTCCTTCGCCGTCACCGACAGCGATCCAACGGCTGGATCGACCTCCGATCCCATCCAAACCCTCACCCCTCAGCAAGCCGCTGCACTGGAGTTCGACCTCAAAGTTGATCTCACCGGTGACTCCATCGTTGGACTGACCGTCAACAGTGAAGTCCTCAGCAAAGATCGCGACGCCTCAGGCAATTACCTCAGCAATACCTCCGATCGCCGTTACCTCTACAACACCTCCGAGGGCTACCTGCTCTCGGTGAATTCCCTATCGACAGGTTCTGACCTGCGTAACGCTTCCACCAGCACAAGCGCCTACGACGGCCCCTACCTGCTCCTCCTCAAAGACGCCAACGGCAACTCCTTCTCGGCTCCCTCTGGGCAATCCGTCGTCTCGCTGACCGTTCTGCGTAATCAAACCACTAACAACGTCGACGGATACGACCTCCTCACCAAAAACTCCTCAGGCAACTTCACTGAGTATTTCTTCAGCATCAACGGTGATCTCACCGGTCAAAACACTCCCACAGCTCTAGAACTCGCCTCCCTCGAGCTGCAAACCAAAACTGATCTCAACAGTGATGGTCTTGTTGCCTCCAATGTCAGCAGCAAACTCTTTGATAAGGACTACGACGCCTCTGGCAGCTGGCGCAATAACAACAGCGATCTGCGCTTCCTCTACAGCACCTCCTTTGGCCTGCTCCTCTCGCGCAACTCACTGAGCGTTGGCTCGGACCTGCGCTATGCCTCCAACTACAGCAGCACCGGGGATGGTCCTGATCTAGCCCTCCTCGGCAGCCCCGATAGCCCCTTCTCCATTCCTGCTGGCGACTCTGTTCTCACCCTCAAGCTCAACCGCGAAACCAACGCATCTGGCTCCAGTGTGGCCTCCAGCTACACACTCCTCACCAAAAGCACCACTGGCGCTGTCACGGAGTTCAACTTTGATCTCAGCGGTGCACTCAACAGCCAAACCACACTCTCTAACGCTCAGATCTCGGCGCTAGAAGTTCAGCTCCTCAGCGATCTGAACTCCGACTCCACCGTCGGCGTCACCGTTAACTCACAGCTCTACAGCAAAGAAACCTCGGTCACGACCGCCTCCGGCGCCTACACCAATACCGACGGCAATAAGCGCTACCTCTACAGCACCTCGGGCGGTCTTCTCCTCTCCAACAACAGCCTCACTGTTGGATCGGACCTCAAGAACGTCTACTCGATGATGACAGGCTCCTACGACGGGCCTGCTCGCCTTCTCCTGCAAAACAGCAACGGCTCCTCCTTCTCCATCCCCTCCGGCGAATCACTCCTGAGCCTCACCGTCACGCGCAACGGCTACAACGCGGACGGTTACTCCCTGCTCACCAAAAACACGGCAGGCGCTGTCACCCAGTTCAGCTTTGACCTCACCGGCTCCCTTGAAAGCCAACGCTCACTGACCACCGCAGAGCTCACATCCCTTGAGTTCGAGCTCAAAACTGATCTCAACTCCGACGGCGTCGCTGGCGTCACCGTCAGCAACAAGCTCTTTGACAAGGAGCGTGATGCCTCAGGCAACTGGGTCATGAACTCCAGTGATCGCCGCTTCCTCTACTCCACCTCCGGCGGCACGCTCCTTGCCTACAGCTCCCTCAACGTGGGCGGCGATCTCAGCAGCTCAGGCTCCATGGGCGGCACTCCATCGATGAACGATGGGCCCGGCTTCCTCCTGCTCAAAAATGCCACCGGCGGTTCCTTCTCCGTTCCCTCCGGTGACTCCGTTCTCAACCTCAGCGTTGATCGCGATAGCTCCAGTTCCGTCGCTGGCTACAACCTCTACACCAAGAGCACCACTGGCACCGTTACGGCCTATAGCTTCGATGTGAGTGGTGACCTCACCGATCAATCCACACTCTCAGCAACAGACATCACCGCTCTTGAGGTTCAGCTCCTCACTGATCTCAACGGAGATTCCACAGTTGGTGTCACCGTCAACACCAAGCTCTTTGATAAAGAGCGCGACGCCTCCGGCAACTACAGCTACGACAACGATAAGCGCTTCCTCTACAGCACGTCCGCTGGCCTGATCCTCTCCACCAACTCCCTCTCAGAAGGCTCCGATCTCAGATACGCCTACTCGATGAGCTCGAGTTCGTACGACGGACCCAGCAGGCTTCTCCTCAAAGACTCCACTGGCTCCTCCTTCTCTCTCCCTTCCGGTGAGTCAATCCTCAGCCTCAAGGTCACACGCAACGCCTCAAACAACACCGACGGCTACACCCTCTACACCAAGACCTCAACAGGCACCGTCACCGAGTTCTCCTTTGATCTCACCGGTGATCTCACCTCTCAATCTCCACTCTCTGCTACAGAAATCTCAGCTCTCGAGCTCACCCTCAAGAGCGACCTCAACAATGACTCCATCGTTGGCGTCACCGTCAACACCAAGCTCTTTGACAAGAAACACGACGCCTCGGGCAATTACCTCAGCAATACCTCCGATCGCCGTTTCCTCTACAGCACCTCAGGTGGCCTTCTCCTCTCACGCGATGAACTCACTGTCGGCTCCGACCTCAGGTCCCTCTATTCCCAATCCGGCTCCTCGATGAGCACCTGGGAAGGGCCCAGCCTCCTCGTCCTCAAAGACGCCAACGGGTACAACTACTCCATCCCCTCAGGCCAATCCGTTGTCTCCGTCAACATCCTCAGAGACACCAACGCCTCCGGTTACACCGCTGCCTCTGGCTTCCGACTAACCACCAAAGAAGGCAACACCATCCGCACCATCGACTTTGATCTCGATGGGCAACTGCCA
>Ga0194125_10013759_pt1 | contig 10469 bp, 10 predicted proteins | sample TA2KigC250mmetaG_FD_148626 | JGI IMG/M metagenome (GOLD analysis project Ga0194125, IMG submission 148626) | Freshwater microbial communities from Lake Tanganyika, Tanzania - TA2015034 Kigoma Deep Cast 250m | ecosystem: Environmental > Aquatic > Freshwater > Lake | place: Tanzania: Lake... | reverse complement strand
ATGCCTATAAGCTAATGCTCTTGGAGAGTAGAGTGATGCAAAACAATTTTTTACTTTATCAATTATGGCTTCAAAACTTGTGATGTTTAGATTGGTTTCCATTTGCCCTGCTGAGCTTGCGCTTGATAGATCTTCTATTGTTGCTGATGATCTAATTGCTACTGGGCTCTTAATCATAGAATATCTAATTTTTATTTCCGTGATTATTTCTTGAGGAAGTTCGCTTTCAAGGATTTTATGCCGAATTTCCTCAGCTAAGGAGTTAATTGAATTTGAGTCATTAAAATCGATTTTTAATACTTGAGTATTTATCCAATTTGGTAACTGATTATGTTTAAGAAATAATTTGAATGCGGAAGTATTGATGACGAAACCTTCAGGCACTGGGAAACCAAAATTAATCAGTTTTCCAAGATTAGCAGATTTAGCTCCATTAAGTTCTGGGTTAAGAGAAGCTTCTGATAGATTACATGAATAAGTGAATGCCTGCATTGACTCACATTATGGTCTTTGGATGATTTTAAATTAACCACACGACACTAATTATTGATTTTAAATGTGTCAGTGGTGCACAAAGCATGGCTCTGGTGGAAAATGGTATCTTAATGCTCGTAATTATTCGAATGAACTTGCAGACAAGATGAGAGCTCATGAGTATTTAACGGAGCAATGGATGAACTTTGAATCAGTGTACATAAGAAGAATTGCTGGCGTTAGTAGTATTGGTTTAGGTTACAAACTTCAGCTCCCCATAATTGGTAGAGTGCTAAGGAATGCTGCTGAGAATATGATCCACTCTGAGGGAGGACATCGTAATCCTGCACGCGCCGATGGTCATTTTGGGCAAGTTATTCCCATTGAAGAAGCTAAACTTATCATGCTTAATCTGGCTGCTGAGCCTATTATCCGAAATTATTGTATGTGTCGTTGGATGCAGAAAGGTGTTCAAGATGCATGTTGTATAAACTTTGGTGTTTTAAGTGGTGTAATTGAAAAACTGCCTCGGTTTGTTCCTGCGGATACTAGGTATCATTTGACCAGAGAGGAAGCAGTTGAGTTATTGGAAGAGAATAACCGTAAAGGCCGCGTCTGCACAGTTTGGTTCCAGCCAGTACCATATATCAACGCGATTTGTAGTTGTGAGACACCTCAGTGTGGGGGGCTTCGTTTAAGAGTTGATTTTGGCTTACATACTGTCTATAAAGCTGAATATGTTGCAGATATTGATCCAGATTATTGTCAAGATTGTAAACAATGTATCACTGCCTGCCAATTTGGAGCAATTAGATACAGTTCTACAATGAAACGTGCTTTAATCGACCAGAAAAAATGCTTTGGTTGTGGCTTATGCAAAGATAATTGTCATCACGACGCAATAAAACTGTTGCCAAGAGAAAACATTGAAGGTTTAAAAAACAATTATTAAGGTGCTGGACATGAGCTGGACTAAAATCACAATTGATCAAAGTAAATGCGGTAACGCTACTGGTGGCATTGATCCACGTAATTGTGGTGAGTGTCTTAAAATATGTGATCCTGCAATTTTTATTCGCCACCAAACTCTGAATGTTAAACCTACAAACCGATATGATCCAGAGTTTTGGCAAGTCACAGCTGTCTGGTTAGATCTCTGCACTAAATGTGGGAAATGCGCTAAAGTCTGTCCTCAAAAAGCAATAACAATAACTTAATTGTTATTAGATTACCTCATATTAAAAATCGATACTTGGGTAATAATTCAAAGTTTTTAAGATTTTTTTCCCTATTTTAAAAGTGTTTAATTATTTATAATTAGGTTAGAGTAGTCTGAATTATGGGTGGTAAGATGAAAAACAATAATTTAAAAGAATTCTTCATCAAACTACCCCGCAATTTAAAAGTCATTATCGCTCGATTTAGTCTGACTTATTTCGCTATGAACCTCAACCCGTATGGCTCCGTCTATATAGCAGCTCTTGGAGCAACAGGAACAGAATTAGGATTACTAAACTCAATCAGCCTAGCCTTTACATGCTTTTTTGTTTTTATGACTGGGTGGATATCAGATCGAAGCGATAGAAAACGAATGTTTCTAATTGGTGCTGGATTAGGTGTTATAGTGCCAATAATATACGCCTTCACAAACATCTGGACTTGGCTAATTCTAGCATTTCTAATTAATGGTATTGCTGAAGGCTTCATACACCCTGCATGGAATTCTCTGTATGCAAATAATGTCAGCAACGAAAACAGGGCTTCAATTTATGGATTAGTTACAGTCTTTTCTTTAACCCCTTCACTTTTAGCAGGTATTTTCGGAGGGGCAATAGTCTCAACTTTGGGTGGTTTAACCGTTGAAGCGATTAAACCTCTATATTATATTCAAGCAACTTTACTACTACTTTCATTCGTATTAATTTTGAAATTCTTAAAAAGCGAAGACTCTGATAAATTTCCAAAAATAACTTTATCGAATATGGCTAATGACTATAAAGAAGTTTTATTACTTAAAGGGGCTAGAAACTGGGCTTTTATGAAAAGTTTAGGCTCATTAAGCATCGGTCTTGCTGGCCCCTTTTGGATGTTATATGCAGCCATGTTTAAGGGAGCATCAGCGATGACGGTAGCTTACATGGTAACATTAAGAAGTCTAACCAATATTGTATTATCTCCTTTTATTGGTCGATTCAGCGATCGTATTGGTAGAAAAACAATAATTCTTGGTGGACGCGCAGTCATGTATCTTGGTACAATAATTTTCATGTTGAGTGGTGCAGATTGGATGTTAATTGTTGCTTGGATATTTCATGGTGTTAGCGATGCAACAGGGGTAGCGTGGCAGTCTGAAGAGGTTGAGCTAGTTGATCCGAATCAGAGAGCAAGAATGACTGCGTTGAGTGTTGGTAGCTTTAATATTTTAGCTGTTCCCGCAAGCATCATTGGTGGCTGGTTATGGGATGATGTTAGCCCATTAGCACCTTTTATTGTTATGACAGTAATTGATGCTCTCGTAAGGATGCCAATAATTTACTTTATGGTTCCCGAAGGACGAAAAATTGAGTCTGCTGAAAAGCAATAATGAATAAAAAAAGAAACTTATTTTATTTGAGCCTGAACCTCTGTCAATATATCGTCTTTATCGACTTTATTTGGATCATTTAAGTAGACATCCATTATGGGTCCAGAATATTTGAGGTCATGGTTCCTAACATAGTCATCAAGTTTTGCATATGCTTGACTGATAGTTTCGTAGGATCCTTTATGGATTAAACTAACAACTTTCAGGGTTGGAATATTCTTTATCTCAATTTTAGGATCAACCGCAGTGATTTTACCTGATATGGGTACAGCAACTTCGATGTCTGCATCTTCGTCTTTGAATTCTTGATCATGATAAATTGTCATTATAGGGCCAACCATTTTCACAAAATTTCTCTGATTTTCTGGCGAATAAAGACACTGCATCAATTCACCAATCAGCTTACCAATCGTTTTACCATAGCTTCCTTTTTCTCTTTTACTAATCACGCGTAGAGGTTGAGTTTCTTTAATCACAGGCTCAGTCAGAGTCATTTTCATCATCTCATTTCTTCCTTTCCTAAGCATGACTGACAGATTCTCTAATCGTTTAATCTCCTCCTTTGTCACTGTCAACTTTTTATCAATAAGTTTCTCAATTGTTTTATAATCGCCATTTAAATCGGTCTGCATAATTTCAAGAGTTTCATCAAGCGTGAAACCTAAACCTGTCAAAGTCTTAATTTTTATACCATCAGCGATTTGATCTCCAGTATAATAACGGTAACCAGTGAAATTGTCTTTAGCTTTAGGTGTAAGAATACCCTTTTCATCATAGTAGCGTAATGCTTTGATGCTTAACCTTGTTATGAAGGAGAATTTCCCGATTGGAATCTGATCTATAGCCATGTTCTATTACCCTTATTGATTAAACTTAGTAAAGGCATGTAGTCTACCACGAGTTCGACTTCCTGAATTTAAGTACGCTCCACTTTTTTAATTGTTTTTAATTGGTCTAAATCTTAATGCTGACCACGTATCATCTAGTGCTATTTGTGAAACTGGTCTAATATTTTGGATTTTTAGCATCTCCCATAAAATATCTCTATTAATATCCGTCTTTACGCGAGAGCTACCATTAGGATATGCAACCCAGATCAAACTTTCATATTCAGCTTTCTCAAGTTTGTTAGAAACAATTATTTAAATGAGGGAATTACTTCTTCTGTGAATTGTTTCATCGCTGAAAAATATTTTTCTCCCCTCGGAAATGCTGAGAGGTAATATGTAGCGCCATTTTTTAAGGCAGCCTCAACCTTAACTGTATTATCTGGTGGTCCCATCCCCATCGTTCCAGCCATATAATTGACTTTATCTCTTCGGCTTAGTTTCTCTGCGGATCCGTACACAATTTTTTTTGCTTCTTCAAGGCTTCCTCCACCCCATGGTGGAAAATAGAAGATGTCAGCATATTTCCCAGTAATGCTGAGCATTCTTTTCCCTGTTCCACCAAAGAGTAGTTGGGGATAAGGTTTCTGAACTGGTTTGGGTTCCAAGACCGCTCCGTCTGCTGAGTAGAATCGACCCTTAAAATCCACTTTATCTTTAGTCCATAACTCTATGATAAATTTCAGTGCTTCCTCTGCTTTACTTAAACGGACTCCTGCTTCATCCCATTTACTGTACCCATCAAACTCGACTTTACTCCACCCAGCACCACAACCAAGTACCACTCTTCCATTAGATAATACATCAAGTGTACTCAGCATCTTTGCCAGCACCCCTGGAGGACGAAGAGTCAATGGCGTAACCAATGTACCAAGTTTAATATTACTAGTCTTTGCAGCCAACCAAGTTAAAGCAGTCCAACTTTCAAGAGTTGAATAACTATCCTGCCTTCTAGAACCACCCATCTCACCCCACATGTAATGATCAGGAATAAGCACGCCATCAAAACCAAGTTTATCTGCTTCAACTACCGCTTTACTAATAATATTCCAATCTGAATAGTAGTTACCTAAACCACCCAAATAAAATTTCATAAATAATCCCTACAATTAAATATGAAACCGCTTATTTTAAACACCTCTCAAAAACCAATCTCAAAATTGTAATAATATTAAATTTTAAATATACTATCATTGAAGTTTTATTGATTTATATGTCATTTAAATTGAAAGATATACAGGATATTGCTGAAATAAAAGGTAGAGATTATTTCATGAATAAAAAATATGACTGCAACATAGCAACCCTTCTCGCAGTAAGTGACGCATTGAAGGGCGTTGATGAAATAAATTATGCTGATCCATTAGTGATCAAGGCAATTAATCCTTTATCAGCAGGTCTTGGTACTTGGGAAGGTCCCTGTGGAGCAGTAGCTGCAGGCTCGGCTCTTATTGGCTTAAAATATGGCACATCTGATCCAAATAACCAACAACAATAGAACACTCATGGAAAATTTCAGGAGATTATCTAAAATGGTTCAAATTCAGCAAATTTGGAAGTTATGATTGTATAGATTTACGAGCTTATCCATATGATAAAGAAAAATGCAACAACTTTGTAATACAAGATCAAGAAAACTAGTGGATATCCTAACAACAGAAAACCCCAATGTTGTTCGTTAAATTACATTTGAAAAAGAATTTTAAGTTAATAGGGCATAAGGTAGAATTTTATCTATTCTCTTTTATTAATATTAATTATTTAGTTCTGGATGAAGTTTTTGATTTAATTCGTTAATCTTAGTCATGTTTTCTATGTCACCAATTAACTTATACGCATCACTTAGATTCTGTAAAGAATATTTTCGTAGCATTTTATCTTCGGGATTTGTCTCTTTCAACTTCAATAATTTTTCGTATTGATTAATTTCTTTAACCAGAGGAATATTTGCATAATTCATTTTGTTGTCTCTGAAAGTGACTGCTTCTCCTTCAGATGTAAAGAAGAAATTGGGTTCATATTCATGTAAAATGCCTTCTCTGAACATATACAAGTATCCTGATTTCATCATGATTGAATAGTATATAATATTCCCCTGCATTTGTGTGCTGTAGATTCCTGTATATTTTCGCCAATTTTCATTATCTGGTCCAACATCGTATGGTGAGAAGTGAAGTGGGCAATAACTGGTGCCATAGACATCTCTAAATATTGTTAAACCTACTGGTTTTCCACTTTCATCAATCTTGAAAGTGAATATGTGTCCTTCACCATTAATGAAGTCCGTTTCGCTGATGGGAGTCAGAGTTTCCTCCTTACCATTAACTAATGTTCTATGTAGGATACCATTCAATTCACTAATCTGCATTAAACCATAATCAGCCCAATAATCACCTTCAAAACGATGTAGAGTCTTTACTTTGGTATTAAAAACTGGTTTTTCAGCAATGTCATTCTTAATTAAGGGTTTTACTTTACGCACGTAGCCATGCTTCAGTTTTAGCATTTTTTCAATTGCATCATAAGCAATGCTTTGATGGATGCTATGATTATTCTGATTGGTAAGAACAACGACACCAATCCCATATTTAGGGAGCCAGATATGATATGTTGCGTACCCATAACCACCCCCACTATTATGAAGTAACAATACATCCGAATCGTATCCTCGCAGTATGCCTAGACCATGTCCTACTAACTGGTTTTTTGATGGAAACTGAGGCTCATACATCTTCTCCAAGGTACTTTTGTTAATCAGTTTTTTGCCTTCACTTTCACTTCCTTTCAGATGGAAAATAACAAATTTTGCCATTTCCCTGGCAGAAGAAAAGAGGCTCCCCGCCGGAATCATGGGTATCCGGTTTTAAGGTTCCTCGTATTCATAGTAATAACCCTTAGCATAAACACAGTTTTCCTTAACATACCTTTGATTATAAGTACTATTTACCATGCCTAATGGTTCTAGTAATTCTTCCTGCATATATTCAATGAATGATTTCCCAGAGATACGTTGAAGAGCATACCCAATTAGATCAAATCCCTGATTAGAGTAACTATACCTTTCACCAACAGGAAACTTAAGCCAGGAATCGGATATGCTTTTGATATGCTCTTCAAAACTGCACTCCACATTAGAGAAATAATTCCCTACTGGAGCTTGATGAGTTAGTCCTGATCTGTGACAAAGAAGATGCCTGAAGGTTATCTTGCCAGCTTCCTTTTCACCAAATCTGCTTTTAATTGTAAACTCGGGATAAAACTTCTTTAGGGGATCATCAAGCTTAACCAAGCCTTTGTCAACTGCCAACATGAAACCAGTAGCGGTGCAGGTTTTAGAGATGGATTGAAGACTGAGCAGCGTATCAGCAGTTACTCTATGTTTCTTAGTCGAATCTGTATAACCAAAACCTTCAGACCAAATAATATTATTATCATCAATTAACGAAAGTGAAAGACCAAGAACCCTATTCTCTTCCATCTGAGAGAGAATAGATTTATTGAGTTCATTGAAAATTGATGAATAATCAAATGAAGCCATACTGATCCAACTTAATTTAGAAAGTTAAGAAAACCCAATATAAAATGGACTCACAAAATGTAATTATCTTTGAATGTGTAATAGTTCTATTCAATTTAAAATTTTTAAAAATCAATAAGAATTTTGTGATAATCCCTTTATTATCTTAATTCTTAGTAGGCTTCAAGTATTTTGTAGATTTTATGGAGATTAGAATAAAAATCTAAGCCAAAGAATAGTAAAAGTGCGGAGGGTGGGATTCGAACCCACGAACCCCTTCGGGACAGGAGCCTCAGTCCTGCGCCTTTGGCCTAGCTGGGCGACCTCCGCTCAACACTTGTAGCAAAGCTCATAGATTTTAAGTTTGTCGATGTTATTTTTGAAACAAGAATGGTGTTTATGTAATATTTTTGTGAAGTACTGTTCCGTTTAATGCTCCTGTGTGTTCACCGTTATCTATTGTTACAACTCCATTTACTATAACATATGGAATTCCATCTGGATATTTTGGTGGCTCTGTTATTGTATAGTTATCTTTGATGTTGTATGGATCAAAAATTACTACGTCTGCGTAGGTACCCTGGCGTATGATGCCACGGTCAGTGAAGCCTAGTCTCCATGCTGACATCCCTGTCATCTTATGAACTGCTTCAGGTAAACTCAGAACTCCTTCGCCAACATATTTCTGAAGAACTCTTGGGAAGGTACCAAAATTCCTTGGATGTGATGCTTCAACTCCTAATGAACCGCCTATCTCCATTGCGGTACTATCACTACCTATCATTACAGCCTCATGCTTCATCAGTGTACGAATATCCTCTTCTAACCCGAAAAGACCCATAAAAGGCACAGAATGACCTTCCTCTAAAAGAATGTCATATGCGGTGTCCATTGGATCATGTTTTAAATCATCTGCAATCTCTTTCACTGTTTTCCCCTTATATTTTTCAAATTTGGGGCTATTCAATTGGTACAAGATTAGTTGGCTCCAATCCCTGAATCGAAGCATCTCCTCAACCTCTGGTCTCATCTTCTGTCTTTCAGCAGGGTCTTCAAGGCGTTTCCGCATCTTAGCTTCACCGCCTGCTTGAGCCCAATTAGGAACATACATTGTAAGTCCACCACCACTAATGACATAAGGATAGATGTCAGCACAGAAATCAACTCCATAAGCTCTCGCTGCGTTTACAATGTTCAAAGTTACTGCTTGGGCTCGACCCCAATTTGGACGCTGACAAGTTGAGCTGCCAATATGTGCCATCTGTACACGCACTCCCGATTTCTCTCCCACCTCAACAATCTCTTTCAGACTCCATGGGAAGGTGTGGCTTGGCCTTGAGTGACAAGAATAAAGTCCTCCATATTTGGCTACAACTTTACATAAGTTGACGATTTCTTGAGTTTCTGCATACATGCCCGGTGCGTAACCTAATCCAACTGACAAACCAAAACACCCTGAAATCATTGCTTCTTCAACGTAACGTCCCATCTCTTTCATCTCAGTGGTTGTTGGTGCTCTTGCTTCATTACCTACGACTGCTTCACGGAGTGTGCCATGACCAATGTAGAGACAAGTGTTGATGGAGATGCCCTGTTTTAGTAGGCGTTCTTCATAACCCTGTTGAGAATTCCAAGTGAGGCTAATCCCATGACGATTATTATACGTCCGTTCAGCTTTCTCTTTCGCTAAACCAATGAGAGGAAAAGTGCTGGAACCACAGTTACAAGTAACAACTGTAGTAACACCTTGACGTACCATACTTTCTGCCATTCCATTAATCATAAGGGCAACTTCGCTATGGTTATGAATATCAATAAAACCAGGTGCAGCAACCATTCCCTTTGCATCAATTATGCGTTCAGCTTTCTGATTCGTGAGGTTACCAACATGCTTGATCTTTTTTCCTTCAACACCGATATCACCCCAGAACCACGGATTGCCACCACCATCTAAAATACGAGCATTTTTAATTAATAAATCCATAAATAGTTTTAGTTTTAAAACCTTTAAAAAATAATCGGTTAAATCCTAAAGAAATTATTAAAAAAGAATAACTTTTTACTATATAGATAAACTCAACAATTTTCAATGGTTGATTAAAATGAAAACTGAAGAATGGACAATATTTTCAACTAACCTTAACGAAGAACGAGAAATTTACGTTTACAAGCCTTCAGGAATAGAAGATCTTGGAGAAGCATATCCCGTTTTATACATTTTAGACGGTGACGCCAACTTCACCTATGTTGCTGCAACAGTTGATTACTATATAAAAACCTACAGAATTCCTCCAGTTCTTGTAGTAGGGGTAAATAGTACTAATCGTAGAAGAGATTTTTCATTAACTCACGACAATAAATCCTCTCCTAATCTCATTGTGAATGAAGTTGGTGTAGAGAACTTTACTAGATTCTTGAAAACTGAGTTGATTCCTATTGTTGAATCCAAATATCAGGTTATGGCTTATCGTGTTGTTGCTGGTCATAGCTTGAGTGCTTCATATGTGGTTAATCTCCTACTTACAAATATTCGTCTATTCAATGCATACATTGTACTCAGTCCTTACTTTACTCCAATTCAGGAACATATACTGATGAAAACTGAAAAACTATCATCTTCGAAAGAGAATCCTTATCGTCTTCTCTTCATCGGTGAAGAAAAAATGAATGAATTAAGGAATTTACCCACCACTGAATTCGTGAACAGTATTAGAAAGATACCGAATATTGAAACAGATTACAGAAAATATAATGACGCAGATCATATGTCAATAATTGTTAAAGCGTTCCCAGATGCACTGGATTATATTTTCCCTGGAATAGTTCAAGATAGGTAAAAATTGTAATGGGGCCTCTGCTGGGAGTCGAACCCAGGCCAAGGGATCCACAGTCCCGTATGCTACCGTTACACCACAGAGGCCACGCAGAAAAGAGGGATACAGGGGATAAATTAAAAGTCTTTCCCAGTTAAGGCTCAATAACAATATGTGATTATAATCAGTGAGTA
>Ga0194125_10013758_pt1 | contig 10469 bp, 9 predicted proteins | sample TA2KigC250mmetaG_FD_148626 | JGI IMG/M metagenome (GOLD analysis project Ga0194125, IMG submission 148626) | Freshwater microbial communities from Lake Tanganyika, Tanzania - TA2015034 Kigoma Deep Cast 250m | ecosystem: Environmental > Aquatic > Freshwater > Lake | place: Tanzania: Lake... | reverse complement strand
TCCCCGTCCCCCTGGAGCCGGGGCGACCCCGCCCCGCGTCTTTCCCTCTCCCCAGGCCATCTCCATCCCACCCCACTCCCTTGGCCCGGAGTTCTCCATCGGCGGTTGCATCGTCAGGATGCCAACCCCGCGACCCCGAGGCCCCCCAACATCTCCCTGACTTTCGCCACCCATGTTTCGCCCTTCATGGTGTCGCTCAGAGCCTTGCGCTCCATTACAGTCAAAGGCCTGTCAACGAAACCATCTACAGCCGCGACAAAGTCCTCTCTGTTGTCAGCCACAACAACGCCCCTTTCCATCGCATAGATCCTTACCTCCGGCAACGCCGTTGAAACAACCGGACACCCGGCCGCCAGCATTTCCCGCAGCTTGATCGGGTTCACGGCCATCGTAAGCTCATTCACGTGAAATGGTATGATCCCTACGTCGAAGTGGGCGGCATATCCGGGAAGCGTGGCGAAAGGCTTGGGGCCGAGCAGCACGATGTTCGGCTCAGCCTTCAGACGGGAGATACCCACGTCCGCCTGCCCTATGAGTACGAGTGAAGCTGCAGGTTTCAGGTTTCCTCCCTCATCCCTGCATCCTGACCTCTGACCTCCGAACTCTGAACTCAGGCTTCCGCCTTCAGGTTTCCGACCCCCGTCCGCACTCATTTCCTCTCGCAGAGCACACAGAGGACGCGGAGAATGTCGCAAGCTCACGGCCGGAGCCGGGGAGATGCCCGGCTCCGTCCCAATCTGGCTTCCCATGTCCAAGGACACCGCGCCAGGAACGCGCAACTCTCGCGTTCCTGGCGCCATTTCTTTCTCTCTCTGCGATCTCTGCGCCTCTGCGAGAGACACTTCCTTCTCCGACTTCTGACCTCCGACCTCCGCCCTCTGACCTCCGACCTCTGCCCTCCGCCCCCGGTCCTCAGTCCTCAATCCCCGCGCGAGCTCCACGAGCAATTCCTGGTCTATCCACTCCGAGAGCAAGCCGAAGAAACCCACAATCGGCCCGGCCGGAAGATCGGCCGGCCTTGGTCCGCGACGCAGGTCCAGTGCGCGCGCGAAGTGGGAATAATCCACGCCGTGAAGCACCAGGTGCGTATTGGGGTTCTGCCGCCGGCACCTGTCGGCCAGGTCAGTTGATGACGCAATCACCAGATCCGCGTAACGGCAACAGCGCGCGTCCATTTCCGCCATCATGGCCGAGTCGTACATGGCGAACGCGTCCCAGCGGTCCACGCAGTGGTAGACCACGCGTGCCCGGCGCGCACGGACAGTCGATCGCTGATGGTTGATGGCTGATGGTTTCAGACAGTCGCCCTCTGACCTCTGACCTCTGACCTCTGAACCCTGAACCCTGAACCCATCCACCTTCCCCCATCCCCTCATCGCCTCCGCCAGCACCGGCACGTAGTTGATCAGCGCCGGGTTCTCGAATCCCAGCCGCCGGCACCATGTCCGGGCCATGTGCGCGCACAGCCAGCCGTTGAACCGCCGCGCCCACTCGTATTTCGGCAGCGGCACCAACAGCGGCGCAAGCACCCAAACCCCACCACGCGAAACCTGAAACCTGAAACCTGAAACTTGAGTACCGCCTCCCATCGCCGTCGCCAGACCTCCGTCTTCCGTCTTCTGTCCTCCGTCTTCCGTCCTCTGTCCCTCAGGTTTCCCTCCGCCCATCTCTCTCCGCTCTGCGCCCTCTGCGCCTCTGCGAGCGACATCTTCTTCCCTCCGACCTCCGCCTTCCGACCTCCGTCCTCCGTCCTCCGTCTTCCGGCTTCTGTCTTCAGGTTTCAGGTCTCCGCCTTCAGGTTTCCCCTCCCCCCCTTCCCACACCCTCCGCGCCCCGCACAGGCCTGCTCTCAGCTTCCGCAACATACGCCCCCTGTCATGTCCGGACGACAGGCTCGGCGTACGCATTCCGGATCCTTCCACCCAGAGAACCCTGTGGCCGCATTTCGCCAGTTCAAGAGCAATGCGGTGCTTGCTTGTCGGATTCGCAACGCCTGCCGACCACGCGTTGGCAACCATCACGAAATCACTCATACCCGTCCGCCCGTCCCCATCTCGCTCTCCGCATCCATCCGCGCCTCCGCGAAAACTCAATCCGAATGCCACACCTCTCTGTAGCCGCCTGCCACAGGCAGGCGCTCTTTCCGTCGCAGAACCCGGTCGCCACACTCCGAACTCTGAACTTCGAACCCCGAACCCCGCCCCGCTTCTTCTCCCGTTCCCCTGGAGCCGGGGCGACCCCGCCCCGCCTCTTCCGGCCCGAGGTCGGGCCGCCTCCAGCAATACAACATCCTCGCCTGTAGCCGCCGGCCGCAGGCCAGCGCTATCTTCCCCCTGTAGCCGTCGTTCGAAGGACGACGCTCCCATCGGCGTCTTCTGTAGCCGTCGCACGAACGGCGACGTGTCCTTCCATTCTGTAGCCGCCTGCCACAGGCAGGCGCTCAACCAAAGCGCTCCTTCGTCGGGCGTTGGATGTTCGGTCTTGTCTTCCGTCTTCTGCTCTCTGCATTCAGTCCTCGGTCCTCTGACTTCTGACTTCTGACTTCTGACTTCTGACCTCCGACTTCAGGTTTCAGGTTTCAGCCCTCAGGTTTTCCCCCTCTACCCTCCGATCCGTAAGCCACGCACCAAGCACCAAACACTAAGCACGACGCACCATCCACCCCCCCCCGCCTCTGCCTTCTGGCTTCAGGCATCAGGTCTCAGCGCCTCCGCGAGATACAATCCGGGTTCCATGCCTGTTCGACCCACGCCGTCCCATCGGAGCTCGCGGGCAGATCCTTCGTTCCGATGCGTCAGGAACAGAACGCTCGCCGGAATCAGCATGAACGGCTCAACTACGTACGCAAACCTGGCGCAACCCCAGTAGAGAACAACGGACACAGCCCCGGTCGCCAGCATGGAAATGAACAGCAGCATGTATAGCGCAGGAACCGACCGGCGCGCCATCACAAGCCCAACGACGAAACCCGCAAGCAGTATCCATCGGTACAGGCTGACCACATATGACCCCAAAACCGGCTTCCACGGTATCGGAACGTACGCCCTGACAAGTTTCCCCAGCCACAGACGCGGCATTGCCGGCAGATTGCCCAGCACGTATGTCATGCCCTTCTTGTTGTAGTATGCGTCGACCTCGTACTCCGACATTGATCCGGCAAGTTCGGCCATCGGGGTCTCGCCGGGGATCTCGTTCGGGAACACCCAGTACCCCCAGTAGTCCAGATTCCCGGCCACCACCGGGTTGTTGCCGCCGTAGAAAGTCTGACCGCCAAGGGTGCTCAGAACGGGGAAATGCCCGCTGATAACCGCGTTGCGCACGGTCCAGAGCCCTGTCGGCAACACGAAAAGCGCAAACCCGGCGCTCGCCAGCGCCACCGTTCTTCCGGCCGGAGCCGCGCGGCGCAGCGCACACCACAGGAGCGATATGGCGACAAATGCCCCTCCGAAGAGAACGAACTGGATGCGGACCAGACACGAAAGCCCCAGAAGCAATGCCCCCGCAAGAGCCAGGCGCGGCTTTCGGGTCACTATCAGCAGCACTCCCGCCGTGGCCAGAACCATGAAAAGCGGCTCCGACAGCCCCTCCAACGCCGCGTAGAGACCGGTGGGGTGAATCGCTGCGCCCAGCCCGGCAATCCACGCAGGAACGGCGCGCCTGAACAGCACCCAGGCCACACCCGCCATCGCCGCCGCAGCAAGAGCGTGACAGACCAGGGCCAGCGTCCTCATCACGGCGTCATCGCTTCCGCCAGGCACGAGCTTCAAAGCGGCAGCCACGGCAGCCGGCCACCCCGGAAGCCGCCGCATTGACGGCGTGTCCGACCAGAATTCAAGACTGCTTCTGTATCCTTCCCCCGCGGCCAGGCTCCTCGCCACATCAAGGAAGTACAGCGCGTCACTCTGCACGGGCTTGTTGATGCCGGTCTTGAAGCCTGCCGCAAGCCCCAGGCAAAGACCGGCAACAAGCACACCGGCAACAATTAAAACCGGATTCGCCGGAAACTTTCTCATGTACCGCCTCCAGCTTGACGAAACCTACCCGTTCCTGCACACAGGCGCCGAATTTGTGTCCGCGCTCATGAGATCAACGATGTCTCTGGCGGAGTCGGACCACGTCCGCACCGCGCGACTGCTCCGCTCCTTGTACCGCCCGGCAAGGCAGTCCGCGAGAACCGCCTCAAGCGAACCTGCATCTTCCGGTTTGAAGATGACGCCGCCGCCGTACTGACGATGAATCTCGCTGCAAGCGCCGACATCGGCCGCCGCAAATGGAAGCCCGCCGGCAACCGCCTCAAGCAGCACATTAGGCATGCCCTCGCTCCGGCTAGGGAGACACAGCACGTCGGCAGCGTTCATCCAGAGCGCGATCTCCTGGTGCGGACGACTTCCCAGGAAGTGAACGCAATCTGCGACCCCAAGTTCGTTCGCCCTGACCTGTAAACGCTTCCTCATCAGCCCATCTCCGATCACGACCAAATTCGCCTCGGTCCTCTGCCTTCCGTCCTCTGTCCTCGGTCCTCCGTCCTCTGACTTCCGAATCATCTTCGCAAACGCCTCAATCAACAGGTCGGAGCCCTTCACCGGAACGAGGTTCCCCACGAACAACACAACCTTCGGACATCGGTCCATGATATCCCGCAATGCCCGCGCCTGCGCTGCCCTATCGTGCTTGGGGCTTGGTGCCGAGTGCTTGGTGCTTGGTGCTTGGTGCCGGGTGCTTCGTGCTTGGTGCTGCGTGCTTGGTGCCGGGTGCTTGGTGCTTGGTGCTTGGTGCTGCGTGCCTGGTGCTGCGTGCTTGGGGCTTGGCGCGTTGACATCCTCCCTTTCGATCATTCCCTTAAGTTGAGCCAGCGCTTCCTGCCTTGCCCTCGGGCGAAAAAGCCTTGAGTCCACGCCGTTCGGCACAACGTGCAGTCTCGCGCCGGACACACCAGCATTGACCAGGCGTTCCTTGAGATGCCTTGCCACACATACCGTCTCGCCCGAATTGCATGCATCCACAACAAGAGCCCGCCTTCGCGGGGACTGCAGATGGAACGTGTCGCTTCCCAGAGCCATCATCCACGAAGGAATTCCCAGCGACCTCGCAAGCCGTGCGCCAACGACCCCGTCAGGATATAACCACGCGGAATACACGGCGTCGTACCGGCCCATCGCGCCGTTCACAAGCCTGCGCAGCGACCACCAATATGTCCGCCACGAAAGGAACCTCCCGACCAGGGGCACATAGAACACCGGAACATACGTCACCTCGACACCGCTTTCCGTCCTCTGTCCTCGGTCCTCCGTCCTCGGTCCTCTGCCTTCCGTCCTCTGACCTCCGACATCTGAACTCCGAACTCCGAACTCCCTTATCCTTCCCCACCGCCACACCCTCCACTCGGGCACAAGGCAGAGGACACGCACATCGACAAGCTTCGCCATCTCGGCGAACAACTGTGCGTTGAACATGCCGCGTGAGGGCTGATCAGGCCGTGGATACAGATTGGTTATCGCCAGAACTTTCATTCTTCATCTCTCGCTGAACACGCAGAGATCGCGGAACCACACAAACACCGCGGCCATAACAGGGAGAGATGCCCGGTTCAGTCCGCTTGCCTCCCCGGAGGGAACGCGCCGGAAACGCGCAACTCTCGCGTTCCTGGCGCTCGTCTTCACTCCCTCTGCGACCTCCGCGCCTCTGCGAGAGATCCCTCCCCGCATTCTTCTCCTCTCGCAGAGATCGCTGAGTTCACAGAGAGACACAGGCACCGCGGTCAGAGCCGGGGAGACTTCCCGGCTCATCCCGCCTTCCGTCAACATCCCGCATCCCATCGAGGCACGGCGCCTGGAACGCGCAACTCTCGCGTTCCTGGCGCTTTCTTCTTTCTTCATCTCTGCGATCTCCGCGCCTCAGCGAGAGACAATCCCCGCATTCCTTCCTCTCGCAGAGCACAATGCGCCACGCGACCTCAGCGAAAGAAACTCCTCGTTTTCTCCCTCTCCTCATTCGGCGCTTCAGCGTGGCCGCCGAACCATCCCGTAGATTTGCTCGTACGCATCGAGCGTCGCATCCATGGAGTAGCTGCGCCGCACGCGATCCCTGGCGCGCCCGACAACCCCGAGCCGTTCCCCGGTAATGACTCCGCCAACTTCAAAAGATATGGCCTCGGGCCACTTGGACGCGTCATCCGGCAGAATTGCCCCGCATGTGCCCCCATCCAGAATGGCCCCGTTCTCGCCAACATCCGTCACCAACACCGGAACTCCCGCCGCCATGGCCTCCAGCAATGCCACCGACAGGCCCTCGCTCCTCGACGGCAAAACAAAGAGGTCCATGCCCGGCAGCAGACTGGCCACATCCGGCCTGAATCCCAGGAAGACAGTCTGCTTCTCGACCCCAAGTTCCGACGCCAGGTTCTGCAGCCCACGCTTCTCCGGTCCATCGCCGATCAACAGAAGCCTAACCTCCGACCTCCGCCCCTTAGCCTCATGTTTCTCGCTGACACCACAGAGTTAAGGTTCTTCACCGTGACCATGCGCCTGGAGCCCGAGCTTTCGCGGATCTCCGGTCAGAGCCAGCGAGAGGCCCGGCTCCGCCCGCGTCTGACTTCCCATGCCCAAGGACACCGCGCCGGGAACGCGCAACTCTCGCGTTCCTGGCGCCGTTTTTTCCTCTCCCTGCGATCTCTGCGCCTCCGCGAGACACATTCCGGCCTCTGATCTCCGTCCTCCGACCTCCGACCTCTGCTCCAGGACCATATCCGCAACCGCCCGAATCAGCCTGTCATACCCTTTCTCAGGCGAGAGCCTCCCGACCGAGCCAATCACAAACGTTTCATCGGCAACGCCAAGGGTTTCTCTAGCCGCACGCCGGTTCTCGTCTCTGCCTTCAGTCCACTCGGGGCGATCGGCCCGAATACCGTTTCTCACCACCGTAATCGCAGACCGATCCACACCCCATGCGGCTGTTAGAACCGCCGCGGTCTCCCCCGCCACGGCGACATAGGCGTCGCACCTGCGATACAGCCACTTTCCTCTCCGCCGGTTCAGGAACCCCGAGGTGTGCAGATTCGTTCCATGTTCAGTGTGAACATGTCCGACACGTCGCTTCAGCCCGACAAGGGCCAGCGCCGTGTACTGCTGCGCAGCCAGGTTGTGGGAATGCACCACGTCAACTCCGTTCCCGCGAATGAGCTGCCTCAACCGGAGCACGGCCGCGACATCGAAAGGGAAAAGGTCTCTCCCGGCCCCGATCACATGAACCGGCGCGGCGCAATCGGCGGCGAGTTGACCGGCCCGGTCAAGACACGCCACACGCGTCGAGCCCGGACAGGTCTCGTGCCTGGCATTGGCCCACTCAACGACAAGCCTCTCCAGCCCCCCGCAATCCAGGGAGATCACCACATGAAGAACCTGTGGGAGTCCTTTCCTCATCCCCGCCGTTCCGCAACCATCCTGTAAAACTCGCAATACCTGTCCGCTGCGATCTCAACGGTGAACCCGCGCTCCCACCGCCGACGCGCCTCGCCCCCCATCCTTTTCCGCAGGGCCTCGTCGGCGGCCAACTCGGTCCAGCGTCGAACGAACCCTTCAATATCATCCACAGCGACCACAAACCCGGATTGCCCGTCAGCCACCTGCTCACGCGCCGCGCCGGCATCCGTGACCACGCACGGGAGCCCGGCAGACATCCCCTCGGTCACCGCATAGGCGCACGCCTCCTTTTCGGACGCATGGACCTGCAAATCCGCCACGCCAAGAAACCTGCCTACGTCATTCCGCCGTCCCGCGAGGAACATGGATTGCATCATGCCCGTGGACCGGATGGCCGCCTCAATCCGATCTCTGTCCGGGCCTTCACCGGCAACGATGAGTACCGCGCCGGGTACAGAAGCCCGCACCAGCGCAAGCGCTTCCGCCAGGAACCCGATTCTCTTCCTCCGTGTAAGGGAAGAGACACAGACTGCGACCACGGAGTCAGGAGGAATACCGAACTCCCGCCGCAGCCATTCTCTGTCTCCAGGCGCGGCTTCCGCGGCTTTCGATGCGTTGTGAATCACCGTGATCCTGTCGGCAGCGACACCGCGAAGCAGAAGCGATTCCCGCCCGCCTTCGTAGACGGCGACAAAACCGTCGAACAAGGCCGCCAGCACCCGCATCCTGGAAATTACCCTGGAAACGCGGCCAGGGCTCACGATCATCTGGTCCTGCTCCCAGACCCATCCGGGCCTGATCCCCCGGCTTCTCGCCAGCAGCATCAGCATGGCAGCAGGAAGTTCGTTCCCGAAATGCACGGCCGCAACGTCCGGCCGCTCAGCGCGCAACATCTGCAGCCCGGACCGTATCAGGGCCCATGGACGCTCCATACCATCCGCCCCGCTCCAGCCTTCGACCACAGGGATCTCCGCGCCCGCCGCCAGCCACAACCGGCGGACCTCGCTGCTCGGCTCGCCTCCCGGCGCGATGACAAGCCTGTCGCCGGTCACGGCAAGCTTCCCGGCAACACTCGCCAGCAGCCTCTCGTAGGCGCCGACCTTGCAGGGAATCAGGTTGCAGAAGAGCAGTACCTTCATTTCACTGGCGTCCCATACGGGGGGGGGTAGGACTCACCACGGAGACTCGGAGCCGCCTACACCAATGCGGGCTAGGGGTGAGACGGCGTGAATTTGAGGCGGTTCCCGGGAAGGAACCACCCACAAATTTCCACCATGGTATTGCTGGAGTGGGAAGAGAGTAAGTCGGAGTGCCATGCGTGCCTCCCCTCATTCCTCAAACACAAGCGTGAGCGAACAGGTCAGGGCCTTCCCAGGCCATGACCTGTTCGCGAACCTCTGTGATCGTCCTAACTCCGTGCCTCTGTGCCTCGGTGGTGGACCTTGGAGTATCGAATGCATGTTCATTTCTCTCCGGCAGGCGGTGTGAGAGTGGAGACAACACGGGCAGGATTGCCAGCCGCAACCGAGTTGGCGGGCACATCCGAAACAACCACGGAACCGGCGCCGATCACCGAGTTGTCTCCAATTCGCACCCCCTTGAGCACCGTTGCTCCGGCGCAAACCCAGACGTTTGCGCCTATCACAACTTCCGCCGCGTCGTCCGGACCAATCCTGGCGCCGGCCAGTCTCCCGGCAGGATCAACGAGATGACCGTCATTGTCCTGGATCCGCACGTCCGGAGAAACCAGGCATCTGCTTCCTATGCTGATCCGCTTGGCGGCCGTCAACGTGCAGCCGTTTCCGATGAATGTCCCGTCTCCTATCTCGATGCTCGGCCTGCCGGGCTGGCACGACATGAAATAGAAACAGCTCCGGCCGGACAGGTTAACACGGTCGCCCAGGACTATGTTGCCCTGCCCGCGAATGTAAGGCAGCCGCTCAGCCCTCAGCCCCTTGCCCACACTCCGGCATACGGAACGCAGTACCGGCTCTACCCAGAAGAGTTTCCTGATGAACACTGCCGCCTCAAGCACCGCGATGCCCGCCCGGAAGCCGGCAACAATGATCGGCCTGATCCATCCCGGAACAGGCAGCCCTGCATACAGTAGCCTCCTTAGGAAACCTTTCACCATCTCACTCCTCTCTCCCCAGACATCGGACACCCGACTCCATATCTCTCGCAGAGATCGCTGAGTTCACAGAGAGAACACTTTGCGGCCAGAGCCGGGGAGATGTCCCGGCTCAGCCCGCCTGCCATCTGCTCTTCCCATCCCATCGAGGCACCGCGCCGGGAACGCGCAACTCTCGCGTTCCTGGCGCTCTTTCCTACTCTCAGCGACCTCAGCGCCTCAGCGAGACATACTCTCCGCATTCCTTCGCTGCCTTCGCTTTCTTTTGTTCGACCTCCGCGAGAAACATCCTCCGTCTTCTGTCACCCGGCCTCCGGCCTACGGCCTACGCCCGCAGACATATCTGGCCAGAAGTCTCACCCATGGCCGGTCGGCGCGCATTCCGGATACCATGTCGATACAAAAGGCCAACACCCATAGTCTCACGGCGCCCATCCTGTCTCCCCTGCAAAAGGCCATCCATGATGCGTTCCAGTACTGGGTCGAAACAGCTGCCTTCCGCCACTCCGGATGCGCGGAAAGCGCGCCCCCAGACGCAAACGCCTTGTCCAGCACACGAAGCACCTCGGGAAGAAAACGCCGCTCGTCAAGACTCAGACTTCCGGCCATGGAGCGGTAGGCGGCAAGTGACTCGTTCATCATGACGACGTTGTGCCGCGCGGCCACCCGCAGCCAGAGGTCCATGTCCTCCGGCCCCCTGAATGCCGGATCGAACCCGCCGACCGACTCAAACACTTCCTTCCGGAGAAGAACCGTCGATGTTACAACCGGGTTGTTCCCCACAAAAGTAACCAGGGACAGCACGCCCGTGGCCGGCAAGCCCGTCCGCTTCTGAGGCGACAAAGGCGGCTTGTCGGAGAACCTGTCGGCTGCGGCGCACAGCATATCCGCGGCGGGTTCAACGTCAAGGACCTCGCGCT
>Ga0194125_10013754_pt1 | contig 10471 bp, 4 predicted proteins | sample TA2KigC250mmetaG_FD_148626 | JGI IMG/M metagenome (GOLD analysis project Ga0194125, IMG submission 148626) | Freshwater microbial communities from Lake Tanganyika, Tanzania - TA2015034 Kigoma Deep Cast 250m | ecosystem: Environmental > Aquatic > Freshwater > Lake | place: Tanzania: Lake... | reverse complement strand
CTATCTATTAATGGCTCTCTAGATCGGAGGTGTGGCTCTCTATTGTCGGAGATGTGGCTCTCAACTTGCGGAACGGGTGGCTCTTTTACTTCGGAATATGCACTTACAAATCGACAACGCTCAGCAATATATGGGAAAAAGGACTAAAATACGGGTAAAATATCAGCCAAATGGTAAAGATCGGTTAAGTTCCCATACTAAAGAGAGTGCCAATCCCCATAAATATCCTGCAGGCAAGCGCTTATGCGATAACCTGGATTGAAGGATAGGGGCATTCACCAATAGATACATAGACCATCTTCTCAGCCACCTTTGTCTCGAGATTGCCTCGAGATCCCCTCGAGTACTCGAGAGTATCTCGAGAGAAACCTGAGGTAGAAGCAATATGAGGGGTAAGAGTAAATGGATTGGGGGGATGGAAATTAGAGGGTAAATTCCACCCAAATGCCCAGGCGGAAAGTACGGGTGCCGTCATCGAGTTTTCTGTCGGTCACAATCTCATAACCACCGGTTAAACCGCCACGGATATTCAGGTCAAACTGATATGTAGCGCTGGGAGATATGTTAAGACGAGCGCGGTCACGATCAACCTGAGTGGTCTCCCGGCCTTTGGTGGTATCATAATTCAATTCATATTGTACAACCAGGGCAGAGGTCAGCTCATTGTTAATATGTATCTTCTTGCCGGTAAATGGGATGGTGAAACCACGTCCTTCCCGGAATGAGTAGGACAGATTGGTATTGATACCATGGGATAGGGTATTGCGATAGATTGTGTAAGTTTCCATGTCAGTAGTATTTTCGCTTTGTGATAAGGTCCAGTTGATTGAGGTGGTAACCGAATTCATGATCATAGTATTGATCCCAATGAGTGGATTCATCGAGATAGTGGCGGTTTGTTGTTTTGGTTTGATCCAATCGATATCGCCAGTTTGACGCAATGTATATTGGAATCCGGAATTGAGTCGGGTGTTTGCGGCATACTTACTGACTCCAAGCCAGCGGTCAATGTCAAGAATGGTCAGAGTAAGATCAGGAAAAGTGGTGGATATAGATTGATTGCTGGCGCTTGCGTATCTAAGGTTATTAGAGTGGGAGAAATTGATACTACTGTCAATTGAACGGGATATGGTCAGCCCCGATGTGACAGAGATCGTGCTGTCATTGTTTTTTGAATCCAAAAAAGCACTGTCAACACTATGAGGAATGCCAATCTGGAAGGCAAAAGGCGGTCTATCATCTTTCCGTGTGTAATTCATTACATAGCTGTTCTGGTAGGAAACACTGATATTTTTGAGCTGTGCCAGAAAGCCGATGATCCGTGCCTGAAACGGTATAGAAGACGTACTTCCGGGCTTCTTGTCAGCATCACTGTCCGGAGGGTTCTGGGCTTGATATTGTTCGTCTGGATTCTCTTGATCATCCATAGGTGGAGTTTCTGTTTTCAAATCAGGTTCGGACATGTCATCACTTTGGCTATCGGGTTTATCTTTGAGGTCAGGTCTGTCTTGTTTACCTTCTTCGCCCTCGTTATTATCCTGATTTTCTGGAGATGTTTCAGGTATACGGGATTTGTATGAACTGATCATGTTTTCAGACCAGGAACGGAGCAGATTGGAATTCATCAGTGTGATGTTGGCACGAAAACTTCGATTTGTATTGCCATCACTCTGATAGACATCGACTGGACCATCATTGGTGGTTTGGACATATTTACGTTGGTTCTCGGAGAAACGGGCACCGGCGGATGATGAAAAAGTAATGAAGTTGGGGAAAAAGGTGGGATTGTAGTTCAGTCCGAGATCTTGAACAAACTCAGTTTCTTTTCCAATGTTTATGTTATGAAGATAGTCCTTCTGGAGAAGATCACGTTTGGTTGTGTACTTTATCAGTCCGGTGAGATCCGATGTGATACCCCAGTTGATGTTGTTATCAGTGGACAGTTGCTTAGTATTGATAGAGTAGGCGCGGGGATACCAGCCGAAAACATTATCACGCCTCTCCCAATTATAGCTTCTGGGAAGACCGGTATTAAGGGTGAAACTATTACTCCAGGAGCTTGGGAAGAAACCGATCCGATAGCGACCGAAAAGTGGGACGCTGACTTGATCAGATGGGAAAGAGAGATTATAGTTCAATGTTCCCCTCCAGGTGAGGGTTGTATCAATGGCAGTTGGGGTCCGGCGGTTGGCATGTTCGATCCGGCCACTGAAAGCCATCCGGTTAATCGTATAAAGCAACCATCTGTTCTTGGGTGTGTTTCGTTGGCTGAATCCAAAATCAGCAGCGTAAATCAGGTTTTCGGTGCGTTCTCGCTCTTTCTCGGCAGGATCTGTAATATTGGCACGCAAGAGGTCAGAATTAGCTCTGAACCGTGGTGTGCCAATAGAAAATGCCCGATTCAGATTTAGCGGAATATCCAGTCCCCAACTTGCAGGGAAGAATTTATGCAGGAAGTATTTGTTATTCAAGGTCAGGGACGTGTTCTCAGTGAAGGTGTTCACTCGCCCACGCTGAATTGTGGGATTGAAGTTTTCGCTCTTGTGCTCATAGTCAGCATCGAATGTAATGAAATCCGCAAGAACTGCGTTAAAGGTCAAACGGCGGGCAATACCAATGTCTTCAAATGGAGCAACAACCCGGATATCATTAAAATAGAGTGTTCCGTTGAATTGTCGGGGATTGCTGACATTCTGATCCGGATTGAAGACTCCGAAGTATATTTCACGGATATTAGTCAGCATGGGATTTCTCTTGTAGGAGTAGATCGTATCGCCAATCTGCATTTCGCCTGAGTCAGCTCCGGGGTTGATCTCCTTCAGAGTAGTGAGATCACTCATATCATAAGTAAACTCGAGCCAACGATCGCGGTCCATTTTACTTAAGTAAGGGATAACATTTACCTTCTGTTGTATCTGATAATAATTCAATGAATCTGCCCCCAATCTCATCACAACCCACAATTCATCGGCTTGATGATGTATTCCATCTGCTAACTCAGGATAGACCCATATCTTCAGTTTATCATAAGAAAGCAAGTTGTAAGGATCGAATAGGCGCTGACGGAGCAGGCACTTGTGACCCGCTTGAAGATTGGTTAATGATAGCGTCAAAGCTGATTCTGATGATTCACGGCGGTCTTCAATATAGACTGTTCCAGGAGGTGAGGTATAGTGTGTGCGGTTTTTTTGGTTATTGGCAACGCCGGAAAGATAACTGGAGCCCAAGAGTGAGAGTTGTGAAGCTGGAACAGGTAGATCATTGTCAAACCGGATCAGAAAATCGAGCCATTTGTTGCCAACGATATCTGCAGTTGCGATCAAGACCTTGGTGGGATGGTCGGTTTCAATCCAGATGCGTCCATAGGAGATCTTGTTTAAGGCAGGCAATACTCCAGTGGTGGAGTTGTTGACCATGACAAATGCATTGGGATCATTTAAGGGAATTCGGTACAACTTCCATCCATTGTGATTAACGTTCTCCAGATATAGAGAATCATTCAATGCAATCGAATAACTTAGATAACGGTCAAGCTGATTAAGAACGCCATTACCGTCCAGGTCCTCTGTGTCCAGAATGCGATTGGCTTCAGTCCCATTTATCCATGGATAGTCACCATGTTGATCCGTATCATTGGAAGCTCGGTCGTTGGGATCGTGACCTGGTTGCCCCCAGGGGATACCATCCAGACCATTATCTTCGTCCAGGGTCAATACACCGTCATGGTTCTTATCTTCTGTATTCAAAACTCCCATACCGCCAAATTCAGTGTAAAAATCTTCATTAATATCACCAAGATCCACGTGTAATATCGGATTGGGAGGCATTTCACCGGGATGTCCTTCGACTTTGACCAATAATTCTATGTATTTCATTGTAGAGAAGTCAAGCTGATTACCAAGATACTTCATTACGCCACCCCAGCTAAGCACATTTGAACCGGGAAGGCCTAGATTGCTGGGAAATACCTTCAGGGCGAGCACAGTAACCAACTCTTTCTTTTCTCTTTCAGTCAACGTGTTTGGATCTTCGATCTGTTCACGTTTGATATTTTTCGGGTTATACCAGATCGTGCGTCCCCTGGCATATGCTGTTCCCCATGGCTTGCTTCCCAAGACCCAAGTTGTGTATGTAACCCCCATAGGATATTGATTGACAATGGCTTCCATGTCATCCACATAGGCAAAGTCCTTTTTTCCGTTAGGATCACCATACAGATTGGGGATCGTCCAGGCAATCTCACCAGATAATGACAACCGGGATTCAGTACTTGTATCAATCAACGGTAATGCATCGATCCATCGCGTGAGAAATTTTGGTTTGATCGTAATGCTCCCATCGATATCAGCCATGATGAGTTCGATGTTTTCATTACCTACCTTTGGACGACGATCAGAGACGTTTTCACTCCGGTAGATAAACGTTCCACCCAGCTTGGTATTTTCAGTGATGTTCCAATTTGCCCGGATGCCAGCCATGGTCTTACTGGCTACGCTGAACAAACTGCGGAATTCATAGTCGATCTCGATTCTGGCATCAGGATCTTTACCCGCCGCTGTCAAGAAAGTAATCCGACCCATATCGTAATCGACTATATAATCGATATTTTCTCGCTGATTTTGACCATTAACCTTTACTTTTACGCTACCCTTGAGAATTCCACCCTGACCCAGATCAATGGCATCCCGGCCAATCTTGCCTTTTATACCGATAAACATTGCGATGTCCAAGTAGCTTACGTATTCATTTTCAATTTGATAGACAGTTTGATCACCCAGGGGACGGAAAGGCTCAAGGAAGGGAAAATAGATGTAACCATTTGCCAGATTGATCGTTGTATCATCACCATTGATGATCCCATCACCGTTGCTATCCAACCGTAGATAATCGTTGTAGGTGCTCATACCCGGAACCAACAAGCTGTCGGGAAGGGTATAATTTCTGGTACGATCGGTATTTTCCGTATAAACTTGGATTGAGAAGCCTTCACTTTTGATATTGGTGCGGTTCATATTGTATATGTTACGCATTTGATAATGCCAGACGTTGTTAGTGTCGGTGGGATCATACTCCTGATTGCGACGGCGAATTACTTTTGCATGTAGAATGCCGTCTTGGATATTGCTATTGATCGGTACAGGGGTTCCATCCTGTTGGATATATCGAACAGCCAGGGTTGTCCTGCGATCGATCGCTCTCAGGATCGTGATGGTTCCGCTTGAATAATCAGTCACAAAGTCAGTTCCCTCGATTAACTCATCATAGAATGGAACATAGAAGTCACTGGCACTGAAGAAGATGGTGTCACCAGGGGCAGCTGTGACGTTATTACTGGCATTGGCATCGTCGAGATAGAGACGAACCGTACCATTTCCCGGAAGGAGATTTGGACTTCTAATCAACCATTCCCCGGCGGGGCTGGTCTTGATCGCATTATTGATCCAGCCCAGGGGCACCAGGTTGCCTATATCATCGTCAGTATAGAGAGCAAGAAGATCGTAGGGATCGGTCAGGAAATACATCGTCCGGGCTGTGAAATCCTTACTGCGGAAGATGGTGGAATCAGCTAAACTCAATCCAAGATAGGTCTGAGTGTTCTTTTGACCCTCTTCCTTACTGGCAATCATGGTTATATCCAGGTCACCATACTTCAGGTTGGATGTAATTCCAAACAAACCCTGTGAACTGGTAGAATAACTGATATAACGTGAACCACCCAAGGAAAGAGTAATATTACCCGCCTCGATCTTCTGGATGATCTCATCCTCGTCCCCAGTATATTTGACATTGATGTTGTTCGGATCAAAGAACTGCTCATCCTGGCTGGAATTGTAATTCATATTGACGGCGATCTTCTCGCCGATAGTTCCAGTCAGACGCAGGTTGGTTTCCTGTTCAAGTTTAAGGTCAAAGGTGTTACCCCCGGTTGTATCATATATGGGTACACGTTTTCGTTTTATGCTTGCTGCTTGCAGGGTCATCTTCTGCGTCCCATCCAGATTGAGTCGTCCGGCCTTTGAGCCAAGAACGCGTCTTACTGCTCTTGGAATGGCGATGGAGGGCAAGTCAATTGTGATCTCGCTAATCAAGCCAGAGCGTTGGGTTTGAGTTTGTTGAGATGGGGTTCTGGTCTGAGTTAGTAGTGATTGCTTGAAAACCCGAGCTTGCATCCGGGCAAAATAACTGTCAAATGGCATTGCCACATCGGGATGGATCTTGAATGTACCAACGATGGTAGAGATGATCACTTTCCGGTTCTCAAAGTCGATTTTTTCCTTGGTCTCGGGCAGAATGCCGGGTATCATCAAAGGCCGGGACCGGTAGATGTGTAATCCTTTATTGATTTTATATACATCCACTCGGTTGTGGATTAACGATTGAAAGCCCTGCAGGTAAAGACGGGGATTGAATACCGTACTCCAGACAGCAATGGCTGTCGAGACAATAATGAGGATCAGTAATGATTTCTTGGGCATAAACAGCTTAGTCGCTTAAAAGAATGCCGGCAGCGAACAACCCGTCAAGGGTAAGTGTTTTATCCACCACATCCACAGATGCGGTCAGGGGTTTGATCAGATCTGCAATGCCTCCGGTAGCAATAGCAGTGATCGGTGCCAGATCAGAATTTTCACTTCTGATCTTTTCAATGAATCTCTCGATCATATTTGCATGTCCGTGAATGATCCCCGACAATAATGCATCCCGGGTATTGGTGCCCAAAAGGACATTGGGACTGGTCAGTTCAATTTCCGATAGCAGCGCTGCCCTTTCAAACAGAAAACTTGCTCCGGTACGTAAGCCCGGGGCGATAATAGTGCCATAGAATTCACCAGAGGCAGTGACTAATTGGATGGTCGTGGCCGTACCCAGATCGCAGATGATGCAGCTGGTCTTGTACTTATGCACAGCAGAAAAGGCATTCACGATCAGATCAGCACCAATGAAACCCGGGTCGGCTGTCCGGAAAGAGAGTCCCAAAGGCGAATAGCCATTTATCTCTACGACACGGGCATTGAGGTATTTTTGGAAAAGATGCTGCCAGATGCGGGTAAGTTCGGGTACTACACTCGCCATCGTGACCGTGCGGATGCATTCTACTGCGTAATGATGATTCCACAATGACGCCAGGAGCGCATAGTACTCGTCTGCAGTCCGCTTGCTGGATGATTGCAGCCGGGCATGCCAAGCCAGGGTTTTACCAGAGTAGATACCGCAGACGATATTCGTGTTTCCGATATCCACCACCAGCATCAGTTCGTCTCTTCTATCGGTGTGCATAAATCTCACTTTTACATTATTCCAAAAGAAAAAAATGTCTGCGTATCCACATACCATTGCCCCTATTCTGATTTCCGTGGTTTATGTCAATAGATTTGTTTGATCGGACGCACTTATCAGTGAAAGCCGAGTTCCTTCAATGCCTGGCTGTGTTTACGCCATTTGTCTTTGATCTTGATCCACAGGTGGATTTGGACCGGCATTCCGGTGAACTGGGTCAGAGCGGCTTCGGCATATTCTCTGATCCGTTTGAGGTTATCGCCGTTCTTACCGATGATGATCGGTTTCTGGCTCTGTCTCTCGATCCAAATGGTGGCATCGATCACTGACCTGTCCTCAAGCTCTTGATAGCGTTCCACGATCACTGCTGTGGCATAAGGGATCTCCTGCTCATAATAGTGAAAGATCGCTTCACGGATCGTCTCCTGAGCAAAGAACCGCATCGGCAGATCGGACAACTGATCGGCATCGTAATATGGTTCGTGATAAGGGATGTGCCACTTGATCATATTTACCAGTTCGGTAATGTTATCGCCATATAAAGCAGAGATAAAGATAATCTCTTCAATGGAATGGGGAAGATGCATATGGATCAGATTTCTGTCATATCCCTGAGTCCTGTCGATCTTGTTGAAAACCGCTATCTGCGGGGTCTTGATACCTTTCAGCAGGTCCAGGACTTCCGTGTCATATTCGGTGGGAAAGGTGCCAATCTCGGTGATAAACATGATCAGATCCACATTCTTTAGGGTCTGGGTGATATTGTCGAGCATCTTCTGTTGCATTTCATAGCGGGGTTTGAGATATCCTGGGGTATCGACGAAGATGACCTGGCTGTTTTCATCATTCAGAATGCCCTTGATGGCATAGCGGGTGGTCTGGGGTTTGGGTGAAGTGATCGAGAGTTTGTCACCGACCAAACGGTTCATCAAAGTGGATTTGCCGGTATTAGGTTTGCCGATGATGGCGACGAATCCGCTTCTGAAATCAACCGGATTGGAAGTGACCGGAAGTTGTTTGTCTGTCGCTATTGGATCTGTCATGGCAAACGATTTCCGGTCAACGATTCGTCGGGGAGTCTTTCCATAGCGCTTTTTTTGTCGTCGGGGCGCTGTCTTTTGGGGTGGCAAAATCTTTCCGCCTCGGTGTCCTGAGCGATTTTATACTTGTATCTCGGTAAAGACGCTCTTAATGATCTGGGACGCTTCCAGCAATTGCTCTTTGGTTATGACCAGTGGTGGAGCCAGACGGATGATATAACGGTGGGTGGGTTTGCAGATGATGCCTTTTTCTTTGAGTTTGATACAAAGATCCCATGCCTCGATGCCATTCTTGGGCTCAACCACGATGGCGTTGAGCAATCCCTTGCCCCGGACGAGCTTGAGCATCGGATGGTCGATTTTTTCCAGTTCAGCCCGGAACACAATACCCAGTTCATAAGCCCGCTCCGCCAGTTTCTCATCGCGGATCACTTCCAGGGCCGCCTGGGCAACCACACACGCCAGTGGGAAACCGCCGAAAGTGGAGCCATGCTGGCCAGGTTTGATCGTTAGCATAATATCTTTATCCGCCAGAACAGCCGAAACCGGTAACACACCACCGGACAATGCTTTGCCCAGGATAAGGACGTCAGGACGCACCTGCTCGTAGTCACACGCCAGAAGTTTGCCCGTGCGTGCCAGTCCGGTTTGCACCTCATCGGCGATAAAGAGCACGTTATGGCTCTTACACAGATCATAGCACTGCTTGAGATAACCACCATCAGGTACGTAAACACCTGCTTCGCCCTGAATCGGTTCCACGACAAAGGCAGCGACGTTTTTTCCATGTTTTAGGAGCGCTTCTTTCAAAGCGTGCGGATTGTTGTAAGGGATCTTGATGATACCGGGCAGGAAGGGTCCAAAACCATCATAGCTATCCGGATCAGTCGAAGCCGAGATTGCCAGCATCGTTCTACCGTGAAAATTACCTTCACAGAAGATCACCAGAGCGTTGTTCTGTTCCACTCCTTTCACCGCATAAGCCCATTTGCGGGCAAGTTTGACTGCGGTCTCCACGCCTTCCACGCCGGTATTCATAGGTAGAACCATATCATAGTTAAAAAACTCGGTGATGAATTTCTCATACTCACCCAGACGGTTATTGAAAAATGCGCGGGATGTCAACGTGAGTTCTTTTGCCTGATTGATCAGGGCATTGACGATGTGGGGGTGACAGTGACCTTGATTGACCGCCGAATAGGCAGACAGAAAGTCATAATAGCGATTGCCTTCCGGATCCCAGACGAAGACGCCTTCGCCTTTTGCCAGAACCACTGGTAGCGGATGATAGTTGTGAGCGCCGTAACGCTCCTCCAGTTCCATCGCGGTCTGGGATCTGATCTTCCCATAGACGAGTTGATCGGACATTCATTCCTCCCTGTTTCTATCTTGATTTCTTTACCTGAGCCGTTTATTAAAGCCCTGCTTTTGTGTCAATACAAACTTCGTTTACGGTGTGTTCAGCCTGTAGCGGAAGGATGTATTGCCCCATATAACCCCAATGTCGGAAAGCCCCATGATAAAGGGATAATGACGGTGCCCCACGCCTTAATTATGCGGTTATCCCGCCGAAAGAACGACAAGGTGAAACAGGGGATATCCTCATATCATATTTGGAGATGAGAGGAATGAATTGGTTTATTTCTTCAGGTGTTCGTGCAGGAAGTCGTGGTAATCGGGATTCTTGAAGACCAGTTCGTCATGCGTGCCCAGATGACATTCGCCGTTCTTGTCGATATAGAGGATGCGATCGACATAGCGGAGAGTAGAGAGTCGGTGCGAGATGACGATGGCGCTGAGTGATCCGTAATGAATGCTGATATCCTGCCAGAGGCGTTCTTCGTTCTCAGCATCCAAACTGGCAGTAATATCATCCAGGATAAGCAGTTGCGGGGTCTTAACCAAAGCTCGGGCAATGGTCACGCGCTGTTTTTGACCGCCGGAGATGCCGATGCCGCGATTGCCGACAACCGTTTCCTCTTTACGCGGAAAGGTGGCGATCTCCTTGTCCAGTTGCGAGGTCTGCAATGCCAGTTCATAATCAGAGGGCTTCACTTCATCAGCGGCAAAAAGGACGTTCTCTTTGATCGTTCCGCCAAGCAGGACTGGTTCCTGAGCAACATAGCCAATGATCTCCCGCCAGCAGGCAGGAT
>Ga0194125_10013747_pt1 | contig 10474 bp, 11 predicted proteins | sample TA2KigC250mmetaG_FD_148626 | JGI IMG/M metagenome (GOLD analysis project Ga0194125, IMG submission 148626) | Freshwater microbial communities from Lake Tanganyika, Tanzania - TA2015034 Kigoma Deep Cast 250m | ecosystem: Environmental > Aquatic > Freshwater > Lake | place: Tanzania: Lake... | reverse complement strand
TGCCAAAAGGTGGGGAATTATCCTGATCCCAAGTGGGGAATTATTCTGAAACTAACTGGGGAATTCTTTTGGAACTAAGTGGGGATTTTCGCTGAAACTCGACACGGACTTCTGTTTCTGGAGAAATACAATCTTTAACCATTGTAATGCATGATGAACTCGATATTGGTACATTACGAGCAATTGTAAGACAAGCCAGTCGTTTTATTCCTGAAGATCAACTCAAAAAGGAATTTTATTCTGATTAATCATCAATACCGTCCAAAAAGGCAATAAGGTCAGGTTCTGGGTCTTCAATCTTCACTTAACAAGACTGTTAATCCGTGGGCATATGAAAATATTTAAAGCCAATGATTTTAGGAAAAAATTCAGGTAAAATAAAGGCAGCAGGAGGTAAGTATGAGTGTGCCATATAAATATCATTCTATTGTAAAGGAAAATGGCACAATTGAATTACCAAAGCTTCCACTCCCAAAAGGGGCAAAAGTTGAGGTAATCATACTTCCAGATGAAGAATCTTTTGAAATGATGCAGGCAGCAGAAAGCAGCCTGAAATTTTGGGATAATCCGATAGATGACGCTATCTGGAATAATGCTTAAAAAGGAGGTGATGGTATGGCAAATGTTAAGGAAAAAATAATTAAGGAAGTTGAAAAAATACCAGAAGAGAAAATTGCCGAACTTTATAATGTTGTCCACCTCTTCAGAGTGGGGATTGAGAGTAAGAAGAAAACCGCTAAAGACCGTCGTAGTGAAGCTGTAAATTTTTTTGGTATTTGGAAAGATATGTCTCCGAAGGAGAATGCGGTACTTGACGAGATTCAATCAAGGCGTGAAAGGACATACAGAGAAAGGGTTGTGTGAGAAAATATCTATTAAATACCAACATCGTCTCTTATTACCTCAAAGGCATTGAAAGTCTTATATGAAATTCCCCGCAGTAGAGACTGCGGGGAGTTTCATATAGAAAAAATTTGATAATCGTTAAATCAAAAAACGATATTCCTCTCAGGCTTACAAAGGAGCGATGGAGTCATATTGTATTGAGACATCCTGAATTGGATGATCAGAAAGAGCGGGTATTGGAAACTGTAACCGATCCCGATTTAATTCAACAAGGAGATTTTGGCGAACTCATTGCGATCAGGTTTTACGACAAGACACCATTAACATCAAAGTTTTTGGTTACAATATATAAAGAGGTTACGGATATAGAGGGGTTCATAATAACTGCTTATTACTCGGCAAAACCTTCTGAAAGGAGGCGAACAATATGGAAGCGATAAAGATACTTGAGAAAAAGGAGAATCTTAACTGGGACTACGATGAAGAAGCCGATGTCCTTTATATCAGCATTGGAGAACCGCAAAAGGCGGTTGGTGTTGATATCGGCGAAGGCGCGGTAGTCAGGTATATTGAATCGACTGGTGAAGTGGTAGGCTTGACCCTGATAGGTGTTAAAGAACGGCTTGTCCAGAGTCTAAAAGCGAATTAACATGTTCTTTCAGTTCATCTGATGTCTGTCACTTATCCATTCACGGGGAAAAATGAAATTCTACCTTCAGATTTCGAAAGGACAACGCCGCAGAAAAAGCCCTCCATGATAAACTCGGTTCCCTCGTTGACAGAATGCTCGAACTGCATAAAAAGAAGGCTTCCCTTCCTCCATCAGCAGAGAGACACAAACTTTTTGTAGGGTCTGATCTTCAAACTTCGCGTGCCCAGCGAAGGATGGCACACACTAACTGGTGAAAGTCCAGTAATGGTAAGAGCCAGAGCCATGTAGCTTGGATGGCAGGGGATGATGGAAACGTTATCCACTGAAGCCCATTGACAAAGTCAGTATAAGGCTGGCGAGCAAATATTCGGGTCGTAACTAACGTGAACGTAGATGTAGCCTCGTAAAAGTCGAGTCTCCACTGGCCGAGCCTGTCAATTTTGGGTGAAGGCAGAACTCTTTTACACAACTGGCTAAAGGGTAAGAGAGCGGTGGCGGGGTATCAGCGGCGACACGGATAGAAAGATGTGCTATCAACTGGGGAAGCCCTCCTTGTCCCTTATAGAAACATAAGGAGCAATGGTAAGCCCTATAAGTCAATTGACGAAGTGGGCTGACAGACAAGAGGGTGGCGGATGAGCCTGTAGTAGTGAAGATGGCAAGGACAACATAACCTTGCAGGAGCGAAGGGGCTCTACTGTATCTCAAATCTTTTATTGGAGGTGAGGCAGGGAAGAATGATAAAGGCTTCCATAAGCCTGCAGGAGCTGAGGAGAAAGATATACAGCAAGGCGAAGACCGAGAAGCACTGGAGGTTTTGGGGATTATACTGTCATATCTGCAAAGAGGAAGTTCTCAAGGAATCCTACAGATTGGCCAAGGCCAACAATGGAGCACATGGAATTGATGGAAAGAGTTTTGAAGACATTGAGGCAGAAGGGCTTGAGGGATTTCTTGAAGGGATAAGACAGGAACTCCTCACACGGGCTTATAGACCGATGCCGAACAGGCGGGTTGAGATACCTAAAGGAAATGGCAAGACCCGAACACTTGGCATACCGACTATTAAAGACCGTGTAGTACAAGGAGCACTGAAGCTAATACTTGAGCCGATATTTGAGGCGGACTTCAAGGGTTGTTCTTACGGTTACAGACCGAAGCGACATGCACATCAGGCCATAGACAGGGTAACCAAGGGCATATTGCATGGACTTACAAGAGTAGTAGATGTAGATTTAAGCGGATACTTTGATAACATAAGGCATCACATATTGCTGGAGAAGATAGCACGAAGGGTACATGATGATGAAATCATGCATCTACTGAAACTCATACTCAAGGCGAACGGCAAGAAAGGAGTACCGCAGGGCGGGATAATATCGCCCTTGTTGTCCAACATCTATCTCAATGAAGTAGACGAGATGATGCAACGGGCACAGGAAGTAACCCGCCGCAAAGGCTACAATAACCTTGACTACATTCGTAGTGCAGATGACATGGTTATACTTGTACATGGACATCCGAATGAGGATTGGCTGCTGAAGAAGATACAGGAGCGGTTAAAAGAGGAACTGGACAAACTACAGGTGCAGATGAACGAGGAAAAGACGAAAATAGTGAACCTCAAAGAAGGAGGCTGCTTCAGCTTTCTTGGTTTTGACATTCGGCTTAACAAAAACCGTGAAGGAAAGACCTATGTTAGCAAGACACCACGGAAGAAGAAACGCAAAGAAATCGGCAAGAAGATAAAATCAGTGCTCAAGGCAAACTGGAACAAGCCGTTAAAAGAAGTGATTCAAGCAGTCAACGCAGTAATACGTGGATGGGTGAATTACTTCAGAGTAGGCAACAGCAACAGCACCTTTTGCAAAGTCAGAGATGACATAGAAAAGAAGGTGCGGAAGCTTGTAATGAGAAGGAAGAAACTGAAGGGCTTTGGCTGGAAGCGGTGGAGTAGGGAAGATATATACAAGAGATGTGGTTTATACAATGACTATCGGATACGATATATCTACCCGAAAGCAGCTTCAAGCCGATAGGCGAATAATGCCTTGTTAAGAAGAGGACAGGAAAGCCGTATGAGGGAAAACCTCACGTACGGTTTGATGAGAAGATGCTGGAGATAGGGTATGGTTGAGATATTGTGACACTCTCAGAGGAAACGGAGAGAAACAGTGGAAACAAACATCAGCCTGTAACCACTACGCCAGTGTTTTACTCTTCACTTAACAGCATGTTCAATAAGAATCATGAATGCATGATTTCAAAAGGAAATTCAGGTAAAATAAGGACATAAATATTATGTAAACAAACAGAGTTTGCAATCCTTTGCATATTTCAGGAATTCCTCAGCAGCTTGTATTTTAACTCCCTCGATAAAATCATCCTGTGTAAGACCCATCATATCAACGGTCATTCTGCAGGCAACAAACTTTACACCTTCAAGCATAGCCATCTCCTGAAGGTCGGCAAGGGCGGGTATCTGTGCCTTTTCTATCTTTCCCTTCATCATCCATGTTGCAATGGCTGACATTCCCGGTATAGCTCCCATCATTCCTGGAGGATGAAATTTCGCTTTATCTGCCCAACCCTTACGTATTACGTTGATCCCCATAAAGGTATAAAAAACAACAGCCTCCATCCCCAGACGTCTTGCATTAATACCCAAAATAAGACCTGGATAAGCACCGTCAAGGGTATCCCTTGATGTAATAAATGCCGCCGACTCCTTTTTTTTCTCTGGATGTTCCTTATCTGGACTCATCTTTGTCTTCTTTCTTTTTTAATTTATAAAAGTGTGGCTTATATGAAAATTCTATGGATTCTATATTACTACAAAAGCAGGACAATTTGACATCATCCTCAGGTTTATGGTTTAATATTAACGCCTTTAAACATAGCCCGGTGAGGCTGGAAAGGTAAGGAGTAGCGTGATTAAATCTTTAAAGATTGAATGAACCTTCCTCTCAATGAGGGGAAGGTTTTTTTATGGGGTGAAAATGCTTAAGGAATTAATGAATAAGAAGGATATTGACAGGGCTTTGACACGGATAGCCCACGAAATAATAGAGAAGAACAAAGGTATAGAAAGGCTTGGCCTTGTTGGGATACAAAGAGGTGGAGTGCATCTTGCAAGGAGGCTTGCCTCAAAGATTAAAGAGATTGAAAAAAAGGATATTCCTGTCGGTCTCCTCGATATTGGATTCTACAGGGATGACCTTAATATAAGAAAGGAACAACCTGTTATCAGGAAAACAGAGGTTCCTTTTGAAGTGAATGATTTAAAGATTATTCTTGTAGATGATGTCCTCTTTACGGGAAGGTCAATCAGGGCAGCAATGGATGCTTTAATGGATCTGGGAAGACCTGCTGCTATCCAGCTTGCTGTTTTGATTGACAGGGGGCACAGGGAACTTCCTATAAAAGCTGACTATGTTGGTAAAAACATTCCCACGGCATTGAGTGAAACAGTTGAAGTTCATCTCGAGGAAGAAGGATTGGAAGACAGGGTAATACTGGAAAAGGTGGACACTGAGAGATAAGCAATGCTAAATAGAAAAGACCTGCTTGGGATAAAGGAACTTTCAAAGGATGAGATAAACTTAATCCTCGATACTGCTGCAGGTTTTAAAGATGTGCTCGGAAGGGATATTAAAAAGGTTCCTACCCTCAGGGGAAAGACTGCTGTAAACCTCTTCTTTGAACCATCAACGAGGACAAGGACATCATTTGAACTTGCAGCAAAGAGGTTGAGCACAGATGTCATAAACTTCTCGGTACCAACGAGTAGTGTGGTTAAGGGAGAGAGTCTGATTGACACAGTTTTGACTGTCCAGGCCCTTGGTGCAGATTTCATCATCATAAGACATTCCTCAGCAGGGGTACCACATCTCCTCGCTAAAAAACTCAGAGCATCAGTGATAAATGCTGGAGATGGAACGAACGAACATCCGACCCAGGCGCTCCTTGATGCCTTTACCATAAGAGAAAAGAAGGGAAGGATTGAAGGCCTTGAAATAGCAATTGTGGGAGACATAATCCACAGCAGGGTTGCAAAATCAAATATCTACTGCTTGACAAAACTTGGTGCAAGGGTGAGGTTGATTGGTCCTCCAACCTTAATACCAGAAGAAATAAGAGGGACTGGTGTTGAAGTTTTTCATGACATGGAAGCAGGTTTAAAAGACGCTGATGTTGTGATCATGCTAAGGATACAAATGGAAAGACAGGGCAAGGGTTTTTTCCCATCCACAGAGGAGTATTCCAAAAACTGGGGGCTGACAGCAGAAAGATTTTCTCTCGCGAAAGATGATGCTATTGTGATGCATCCCGGCCCCATGAATAGAGGGATTGAGATCACATCAGAGATTGCAGATGGTCCAAGGTCAGTGATTCTCGAACAGGTTACCAATGGCCTTGCAGTCAGGATGGCAGTCATGTATCTCCTTGCAGGAGTGAAAAGATGAGCCCCATTAGACCTGCATGGTATTATTTAAGATCAGGGATGGGTATGCGATATCTCGGTAATTGTTTAAAGAGAGGTCTAACGGGGTGAAGATAATAATCAAAAATGGACATATTATAGACCCATCTCAAGGGATAGATGGAGTCGGGGATATATTGATTGAGAATGGGAAGATAAAGGAAGTCAGCACTCAGCACTCAGCACTCAGCACTCAGCACTCCAAACTTAGAATTATTGATGCGCATGGTCTCATGGTAATCCCTGGGCTTATTGATATGCATGTACATCTCAGAGAGCCTGGTTTTGAATATAAGGAAACCATAAAAACAGGGACGAAAGCTGCAGTAAAGGGGGGATTTACAACTGTTTGCTGCATGCCAAACACATACCCTGTCAATGACAATGCAAGTGTTACAGAATTCATAATAAGAAAAGCTGCACAAGAAGGCTATTGCACAGTCCTTCCTATTGGTGCAATCACCAAAGGACAGAAAGGCGAAGAACTTGCTGAGATAGGCACAATGAGAAATGAGGGGTGTATTGCATTCTCTGATGATGGCCGTCCTGTGATGAACAGCCTGATGATGAGAAGGGCACTTGAGTATTTAAAGGCTTTCAATGTTCCTATAATCTCTCACTGTGAGGATTTAACCCTATCTGAAGATGGGGTGATGAATGAAGGGCTGCTTTCAGTGACTCTTGGTCTCAAGGGAATTCCTTCAGAGGCTGAGGAAATTATGGTTTACCGGGACCTTTCCCTATCAGAGCTCACAGGGGGAAGGTTTCATATTGCGCATGTATCAACAGAGGGCTCAGTGAAATTAATCAGGGATGCAAAGAAAAGGGGAGTAAATGTCACAGCAGAGACATGCCCTCATTATTTCAGCCTCACTGAAGATGCAGTGAAGGGCTATAATACAAACGCAAAGGTAAATCCCCCATTGCGGACAAAAAGCGATATAGAAGCTATAAAGGAAGGATTAAAAGACGGCACTATTGATGTGATTGCAACTGACCATAACCCCCACCATTCTGATGAAAAACAACGTGAGTTTGACCTTGCTCCAGCAGGAATTTCAGGATTAGAAACAGCATTGGTACTAAGCCTTAAGCTTGTTGAAGAAAATGTTCTTACAATGAGTCAATTAGTAGAGAAGATGGCTTTAAATCCCGCAAGAATTCTGAAAATAGAGAAAGGAACATTAAAGGTAGGAACAGATGCAGATGTAGTTATCCTCGATATAAATAGAGAGTTCACGGTGGAAGTGGATAAATTTTTATCAAAAGGTAAGAATACCCCTTTTGATGGCTGGGTTTTAAAGGGGATGCCTTTAATTACGATTACCAAAAACAATTTGCATCAATGGTAAAATTATTAATATTATATACAACTTTCGCAGAACTAATGCTGACGTGGTCTTGTCATTCCTGCGAAAGCAGGAATCCAGAGGTAAATAAACGACTGGATTCCGTGTCAAGCACGGAATGACGACTGGATTACAACTGCGAAAGTTGTATATTATATTTTAAAAATTTTTGGTATAATTTTGTCAAAAATATGAAGCTATTTTGAGGAAAACTTAAAATATGATGATTTTATTAAAAAATGGGAGAATAATAGATCCTGGGAATAATAGGGATGAATTTGCAGATATATTAATAGAGAACTCTAAGATAAAGGAAATATCAAAACAAATTGTTGTAAAAATCCCTGAGTGTATTAGTATAGATGTTTCAAATAAAATAGTAACTCCAGGTTTAATCGATGTACACGTCCATTTTCGTGAACCAGGACAAGAATATAAAGAGACAATTAAAACAGGATCAAGAGCAGCTGCAATGGGAGGATTTACTACTGTCATTTGCGAGCCGAATACAAAACCACCAATTGACTCACCAAAGTTAATTTACCAAGTCTTAGAAATAGCTAGACAAATTAACATAATAAATATAAAAACAAAGGCTTGTATTTCCAAGGAGATGTTAGGTACCGAATTAGTCGATGTTCAAAAAGTTGCAGATGCGGGTGCTGTTGCAATTTCTGACGATGGGCATCCGGTTGAAAATAAAAAGCTAATGGAAGAAGCTTTTAAAAAAGCTAAGGCTTTAAAAAAAGTTACGGGAAGAGAAATACTTGTAAATCCTCACTGTGAAGAATCAAAACTACGACAAGCAAGATTCCTTTATACTTTTAAAGAAGAGACTAAATTTATAAAAAGAGATCTTGAGTTAAATAAAAAAATTAAATGTCCATTACATATTTCACATGTAAGTTTTAAAGATTCAATCGTAGAAATTGAAAAAGCAAAGGCTGATAATTTGCCAGTAACAGCTGAAGCGACTCCTCATCATTTTACTCTAACCGAGGATGATGCAGAAAAAATAGGAACTAATGCTAAAGTTAATCCGCCCCTAAGAAAACAAAGCGATGTAGATGCAATTATTCAAGGGTTAAAAAGAGGCGTAATAGATGTAATAGCGACTGATCACGCCCCACATGCACCATGGGAGAAACAACAAGATTGGGAGAGTGCCCCTTTTGGGATTATTGGCTTAGAGACATCTCTGGGGATAGTTTTAACTAATCTAGTTCACAAGGGAATCCTTACTTTGAGCGAAGCAATATCTAAAATGACTATAAAGCCAGCAAGAATTTTCGGTTTGAATTGTGGAAAACTTGTTATAGGCTCACAAGCAGATATAACTATAATTGATCCTTTTAAAGAATGGACTGTTGACGTGAACAAATTTGAATCAAAGGGAAGAAATTGTCCCTTTAATGGATGGAAACTTAAAGGGAAGGCTATCATGACGATAGTTCAAGGTAAAATCGTTATGGCAAATGATAAAATAATTGACAATCCTTTGGAGCTATATGAAAGGTGGCTCCATCAAAGGGAGGAAGTTTTACAATTATTTAATGATTTGGCAAGTTCTCATAAATCAGAAGTTTTGCATACTACAGAATTATCTTTGTTATAAAAAGACCTTTCAAAACAAAATAATCAACTTATATTTTTCTTTCTACTATAGAAACTCTAAAGACGAAATTTTTGTCTCATTGGAGGTTAACCGAGATGCAAACATATCTTATTAAGGCAATTTTAAGCGATAGGTTTGGTAGGGTTAAAGGAAATCCCTATAGAATTATTGCAATATCTGAGAATTTTACACTGTATCAGCTGGCAGATGCCATCTGCGGCAGTTTTGACTTTGATTTTGACCATGCCTTTGGTTTTTATAACAACATTAAAAGCTTGAGAAATTCAGTAGAATGTTACGAATTGTTTGCAGATATGGAGGATGTGGACAGTGAATGTAAAAGTGTCGAGAAAATCAGGATAAGTAAGGTTTTTAGTCAGATCAATAAGAAGATGCTTTTTCTTTTTGATTATGGTGACGAATGGCGTTTTATAGTGGAATTGAAAGGGATAAAGACAACTGATGAACAGCCTAAGTATGCTGCAGTTGTAGAGTCTGTGGGTGATGCCCCTTTGCAATACGATGAGATGGATTAATTGTAAATATAGGAGGGCGCAGGAGTGTATGGATTATAAGGAACTAAAGGAGATAGTTAAAAGAAAACCATACCTCCTCTGGTATGTAAAGGGTTGTTGAAAGTCTGAGCGAAGAAAGTATTATAGAGGCAATATTAAACAGGGTGACCGTGCTGTCCGTTTGGGTGACCCCAGAATATGGCGCGTGGCTATCGCAAAACTGGAGGAATAAAACCGTGGCCAAAAAGGACAAGGAAAAAATCGCCAAAAGGCGTGCTAAATCCAATCAAATAAAAAGTAGGAAGAAAAAATTGCGACTTGTTAAATCTCATCGTAAGCCTGATGTGCAGGTGATGTATAGGCCAGGAATTGCAGATATGGGAGCACCTCCGGGGTTTCGTGCTATTAACATGTCTCAGGCTGTGCTGGAGTATGGAAAACCCCTTGAACAATATGTCAAAACGGACAGCAAAGATGGGCTTAATATTTTAATGCAAAGTGCTATGCTCCTCTGGAATTATGCCAACTCTGTTCAACGTGGAAAGGAAGATGAAAAGGAGGAAAAGGATATTATTGACATATTGAGGAGAACATTCGGGTTGGAATATAGCGAAGCTAATGAGATGGTTAAAAGGATGGTTGAGCGATTTGATTATCTATTCCCTCTTGATAAACAGCCGAAGGAAAGATTTGGTCCTTTTATGTTTATCAGAAAAGAAATCAGAACTATAATAAGACCCTTTGATTACAGCACATTAAAACTTTCCAATGAGATTATCTCACCTGACGAGAAAGACAAAAAAGTAATAGAAAGAATAAACAAATTAGACAGTTATGTTAAAGCAGAAGCCGATTACGAAGATTATGAGAAACTATTGTTTGAGCTAAAAGAAGAGTGTATGAAACAGTTTAAGAAATGGCTTACTGACAAAAGGTTATCAGAAGAAATCGTATCTCTGTATGATTGTATAGGCATATATTTTGATTTCATTTATGGATATATGCATGACGATA
>Ga0194125_10013744_pt1 | contig 10476 bp, 6 predicted proteins | sample TA2KigC250mmetaG_FD_148626 | JGI IMG/M metagenome (GOLD analysis project Ga0194125, IMG submission 148626) | Freshwater microbial communities from Lake Tanganyika, Tanzania - TA2015034 Kigoma Deep Cast 250m | ecosystem: Environmental > Aquatic > Freshwater > Lake | place: Tanzania: Lake... | reverse complement strand
GATATCTATACGAATCGCCGCACCCCCCGGGAATTCATCAATTATCAGGCGCAACAACAGCTCGTCTGGGGAGATCATACCTTCATTGCCGGATTCGATTATTTTTCCGGCCATCTGAAGTACCGCAAACAGGAGGATTACTATTTTTCGGCCTTTGGCATCCCCCTGCCTTTTTTGGATTTTTCCGACATCAACACCAACAAGCCCCCCGAGCGCTCCTACAGCTTTTATCTGCTGGACTATTGGCGCCTGCATCCCAAACTTTTGCTGGAGGCCGGGGTTTTCAAGGACTATTCGAAAAATTCCCGTTTCGGTTATGAAAAGCCGGTCTCCAATTCCCTCTGGAACTTCCGGGTCGGCCTGAATTATTACCCCACTTCGGACCACACCCTCCGGTTCCTGGTGCAGCGCAACCTTAACACCCATTACTTCACCACTCCTTCCCTGGTGCCGCCCATGGTGGCCGGCTTCCCCTGGCTCATTAATATCGACGAGGGGGGCCTGACCCGGGAGATCGGCGCGGCCTGGGAGGCGCAGTGGACTCCCCGGACCTTCACGGTGCTGCAGGTAAACGCCAACCGGATTGATAACCCGATGTATGAATCTTACTTAGGGCCTGCGGGTGAGCTGTTGGAAAATCGCGTCTACTGGGGGTGGAAGAGATATGTCGCCTCCCTAAACCTTAATCAGATATTAAGCCCGTCCTGGGGCCTGAGTGCAGGCCTGGCGGCCAAGAAAATCGATCCGAGTATCGCCAACGTCCCGGAATATCGGGATTTTTCGGAAATCGACGCCGGGTTCTCCCTGTATTACCTGCACCCCCGCGGCTGGCAGGGATTTGTGCGGAACTATTTTATCTATCAGGACGTCATGGGAAGGGACAATCACAGCTACTGGCTGGCCGACATCTCCCTGGGCAAGGCCCTGCCCAACAAACGGGGCCTGGTGAATCTTGAAGTGACGAATATCTTTGACCGCCGCTTCTACTATCTCCGGGAGCCGGTGGCCCTGGATGCCTTTTTCCCGAATCGAAGGATAATGTTTAAAGTTGCCCTCTTTTTCTAAAATTTTCAGCAAACCCTGGCTGCGGGGGCTGCTCCTGGGGGGTCTGGTCTTCTGGCTCCTTTCCCCTTTGAGCTTTCTACCCCTGGGTCATTTTCTAGAAAACCGGGCCCTGGATTTCTGCTATCAATGGCGGCCCGGTGTATCCTCTCCGCCCGAAATTCTCATCGTGGGCATCGACGAGGCCTCGTTTCAGGAACTCCGGCGGGCCTGGCCCTGGCCCCGCAGCTGGCACGCCCGGCTGCTGCAGCGGTTAGCCGAGGCCGGGGCCCAGGTGGTGGTTTTTGATGTTGTTTTCGCTGACCCCACCCAGGAAGAAGAGGACCGGGAACTTATTAAGGCAGTCCGGGAAACCGGCGCCGTGGTGCTGGCCCAGACCCTGGAGTCGGTGGAGGACCCCAAGTTTCGCCGCCAGATTTTGGTGACTCCTTTCTCCCCGTTGGCTGCCGCAGCCCGGGGGGTGGGTCTGGCTCTGGTAACCCCTGATGCTGACGGGGTGGTGCGCCGTTTTCACGCCTCCCTGGCGGGGCAGGAAACCCTGGCCCTCGTTGCGGCCCGGCTTTTTCGGCCCGACCTCCACCTTTCAGCCTCCCAGGGGGGGCTCATCGACTTTGCCGGTCCTGGCCGGAGCCTTGAGACTGTCTCGTATTATCAAGTTATTGACCCCGAGCGGCCCTTGCCGGCCCACAAGGTCCGGGGAAAAATGGTTCTCATCGGCCGCACCCTGGAGGCTGGGGTAGATCCCCGGGGTCAGGCCGATGCTTTTCCCACTCCGCACTATTCTCTGACCGGCCAGACCATGGCCGGGGTGGAGCTCCAGGGGCACATCATTCACACCCTTTTGCAGGGCAGCAGCGGCAGCACCTGCTCCGACGGTGTGAGGATCGCGTTATTTTTGATTATTTTTCTGGCGGTTGGCTATCTTTTCGCCCGGCTGACCCCGCTCACCGGCCTGATAGCGCTGCTATGCCTTTGGATCATTCTTTTCGGCACCACGGTTTATCTCTTTTTTGTCCACAGATTCTGGTTTCCACCGGTTCTGCTCGGAGCCGGGGTATTCCTGGTCTATGGCGGCAATTCGCTGGGCCATTATTTTCTGGTGGCCAAAGACCGGCGCTGGCTGCGGCAGGCCTTCTCCCGCTACGTTTCCCAATCTCTGGTGGAAATGATTATCTCCCATCCGGAAGAACTTCGCCTGGGCGGCAAAGAAGTGGAGGTTACGGTGCTTTTTTCGGACCTGGCCGGGTTCACCGCCATTTCCGAGAATCTGTCCCCGGAAAGTCTCATTCATCTTTTGAATGAATACTTTTCCACCATGACCGATATCATTCTCACCTGCCGGGGAACCGTGGATAAGTTCATCGGGGACGCCATCATGGCCTTCTGGGGGGCCCCGCTGCCGGCCAGAGATCATGCCCTGACGGCCTGCAAGGCGGCCCTGGCCATGCAGGAGGCTCTGAGGCCCCTGCAGACTGCATGGCAGGAGCGGGGTCTGCCTCTGCTGATGGCCCGCCTGGGCTTCCACACCGGTCCGGCCATCGTCGGCAACGTGGGGTCCCGGGACCGATTCAATTACACCGTCATGGGGGACACCGTGAACCTGGCCTCCCGCCTGGAAGGGGTCAACAAGGTCTATGGTACCACTATTCTGGCCAGTGAAACAACCTACCAGCAGGCCGCTGATGCCTTTCTTTTCCGGGAAGTTGATCAGGTCCGGGTCAAGGGGCGGCAGCAGCCGGTGACCATCTACGAGCTGTTGGGCCGCCGGGAGGATCAGGGCCGTTTCCCCTGGCTGGAAACTTTCGCCGCGGCGCTGCGGTCATACCGACAGCAGCAGTGGGACCAGGCCTCTGACCTGTTCCGGGAGGTACTGGCCCAGCGGCCTGGTGATCCACCCTCCCTCTGCTTCCAGCGCCGCCTGGAGCACTACCAGCACCACCCCCCATCCCCGGAATGGTGCGGCGTCTATAGCCTCGATAGCAAATGATACGGTTTCTGGTTTTCGTTTACAGCCCCTCTGGCACCGAACTAACTCGATCAACTATTATCTTAAAGGATCATCAAGCCCCCGCATTAGCCTCTTTGAAAAACGTGGACCAGGCGGGCGATCCCCGGGAACGGTCAACCATATAACAGGTAGCCGTGGAGGAAGAAAACCACCACAGCCAGACGGTTTCTCCCGACAGGCGCAACCCGGTTTCATCGGCATGCAGCACCTCCGCCGGTTTAATCTGCTGGCCGATTTCATCATACCAGGCAAAAAAGAGAGCGCCCAGGCGGCCACCAGACCGCCTTCTGAGAGGCGAAAAGGTAGCTTTTGGTAAGGCGTCCGGCACCGGGGGGGCGAACATTTTCTGACACGGCGGACACCTATGCCGAGGAATGGTGTGCTCGGTTGCCACCGGTTCCATATCGGCAATATCTTCGATCACCCGGTTGTGCCGTTCGCTGGGCTGGCCCACAGGCTGTCCCACACTCGGGGCAACAGGTCAGCGGGGGGGCTCCTGATGATGCATAATGGGTGGCAACTGGCGAGAATGGCCCTGATGACCTGCCCTGGCTCCGGGCTTTTTTCGGAGTTTGCGGGCCCCCGGTTTTTCATAAACCGGAACCATGCCCGAGGGAGTCGACGGTGTCATGACCGGATTCTCTGCCTGCCGAGAGACCTCAGAGATCACTGGGTCCGAGAGGATCATGAGAGCATAAATAACCGCCTCCCGCCCCAGAGCATAAATCCACCCGGCCTGCTCTTCGGTCAAAGGCCCGGTGAGGTCGAAAGTGAATTTCTGTTCCTGCGTCGTTGCCACAGGGTCTATTGTACATATTTTTTACAGTTGCAAAAGTTAGCTTGTGAAATTTGATAAATTTTATGGATATCCTAACATGACGGGAGAGTTACAAAAGATGTTGGTAATATGTAGATCAAATCGTTATCCCCTCCCCCAGCTTTTCATTACCCACAACTCTTTATCACCCTGATATCAATTAAATTATCCCCTCTCCTTCTTGGGGGAGAGGGTTAGGGTCAATGCTGTTGACTTAAGGAGTTCCACCCCTTTTGTCATCCTGAGCCGCCCCCGGCGGCGAAGGATCTAACCTATCATGACCAGTTAGATTCTTCGCTTCGCTCAGAATGACAAAAAGAAAGCTCCCTGCTTAATTCAACAGCATTGAGGGTCAGGTTGAGGGGGGATTATTTATCCGCCACGCCCAGGGTGAGGGTGGCCAAGTACCTGTTCTCGTCGCATTCCGCCTGATCATGATAGGGGGTCTTGTGGGAGGCGATGAGCAGCCACCGGCCGGGTTTGTCCGGTTTCAGGGTGAACTCCCCTTTGGCATCGGTTTTGCTCGTGAAAGCAAAGGGATTTTGGGGGTCGGCCCAGTGCTCGTGGGTAACCTTGATCTCCGCCTCGGCCAGGGGCTGCCCCTGGAAAATGACCCGCACCGGGAACTCTGCTCCCACTTTCAGGCCGGTGGTGGCTTTCAGGGGGATTACCTCCAGGCTGCTCTGGACGCTGCGGTCGAATCCCCGGGGTTGGCCGCCGGCGCTGACCAGGGTTTTGCCGGCAAAATCAAAGCGGAAACACAGGTTGGCGTCGGGCACCTCTTTTTTACTCTGCATTTTCATGCCCTCGGCGGTGCGGCTGACAAATCCCGGCAGCATCTGGGCCACCACCGCATAGGTCCCGGCAGCCGCGGGAGTAAACTCATACTTTACCTGCGAGAGCTTTTGCACCGGCACTTCTTTCCCATCCGGGCCTAAGACCTTGATAAATTGCAGCCGTTCGGCCTTGATCTCCTCGTCCCGGGGAAACTTGTGCCCGAAGCCGATCTCCACCGGCACCGGTTTCCCCACCTCGGTAACGGTCTGCTCCGGCAACAGCCAGAACAGGTGCGCCTGGGAGGTTGCCGGCAGGCATAATGCCAGGGCTAAAATCAAAACGAGCCAAGGGGTTTTCATATTCATCCTCTCTAAACGAAAATTCAATAGATAAAAATCTCACCGCAGAGACGCGGAGGACACTGAGAAAGGGAGAATGTTGGCAACCCACCCCTCTGCCATCATTAATCAACCTCTGCGCTCTCTGCGTCTCTGCGGTGAAAAAAAGCAATCCCAGTTTCTCTCCGGCCGCTTCCCGGCCCAGGGCTTATTCTTCTAACACGAAAGCAGGTCCGGTCAAACTTCTGCCCACTATAATCATCCCCATCCACTTTTCCTGTTGGTCCACCTTGGACAGGATATCGTTCAAGGTGCCTTTGACCACCCTTTCCTTCTCCGGATAGCCGGCATAGTAGACCACGGCGATGGGCAGGTCAGCGGGGTTATATTTTTTCAAGGTTTCCACCAATTCCCCCATTTTATCCAGCCCCATGTAAAAAACCAGGGTCCCCGGATACTTGGCCAGGTCCCGGGCCAGATCGTCCCGGTCCTGTTTGCCGAAAAAGGAGAAGGGGGCGGTCTGCATCACGTATCGGGCTCCGGCGCCGCTGCTTTGCCGTTTCAGAGCCGCGAAGGAAGCGGTCATGGCCCCGATGCCAGGGACGATCTCGACCTGGTCATCGCTCATCCCCTCCAGGAGCCAGAACCCCCGGCTATACACCGTGGGGTCGCCCCCGTCCAGCAGGACGATGTTCTTCCCTTGGGCTAACTGGGCCTGGAGCTTTTTCACGTAGTCATCCCGCTCTTTGGCTTTCTGGGCCACAATGGCCTGGCGCTCTTCCGGCTTGAAAGTATGCAGATCCCGCATCCAGATCTTGCCCTGGTGCATCCACAGGTCCTTCCAGGGGTCCTCCACCGGTTTGCCTTCGATATACTCGGCCACTTTCCTGGCCGCCTCCGGATGGGACAGCACCAGATCGGCCTTTTGCATGGTCTCGATGGCCTGCAAGGTTAGATACTTGGGATCCCCCGGACCGGTGCTCAGCAGATAAAACTTTCCGGCCGTTGCGGCCAGGCCCGGGACTGGCCCTAAGACCACCAGTAGCCCGAGGATTAGACCCATTACCCACAGTTTTTTAACCACCATACATCACAGCTCCTTTTTTGCTTGCATCGAATCAGGTAATCGGCGGGAGGCGCTCCGCTTTCCCGCCCTACATTACTTTCTCGCGCCCAGGTTGTACTCGGGCACGTTTGAGCTTCATTTGGTTCTAATACCGCAGTTGCAGCCCGCCGTAGAACGTCTGGGTGGGCATGGGGAAGCCGTAGCTTTCCTGGTATTTGACCCCGAAGAGGTTATCCACACCCACGTAAAGAATACCCGTGAAGCCCTGCCAGTTGGCCACCGGATAGCGCCCTTCCATGCCAGTGGTCACAAAACCCTTCATAGGATTGTAGGTGACCCCGGTGATGACATTCCTTTGCACCGTGACCTGTGCCTCCGAACGTTTGGACACCATGCGGAGATAGATTTTGGCTTCGGCGCCGTTGTCGCCCCGGTAGCGCAACCCTAAATTGGCCTTGTGCTCCGGCAGTTCGGTCAGCCGGTTCACCGTGAGCCCCAGGGGGTCGCCCCCGGCCGCGGTCTGTTGATAGGTGTAGTTGGCCCAGGCCGTCAGGTTATACGGCAGAGGCAGGCTGCCCTCCACCTCCCCGCCCCGCAACTGCACCAGGTCCATATTGTAAATCACCCGGCTGGGGGCAAAGCCGAAGACCGTGCGGATATAATTATTGATGTCGTAATAATAAGTGCGCAGCCGCAGTTGCGCTCCCCAGGGGAGTTGCTGGGTGACCCCGGCTTCATACTGCATGCCGAATTCCGCCGACAGGTAGGGAGAACGCAGCGGCGACTGATAGCCCGCTCCGAACCAGTAGTTTTCCGGCAGGGTGGGGAATCGGGTGACGTAGTTGGTGGACAGATAGGCCTCCGTGGTCTCCGTGGGCCGGAGGGTCAGGGTGCAGCGGGGTCCCAGGGCATCCAGACGGTTCCCCGGCACAAAGCCCCCGGCCCCGATGGTGGTGACCGGCTGGGCCGCGGCGTCATAGTAGTCATAACGCAGGCCCAGATAGAGTTCCGCATATTTCCCCAAAGGTATGGCCGCGTCCAGAAAGCCGCCGTGGGTCTTTAAGGCGTTGCGCGGCCCGGAGCTGCCTGTGGGGAGGACCCGGAAATAGGCGGGATCCAGAAAATTATAGGAGGTCTGGCCATAACCGGCATAAGTGCCCTCCAGGCCGAAACCCATACGGACCATATGCGGCGTCTGGCGCACCTTCAGGTTCCAGCCCCAGGTATCCTCGTCCCAACTGTCGCGTTTGCCGATGATCAGGCTCGGGTTGTTCAAGGCATAAATGGTATCATTGCGGGTTGCCTGGAAATAAAAGAGCCTGAAGGCCGCCTCCCCTTCCCAGAACTTCTGCTTGGCCTCCAGGTCCCATTCCCAGCGCTGCGTCTTGGAATAGCTGTTATCCCCGAAAAAGAACCCCCCCGGTCCCGGGACGCCACCGTCTCGATACTGCACCGGCGGGCCATAGAGACCGTCGGCATCACTGGCCGGATAGTTGGGGTTGAAAAACGGGGAGGTAGGTTGGTTGTAAACGATCCAGCCGGTTTCCTGGGTAATGTAGCGAACCGCCCCGGTGAGGCTCAACTCGAAGGGAAAGTTATAAGTCAGGCTGGTGTTTACATTGATGCGGTCCCGCACGAAGTTATTCCGCAAATAGCCGTCAGTTTCGCCGTAACTTACTCCCAGGGAGTACTCCACCGGCCCCTTGCTCCCGGTGTGCAGCAGGCGGTAATTCTGGGTGTTCCAACTGCCCCAGTAGGTGTCGAGATAGAGTTTGGGTTCCTTGGTGCCCCGTTGGGTGTTGATTATGATCACCCCGCCCAGGGTATTGGCGTATTCCGCGGTGAGCCCGCCCCGGATGATCTCCAGCCGTTCCAGGTCCGCCGGGGTGATGGTGGACCAGTCCACGAAAAAGCCGCCCTTGACTCCGGCCCCTTTAAAGGTACGACCGTTCAGGTAGACCTGATACCTGGACTCATCGAAACCCCGCAGGGTCAGTTGCCGGCTTCGCACCCCCAGGAAAGACCTGCGGGTCATGTCGACGCCGGCTTGCCCCTCCAGGTAGCCCGGCAGGTTCATGGACGGGCCGATGCTGATGTCCTCCTTGGTCACCACGCTGCTGGTAGCTGCCTTCTCTTTGTGGGCCAACACGTCGATCTGCGGAATTTTTTCAGCTTTCTCGGGGACCTCGGCTTTAATCACCTCTTCTTCCGAAGCCACTTCCTCCTGGGCCAATGCCGCCACCCCCAATAAAACCATCCCCAAGGCGGTGCAGAGCATGATTTTCCCCCAACTCCTCAAACTCATCTCCCCATCTCCTCTCCTTGTCAGAAGTCAACTGTTCATTTTTTTGACAACAGACCCCGACTCTGGTAGAAAAGCAGCAGGGGTTTCGTCCATTCGTGACCTGGATCTCCTGAAGGCGGCTTTTCCTTCCCCGGGGAGCCGCCTTTATTTTGGCCGCAACAACGTGATTAATTTCACAATGCTCAAATAAAAAAACCACGACAGGGCATTTGCCTAAATGGCACCTTCGTGGTCCGTTGTTCCGTGATATTTTTAACTGTTTGATTAAAAGGTTAAGAAGTTCATCTTCTTAGATTGGCATCTTTTTTATCATAGGTTTATAGGGTTGTCAAAAAAATTCGCATCCCTCCCGAAGGAACGGACCTGTGCGCCCGGTCCAAAAAAGCGTCACCCTCGTGACCGAATGCACCTTGGGCACGAGGGTGAAAAACGCCCACTATCCGCATCTGTCAAGATCGGGGCCCCTTGCCGCCCAACTGGTTCAACCCGATGAGGAAACGGGCCGCCCGCCAGCCCAGTTCGGCCAGCTTGCTCTGCAGGCTGCGGTGATAATAGCTCTCCAGGAAGTTCACCAGGTAGCTCAGGAGAACGAAAAAGGCGGTCAGAACCAGAAGGTTTTCCAGACCATCACCCCCCATGATACCAAAAAAGACTTCTTCGCTTTTGGCCACCAGGAAGGCGAGAAACAAACGCAAAAAGAAATTAAACACGATTTTCATAAAAGTTACGTAGGACCCGTCAGCACTTTAATGAAAAGCGAAAAATGCTGATAGGGGGATATACCAAAAATATTTTTGTAGGGACGAGACATATCTCGCCCCTACACCCTTAAGGTGACGGCTGAACGTCTCCAGAAACGGCTATTCCTCTTCTTCCTCTTCCTGGGGCTTGAGGTGGTCGGGGATGATGGCCATGTGGATAATCAACGGCTTCAGGAAGCTCCATTTGATGCCTATTTCATAGACCTCTTCCAGGTCCCGGATGGCATCCCAGCAGTTGTGGCAGGGGGCGATGACCAGCTTGGCGCCGGTGGCCAGGATCTGATCCCGTTTGACCTTCATGCCGGTATTGCGCTGTTTCCGGTACAGGCCGATGCCGTTCATGCCGCCGCCGCCACCGCAGCAGAAATTGTGTTCTTTATTGGGCTTCATTTCAATCAAATAGCCCGGCTCGACGATGTAGCTTAAAATCTCCCGGGTGATATCCTTGAGGCCGTAATTGCGGACGTAGTTGCAAGAGTCCTGCAGGGTCACCGGCACTTTGATCTTTTTGGCCGGATCGATCTTGATCTTGCCCAAACGCAGGGCCTCGGCCAGCCATTCGGTGTAGTGCAGGTAAGGCACCGGCGGCCGGCCGTCCTCCCGGCCCACCCAGTAGGGACCTTCGATGATCGTCGCCCGGTGGGCGTGGCCGCACTCGGTCCCCATGACCCGCTTGGGCTTGAGCCGTTCGATGGCGTCGTAGACTGTCTGGACCTGCATCTTGCAGCCTTCCCAGTCCCCGGCAAACATGGTCAAAGAGGTCTGCTCCCAGCCGGTGCTGGGGACGGTCCAGTTTTCCCCGGCGATATGGAACAAGATGGCCGCCTCGGCAATGTCCTCGGGATAGTGCTTGGGCTCCCGGGCATTGACGGTGTAGAGAATGTCGGCTCCTTCTTTATCCACGGGGATTTCCAGTCCCGGCCACTCATCCTGCTGCTCCTCGGCCATCCACTCGCAGGTTTCCACCCAGTCCTCCGGGGTAACGTCCATCTGGGCCCGAAAGACCCGATGCATCCCGGAACCGATCTTCATTTCCCAGGGCACGAACCCCTGGGAAAAACACAGGCCCCGGAGGTAACTGAACATGACGCCCATGTCGATGCCGTAGGGGCAGAAAGAGCCGCAGCGGTTGCAGCAGGTGCATTTGCCCCAGGCCGTGTCCATGCAATAGCGCATGTGGGCATTGTCTACGTTACCGTTCTTTTTAACGATTTCCCCCAGGGTAGTCAGGATTTTATAGGACGGCACCTGGGTGGGGTCCCGCCGGTTGGCCAGGTAAAAAAAGCAGGAGTCGGCGCATAAGCCACAGTGGGCACAGATTTCCAGCCAGGTCCGGATCCGG
>Ga0194125_10013743_pt1 | contig 10477 bp, 10 predicted proteins | sample TA2KigC250mmetaG_FD_148626 | JGI IMG/M metagenome (GOLD analysis project Ga0194125, IMG submission 148626) | Freshwater microbial communities from Lake Tanganyika, Tanzania - TA2015034 Kigoma Deep Cast 250m | ecosystem: Environmental > Aquatic > Freshwater > Lake | place: Tanzania: Lake... | reverse complement strand
TTCCTCTCCTGCGAGCCCCTGCCCTCGACCTCGGCCACCTTGCGCAGGTTCTCAAAAACCCTGCGCACGCTCAGCGGCGTCGATAGGAGTGTTCGTTGCTTCTTCTTTCCGACCAGCTCCTCGGCGACAAGCCCGAAGTCGCCGATTTTGCTGAAGCGCTTCCTTATCTCAGCCGAAGAAAAGCCTGTCGCCTGCGCTATGATTTTCTCCATGGACTGCGCTGCGATGCCGACCTCGCGCTCGTCAAAGGAAGGGAAGACCCGGCCCTGCAGCAGCGTCGCGACCATGTAGAGGTCGTCGCCCGACCTCTTCAGCAGCCCTGCTATGATGTCCGTCTTCTTCAGCTTGGACGGGACCCCGCCAAGCTCCTCGCAGGCTTCGGCAAACTCGGAAAATCTCATGCAACACGCTCCTTTACTGCATGTCTGCCGGACTTCAGTACATCAGCATTATCCAAGTCCAGCATTTCACAAGCGGCACCTTCGCTTATATTTTGGATTGGGCATAATAATACTTGATAGCATGCCGAAAAAGCGCAGGCTTAGCCAGACCGAGAACAGGACATTCCTCGCCATGGAGCAGACGCTGCTATCAAAGGAGCGCACCATACTCTCGTTCATACAGACAGGGCTTGCCTTCATCGGCGTGGGCATAGTGGTGATAAACGTGTTTTCAGGAAGCCCCCTGTCGGTTTTGGTGGGCAGCGTTCTCATGCTCATAGGCTTCGTCGAGATAGTGGAATCTTACAGGCGCATGCGGCACTACCAGAAAAGGATGCGCGAGATAAGGAAGACGTTGGGCAAGTACGCAGTATAATGGCTTGCCTGACGTGCCTGCAGTATGGCTGCCTGCCTGATGCAATACAGATGCATAGAAGCAGAGCTGGGCTGGTTGGCCGCATTTCATCGCGCCTTCATGTCATTAAAAGCTTTCATATTGTTCTTCCTCGTACTCGTATCTGTGCGACCTGATCTTGTTCTTGTCCTCTGGTGAAGTGCATACATCGCCTGGCATATTACCACCAAACACGCTGAATGATATGCCTGCCGCAACAACCGCCTGTTGCAGCCGCATAATGACCGCTCCCATTCATTCACCGCTGCAGTCCCCGCACACCCAGCCCTCGCGCGTCCTCGTGAGCTCGTCGGAGTATTCGCCGCACACGTCGCAGACCCCGAACTCCGCTGCCTCCGGCCTGTCGGCTGTTATGGGCTCGGCATGCGAGATTATGATTTCGCGGAAGTCCTCTGTCCTGCGGCCCAGGGAGAGCAGCTTCCTGAACCTCCTTGCAACCGGCCTGTCTATGGCTGACAGCCACTGGAAGACCTCGTTCACATAGCAGTAGAGGCAGACGGGCTCTGCGTGGTTTCTGGTGTCCGCTGGCATGTAGCTGAAGGTCTGGAGAAACCGGGCATTTTCCATTTCAAACGCTTCCCTCGCCGGCGACGGAAGCCACTGCGCTATGCCCCTTCCCATGCGGTGTATGCAGACAAAGTTCGCTATGGGCTCTTTGCATAACTGGCACATCTGTATTTCCATACCAACACACCCTTGAGATGCCGAGTATCATCGTTTCACGCTAAATTACACTATGCCCACAAGTGGGCAATATCTGCTTGTATCTCCTATTTAAAAGCATTTCTGTCGCCAAAAGGTTGTGTTAAATCGCATGCTTGCATTATGCCGGGGGAAATGGTTCCCATTATGCCGGTTTCGTGGGCAGTTCTCGCATTAAAACCTGTCCTGCTGATATGATGTATGGACGAAATATTCCCGCGCGTCTTCAGGCAGGGGAGCAAAATCCTCACAATGAACCCGCTGCAGGGCCGCAGGCTCTTCACCGAGCAGCTCGCCAGCGTCGGAGGGACAGAATACCGCGTCTGGGACCCGAACAGGTCAAAGCCCGCGGCGGCAATAGCGAAGGGTCTGAGGCAGTTCCCGCTGAAGCCAGGCAGCAAGGTCCTCTATCTCGGCATCGCGTCAGGGCAGACTGCGTCATACTTCTCAAACATCATCGGCCCCAGCGGCATCGTCTACGGCATTGAAATCTCAGAGCGCTGCTTCCGCGAGCTTCTGCCTGCGGCAAAGGCGCTCGGCAACATCATGCCCATCCTCGCCGATGCAAGGAAGCCTGAGACCTACGGCTGGGTGGAGCCCATTGACGTCATCATGGAGGATGTCGCCACCAATGACCAGAGCGAGATAATGATAAGGAATGCCGAGAAGTTCCTGAAGAAGGGCGGACATGCGATGATGGTCATCAAGTCCCGCAGCATCGACGTCACGAAGGAGCCTGATGAGATATACAAGCAGGAAGAGAGGAAGCTGAGCAAACATTTCAGGATAGTCGAAAGGGTCAGGCTGGACCCTTATGAAAAGGACCACATGTTTTACCTCATGACGCCGAAATGAAGGGCATCCCAATTTAAGGCTTTCTTCCAATTAGTTCCCATGAAGGCAGTGGGAATAGACACGGGCGGGACGCACATCAGAATACTCGCTGAAGACATGGAGAAGCCGCTGGTATTCAATACGCCGCCCACAAAGGCCGATTATCTTGACATGCTGAGGGAGCAGAGAAGGGTTCTCGAGGGTGCCTACCTTGTTGACGCTGTCGCAGGCCCCCCAAGCCCTGACCGCAGAAGCGTCGTCATAACCAACCAAGACTGGGGTGCGCTGACAGCCGGCGAGATAGAGGAAGCTTCGGGTGCGGCCGAGGCGAGCATCTACAATGATATTGAGGGCGGCGGCACAGGGGTCGTGGATGTTGAGAAGAAAGAGCCGGAAAGGGTTATTTACATAAGAGGCGGCAGCATACCGAATGCCTACAGGTTTTTGATGATTCCAGGAACCGGCGTAGGCGCGGCCAAGATAACGCCTGATGACAGGGTGCTCGGCGGCGAGGGCGGCTGGGTGCTGGCGCAGCCGACAAATCCGAGCGAAGAATACGTGTTTGGCAGGTTACGGTCCCAAAACAAACGGTCTGTGTCTTGCGAAGACATTGCTGCCAATCCTGCGATTTATGGTGTCTGGTTCATGGAAAGAGGACTGGCTTTCGACTATAATCCTTCTGCTCTATGCTTTGTCAGCGATGATGAATTTCGGGCCGTGGGAAAATCAGCGGACAAACCTGCGGAGATAGCAAGGCTGGCAAAGGAAGGCAGTAAATTCTGCGGGCTTGTAATGAAAAAGGCAGCCCGCTTCCTCGGCCAGTGCGCGCAGTCCAACATGCTTTCGCCGCCGATGTGCAGGGCGCTCTGCATAACAGGCTCGTTTGAGGATAACATGAAGGTGCCGGGATATGTTGACGCGCTGCTTAATTCTCTTTACGAATCAAGGCACGGCGAAATGCTGAAGGAATTCCCTGTTTACACAATACAAAACTCTGGTTTGCTCGGGGTGAAGGGAAGCCTCATCATTGCAAGGAGGCACACAGGCACGTAGGTCAGGCAAGCTCCCTCCGCAGCCGCACGAAGAAGTTGTCATAATCGCTGACCAGATGTGCTACAACCTGCCGAAGTCCCTCAGGTCTATGCAGTGCACCTTCCTGCCCTCAAATTTCTTTATCTCCCTCGAGAATGACTTCGCGAACACGGCGAGGGTCTCCCTCCTCGCCCCCCTGTTCCAGTCAACCATCCCTGCTTTCCTTGCCAGATCCCTCGCGATGCTCTCCGCATTGACATTTTCCTTCCATTTGCACTCGCCAAGAAGTATTTCCTTCTCATCGCTCGTGGCGACTATGTCTATTTCCTTGTCCTTGTGCCACCATCTGCCGCTCCTGTCGAACTTGAAGCCGAAATTGGCCAGATTTTCCCTGCACACTTCCTCGAACAGCTTCCCGAAATAGGCGTTCATCTCCTTTTTTACGTCATTAAAGACTTCCGCATTCATGCCCTGCTCCACCCTTGACTTGTTCCTAAAAATGAACCTGAACCAGAACCTGTAGAAATTGTCGTTTATGAAATACCTCGTGGTTTTCGATTTCGTCCTCCTCTCCGTCACCGGAATGTCCTTCCCTATTATCTTGACCCTTTCCAGCACACCCAGGTACTTCGGCAGCTTGTTGCCCGAAATCCTGCTGTAGTCGGAAATCTCGTTAAATTTTGTCCTACCCTCGCTTATGGCGAGCAGGATGGATGTGTATGGGGTGAAGTCCCTGAACTCCTCAAAGAGGAGGTTGACGGGCTCATTATAAAGGAAGCTTGTCTTGTCAATTATCTTGCGTCTGATGTTTGTTTCAATTGAGTCTGACGGGTCGAACTCTTCCATGTACCTGGGAATTCCGCCCAATATGAAATACGCCTTGAGCGCATCCTCGGCGCCATAGCTGAAAAATTTCCTGAAGTCCCTGAACCCGAGGGGAAACACTTCAATCTCCCTCGTTTTCCTGCCGTATAGGGCGGAACCGTAGCCCATCGCAATCCTGTATATGGTGGAAATTGTGGAGCCGCAGAGTATTATCTTCTTCCTGCCGCTCTTCATCTTTTCCCACCACCGCTGCAGTATGGTGGGCCACGCCTTGTTGACATTGTAAAGATACTGGAACTCATCTATGACTATTATGTCATATCTGCTTCTCGTGATGAAATCAAAAAAGTCGTCCCAAGTCAGGAATCTCACGAATTCGTCCTTCACCTGGCTTGCCAAGACTTCCAGTATGTTCTCGGACATGTCGGCGAGGAGATAGAGCGCGTTCTTCCTCTTTATAGACTCCATAAGAAGCCGGCTTTTGCCCACCCTCCTCCTGCCATAAACTAGAACGAGCTCTGCTTTTTCCGAGGCGAATATTTCATCAAGGGTTCTCTTTTCGTCAACCCTGTTAATAAACATACTCATAAGTATGATTATTATGGGTATGTATTTAAGCTTTACGCCCTCTTGAGCTCAGCCCGCAGCCTCGCGAGGAACTTTCCGTAGTCGCTGACAACGGCGCCCGCAGCCTTCTTGTGCCCGCCGCCGCTGCCAATGCCCTCGGCGCACTTCTTTGTTATCAGGCCGAGATTGACCCTTCCTGACTGGCAGCGCAGCGAGAGCTTCCATTCCTTTCCCTGACCGCCTTTGTCGTGCTTCTTCCTTATCATTACAACGAGGTCAGGCAGCAGCTCTGACAGGCGGTTGGAAACGGCTGACGTAAGGTTGAGCCTGTTCCTTATTTCATAGATGACTAGGCCTGCGTCAGGGTAGAGCTCCTTGCCGCCGTCGAAATGGCCCATTATCTCGTTGAATTCCTTGCTGACAGCAGCCTTCCACGCCTTGAGCGCGTTGCTGCGCGAGAAGTTGGAGAAGTCTTCTGAAGCGAGCAGATATTTCAGCGCGATGTCCGCGCCCTTCAGGCCCTTCAGCGTTACGGCAGCGGATATCAGCTCAGAGCCCAGCGCCATCCCCTCCCTGCCCATGTCGCAGGACGCGAGGAATGCAGCGCAGTCCTTCATGCCGTAGTCGCCATAGACGCCGATGCAGGAAATCCATTTCACACCAGACGGCTTCTTCCCCAGCTTCTCCAGTATCTTGTAGACCATGTAGCTCGTCGGCAGATAGACGTCCTTCTCAAGCCTCGGGTTGATGTGCAGTACGCCCCAGCGCGACAGGTCGCGCTCGGCTATGTGGTGGTCTATGACGGCGAGCTTCGCCTTCCTCTTCAGCTGCATCAGGCTCTCAAACTCCTGGTCAACAGGCAGGTCAAGGAATATCATGACGTCGGCGTCCTGCGAGGCTATCCGTTTCATCTCCTTCCTGTCCAGCCTCGGCCCTTCCAGCGGAAGGCTTTTCATCTTCGGGAAGAACCTGAGCAGCAGCGCAGCGGAGCAGATGCCGTCGGTGTCGTGGTGGTAGAGCAGAAGCACGCGCCCGGCTTCCAGCATTTCTCCCAGCTCCTCCAGTTTCTTCTCGCTGTCCCATTTCATACCATTCACCGTGCTGTCTCAAATAGGAATTGTTGTCATACCCTGCTTAAAAGCATATTTTAAGCGCAAAACCAATTTTCAGCGGTGATATCTTGGAAGCCCTGCGCCATGTCATCGACATCAGGCAGTTCAGGGAGCCTGAAAGGCTTGAGGAGTTCCTTGAATCGGCGGCGGAGATGGAGCGCCATGCCAGGCAGGGCACGCTGCCGCAGATAATGAAGGGCAGGATTCTTGCAGCGCTTTTCTACGAGCCCAGCACAAGGACCAAGTTCTCGTTCGAGTCCGCCATGATAAGGCTCGGCGGCGAGGTCATTGACACCGAGTCCGCGGCGCAGTTTTCGTCCGCAGCGAAGGGCGAGTCGCTGCCTGACACCGTCAGGATAGTGGGGAGGTATGCCGACGTCATCGTCATCCGCCACCCCGAGGAGGGCTCTGCGGAGCTGGCGGCAAGGTATTCGCCTGTGCCTGTCATCAATGCAGGCGACGGCGCAGGACAGCATCCCACGCAGACGCTGCTGGACGCATACACCATCAGGAAGGAGCTGGGCAGGCTGGACAACTTCACCATTGCAATGGTCGGCGACCTGAAGCACGGCAGGACCGTGCGCTCGCTCTGCTACCTCCTTGCGTGCAGTAAGAACGTAAAAATCATTTTCGTCTCGCCTGACTCGCTGAGGATGAAGGACGACATCAAGCAGTATCTGACGGAGAAGGGAGTGGAGTTCAATGAAACAGGCAGGCTTGAGGACGCCGCGCGGCAGGCCGACATACTCTATGTGACGCGCGTGCAGAAGGAGAGGTTCGCCAGCCTGAAGGACTACAACAAGGTCAAGGGCTGCTACGTCATCGGCAGGGAGACCCTGGGACTCATGAAAAAGGACGCCATCGTGATGCACCCGCTGCCGCGCGTTGACGAGATTTCGCCTGATGTTGACAGCGACCCGCGCGCGGCGTATTTCCGCCAGGCGGAGAACGGCCTGTTTGTCAGGATGGCGCTGCTGAAGATGGTGCTGGGGGTCGCGTGAAGGTCGCGTGAAAGCATGAACCAGAAGGAGAGGTCATTCGCCCTGAAGACCGCCCGCTCGGCTGTGGAGCTGTGGGTCAGGGAGGGAAAGAGGTTCAAGCCCGCAGGCACGCCGAAGCCGTTTCTGGACGAACGCGGCTGCTTTGTCACGCTGACCAAATATGGAGAATTGCGTGGCTGCATAGGCTATCCCGGGCCCGTCATGCCGCTCATTGACGCGCTGGTCGGCGCTGCCATCAGCGCGTGCCGCGACCCGCGCTTCCCTCCGCTGGATGTATCAGAGCTGAAGAAGGTAAAGATAGAAATCTCGGTGCTCACGAAGCCGAAGCCAATCAGACCCGCTGATGTCAAGGTCGGACAGGACGGACTCATCATCAAGCGGGGTTTTTGTTCAGGGTTGCTGCTGCCGCAGGTCGCGACCGAGCATGGCTGGAGCCGCGAGGAGTTCCTGAGCCAGACCTGCGTCAAGGCGGGTCTGCAGCCCGGTGCGTGGAAGGAGAAGGGTACGGAGATACTTGCGTTCCGGGCCGAGGTGTTTTCTGAGAAGTGAAAAACTAGAACAGCTTGAACCCTCCAACCCTTTTGGCAATGCATTTGATTGCAAAAGCGTCGCTACTGACAGCTAAAAGCTGTCAGGCGCGCCATGTCACTTAGTGACATGAGCGTTACGGAAAAACGGAACAACCCTAGAACAGCCCGAACCCCTTTGACGGCTTTATCCCCTCATTGACCAGCAGGAACTTGACGGAATTGTTCTCCTCCCTTGCGCGGTGCTTGACAATGGTCGCGCGCCGCTCGGACGTCTTGCCTGTCTTCTCCAGATGCACCATGGTCTTGGACCAGTAGCGGATGGCGTCGCCGCCCACGACCTCAAGCTCGCCGCTGTCCCAGTTCCTGAATGCGTGCGCTGTTATCAGCACGGGGATGTTCCTGTCCTTCGCTATCTTTGAAAGCACAGACATCTGGCGCGAGAGCGAGCGGCTCGCGCCCAGCAGCGTGTCCATCCTGTTCTTCCTGTCCCGCTCCTGAATCCCTTCAGCGAGCTCGGCATGCTCTATCCTGTAGAGAGCGACAGCTGAGTCAAGGATGATGAGCCTTGCGTCGCTCTGCTCAGCCTTCCTGACCGCAAGCTCCTGCTCCTTCAGCGTGCGCGGCTCAAGCAGGATGACGCTCTTCAGCATGTCAGGGCTGTTTGAAATCTGGAGCGCCCTTTCCTTTGACAGCCCGCCCTCTGTGTCTATGAACAGCACCTTGCCGCCGCCCCTGATGCAGTCAAGCGCAGCCAGAATGCAGAGATTGGTCTTGCCTGTGCCAGGCTGGCCGTAGAGGTTGGTTATCGCGCCGGGCTCCAGCTCGCCCAGCAGCCCGCCGAGGGGTTCGGGGAGTCGCATTCGCATCACTATGCCGTATGATTGGACTTCGGGCTTAAATCAGGCAATCCTTCCTATCAGCTCGTCTGTCCTTTTGTTTATGTCAGCCAGCTCGTTTGCGAACGCCTCCCTTGAAGGCCTGAAGAACATATCCTCGTATTCCTGTATTGCCGCCCAGCCCTTTTGCTTTACCGCACGGAACGCCCAATCGTAATACTCGTGCATGCTCTGCAAAAAGTCAGCGTCGTTCGTGTTGCCGCTGCGCATGTTGGCGACGCATTGCTCTCCCATGCTCAGCGCCTTGAGCGCCATCATTTCCCTGAACCTGTAGGGCGGTGGAGGTATGTCAGCGAACATGTCCATGGGGCTGGCAGACCTGGACCACAATATCGCTTCAGCCAGATGGCTTGAATATGAGTTTTTGCCGCGGTCCACGGGGCCGAATTTGCTGTCCCATACGCTGGCTGCCTCATCTACGCGGCCCTGCCCCAGCCTCCTTCTGGCGTCCCTTATCATCGCATCTGCACTGCCACCGCCGGAGGCGGCGGCGTCCAGAAGCTCCTCAAGAACCTGAAGATACTCCCCGATGTTGGCGAGCGAGTATGGATTCATCATTGCAATTGTGCCGTAGACCCTCGGGGTTGAGCTTCCCTTTTTGCCTATTGCCCTGAGGGCCATCTGGAACTTTACCCTGTCAAGCTCGTTGGAATAAACCCCGCCGTCTTTCATGGGGTTTATGCCGAGCCTCGCTAGGGTTGCCGCAGTGCATATGTTCTCCGCGCTTGTGGCGCCCTGTATCCTTCCCATGCGCATGTCATGGTCTTCCACGGTCCAGAGCCGCTTGAAATTTGCGCCCGCATCCTTGAGCGTGCTCCTGAAATCCGCTATGTAGGGGTTTCCCCTGTTGTGGCCGTAGCAGCCGCTGACAGGTATGTCTATGACAAGCTGACCCTTCAGGCCCAGCGAAGGCGCTGACACCGTATGGATTGTATAATAGGAAAGGTCATCCCTGCCTGAGGCAACAAAGGCCTCGGATTCAGGCGTCTTCGCGGAAAAATCGCCTGAAACCACGCCTCCTGACTTCATGGCCTTCGCCGCCTTTGTCAGCGCGGAGCCGCTGAGCATGTCGGTGCAGCACAGCAGGAGGTCGGAATTGGAGCCGACCTCCTCCTCGGAGCCACATCTCTGTGTTTTGTAGGGAAGGGATTTGGTAAGCTCGGGATTCGGGTCATATGCGAACACCTTGTGGCCGTAGTTTGGAAGCACATCTACCGCGAAGAGCCGCCCGACAGGACCCATTCCAAGCACGCCTATCCTCATGTTGTCATAGACTTCATGCTAAATTTTATAAGGGGATGCTCACTCGGGATTTAAACAGGAACGGACAACATTATCCCATGGACACCGAATCAAGGCTCGCGCTTATCAGGCAGGTCGGCGAGGAGATAATCACCGAAGCGGAGCTGCGCCAGCTGCTGGAGACGAAGGCGCATCCTGTCGCATACGACGGGTTTGAGCCGAGCGGGTCAGGCATCCACATAGCGCAGGGTCTGCTGAGGGCCATAAACATAAACAAAATGACAAGGGCCGGCTGCAGATTCAAGATGCTTGTGGCCGACTGGCACGCATGGGCGAACAACAAGCTCGGCGGCGACCTTGGGAAGATACAGGCCGCCGGCGACTATTTCATAGAGGTCTGGCGCGCCAGCGGAATGGAACTGAAAAATGTGGAGTTCGTGCGCTCAAGCCAGCTGGTGGACGGTCAGGAATACTGGAAGAAGGTCATGAGGATAGCGAGGGAGAGCACCGTGACCAGGATAACCAGATGCGCCCAGATAATGGGCAGGAGCGAGAAGGAGAACCTGAGCGGCGCGCAGATGATGTATCCCTGCATGCAGGCAGCCGACATATTCCACCTTGGAGCGGACATCACCCAGCTTGGCATGGACCAGAGAAAGGTCAATGTGCTGGCAAGGGAAATCGGCCCCGCGCTTGGTTTTTGGAAACCTGTTATTGTGAGCCATCATATGCTGATGGGGCTGCAGAAGCCGCCTGAAGGCAGCATGAGCGCGGAGGAAAGGGCCATGGCCATGAAGATGAGCAAGAGCAAGCCCGACACCGCCATATTCATGACAGATTCAGCCGAGGACGTCAAACGGAAGATTGCCAGGGCCTACTGC
>Ga0194125_10013742_pt1 | contig 10477 bp, 10 predicted proteins | sample TA2KigC250mmetaG_FD_148626 | JGI IMG/M metagenome (GOLD analysis project Ga0194125, IMG submission 148626) | Freshwater microbial communities from Lake Tanganyika, Tanzania - TA2015034 Kigoma Deep Cast 250m | ecosystem: Environmental > Aquatic > Freshwater > Lake | place: Tanzania: Lake... | reverse complement strand
TTTTCTCACAGGATGGAAAGAAGATTGTCTTTAGAGCAAGCCGTCCAAAAACCAATAAAGATTTAGAAGATTACAACGAACTAGTTACTGGAGGACTCGTCAGACCAACAGCTCTTGAAATTTTTGTAGCAGATGCCGATGGAAAGAATATGAAACAAATCACAAACAATGGTTCGGCAAACTTCGCTCCTTTCTTCCATCCAGATGGTAAAAGAATTATTTTTTGTTCTAATGTGAACAGCCAGAGCCGAAGGAACTTTGACCTTTACGTTATAAACTTAGATGGAACCGGTCTGGAGCAAGTTACATTCAACGAAACCTTTGACGGATTCCCAATGTTTACCAAAGATGGAAAGAAACTTGTATTTTGTTCGAATAGATTCAATGCTAAAGAAGGCGATACAAACGTTTTCATTGCAGATTGGGTGGATTAATCTAATAATATGATGTTCTTCCCTAACAGCTTTCGACCGTAAAAAAAAATAGGAGATAATATGAAAAAGATATTTCTAGTAGTTCTAAGTTTTACGATCGCACTCGGGATCATTTCATGTTCGACCTCTAAAGTCCCAGAAACCGAGAGTGAGATAACTGCACAAGACGCAATGAAACATCTGACATATCTCGCATCAGATGAATTGAAAGGGAGAGGAACTGGAACGGATGAAATTAACATTGCAGCCGAATATATTGCAGACAATTTTAAAAGCTTCGGATTAAAACCACTAGGCGATTCAGGTTATTTTCAAAACTTCGAAGTGACTACCGGGGTTGAATTAACTGAAAACAACTCATTATCGCTAGATATTGGGGAGAAAAAATTCGCTTTTGTATTGAACGAAACATATTCGCCGCTTGGATTCTCTGCTAACACCTCAGTCACTGGAGAAATAGTCTTTGCAGGTTACGGAATTGAAGCTGAAAAGCTTGGTTACAACGATTTCGCAGATGTCGACGTTAAAGACAAGATTGCACTTGTCCTTCGTTATTCTCCCGAAGGAGACAAACCACGCGGTGATTTTGCCGATTACAGTTCAACTCGTTATAAAGCTTCTTCAGTACGGAATAAAGGAGCGAAAGGAGTAATATTCTTCACTGGACCGAATACATATGAAGATGATTCATTCATAAAGCTTAATGTTGAACAGCTCGGCGGTGACGCTGGACTGCCAATTGTTTCAATAACCACCAAGGTGGCGGAAGAAATATTCCAAGTCGCCGGAAAAGATTTGCTCGCACTGCAAAAGGAAATGGATTCTCTTAAAGCAGCTAAATCATTTTACTTTGCGAATTCAAATGCTTCAATATCTGTCGGATTGGAACCGGTTAAAAAATGGACAAGAAATGTTATCGGGCTTGTCGAGAGTGAAAATCCAGTTTATAAAAATGAATACATTGTGATTGGCGCACACTACGACCATCTTGGAATGGGAGGACGCGGCTCGCTCTCATCCTCAAAAGAACCTGAAATTCATAATGGAGCTGATGACAATGCATCCGGCACTTCAGCTGTGTTGGAGCTAGCACAACAATTTTCTGCTAAAAGAAAGTTGTTAAAAAGAAGTATGGTTTTCATGACTTTCTCCGGTGAAGAGATGGGGCTTCTCGGTTCAGCACATTTTGTTAAAACTCCAACTATCCCTCTCGATAAAATCACTGCGATGTATAACTTAGATATGGTTGGGAGATTGAACCAAGAAAACAGTCTTACTGTTTATGGCACAGGAACTTCTCCAGCTTGGAAAGACCTGTTAAATGAAAAAAATTCTTTTTACAACTTTAAACTGAATTTTATAGATGACGGATTTGGACCGAGTGATCATTCATCATTCTATTCAAAAGATATTCCTGTATTATTCTATTTCACTGGAACGCATTCCGACTACCATAAACCAAGTGATGATTTCGATAAAATTAATCATTCGGGATTGGAAAAAATTAGCCGATTCGTTTACGATATGGCTGAAGCTGTCAATCAAAAAGAGGACGCAATCGCTTTCACAAAAACTAAAAGCGAGCCACGAGAAAGACGCCCTGGTGCCGCAACTCGAGTTTATGTAGGTACAGTTCCAGATATGACAACCCAAGTTGAAGGATTTAAGCTAAGCGGTGTAAGTGATGGGAGCCCAGCTGAAAAAGCCGGATTAAAAGCCGGTGATATAATTATTAAATTCGCCGGGAAAGACATAAAGAACATTTACGATTACATGTACTCAATGCAAGATCACAAACCAGGTGAAGAAGTCGACGTCGTAGTCAAACGCGGTGAAGAAGAAATCACACTAAAAGTTACTCTTGGATTGAGGTAGACGGAATTAATAATTTAATTAGAAATAGAAGCCCAATGTAAAAGGATTGGGCTTTTTTTATTTTCAAATCCTCACCCAACATTCACTTCAGCAAGAGGTGCTGAAGTTTCGCGCATCGAGTGGACTTTGTTTATTACCGGCAATTGCAGCGATTTGCTGACACGCGATTCAAACTCGTCTCTGAATCTTTCAATGGTGTACTTCACGGGCCAAGCGGCAGCATCACCGAGGGCGCAAATAGTGTGTCCTTCGATGTTGTTCGCGACATCTATCAGTAAATCAAGATCGTGTGATGTTCCGTTCCCTTCTTCAATTCTATGAAGGACTTTCAACATCCAGCCGGTGCCTTCGCGGCAGGGAGTACACTGTCCGCAAGATTCATGATGATAAAAATGTGTTATTCTCGTTAATACTCTTACCATGTCGGAGTCCTCATCCATTACGATGATACCACCTGTGCCTATTGAAGAACCAGCAGCTTTCAAAGATTCCGCATCCATTTTCAGCCCATCAATTTGCTCGCTTCGAAGCGGGGGCACAGAAGAACCTCCCGGAATAACAGATTTAATTTTTTTATCGCCTGGAACTCCCCCTGCATATTTATAAATAATATCGCTTAACAATGTACCAGTGGGTAATTCGTAAACTCCGGGGTTATTCACATGTCCGCTTATGCCAAACAAGAGTGTTCCTGGATGTTTCGGTTCGCCGATGCTTGCAAACCACTCGCCGCCTTTATCGACAATTGCCGGGATATTCGAAATGGTTTCAACATTATTGACCGTGGTCGGGCATCCCCACAAACCATACTGCGGAGGGAACGGCGGTTTAACTCTTGGATAACCGCGTTTACCTTCGATCGAATTCATCAATGCAGATTCTTCACCGCAAATGTACGCACCTGCTCCTTTGTGAATATAAATATTCGTGAAGAAATCACACTTAAAAGTTTTTTTCATTTCTTCACCAACAAATCCTTGAGAGTAAGCATCGTCAAGAGCTTTTTGCATCAACTTGATCCACTTGCCGTATTCGCCGCGAATGTAGATGTAGCACGTGGGTGAATTGATCGCATAAGCCGAAATCAAAATTCCCTCGATCAATTGATGAGGATTGAATTCAAAAATCTGTCTGTCTTTGAATGAACCCGGTTCACTTTCATCACCATTGATACAGAGATAATTAGGTTTTTCGCCCCCTTTCGGCATGAAACCCCATTTCATTCCGGTTGGAAAACAGGCTCCGCCTCTGCCGCGCAATCCGGACTTCTTTACTTCATCAATAATTTCTTCCGGTTTTCGCTGAAGAGCTTTCTTAAAAATTTGATAGCCGCCATGCTGCTTGTAAACTTCGATGTCGCGATAATTTGGAATATCTTTAAGTAAAATCTTTTCAGTCATTTTCAGTTGTTCTTCAAATTGGAAAGTAAGGTTCTCGTAGATTCGATTGTAAGGTTTTCATAATAATCATCGTTGACTTGAATCATAGGAGCTGTACCGCAAGAACCCAAACATTCAACTTCTGTAATCGTAAATTTCTGGTCCGATGTTGTTTCACCTTTTCTAATCCCCAATTCCTGTTCAATCGATTTCATTAAATCGTAAGCACCGCGAATCATGCACGAAACATTTGTACAAACCTGGAGGTGATATTTACCCACAGGTTTCGAGTTGTACATGGTATAAAAGGTTACAACTCCCAAAACATGCTCTTCGGTTATGTCCAAAAGTTGTGCGGCAAACTGCATCGTCTCTTTCGAAATCCAGCCGTACTTTTCTTGGATCATATATAAAACAGGCATCAATGCAGCCTGAGTAGTTGGATACCGCTTTTTTATTTCTTCAACTTGCTTTAATTCGTTTTCGTTAAATTCTATTTTCACTCGCCACTCCGATTATTTATCCGCTTCTCCCATAACCGGATCCATACTTCCGATTACTGCAACAATATCAGAAATCATGTGCCCTTGAATGAAGAGCGGAAGACTCTGCAAATTCACCATCGACGGAGATCGAATCTTGCATCTCCATGGATGGCCTGAACCATCGCTCACAAGATAAAATCCTAATTCTCCCTTTGGATTTTCAACGCTTGAATAAATTTCACCAACCGGCGGATTGATCCCGAAGTTTATCAACATAAAATCGTGAATCAATTCTTCCATTTTAGTATAAACATCAACTTTCTGAGGAAGAACTTTTTTCGGATCGTCCGTATGAATTGATCCTTGAGGGAGTTTATCGAGACATTGTCGCAAAATCTTTGCGCTCTCTCTCATTTCGTCGCATCTTACGAAATACCGCGCCAGCGAATCCCCTTCTTTGTATGTAATGATGTTGAAATCAATACTGTTGTAATCCAAATAGGGAACTGCTCGTCTTAAATCGTACTCAACGCCTGAAGCACGGAGATTCGGACCCGTAAGTCCCATGTCGATAGCTTTCTCAGCAGATATTACTCCAAGATTCTCTGTTCTCTGCAGGAAAATTTTATTTGTATTTAAAAGCTTTTCCATCTCTTCGAGATTGTGATCAAATTCATCAAGAAATTTTTCCAGCATTTGTGTGCATACGGAAGTCCAATCGCTCGCAACACCTCCAACCCGAGTGTAACTTGTTGTAAATCTCGCGCCTGTTAAAACATCCATAATATCTTGAAGTTTTTCTCTTTCTCGGAAGCCCCAGAGCAAAACAGTAAGCGCACCAACATCCATCGCCATTGTACCAAGCGCAACGAGATGAGAAGCAATACGAGCCATTTCTGAGATCAGCATGCGAATATATTGAGCACGTTTTGTGCACTCAATTCCAGCTAATTTTTCAACAGCAAAAGTGAATGCGGTATTATTGCTCAATGGAGCGAGATAATCTAATCGATCGGTATGCGGAATGAATTCATGATATGTGGAGTTCTCAGCAATTTTCTCAAAACCACGGTGGAGGTAGCCAAGTTCAGGTACGCAGCCAATCACTGTCTCTCCATCAAGCTGTACAAGCAAGCGTAATACACCATGAGTTGCCGGATGCTGCGGACCGATATTAAGCACCATTCCGCTTTCAAGTGCATCTTCGAAATAAACTCCGGTATCTTTTGCCAGGAGTGATTCTAGTATTTTAGTTTTGGGTAATTGTTCGCTGGAAGTATTCATTTATTTTTCGGGAGAGGAATTGAGCCTGGAATTCCAAGCAGTGGAAAATCTTTTCTTAGGGGATAGTATTCATAATCTTCGGGCATGTACATGCGTCGAAGATCGGGATGATTGTTGAATATAATGCCGTACATATCATAAGTTTCGCGTTCGTGCCAATTTGCTGTCCCAAATACATCACTTACTGAATCAATATTCAAATATTTTTCATCTACTCGGCATTTTATTCTTAATTGAACTTTATTTTTTAGCGAGAAAAGTTGATAGACAACTTCAAACCGGTCTTTTCGTTTTGCACGATCGGCTCCGCAAAGATCAATTAAAAAATTAAAAGACAGTTCCGAATCATCTCTTAAAAATGTGAGAATGCCAACTATCTTACTTTTGTCGACGATGAACGTCTGCTCGCCTCTAAAGTAAATCACATCAAGAATGGAATCGGAAAAATTTTCTTTTAGTTTCTTTTCAATTAATTCTGTCATTTGTTCAATACGGGAAGTTCAATCATTGGTTTGTTTTGATATTCGAGTACACTCGATTTACCGACTTTCTTTTGGATCTCCATCAGTGCGGCTAATAAGTTTTCAGGGCGAGGCGGGCAGCCTGCAGTGTAAACATCAACCGGGATGAATTGATCGATGCCTTGCACAACCGAGTATGACCTGAACATTCCGCCGCTCGATGCACATGCACCCATTGAGATCACCCATTTCGGATCAGGCATTTGATCGTAAATTTTTCTGACTACCTTTGCCATTTTATACGTAACAGTTCCTGCCACAATCATCAAATCGCATTGACGAGGAGTAAATCTCATAACCTCAGAACCGAAGCGTGAAATATCAAATCGCGGATCAGCAGCAGCCATCATTTCAATCGCACAGCAGGAAATTCCAAGCGGCATAGGCCAGAGCGAATTTTTTCTTGCCCAACCGATCAGTGCGCTTATCTGCGTGGTGATAAAACCTTCACCGAATCCAGTTTCTAGTCCCATTTAAGGGCTCCTTTCTTTAGGATATAAAAATATCCGACAAGAAGAATTAAAATGAATACTATCATTTCTATGATTATGAACAATCCCATAGAGTTCATAAGCGATTTAAGATTTACAGCCCACGGATAAAGAAAAACAACTTCGATATCAAAAATAATAAAGAGCATCGCAACCATATAAAACTTTACTGAGAATCTTTCACGTGCTGTTTTGACCGGCTCCATTCCGCTTTCGTAAGTTGATAGCTTTGATGGATCGGGTCTTTGCGGTCCGAACCATGAAGAGCTTTTCATTAGGAATAACGAAAACAGAATGGCGACAACTATTGCAAGAAATAACGGGATATACTGTTCAATCATAGAAATATTTTATTCAAAAATATTGATTAAGCGCTGTAATGTCAATTCAGTTTGAGATACGAATAATAAAAATTTTATTCACTCAACTCACTAAGTATTTGATTATCAGATTAAGCTCAAACCAAGAATAATAAATAGGATAAAACTGTAAATCCTATACATCGTTGAAATATTTCATTGGAGATAGGAAAATCTTTGCCACCCTATTGCTTTTTAATTTTCCTTTACTGAGATTCACGTAGGATTTGAGCAGATTATGAAAACAAAAAGTGTAGGAAAATACTCCTGGGTTTTCTGTTTCAGTTTAAAAAAATTCCTTAGGATGGAGTTCTTCTTACTTCTTACTTCTTACTTTTTACTTCTTACTTCTATTATATACACCGTGCAACGTTTACGTGGATTCAACTCTTTCAAAATATTCATATAGTCACCAAATTAAAAGCGGAGGTGGGTGCTTGTCGATTATCGGCCAAAGAGCAAGATAAGTTCACGACAGGATTTACGTGAATAAAATATCAACTATTAAAGTTTATAAATATAAAACTAATAATCATAGAGGTAATTATAAAACTAAAATTTTTTCAATACGCATTATTAATTGTCATTATGTCCATTGCGTTAATAAGCTGTAAAGAAAAACCACCTATTCAAAATGATCAAGCTGATTATAGTTGGCAATTTTTAGGGTTACCAGGTTCGCAAGTTTTTAAACTTCATTTAGAAGATGAACATTTATATGCAGGTGCTACAAGCTCAGGACTTTGGCGGTTAAATGTGAACAAACTTCCTGTTAAATGGGATTCGCTGGGATTAGGAGATACTCAAATCTGGTCTATCATTGTTGATAAAAGTACTAATACAATTTTCGTAGGTACAACCGGCAGCCCTAAAGGTATGCCAAAATCCGGTATATGGAAATCTACGAATAATGGAATGATTTGGATACCTTCTGATAACGGTATACCTTCACCTTCTAATTCCATCCAGTCGATGGCTAGAGATCCGCTAAATCCTGAAATCATGTTTGCTCATTGTAATTATGGTTTATATAAAAGCACAGATAAGGGAAAAAATTGGAAATACATAAATGACTTTGCAAAACGTATAGAAGACATAGAATTTTTTGAACAAAATCCTGACACTATATGGATAGGTGGAGAGAGCAATGCCCTTTATTCTGTGTATTATTCATCAGAGAATGGCGGTGAAACTTGGACTTTTGGTACTGCACGTGCCGTAAGAAATACACTTGCTATATTTGATATTGAATTTGCTCCCAACAATTCATCAGTTGTTTACATCGGAACTTTAGGAGAATTTCTAAAAACTACAGATTATGGAACAACCTGGGATACTTTATTAATCCCGATCGGATGGGGTCCTCCAGTTTCAGTGAATAATATTTCTTTAAATCCCAGTAATTCTCAAGAGTTGTTCGCAACGGGTAGATACCTTTATCATTCCATTGACGGTGGGAAAAATTTCGAAAATATTAATTACCCAACTGGGGTGACTTCCAATGCCTATCCACTAGTTGTAGATTGGAAAAAGCGCGTGCTTTACATTGGTATATTAGATGTCGGTATTTACAAAAAAAGATTTTAATTGGAGGCTAAAATGAAAACAAAAATTTTCATATCAAATATCATATATATTTTCTATAGTTTGATTTTTTTCATCTTTACACAAGAATCGCTATCCCAACAAAATTCCTTCCTGCTTAAAGGAAAAGAATATCGTTTTATTACTGACAAGTGGTACAGTTTCTTTAATGGAGTCCAAGGTAGTGAATTAGACCCAACACGCTTGATTGTCAGATTAAAAAATCGTGGTAAAGTTGAAGATCTTAACTTCAGTAATATGAATCTAGACGGTGTAGCATCATGTAGTGATAGATTTTTAAGTGGTTATTATGTTTCAAAAATTCCCCCAACTCTTAATCCTTTTGCATCAGCAAGAAGACTTGAACAGACCAATTTATTTGATGTATTAGAATTTGATTTAATTTGTGAACTGACGGCCAATCCAAATGATCAATATTTTCCCAATCAATGGAATCTAACTAAATTAGGAATGCCAATAGCATGGGACATATCTTAAGGCAATCCTTCTGTTATTATTGGGATTTTAGATACTGGGGTAAAATTTGATCATCCTGATTTATTGGATAATGTTTGGGTAAATCCAACTGAAGATATTAATCATAATGGGATCGCAGATTTTTACTCATCTGAGCTCGGCGGCGATCTAGATACTGTTGACAATGATGGAAATGGTAAAAAGGATGATTTAATTGGGTGGGATTTTTATTATATGGATAACTATCCTGAAGATATTTTTAACCATGGAACTAAGTCTGCAGGTATTACCTCTGCAAGAACACACAATGTAATAGGTATAGCAGGAATCGTAGGCGGATGGGGAAACGCTAAAGGTGCTCGATTTATGGTTTTAAAAGCAACTCAAAATAATGGACGCGGATATCATTCATTGTTAGCAGCGGGAGTTGAGTATGCTGCAAGAAAAGGTGCTAAGGTATTAAATACAAGTTTAGGTTTACCGGAGGATTCAACCGTCTTAAAGGAAGCAGTATTGTTTGCAGTAAATGATTGTGGTGTTGTTATTTCAGCCACAGCTGGTAATCAGCCAGAAAAAGAAAGAATACTCTATCCTGCAAGATATTCCGAAGTAATAGCTGTTAGTGCAACAGATAACCTTGATAGAAGTATTTATGGAAATTATCCCGGCTCTGCTCTTGATCTTGCAGCACCAAGTGGAGTAATTACGACAGATAATGCCGATTACTATGAAATGAATTATAGCGGTACATCAGCAGCAACTCCTCATGTTGCTGGTTTATGTGGGTTGATTCTTTCATTAGAAAATTATGAACCAAACTTAGTTCAAGAAATTTTGCAAAAGACTGCACTTGATTTAGGTGATTACGGTTGGGATCAAGAATTTGGATGGGGTAGAATTCGGGCTGATAAAGCACTTCAATCTGTTCAAAATAGACCACGTAATCTGACAGTCTCTGCATTTAATCAACACCCTCGTTTAATTTGGAATGCAGTACAGAACGCAACGTATTATGTGATATATAAGGCTATAGTATCCAATATGAATATAAATTATTTTATTCTCGAAGAAGTAACAGCTCAAAATACTTCATATATAGATTATAGTGAAACAATTAATCAGCAACAACCATTGGATAAAATAGTTGCATATCGTGTAACTGCCGTTGTATATAGTGAAGAGACTGCTAAATCAAATAAAGCACAAATTGCTGTCAATGGACAGGGTGGAGCATTACCCAAAAAAACAAACAATCTATATTATGAACTGTATCAGAACCACCCCAACCCATTCAACCCAACAACAAAAATTAAGTATGCAGTAGGCAGTAAGCAGAACGCAGAAAGCGGAGAACAATTCGTTACCTTGAAAGTTTTTGATTTACTCGGCCGTGAAGTTGCCGTACTTGTTAACAAGCCGAAGCAAGCCGGTGAATATGAAGTTGAGTTCAATGCTGAGAAGTACGGATTAAGTTCAGGAGTTTATTTGTATCGACTAACTGCAGGTTCGTTTAGTTCGACAAAGAAATTGATCTACCTTCAGTAGATAAATTTACCTACGATAGATGGATATATAAGCCACAAAGATT
>Ga0194125_10013738_pt1 | contig 10482 bp, 5 predicted proteins | sample TA2KigC250mmetaG_FD_148626 | JGI IMG/M metagenome (GOLD analysis project Ga0194125, IMG submission 148626) | Freshwater microbial communities from Lake Tanganyika, Tanzania - TA2015034 Kigoma Deep Cast 250m | ecosystem: Environmental > Aquatic > Freshwater > Lake | place: Tanzania: Lake... | reverse complement strand
CGACTTCGTGCGCACTCACCGTTGCTGCGTCAAAGCTGCCGTGCTAGTAGCCAGAGACAACGTGGAATTGGCCAGGAATTTAACACGAGCCTGACGAGTTGTCAATGCTTTTTTCGGACTGGCCGTAACCGGTCAGTTGCGCGGAGGCGCATCCGGTAGGGAACGGCCTCTGTGCCGTTCCAGCCCTGTGGAATGCCACAGAGGGCATTCCCTACCGCAGGCGGAGTGTGCGACCCATACGAAACTGACCGGTTACGGCTGGCCACGTGCAGCGGACGGCACAAAAAGCATTTGACAACAACAGGCGCAATGCTATACTACCGGCGACTTGGCCATCCGCAGGACAGATGGTTCAGGATGGACTAAACGTTAGTCTTTGGCGTGCCGATACTTATCGTGACGCTGACGAGGTGAGAGAGCCTGCGCCGAAGGGTCGGCTCTCAACCAGCATAGAGGTGGTAAGTCCGTGCGGAGAAGCTACCGACAAGGCATTTGGACGGCGTTGGCCGCTGCTGCGTTTGCGCTGCTGCCCGCGGGGGACCTACTGGCCGACGTGATCGAGTTGAAGGACGGCGGCAAGGTCAATGCGAAGATCGTGAAGCGCGGCGGGCTACAACTGACGGTTGAGACCGACGGCATTCAACTCCTCGTCCCCGAAGACATCGTGAAGACCGTGAACGGGGAGAAGCTGCCGCCCGACTACGCCGGCATCTACGAGCAGAAGCGTCAATCAGCCGGCAGGGATGCCGAAGAGCACTATCGGCTTGCGCTCTGGTGCCGGCAGCACAAGCTGGAGGATGAGGCCAAGGCCGAGCTTCTCCAGGTCGTCAAGCTGGACCCGAAGCATGAGGATGCCCGGGACCTGCTGGGCCATGCGTTCTACAAGAACGCCTGGCACACGCCCGAGCAGTTGAAGGCCAAGGGACTGGTGCAGTATCAAGGCCAGTGGCTCACGCCCGACGAGGCGAAGGCCGTTCGCGGCAAGGTTTACTATATGGGCCAGTGGCTGACGGACAAGGAGAAGGACTACCTGGAGGACCGTCAGTTCAGCAAGTTCTGCAGCCCATGGAAGACGCTTGACGTGGCGGATCTCGAGCGGGACATCCGTATGTTGAGCTTCGTGAATCAGTGGGGACTGTCGAAGGAAGAGCTGCGCGGCGTGTATGACGCGCTGATGGACGCCGAGAGAGACAAGGTGAAGTTCATGACGAAACGTCATGAGCTGAACGCGAAGGTCGAGAGGCACTTCCTGGAGCTGAAAGAAACCATCATGGACGGCGTGATTGATTCGTACGACACGCCGAAGGACGTGGAGGGCCGCGCCTCGACCGCGTTGGGCGACCTGAAGAAGCTGGCCCGAGGCTACTCGTACTGCATGGTGAAGCACTCCAAGCGCGTGCTGGACGCGGTGAGCGACAAGCACCGAGAGGACTTCTACTACGGCTTCTGCGGCTGCTGCCATTGCTCGCGGCACATCCCGTCGGACGCGTTCGAGTCCAAGACGTTCAAGGAGAAGTACTGCGTGCGCTGCCACAAGGACGGCGTGCCTACGGGGCCGATGGACAAGGCCAAGGCCCCGGCGCCGGTGAGCCAGTCCACGCTTGACCTTCTCGAGAAGGCCCGGTGCTGCGGCGAGGCCGAGTTCAAGGAGATGGTCAAGAGGCTACCGGGGGCCAAGCGCGCGAAGGCCGGCACAACGTCGAAGATGGAAGACGTGCTGAGGAAGGCGCGCCAGTGCTCGGACACTGAGTTTGAGCGTGACAAGCACATCCTCGGTCGGCAACTGGAAGGCATGAGCGAGTATGACGCGCTCATGGCGGAGAGGGCGAAGCTCGGCAGGGGCTTCAACAAGTTCTTCGCCAACGTAAATCTTCGCGAGATGATCGCGAACTACATGTTCAGCGATTCGTTCAGGGACGCCATCGCCGCGCGGCTGCAGGTACGTCCTAAACCCTTGGCATATAAGGACGAAAGGAAGGAAGAGGACGTTCAGAGCCTTACGGCCTTGATGCTCGACAAGGAAGCGTTTGAGCGCAAGGCGACCGAGACCATTGAAAAAAAGTGCGCGATCTGTCATGATACATCCGTCATCAACAAGCCGGGACGGGATATCGGAGCCTGGCGCGGCTGTTTGAGGACGATGCAGCGTGTTTCGTGGAATGTCACGGACAACGACGTGGCGTTGTTGGCCGAGTATCTGAGTCAGCGGAGCCAGAAGGAACTCGCGGAGTTCCAGGCTCCCAAGTAGGAAGGAGGGAGTAGGATGAGGAAGTGGATTGGAGTGTGGATAGTGGTTGGATTGGCTTTGACTGCCGGCGTGGCCCTCGCCGACGACAAGGCCAGGAGTGGAGTGGACTATGAGGGCGTGACGATGAGCCCGGCGAAGGCGCGGCAGCTCCAAGCTGAAGGCGCCCATCGCTATCGCTTCCTGTACATGAGCGAGAAGGGCCATACGACTTGGAAGACGCACAACGCTCAGGACCTGGACCGAGAGATTGACCTGCTGAACCTGCTGAACGGCCTGTACCTGTCGGACGTGCAGATGAGGCACCTGCTGGTCATCGCAGCCCGTGCGGAGAAGGATCGCAGGGCGGCTTACTCGGAAGCGGCCAGGCTCAACGAGCAACTGGAGCGCGTCCTCGCGGACGTGAAGGCCAAGCTCGTCAAGGACGAGACGGCCAAAGGGAGCGTCTGCCCGCCCGAGGCAAGGCCCATGCAAGAGAGGATTACGCGCCTGCAACAGGACATCCAAGGCAAGCTCGTCAACTACGAGTCCTACGCGAAGGCCATCCTGACGCCGAACCAGCGGGAGAAGGTGTACAACTACCAGCACTGCCTGATCCCCGTGAAGAACATGAAGGACCCGACGCGCATCGGCCAGGCTGACAGCGGCTCGAAGAACGAGAAGCTGCTGGAGGACGTAAAGAAGATGTCGGCCGACCAGTTCAAGAACCGCCTGCCCATCCTGCTCGACGAGCACATTCATGGCATTGAGAAGTACACCGGCAAGATGAGCGATGAGGCGTCAGCCAAGGAGAAGGCCCGCGTCACGGAGGTTATGAACAAGGCCCGCGAGATGAACGACCTTGACTTCCAGTTCACCAAGGCCAAGCTGGCCGCGGACATCGCGAGCGACTATGCCGAGGTCAAGGATCGGCTGAAGGCGGTTTCCGACCGGCTCAACAAGCTCAGCAGCGAAAGGGACAAGACCGGAACCAACGCCCAACTGGGCGAAATCGGCAGGATGCTGCTGGACGAGCGCATCATCCCCATCTATGCCAAGAGGCTGAAGATCTACGAAGGCTTCAAGGCGGGCGAGGCGATTGACCTCACGAAGGTCGAGGCGGTCGCCTCCTGCAAGGGCGTGTGCTCGATTGACTAGGCGAAATCGCGCGTAACCACTCCCACAACCCTTCTTCCGACGTGGCGACAAGGCCCCGGTCGGCCCCACGCAGTCTCTTGGCTGCGATGGGCTGGCTGGGGTCTTGTCATTTGAGGAGGATGCCAGCCGAGCCTAAGATTTGGAGAGACAAGGAGTTATGGCAGTATACCGAAAAGCGACAGGATGGCTGCCGCGCCACGCAAGTCGGCGACCCGAAAAATGGCTTGACAAGGACAAGGCCGCTGATATACTACCTGTGCCAAATCCGAATCACCAAGAGGTTCGTAAGCGCCTTAAACCTCGCTTGCGCTTGCCGATAATCAAGGCAGGATTTGTGAAGCGCGAGAGGGTTTACTGAGTGACGGAGACGTTATATGCGTATGGGGATGATTGGACGATTCGCTCTGTGTGCAGCGGCCATGCTGCTGTCCGGAGGGCTGGCGTTTGCAGAGGTGATCGAGTTGAAGGACGGCGGCAAGCTCGACGCCAGGGTCGTCAAGCGCGGCGGGCTTCAACTTACCATCGAGACCGACGGCGTCCAGCTTCTCGTCCCAGAGGACATTGTCAAGACGGTTAACGGCGAGAAGCTTCCGCCCGACTATCTCAGCCTCTACGACCAGCGTCGGCAATTGGCGGGCAAGGACGCCGACGAGCATTACCGGCTCGCGCTCTGGTGCCGGCAGCACAAGCTGGAAGACCAGGCCAAGTCGGAACTCCTCCAAGTCGTCAAGATTGACCCCAAGCACGAGGACGCGAGGGAGATGCTGGGGCATCAAATCTACAAGAACGCATGGTACACCCCTGAACAACTCAAGGCCAAGGGGCTTGTCCAACATCAGGGCCAGTGGCTCACGCCCGACGAGGCCAAGGCCGTCCATGGCAAGGTCTTCTACTTGGGCCAGTGGCTTACAGAGAAGGAGAAGGAATACCTCGAGGACCGCCAACTCCGTCGGCACGTGGACATGTGGAGAAGCCACGGCGTGTGCGACCTCCAGAGCGACATCCGCATGTTGAGCTTCGTGAACCAGTGGGGACTGTCGAGAGAGGAGCTGCGCGGGGTGTACGACACCCTCATGGACGCGGAGAAAGACCGTCGGTGCTTCATGACCAAGCGCCACGAGATGAACGAGAACGCCGAGAAGGCGTGGCTCGCGCTCAAAGAGGCCGCCATGTTCGGAGTCATCAATTCCTTCGACCAGCCCAAGGACATCGAAGGCAAGGCGGGCAAGGCCGAGAAGATGATCAAGTACCTGCACGAGGGCTACACCTACGCCATGTTCAAGCACTCCAAGCGGGTGCTTGACGCTGTCAGCGACAAGCACAAGGAAGACTACTACTACGGGTACTGTGGAGCGTGCCACTGTTCGCGCTACATCCCGTCCGAGTCCTTCGAGTCCAAGACGTTCCAAGAGAAATACTGCTTGCGCTGCCACAGGGACGGCATGCCGACGGCGAAGGATCAGTCCAGACCAGTCGCCGCCACCGCGGCCCCTGTGAGCAAGTCCACGATCGAGCTGCTGGAGAAGGCCCGATGCTGCTCGGAAGCCGAACTCAAGGACCTCGCCAAGAAGGTCGGCGGAACCGGCGGCAAGGGCAAAGGCAAAGGCAAGGGCAGCGTGACGTCAAAGGCCGAGGACGTGCTGAAGAAGGCCCGCCAGTGCTCTGGCACTGAGTTTGAGCGCGACAAGAACATCCTCGCCCGTCAGCTCGAAGGGATGAGCGAGCTGGAGGCCTTGCAGGCTGAACAGGGATCCCTCGGCAAAGGCTACAAGAGGTTCTTCGGCGACAAGAAGACCCGCGAAATGGTCGTCAACGGCCTTTTCAGCGGTTCCTTCCTGGAAGCCGTCGCCGCCCGCCTGAAAGCGCCCGCTCGCGCCCCCGTCGCCAAAGACGACAGGAAGGAAGAGGAAGTCGTCAGCGTCACCGCGCTCATGCTCGACAAGTTGGCCTTCGAACGCAAGGCCACGGAGATCATCGAGCGGAAGTGTGGGATATGCCATGACACCTCGGTCGTCAGCAAGCCCGGCCGCGGCGTGGACGCCTGGCGCGGCACGCTCCGGAAAATGCAGGAGATCGGTTGGAACATCACCGACAACGACGTGGCGTTACTGTCCCAGTATCTCAGTGAACGGAGCCGCAAGGAACTCGCCGAGTTCAAGGCTCCACAGAAGGAAGGAGGGAGTGCAAGATGAGGAAGTGTGGTGTGTGGATGTTGGGTTTGGCGTTGGTCGCGAGTGTGGCTTTGGCGGACGACAAGGGCAAAGGCGGTGTGGACTACCAGGGCCTCAACGTCAGCCCGGCCAAGGCGCGCTATCTCCAGAACGAGGGCTTCCACCGCTACAAGGGCGAGTGGATGACGCATCAGGCCTCGGATCTGAAGAAAGAGATTGACTTCCTGAACCTGCTCAACGGCCTGTACCTCTCCGAGGTCCAGATGCGGCACCTCCTGGTCATTGCCGCGCGACAGGAGAGAGACAGGCGGACCATTGAGGCCGAGGCCGCCAAGCTCAACCAACAGATGGAGCGCGTCCTCGCCGACGTCAAGGCCAAGCTCGTCAAGGATGAGAAGGCGAAGGGCAGCATGTGCCCGCCGGAGATTCAGCCGATGCAGAAGCGGATGGGCGAACTCCGGAACGACCTCAGCCAGAAGCTCGTCGCCTATGAGGCCTACGCCAAGGCGGTGCTCACCCCCAACCAACGCGAGAAGGTCTATAACTATGAGCACTGCCTGATTCCGGTAAAGAACCTCAAAGACCCCACGCGCATCGGCCAGGCCGACAGCGGCTCGAAGAATGAGAAGCTGCTCGAGAACGTCAAGAAGATGTCCGACGGCGAGTTCAAGACTCAACTGCCCGTCCTGCTCGACAAGCACATTCACGGCATCGAATACTACACGGGCAAGATGAGCGACGAGGCGGCTGCGAAGGAGAAGGAGCGCGTCACGGTCGTCCTCAATCAGGCGCGCGCCATGAACGACCTCGACTTCCAGTTCACCAAGGCCAAGCTCGCGGCCGACGTGTCCAGCGACTATGAGGAAGTCAAGGGACGCCTCAAGGAAATCTCGCATCGCCTCAACAAGCTGACCAGCGAGAAGGACAAGGTCGCCCATGGCGGCCAGATCGGAGTCATCGGCCAGATGCTGCTCGACGAGCGCATCCTCCCCATCTACGCCAAGCGGCTCAAGATTTCCGAAGGCTTCAAGGCCGGCGAAGCGGTTGACCTCAACAAGGTCGAGGCCGTCGCCTCGTGCAAGGGCGTGTGCTCGATTGACTAGCCCGTCGGCTTGAAAAGAGACACTGACGCAGCGACAGGGCCCCGGTCGGCCCCTCGGCAGGACGTTGGCCGCAGGGGTTGGCTGGGGCTTTGTCGCTGATAGCGGCTGCCTCTCCGACAGATGGCGTGTCCTCCCAGGAAGGGCCAATCCAGATGATCAGACCATTCTTCTACAAACCCGAAGGCATGTCGCGCAGGGACTTCGTCCGCGAGGTCACGCGGTGGGGCACGGCCATCGGCCTCTCGCCTGCCGTTCTCCAGACGCTCTGCGCCGTCCGCACCGTGGACGCCGAAGACGCCGTGGAGATCACCGACGTCCAGGACACCCCGCACGAGAAGGCCCCCGTCCAGCTCGGCGCCAACTGCATCGAGGTCCCCAAGAAATACTACGACACCGTCGAAAAGAACGCCATCCGCTGCTACATCTGCGCCCGCAACTGCCACCTCCCCGAAGGCAAGACCTGCTTCTGCTACACCCGCACCAACCGCGCCGGCAAGCTCTACTCCTATGCCTTCAACAACCCCTGCACCTTCATCCCCGATGACCCCGTCGAGAAGGGGCCTTTCTTCCACTTCATGCCGGAGACCAAGACCTTCTCCGTCGCCATCGCCGGCTGCATGCTCCGCTGCGCCTACTGCCAGAACTGGGAAATCGCCCAAATCCGCCCCACCGAGGCCAAGAACTACAAGCTCGACAAGAAAGAGGTGATGGCGCGCATCAAGAACATGCCCGTCAAGAGCTTCACCTACACCTACACCGACCCCATCGCCTTCTTCGAGTGGATGATGGAGATGGCCACGCACGCCAAGGAGAACAAGCTCAAGAACCTCATGGTGACCTCCGGCTACATCCGCGAAGCGCCCCTCAAGGAGGCCTGCCAGGTCATTGACGCCTTCTGCATCACCATCAAGGGCTTCACCGAGCCGTTCTACGAGAAGGTCATCGGCGGCCGTCTCCAGCCCGTCCTCCGCGCCATTGAGGTCGTCAAAGAGCAGAAGAAGTGGCTCGAAATCCCCTACCTCATCGTCCCCACGTACAACGACGGCATGGCCGAGATCAAGGAGATGTGCAAGTGGGTCGTCAAGAACTGCGGCACCGAGACGCCCGTGCACTTCGCCCGGTTCAAGCCCTCCTACAAGATGAAGAACCTGCCCGAAGGCGCCATCAAGGTCCTCGAGAACGCCCGCAAGGTCGGCCTCGACTGCGGCCTCAAGTTCGTCTATATCGCCAACGTCCCCGGCCACGCCGGCAACAACACCCTCTGCCCCAACTGCAAGAAGGTCGTCATCAACCGCGTCGGCTTCAAGGTCATTGACGAACTCGACGGCCGGGGCGAGGTCATCAAGCCCCGAGCCCTCGACATCCTCATGCAGCGGAATGGCGCCTGCAAGTTCTGCGGCAAGAAAGTCCCCGGCGTCTGGGTCTGACCGCGCCAGAAACCAGGTTTCTCGGCGAAACCGGGTTTCTACTTTCTTCAAGGAAATATCGTCCTTCACCCCCAGGACGGTATTTCCTTGTTTTTTGGCGGCCACTCATGGTAGCCTCAGCGCATGTCCGACCTGTCTGACCCGTCCGACTCGTCCGACCTTAGGGCTTTCCCGCCATGCCCCCACTGACCACCCCATCCCCGTCCCGCCGTCCCGCCTACCTCCTCCTCGTCTTCTTCATCCTCGGTCTCGCCTCCGTCACCGTCCAGACCACCCTCATCCGCGAGTTCCTCGTCGCCTTCCACGGCAACGAGCTCTGCCTCGGCCTTTTCTTCGGCGTCTGGCTCCTCTGGATCTCGCTCGGCGCGGCGCTCGGTTCGTGGGTCTCCAGACGCCTTCGATCCGCCGACGGTCTCTTCCACCTCTGCGTCCTCCTCGGAGCGGCCAGCCCTCTCCTCCAAATCTACTACATCCGCATCGTCCGTTACGTCCTCAACCCGCCCGCCGGGCTTTACATCCCCTTCCACAGCATGTCGCTTTTCGCCCTCGTCGTCCTCCTGCCCTTCTCCACCATGATCGGCTTCACCTTCCCCCTCGGCTGCCGGCTCTACGCCGAGCGCCGCGGCCCCGGCCCCACTGCCATCGGCTGGCTCTACGTCCTCGAATCCTGCGGCTTCCTCCTCGGCGGACTCCTCTTCACCTTCATCCTCGCTCATCACTACAACGCCTACGCCAACGCCGCGCTTACCCTCGGCCTCGTGCTCGCCGTCTGCGTCTTCGGCAGCTTCGGCGCCATGCGCCCCGCCGCGCAACTCGCCTTTCGCGTGCTGTCCCTGGCCATTCTCGCGGGGCTCTGCGTCCTCTCGCCGCTCGTCCTCCGCCTCGACCGCCTCTCCATCCAGCGCCGATGGGAATCCCTCGAGACCCGGCTCGAACTCCTCACCACCGCGGACTCCAAGTACGAGAACATCGCCGTCGGCGAGTCGAGCGGCCAATACAGCGTCTTCGCCGACGGCTTCTACATGTTCAGCTTCCCCAACGAATACGACTACGCCCCCTCCGCCAACTACGTCCTCACCCAGCATCCCCGCCCCAGGAAGGTCCTCCTGCTCGGCAACGGCACCCAGGGCCTGCTGCGCGAGCTTCTCAGCGCCGGCGTCGCCGCCGTGGACCACGTCGAGCTCGACCCCAAGATCACCGAGACCATCCAGCCCTACCTGCCCGCCGCAGACGCCCGGCTGCTCTCCGACCCCCGCGTCCGCTACTTCCACGCCGACAGCCGCTACTTCGTCAAGCAAGCCCAGGCCGTGTACGACATCATCTTCGTCAACATGCCCGATCCCTCGACCGCCATGCTCAACCGCTTCTACACGATCGAGTTCTTCCGCGAGGCCCAGCGCGCGCTCGCCCCCGGCGGCGTCCTCGCCCTCCGCATTACCTCCGCCGAGAACTACATCGGCGAGCTTGTCGGCGACTACAGCGGCTCCGTCTTCCATACGCTGCGGCGCGTGTTCAAGAACATCGCCGTCAGCCACGGCGACTCCAACAACCTTTTCGCCTCCGACGCCGACAACGTCGTCACCACCGACATCAAGGAGCTCACCCGCCGCTACGCCCAGCGCGGCATCCAGTCCCAGCACTTCACCACCGCCCACTTCGAGTTCATCTACCAGCCCACCCGCGTCGAGTTCACCCGCCAGAAGCTCATGGAGCGCCAGAGCGCCAAGATCAACACCGACCTTCGCCCCATCACCTACTTCTACAACCTCATGCTCTGGGACAACTTCTCCGGCTCCCACCTTCGCCCCGTGTTTCGCTTCCTCGAACGCACCAACATCATCGTGCTCGTGCTCGTCCTCGTCGTCGTCCTCGTGGCCCGCTTGGGCTTCGTCAAGGCCCTCCGCCGCGACCTTGCCCGCCAGGCCCGCTTCAACGCCCTCGCCGCCATGGCCGCCTGCGGCTTCTCCGCCATGGCCTTCGAGATCATCCTCATCTTCGCCTTCCAGAGCATGTACGGCTACCTCTACCACATGATCGGCCTCATCGTCGCCCTGTTCATGGCCGGGCTGGCCCTCGGCGGCCTCGCTGCAAACCTCTCGCTCAGGGGCTTGCAGAGCGAGGGCAAAGCCCTTATACTGGTGCAGGTCGTCACCGCCGCATTTGCCCTCGGCCTGCCGTCCGCGCTCATGGCCCTCTCGTCGCCCGCGCTGGCCGCGGCGCCGCTGGCCGTCTCGCAGGCCCTGTTCATGGCCCTCATTCTCGCCGCTGGTTTCCTCGGCGGCCTGGAGTTCCCCATCGTCAGCTCGCTCTATCTGAAGCACTCGACCGACACCGCCCGCACCGGCGGCCTCGTAGACGCCGCGGACCACCTCGGCGCCTTCCTCGGCGCCCTCCTCTCC
>Ga0194125_10013737_pt1 | contig 10483 bp, 8 predicted proteins | sample TA2KigC250mmetaG_FD_148626 | JGI IMG/M metagenome (GOLD analysis project Ga0194125, IMG submission 148626) | Freshwater microbial communities from Lake Tanganyika, Tanzania - TA2015034 Kigoma Deep Cast 250m | ecosystem: Environmental > Aquatic > Freshwater > Lake | place: Tanzania: Lake... | reverse complement strand
AGCATTGATATTGATTCTAGTACACCCCGCCCCAAAAATGTTCTTGACTTCATTATAATTTTCTATTATTATAGAAAATAACCATATAAATATTGAGTAAAAATAGAAAATAATATGCTAAAAATTGAATATGTCTGGCGGGAACTTTTATATCGGGCTATTGAACAAAGGAATCCCTACTTTTCCATTATCCAGCTGTCCAACCTTTTCAAGCTGTCTACCAGTGTGGTTTCGCACGCAATTCTGCCTTTGAAAGGACTGGGAGTGGTAAAAATTGCCAAGAAAAGATCAAAGATCGCGGACATAGAAAGACTGCTGCTCTTTTGGGCTACAAGAAGAAATTTACAAAAGGATATTCTTTATCAGACTTATAGCTCCTTGCCTTTATTGGAGAAAGAATCGTCAATGCCGGCTAATGTTTTCCCCACCGCCTATACTGCCTATCGCTTTTTATATGATGACATTCCCTCTGATTATGAAGATAGCTATTTTTATACCGGAGACATCCAGCCAATAATAAAGCGCTTCCCACCAAATAGTAAAAAGAGCCCAAACATTATTATCTTGCGGCAGGATCCATATCTGCCCGGATATAAACAGACTCCCCTGGCCCAAATCTTTGCTGACCTGTGGAACTTACCGGACTGGTATGCGAAAGAATTTTCCGATGCGCTTCTTGCCAAAATTAGAGAAAGAGTAGGCTTATGAGAGGTTTTTATCAGGAGATTAAAGAATTGAGCCTGAACAAGCATTATTTTGCCCAAAGGAAAAAGAGGATTCTGGAGAAAATTCAGTGAAACTCCACGAGCTTGCACCTATGAAATCTATTAATTCAGGGTTTCGTGGAGCGAAACCTTAGGTGTCGAAGCTAAATCACCTCCCCTTGTATCAATTCATAATGAGAAAATTGAAAAACTATTATTTTGGGAGCTTTGCGGCAATCTCCCCTGCCCCCGTCCATGAAAACCGATCCCGAAAACCGCCCTTTAGTAGAAAATACCTCTTACTACCTGATTGCGGAGTTTAATTTGAGCAAGCGACCGTAAAGTCCCTTGATGCTGTTTCCATGTAGGACTATCGGTATCAAATAATAGCTCCCAACCAAAGATACCTAATAATCCTTTCCTAGAAGGATATGTACTACCGTATATATCAGGCACACTACATATTCTGCAAACAATTAAAGGTGCAAGTCTGCCTTTCATTAGATGTTGCCTCCAGATTGGTAAAGCATCTTGTTTATGTCTTTCTTTGCATACCGCATCAACAGGGTCACCTATTTGACGTGATCCCTGTCTTTCTAAACGCACTGCAGAAGGGATTTTAGTAATTGGTAGGACAGGAATTCCTAACTTCTGAACTGCTTCCTGATCCAGAGATTCTGGATCTGATGTAAAAATTCGTCTTACAGACGTAGAATGAAGGACCGGAGTCGAAACGATCAAATGAGGAGCTCTACCATCGCTGATTACTACAGGATAAAGATTGCCAACCTGACCAATCATATCACCAGCATCTACTTCCAAGACTATTGCTTGAGATGGAGACGGATCAATTTGGTCATCACGAAATAGATAAAAATTCATTCTATCTACTAATAGTAATCCTTTTGTGGAGGACGTAAGATCTCTTACGTCCATAGGAATATCACCTAGCAGCTTCCCCTTTATAACTTCGTACCAACCATCTCTGACTCCAGTATATCTATACAAAACAATCATTAGCTTTTCAATATACTGCCTTAAGACTTCGATTTCTCGGGGTTTTCCACCTCTCTCAAGGCATTGCAGAACAGTAAGAAGCTCGTCATTTAATCCTGCTCGAGTTGAGTCGAAAATAATTTCAAATAACTCCTGGTTTATTCGAGCTGCGGCAGCACCAATCTCATGCTCAATGGCAAATTGTTCCATATCCACATTGGCACCCAACCATATAAACTTATCATTTTCTCCAGCATCTATTCCAAATGCCCAAAGAAGACGATTTAGCAACATTTGTCCAAAACCCCGATGAGTGACAACTGCTTCTAAATTATGAAGAATAGGAGGAATAATTTCTCCTCTATTGGCCAAAGCTTCAAGAACTAAAGAGGAAGTGACATGAAAAAGAGTTTCAGTTGGCATGACTTCATGTGGCTGGTCAGTAATCCATATTCCTGGAGAACATAAAGAATGAACAACACCAGTATTCTTTCCATAGATCCTATTTGTTAGTATAGCTTCATTTATATCAGAAGAAAGAGACTGACGCATTCTTCCGGCCGCTCTGGCTACAGTATTCTGGATAATTGCTAATTTAGCTTCAGCGCCAGCTAATGCTCCATTTATTTCGTCATGTGCAACTGCATCTATTGTATGAGTGATGGATCTTGAGTCTGTTTCCAATAACTGTACCATATTTGTTATTCATCCACTATTACTAATGATATACAATTATATACTATTATATCAATAAATAGAAATCGGTAAGGCTAAAGATGAAAAACTAATCTATGACTTATTGATCATTAAGGCTGCTAAGTTGTATTACCTGGCCAGTTTCTGCTTGAGGATCTGATAGAAGTTTTCCCTTGGGCCAAGCATCAAAACAGTGACTGTCTTTTCTCTTTCATTAACTGTATAGGCTAAATGGAAAGCTGTACCTGAATAGTTGAAATGGTAAGAGTAAATAAATCGCAAATCACCGGAAAGTTGACTTGTTTGAGGCAGATAGGGATTGGTAGCTAATTTTTGCAGGATCCCTGCCATTTCTTTTTTAAACTTATCACCTCTTTTTCTGCATTCTTTTATCGATTGCTTTGTGAGGAAGATCTGATACATCTAAATCAACATGCAAGAAACTCTTTAAGACTTATTACCTCTCCGGTGGACTTTTCCTGCAACCCAGCAAAAAGTGAGTTTCTGGCCTTGTCGTCTAAAAGAATATTTAAGGTTTCAATCTCTGAAGCAGTCAGATTATTTATTCTTTTAAGAAGTATAATTACCTGTTGTTTTTGCCAATTATACGTAAACATATCCAATAAGACTACTTTTGGCTGGCCAAATCGGCCAACAACCACAGGTTTTTATGTCTTGTGCTACCTTTTCCAGCACGGTAGCCAGATTGTTCCTTAAATCGGCAGAGTTAAGAATCGTCATGATTGCTAAGCCTACCTTAGCTTAAATTTGTTGTCCAGTTGTACATCTTGCCCACTTTCGTCAAGCAGAAACGATCCCGGATCGGAAAGCGCTGGATCGGAAAGCGCTATTTCAGCTGGTTCATTTTCACAACAGAGGTAACTATCAGGATCCCGCCAAGCAATTCCTTTATGCTGGAGATCTCACCAAAGAAAAGAAAGCCAAACAGGATGCCGAAGACTGCCTCAAGATTTAAAATATTATTTCCCAAAACCGCTGACAGATGGGCAAAGCCGAAATTGGTCAGGAATAAATTTGCTGCCATGATAAATCCTCCTATAAAAAGCAGGATAATAATCTCCCAATTCCACTTGGGCATAATAAATGTTTCTCCAAAAATCAAAGAAGAGGTAAAAAGCATCAGTATGCCAAAAATAAACATTAGCTGGGTAATCTCCTGGTCGTTTAAAAGCTTTGAGTGCCATTTTCTGGAGATGTTGCGGAAGGCAAAAAAGAAGCCGGAGACAGCAACCAGAAACTCGCCGTATCCGAAAGAGGAAAGACTTGAATAATCTTTTACGGAAAGGATAATCACTCCCAAAAAAGACATTGCTAGATAGAAAATCTTTTTCAGGGTTGCTTTTTCCCCAAGAAACAGGAAACTTAAAGTGGCGGTAATCGGCAGAGCATCAAGAAAAGTGACATTGGCCAGCTTGGTAATTGTGGTTGCTTTAACCCAAAGGGTAGCTCCAAAAACAAACATGGCAGCTGACCGGCCGGTCAAAAGCAACCATTCGGACAAAGATATCTTTTTTATTTTCTCCAGGTGAAGCTTTTTCCTGAAAAAGAAAATTCCCAAGATAAAGGCTATCAGCGTGCGAAGATAAGTCTGCTGAAAAATGGTGAAGTAGTGGCTTAAGTTACGGGTAACCACCCCAGTGCCGGCATAAAGAGCCGCCAGAAAGACAAAAGCCAATATTCCTTTGCTCCGGTTTGGGATTTGTTTAAACATAGTCGTAACTAGATAATAATTATTGTATTCTAGGACATATATATAATACAATAATAACGATAGTACAACTTTTTCAAAACCTATGAAAATACTGGCGGAATGGATTATCCGGGCTTTTATACTTCTGGTGACCACCTATATTGTCCCTGGATTTAAAATCGACTCTTATATAACAGCTTTTGCCGTAGCTTTGGTTTTGGGGATTTTAAATATGTCCGTCAAACCTATCCTTATCTTTTTTACCCTTCCGGCAACAATTGTCACTCTGGGGCTTTTTATTTTTGTAATCAATGCCATCCTTCTGATAATTGCCGCCCAATTCATCAAGGGCTTCCATATAGACTCCTTCACTACCGCCCTCGTCGCCTCGATAGTCATCTTACTCCTATCTAGTCTTATCAATATAATTTTCAAGTAATACATTATTACTCTGAATTTTTAGTAATTTGTTCTCACTTTCTCCATAAGGAAAAATTTGACAATAATAATAGAATATGTTATTGATACGGTCTAAAGGAATATATGATGGCTCAAGCTGAAACAGATCACGTTGCAAAAGATTATCTTCAATCTGATATTAATACTTTGACTGGAGCGACAACTCCAGTAGAAAACGGATTGGCAAAAGCAAATGATAGAGTCCAGGAGTATGTTGGTGCTGCAGGTGAAGTCCAGCTAGATGCGACTGCTACCGAACCTGGGGCCCGTCCTCCTTTAGCGTCAGTTGAGACAACTCCAGTAGATTCAATAGCTCCAAGAAGAAGTGCTGCAACAGACCTACAAGTATCAGCTCGGCGAGGAAACGATACAGCCAATGAATCACCTGTTGAAGCATCCTACCAACCAGCACAAACAGGAGAAGCGAAAGCTGCACAACCAGTGGAAGAAAATGATGCAACTGGAGAAGCTGCTGGATTGCCAAACGTTGATCAACCACCAAGAAGCGCAATAGTTGCTGCTTTGACTGAAGCACAGTTAAGAACCGCAGCAGAGAAATATTTTGGAGCTTATAAAAATGGTCTTAATGCCAAAGCAAGACTAAGCGCCATTCTACAGACAGCCCAAAACGCAGCTACCAGTCCTCAGCGCTGCGCCATGATTTTTGAAGGGCTTGATTGGTGGGCTGAACACCACCCAGAAGATGCTTTAAAAATAGGACTTTTTAGGGGTATCGTTTCAAGCGAACTTGAACTATACGCAAGCAGGTCGGGCCAGATACCAAATGTAAGACAAGTGGGCGGTTTTCTGGAAATGGCTGCCCAAGATAAACTTCTAGGACCACACGCAAGAAAAGTTTTACGTGGTTTCGTCAGAGGGGCAAAAACCCAAGAGGCAATTGTTGATTTAATGCATAATATGTGTTGCTATGCACTGGAAACAGATAATCCCTGGGTTCAAAGATTGCTAGCAGAAATAGGTTCCTTTGCTACTGAAATCTTCACAACGGCAGATAGCCAGGCAGAAATGTACCTCACCGCAATGCTAGCATCACCTGATGATATTTTTCACGATTTCTTCCATACTGACAAAGTCATTGATTTATTAAGACATATGCATAAGATAAGTCTGGATCCTGTATATGATGAAGCTGTTGCTGTAATTTACAGAAACCCAAGGGTCTACAATATTTTTGAAGCCGCACGGCTGGCTGATAGAGACAGATACTGGGCACGACGTATGTTTTATCACGATCATTCAAAGTACAACACATTCGAAGGCCAATTTAAGGAACATCGGGTTCGAGATGATGCTAAACAACTCGCCTATCCTCGCACCATCGTTGAAAAGGCAAGTCAATTACGAGTTTTATACCTTCAACGGATGCACAGATTCCTTGTTCAAACTGGCTTGCTGACTCATGTAGGTGCCATATTATTCTTACCTGATGGTACTGCAAGAACTGTTAATCTTCGTAAGGGCTCGGAAGGGGAAATCGCAGATGCTGCTATGGCGATGGCTGTAATTTATTATAATAAAACAAGAGATAATAACAAAATAGCGGTGGAAAACAAAGATCAAGTTGCTACTGCCCTAAGATATATTAGGCAGCAGGATATAGATCCTACTCAATCTCAAGCTCTTGAAGAACTGGCAGCTCGTCTAAAAAATGAAATTGAAGATAAATATATGTATTCTATCAGAAGAAGAGGTGATCGAGTACCAATAGATGACCATAGATTCCGTCAATTAGGCATGAAAGAATTATTATTTGAGCAAGGAGGAAGCAGGATGGAAACGCATGTGACTATTACTATAGGCAATTACCGCTTACGACTTTTTTTGGATAAAAATAAGACTTTATTGGCTAATAATAAAGATGCCCTTGATATTGATCAAACAACACGAAGATACTGGGAAGCAGCACTCTTAGCATACTTGCGGGAACTTCTTTGCCGCGAGCCCATAACATCAAAAGAAGCAAAAGCACTGCCTGATGAAGCGCCTGCTGTAGTAAGAAATGGTAAAGATATCTGTGACAGAGGAGCACATGCACGGCTATTACCTCCAGGCCAGCATTATACCGCTAAACAGGCGGCAAAAGTAGCGCAAGCTCCAGATTATGTCAATTTAGCCACTTTCAACGAAACGCATGAACATCCTGAAGGTACAGAATATACTTATGTTACTGAAAAAAAAGGAGTAACAATAGGTTCTCGTAGATCTAAACCTATGGTTTCTCGTATAATAGGTGCAACAAATGCAATAAATGCTATCCTAGATTCTCCACCTGAGAATTAATAGATATGTATTTGATGATTATTAAATATACTCTATCGTGCTTGGGGGTTTGGGGGTCAAATCATAGAGGACTTTGATAATCCTAATTGATCAATGATACAGGGCAGCCAGCTCTTCTTCAAAAAGACAAGCGGGTATGGTTTTAATAAATGCCTCTAAATCCATATTTTAGAGGTACTACAATACCTCTAATTTTAATGTCAAGAGGAATACGGTCGAGATGACTATTAAATACTTCTGGTGACCACCTATATTGTCCCTGGATTTAAAATCGACTCTTATATAACAGCTTTTGTAGTAGCTTTGGTTTTGGGGATTTTAAATATGTCCGTCAAACCTATCCTTATCTTTTTTACCCTTCCGGCAACAATTGTCACTCTGGGGCTTTTTATACCAAACAAACATAGATTCGCATCTTATGTTTTTCGGTATATACCAATCTAATCCGCTATTGCAACTTAAAAGTTGCAAACCGGAGTAAGATTGGTATATTTTTGTAATCAATGCCATCCTTCTGATAATTGCCGCCCAATTCATCAAGGGCTTCCATATAGACTCCTTTACCACCGCCCTCGTCACCTCTGTAGTCATCTCTATCCTCTCCAGCCTGCTGAATATGGTCTTTAAGTAAAATCTCTCCTAATGAAGAATTTAATTACCACCTCTTATCTCGACGTTGGGACTAGGAGCTATCTTGGCATTAATATAACCGACTGCTGCAAGGATACCATCTTCCACTTTCTCCTTTACTAAATCACCACATATCAATCTTCGAGTTTTCTCAAGTTTTTGACTAAATACAGCCGCATCAACTGGAAGCCATTTTTCTGGAAAAACAGTACCTGGCACTCTTGTTCGCCAGTGTGGATCGACCTGTACCTCGTTATCCTGTATTGCTGCATTGGCTACCGCAATAGCAATCGCTTCGGTAACAGCCTGAAGTTGTGTATCTTTTGGATATAAAGCTCCTCTTTGTATTCTTATTTTCTCTTCTTGATTGTTAACAAACCAGTCAAATAGAGCTTGTGTTGCTGCCATCCACATTTTTCTGGTAACCCTATCTGCTCCAACTAACCGCAAACCTAATCCAATTCCTGGAAAAATAAAGATATTATTTGCTTGTGCAACTTCTAAAATTTCCCCATCATCCATCATGATTGCTTCTGGAAAGGGTGAACCAGTGCCGATTAAAACATGACCATTGGCTGCATGATATACTCTTTTTACCGCTCCAATAAGAATTTCCTTCTTTTCCTCTTCAGTTTTTGTATTATCACTATAAGCCCTAGCCTCATCTGCTGTTAGAATTTCTGTATTTTTCGTTGGATTGGACATGGCTAATGCAATTAGCTTTCTAACAGGATTTTTAATATCAACCATCTCCCGAGCCTTCCTAATGACATCTTCAGAAAATGCTCCGGGTTTAGTTGAGGTACCTAGAAGGAAAATCGATCCTTTTTCTCCTAACTCGTCCCCAAAACATGCAATCAAATCAGCTAAAGTGACTTTGGCAAGATTATTTATATTTTTTCTTGCCATATATTCTTCTAACTTCTGTTTCCTTGGTCCTTTTAAAATCATTCCCAAGTCTTTCTGGAACTTCTTGTATTCCTCTTGACCATATTCTATATATAAACTCTTTACTTGCTCAGGATCAAATGAAGTAATCATTCTTTCCCCATACTTTTGGAGCATTGCCTGGGCTATCCTTACTACATATCCTGGATTAATTTTTTTATTATCAACTCTAAATTTCTCCAGAATCTCGGCACTCAAATTCTTATCAACTTTTATATTATTTCTTTTTAATACATCTTCTATTGCCCTCTGGGCAGCCTTTACCATCCGTCCAGCACATAAAGGACCGACGCTGTCTATGAAGAAGAATTTTTCTCTTATCTTTTTCTTTAGTCTTCTGGCCTCTTCGGTAGTCATCGTGCCCCCATTTACCCTATCATTAAGTCTTTTCTCAATCCACCAAAGTACATGTTCTGAAATACCTGAAGCTGCTCCTCCAGCTCCGTCAAAAAAGTACAAAGAATCAGTTAAATCAATACCCTCCATTTCTGCCCTAAGCAAAGCTTCAGCGGTCATAGCAGCGGTTCCTTCTACATCATCATTAAACGAAGCACACTTCAATTCCTTTTTTGCCCATTTAAGTATTTCCCAAGCATCTTCTCCAGAAAAATCCTCAAATTGAATTAGCCCAACATGCAAATCATCTAGAGACTGAAGAACTAATTTTACAAAATCAAAGTATTTTTCTCCTTTAACCCTCTCCATTCTTAAACCATGGTACTCTGCTTTTTGCTCATAATTCTTAGGATCTGTCCCTACATCGATACCAATAGGTAATGAGAATTTGGGTAAAATCGCACCTCCACTGCCAAGAAAATAGCATTTCAGTTTTCCCGCGCAGATATAGGCACCTTTGGCTCCCTGGTCGCCGATACCTAAAATTCTACCTCCATCAGTTACAACTGAAACAAATTCCGAAAGCATCCCATCATTCCATTCCGGATCCGTATCGCTTTTGAAAAACTCGTATACAGCTTTGGCATAATTTACGATTCCTTTTTGGATTTCACGTTTTGCACCCTCCTTATCAGTCCGTGCGCGGTCAAGAAGTGCTTCATCGTATTGCACTAAATGCGGAACAAGTTTTTCTGGAAGATAATCTTTTACAATAGAAAAATCTTCTATTGTCTGAGATATTCCCGGAGTATATACATCACCAATCTTATTTTTCTGGATAATAAATTCAAGATATGCCCTGGGAGAAATGTAGTAAAGCCAAGAACTGAAAATGTTCTTAGCAGCAGCAACTATATTTGAAGAGGCTTTATTCTCCTCACAGAATCCTTCTAGAACAGCATAGCCGTCAGTAAATCGTTCAACTGTTCTCAATCTTTCCCCTAGATCGAAAACTGCAGCTGCTGGTTGTTCTGGTCCTATTCTTGCTGGCATCGCCAATTAGTTAGAAATTTATTAAATAAAAAAACCTGCCATTTAGCAGGTAGGTAGGGGTATTCTACAATATCCGCTATAAACCGTCAAGCGAGAGTATTTTCAGATATCTTGTAGATATTTTCTATGAAGAAGTCAGTTATCTTCCTGACCAAGAGTGAAGCTCCATGGGCTTACGCCCATGGCATCTCCTCTAGCAGGTTTTTTGTAATGGAGCGAAACCCTGTACCGTCCTGCACCAGACGGTGCGGGACTGGTATATGGGTAATCCTCCAAACTATAACATTGAAAATCTAATCTTTACGAATGAATCAATCATATAAGGCAGCCAGCTCTTCTTCAAAAAGACAGGCAGGGATGGTTTTAACTAATATACCTGCCTTCTTTTCTGTTTTAAAAAGTTGTTTTGAGATAAGATAGGCTCTTTTACTTCCCAGGCAGCTGGCCAGTTTCAACAGGTTCTTATAATCATCCTTTTCAATTTTCTCCTGATATTTTACCTCAACAGGAAATGCTCTGACATCTGAAGTTGTCAGGAAATCTACCTCAAAATTTCCCTGGCGGAAAAAATTTGGGACAGACTTCATCCCAAGAAGGCTGAAGATATAATTTTCTACCAACTGTGAAGTGGAAGCGAAAGAAAAGTTGG
>Ga0194125_10013735_pt1 | contig 10483 bp, 12 predicted proteins | sample TA2KigC250mmetaG_FD_148626 | JGI IMG/M metagenome (GOLD analysis project Ga0194125, IMG submission 148626) | Freshwater microbial communities from Lake Tanganyika, Tanzania - TA2015034 Kigoma Deep Cast 250m | ecosystem: Environmental > Aquatic > Freshwater > Lake | place: Tanzania: Lake... | reverse complement strand
CGGACACAAATCAGCCCATCGGTCAGGTGGTCCTTGGCAGCTATCTCTCGAGCCAGTTCATCCTTGCGCACTTGACTGGAAGCCAGATATTTGATGGGACGGCCGGCGAGACGGGCCGCGGCCAGGGAGGCCTCTTTGATGCGAGCCGTCGCCTGAAGGAGGTATTTGGCAAAGTCTTTCAAGAGCACCCCCAAAAAGGCCAGGCAATAGTCCATGCCCTGGGGATATAACAACCGGAGCAGCGTGCCCCGGATGACTAACCGGTCAAACCCCGAAAGAGAACCCATGACATCTTGCTCATATTTTTGTATAAAGGATTTCACGGCGTTTTCCTTTCTGTTGGCAAGTTTCTGGATCGCAAAACCGAAACATACAACAAGAGGAAAACGCCCGCAATTTTTTACTTTGGTTGCGGCCTCAAGGCCGCGATGTGCTACCAAGAACTTTTCATCATTTACGGGTGATATTATGGACCCCACCAATCAAGAAGCCGCCTGCAGGCCGGAAGATGCCATTTTGGGGGAATAATGGTAGGAAAATGGTGGCAGAAACTAAAAAAGGGTCACGGTGATGAACCGTAACCCCTTGAATTTGCTGGTAGGCGGTACTGGATTTGAACCAGTGACTTCCACCGTGTGAGGATGGCACTCTACCACTGAGTTAACCGCCCGTGGACTTGGTTATTTTATAATCCAAAAATTGCCCCTTGACAAGTCCCCAGGGCGGAGCGGGCTAAAATTTGTAGTTTGGTTTATCCACCATCCCTTGATCTGCACCGCTCCCCGGAAACTGGGCCCTCCCTCCCTGCGTTTCATTCGCCGGGCCTAGGCTAGCGCCAAGAGGCGATGATTTGCCGGATGGGTTTTATCCCGCCCCAAGGAGGCAATAAACCGGTATCCCCCCGAATATCTTAACGGGTTCCATCCGGGCGGCCGCCGGTTCAATACCCATACCGGGGGGCGCCATAGGGATTCCCATAAGGCGCCGGGCCATAGGGATAGCCATATCCCGGCGGGCACTGCTGGTAGCCGTACTGGGGATACTGGGGATACTGGGGATAGTAACCGTATGGATAGCCCTGCGCCTGGGGGATATAGCCATAGCCTTGCCCCTGGGGGGGATATCCGTAGCCGTAGGAAGGATATCCATACCCGTATAATGGATCGCCGGGGATGGCGCAGCCCCCGATGAACCAGGCGAGCAGCAATATGGCCAACAGCCAAAATTGTCGCATCTTTTTCACCACCTTTAATTGACCATGACGCCGGGATATAAAAACGCAGCATATACGCGCCTTGGCAATCCGGCTGGGGCCATCCGTCCTCAGGCAAATAATACCGTTTTCGGTTTTCGGTTCTCGGTTAGGAACACCTGGAATACCAATAGGTTAAAAATTGTATAGTTGCATTTGAAAGGGCATAAAGTATAATCCGGTTTTCGGTAAAGATAATTACGGATTATCAATAAGTTACAGATTAAGTTTGTTGCACTTGAAAGAGAAAATAGTATAACTCGCGCCCCGGGGATTCCCCCGGCAGTGATAGTCCTCTAATGTTTTATTAGATGGATGGGAAGGATAAAAAGTTAAAGCAGTTCAGACGGAGTTGGGTTCCTCAAGAGCCGGAAAGACCGGGCGGATCAGTCAGTGAGAGAATCCGGGCCTGGAGGCGGCCGCGGATAATCTCCCCCGCCAGATCCACCACCAGGGTGGCCTGGTCGATGAGGCCTGTGTCGCTGGTGCACACCGGGCCGGGGAAGCCGGCCAGCTCCTTTTCCGGAACCGTTGCCGTGGCGGCTTTAACCTTCAGGCCCCGGGCGGTGAAAATCTCCCAAGTGCACCGGGCCAACTCCCCGCTGCGGCTCATCGGCGCGTCATAAAAGATGTGCAGCTCCCCCGCCCGGTTAGCCGCCAGGTAATCGGCGATAAGCGCCAGGAGCTCCCGGGTCCCGTCAGAGGGGCGGAAGGCTCGGGAAATTTCCCCCACATCCCGGATGACCCCGTCATCCGCGGCCACCAGGGGGATCCCCCGGCGGGCGCACTCCAGGGTGATGAGGACGTTGTGGCCGTCCACCCCCAGGGTTTGGCCCGCCACCTCCGCCAGGCGTCGCAGCTTGGCCCGGCGGGCCGCGGCCGCTTCCAGGGCGAAGACCCCCCGGTGCAAAAGCTGGCGGCCGGTGCGGTCCAGACCGTAGCGGTTGCCCACCAGGGTCAATGCCCCTGTGCGGGGATAACCCCGGGCCAGGAGATAGCGGAAATCCATGGCGGCCAGGGGAAGATCAGGAGGAAAGGAATATCCGGGCAATTTTCTCATCAACTCAGAGGGATAGGTTACACCGCCAGGGCCGGCAGCGCCCACCCAGGAGAAAGTATTTGGACGCGGCAATCATCCCCGGTTCTTCGGCTCTGCCAGTATGCGCCGGGCGACCTGCTCTTCCAAATCTCTCGTAAGGATTTTCATGGCCTGGCTTTCGGAGATGGGGCCCGAATCGCTCCAGCCTCGGAGCAAAGCCTCCTGTTTCTTTCTTCGCCATTCCTCCACGCTGGAAGCCAGGTCCTTCCAGATCAGCAACTTCTGGAGGATGTGGCGTTCCGGAGCGGAGAAATCTTTCTCCGTATCGAAGGATTCGCCGGTCCTGGTGGTGTAAATCATATGGAACCCGGAAGAACCTCAAGTGACGCGCAGGAATTAGCCAGGTCCAACCTAAAACTCGGTTTTAAGTTCAATTTGCACATCCGGGGTCGCAACTGCGACCGTGCCGTATAATGGTCACCTGCCCTTAAAGGCCGCCAGGAGCCGGGCGCCTTGCTCATCGGATACTCCCTGCAAATGAAATTGCAGCCGGACCGCATTGAACAGGTTTAAGTCCGGCCGCACCGGGTGGCGGCGATCGATCACGCCGGTGATGGCCACTTTGGCAGATTTAAGGGCCAATTGCTGCTCTTTGGCAATAACCTGCATGAGTTCCACCCCACAAGCCGCAATGCCGGAGAGAAACAATTCCCCGGGAGTGACGGCCTCCCCCGGACAACCGTTCTGCACCGGCCCGTCCACCACGAAATGGTGGTTGCGGGCGCGGCACAACACCCGCCCGAAGGTCTCCGTGGAGCGAGCCTGGACCTCGAATTGCCGCAGATCCGCTTCCATTATTATTTCCTTACCAGGTGGTTTTATTGAACTGAAATAGTACCAACACCGGGCAGTCAGCGTCGGGAGCGCCAATAGAATGGACGACGGCGATGATGTGAGACTGCCAGAATGCGAATCTCGTCGCCTACAACGGAGTAAATGAGTGAGTAGGGAAATCTCCTAAAGGCTTTTCGCCGCGCCCGCCCCTGGATGAGAGGCGCGATTTCCGGGTGCGACACGATTAACTCGATAGCGTGCTCCAGATCGTCCAAGAAGACCTTGCCTAGCCCCGGCGATTCTAACTCTAGGAAGGACGCGGCCTCGTTGATTTCTGCTTCCGCGTCCGGGTGAAACCTCGCCGTGAAGTTCACGGAAGTCGCGCCCTCGCATCCTTTAGCACCTCGCCTCGCGGTCGTAAAGATATCCGGCCGGCATCGATTTCCGCATCTCGACGCAAGGCTTCATCAGCCCAGAGCCGCTCAATTTCAGCCTCCGACAGGTCTTCGAGACTCGCCAAGAGGGCATGGGCAAGCTTTGCCCGGGCTACCGTGGAAAGTTTCATTGCTTCTTCTATTAGCTCATCTAAGCTCATGATACTCCTCCGCCTGGAGACGACCCCGCCCCCTTTTCCCTCATTCTTTGATCCAGCCTCGACCTCAAGTTGCCGCAGGTTCCGCTTGCACAATCATTTTAAGGGATTGGGGGAGGGGGGTAATTGCCTCGGCCCTTAGCCCCCTCCCCCAAATCTCATCTCTTATCCCCCCAAATTCTCCCTCGCCAGTTGCGCCCCCAGGGCCCGGGCCGCGGCCAGCTCTTCCGGGGCGGGGATGTATTTCACCTGGAAGCCCGGGTGGGCCATCTTGAGCTTCATGGCCTCCAGTTCCTGGTTGATGAGCTTCACCGCCTGGCCGCTCCAGCCATAGGAGCCGAAGGCCGCGGCCGCCTTGTTTCTGGGTTTGAGGCCCTTGAGATAGGTGAGAAATTGCGCCACCGTGGGGAAGAGGCCGTTGTTGAGGGTGGGAGACCCCAGGAGCAGCAGCCCCGCGTCCAGGACCTCGGTCATGATATCGCTGTAATGGCTGCGGCGCAGGTGGTGCAGCTGGGCCTCCGCCCCCGCGTCCATGAGGCCCTGGGTGAAAGCCTCGGCCAGCATCTCGGTGGAGTGCCACATGGTGTCGTAAATCACCAGGGCCTTGGGCTCCACCGCCGCGGACGCCCATTTCCGGTAAGCCTCCATGACCCAGACGGGGTTGCGGTAAATCAGCCCGTGATCCGGGGCGATGATCTTAAAAGTAAGGCCAAGTTGGGCGATCTGGTCGAACAGACGGAGAATGAGGGTCCCGAAGGGCATGAGAATATTGGCGTAGTATTTCTTCACCTGGTGGGGATAGTCCGTGGGGTAGTCCGGGAGCTGGTCGTCAAACCGTTCGCTGGAGGCCAGGTGCGCCCCGAAGCCATCGCTGGAAAACAAAATCTGCTCTTCCTTGAGGTAGGTCATCATGGAGTCGGGCCAGTGGAGCATGGGGGTTTCCAGGAAGGTGAGGGTCCACTTGCCCAAGGAAAGTTCGCTGCCGGTCTTCACCACGTCGAAAGGCCAGTTCTGCTGGTAATGGCGGCTTAAGCCGTCTTTGCCCGCGGGGGAGCAAAAGACCTTTTCCGGCTTAACCCGGGCCACGGTTTCCGGCAGCCCCCCGGAGTGGTCCATCTCCACGTGGTTGGAGACGATGTAGGTGATTTTTTCCGGGTCCGCCACTTCGGCCACCCGAGCCAGCATCTCGGGCACGAATTCTTTTTTTACGGTGTCGATGAGGGTGATTTTATCGTCCAGGATGAGGTAGGCATTGTAAGTGGAGCCGGCTTCGGTGAGATAGCCGTGGAAGTCTCTCAGGGTCCAGTCGATGGCGCCCACCCAGTAGACGCCGGGGATGAGTTCAACGGGCATATGCGCCTCCAGTGCAGGGGTCAGGGATCAGGTTTTAGGGTCAAGTTTTAGTGATCAGTAAGCGGTGAGCAGTAAATTTTGATTAATCAAGGCATTTCACTTTATTTACTGATTGCCAATATTTAAAGCGAAAACCCGCCCCCTAAAACCTAAAACCTGACACCTGACACCTGAAACCTGCCTCTAAAGTCCTTCCCTGGCCAGTTCTTCTATCAAGGATTTCTGCTTTTTGTTCAGCTCCCCCGGGGTTTCCACGATGATGCGCACGTATTGGTCCCCCCGGATCTTGCCGGCGGCCTGGGGCAAGCCGTAATTTTTCAAGCGCATCTTGGTATGGCTCTGGGTGCCGGGCGGGACCTTGAGACTTATGGTCTTGCCGTCCAGGGTGGGGACGGTGACCTTGGTGCCCAGGGCCGCTTCGGTAAAGCGAATCTTCCGGTCCACGTACAGGTCGTGGCCATCCCGCTTGAAGACCGGGTGTTCCACCTCCCGCAGTTTCACGTAAAGATCCCCCGGCGGCCCCCCCAGGGGGTTGGCCGCGCCTTTGCCCGCCACCCGGAGCCTTTTGCCCGGCAGAGTTCCAGGTGGGATCTTCACCGCCACTTTCTCCAGGTGGCCGTCCCGGGGAAAGGCCACTATCTTTTCGGCGCCGAAAGCCATCTCGTGAAGGGTGATGGGGGCTTCCACCTGGAAGTCCTGCCCTTTCACCGGCTGGGGCTGAGGCTGGGGCCCGAATCCTTCCGGCCCTCCGAAGCTGAAGATGCGGCTGCGGCCGCCCCGGGACCGGCCGCCCTGCCCCCCGAACAGGCGGGAGAAGATGCCTTCGGAAATTCCCAGGTCGAAAACGTCTCCGAAATTGAACCCCTTGAAGATGTCTTCCTGGGTGAACTTTTCTCGAAATACCTGGGAGCCGTACTGGTCATATTCCTTGCGTTTGTCGGGATTGCTCAGGACCGCGTAGGCTTCGCTGATCTGCTTAAATTTTTCCCCGGCCGCCTTTTTATCCCCTTTGGCCTTGTCGGGATGGTATTTCATGGCTAGCTTGCGGTAGGCCTTTTTGATCTCTTCCGGAGAAGCATCCCGATTAACCCCTAAAATCTGGTAATAGTCCACATCTGCCATAAAGTTCTCACTCGCCTGCAGGGCCGGCCGGGTTGACGCAGTTTCAGTTCCGGGACATTCCTTTACAAATTCTGGAATTCCAGGAGGGACAATTTAACAATATTATATAACTCCCGCATATTTTGTCAAGGCAAACTAGCTTGTAACCATTGTAATTCATTAGAAATTTCAAATTGGTCCCCGAAGAAGGCCGATTTATCTACTTGAATATTTTTTTCCTATGTGGTAAACATCACAATCTATGCTAGGTTGGCAACTCTCCCGGCAGAAAAGCTGGAAATTTTTCATCGTCAAGGAGGTTAGGCATGACGGCTTTAATCGGCGGATTGGTGGCGATTGCGCTGGGGTTAATCGGTCTGGGCTTGTGGTTTAAAAATTTCATCACTCTGGTGACGGGCGGCATCCCCTTGTTGCTCCTGCTGGGCGGCGCCTTGGCGGTGTATCTGGGATATGAAGAGGCCAAAGACAAGTTTTTCAAGAAATCCGAGCCCCCGGCCTATGAACCTCCCAAGATGGAGGAAGCCGAGGTGGAAAAATATAAGGCCGAAGTGGAACGTCTGAAGGCGGAGGTCGAAGATCTCAAAAAGAAATAACGGTATCCGAGTCCTATTGCCAGGGACGCCTCTTGAGTCAGAGGCGGCCATTGACCAGGCCTGAAAAACGCCGGGGAGAATTTTAACTCCCCCCGGCGTTTTTTGGGTTTTCGGTTTTGGGTTTTCGGTTTTCGGTGAGGCTGATTCCCTGTCAACCCTGGACTAATACCCGATACCTATTCGCCATCAAACGAAAATTTTTGGGTAGGGGCGGATATTGTATTCGCCCTAAAATAGTGGGCGAACACAAGGTTCGCCCCTTGTAATGCCTTTTGAATGTGAATTATTATGACCACAAGCCACAAGCAACAAGCCCTCTGACCACTGGCCACCGGCAACTAACTCACAATCTCCCCGGAGGTCACCCGCACCACTTCCCCCGGCGCGGTCTCGATGAGCAAGGACCCATCCGGGGCCACGTCCCGGGCCAGGCCCCGGATAAGGGCCGGTCCCTGCCGCACCGTGACCCGGGTTCCCAGGGTCACCGCATAGCGCTTCCATTCTTCCAGGATGGCGGGAAACTGCCGGGCCAGAAAGCGTTGGTAGAGCCCCTCGAATTCTTCCAGCCAGGTCTGGAGGAGCGGCGCCCGCACAAAGGAGCGTCCCAGGGCCAGGGCCAGGGAGGTGGCCGTCCCGGCAATTTCCTCGGGAAACTCCCGGTTATTGACGTTGAGGCCCAAGCCCACCACCAGGTAGCGGATCTGGTCGCTCTCCGTCTCCATCTCCGTTAAAATTCCCCCCACTTTTTTCCCTGCCAGGAGGAGGTCGTTGGGCCACTTGATCTCCGGGGCCGCGCCCGCGGCCCGCTCCAAGGCGCGGGCCACCGCCACCGCGGTGGTCAGGGTGATCTGGGGCAACTCATGGGGAGGTAAGGGCGGCCGCAACAGCAGGGAGACGTACAGGCCCAGGCCCGGGGGGGATTCCCATTGGCGGCCCAGGCGGCCCCGGCCGGCGCTCTGGCCTTCGGCCACCACCAGGGTCCCTTCCGGCGCCCCGGCCGCAGCCAGCTCCTTGGCCCGATCGTTGGTGGAAGGGAGCGATTCAAAATAATGCACCGGCCCTCTTAAAAACTGGGTTTGGAGGCCGTGGACAATCTCCTCCGGCAGCAGCTTATCGGGCGCCTCCAGGAGGCGGTAACCCAGCCGGGGAGAACCTTCGATGACGTAACCCAGGGCCTTGAGGCGGTTGATGCGTTTCCACACCGCCATGCGGCTCAGGCCCAACCGGGCCGCCAGGGTCTCGCCGGAGGTGAACCCGGCCGCGGCTTTCAAAGCCTGGAGCACCGGGTCGGCGGGTGGAGTGGAAGTAATTGAGATGCCTGGGAAATTAGTTTTGGTCCGGCTCCTGGGAGAGCCTGGATTTTTCGGGTTGGAATTCATTTCTGTTTTATAAGAATTTGTAACCCACTGCAGAACCTCAATAATGGCCAACTGCCAACTGCTTACCGCTTACTGCTCACTGCCTCTGGTTTTCGGGAAGCTGGCGTTTCAGGGAATTATTATAAACCGCGGCCCCCAGCAGCAGGCCCACCCCCAGCCCCACCACCGCGGCGGTGAGGGTGGGCGACATCAAAAGGGCGATGCACATGCCGGTGGCGCCGTAGGCCAGGGGAATATAAATCTTGGCCGGGATGGCCTGACATGCCGGGGCCAGGGCCATAATCATCACCAGGGCCAGGATTTTCCAGCCCCAGGCCCGGCGGCCCCACCTATGGCGGAGGGATTTTCTATGGTGCCGGTTTTCGGTTTTCGGTTTTCGGTTTTCGGTAAAAAACATAATTTTTTTATGCCGATTATCCCGTTTCACTCACAACCGCTGGCCGGTCATAACCAGAAAAACCAACCCCAGACCCACCTGCAGAGTCAGGGTGAGGCGGTTGAGCAGCCGCAGCCGGGTCTCGTGGAGGTAGGCCCTGCGCTTCACCAGTTCCTGGTTCACCACCGCCAGCCCCAGCAGCAGCCACAAGGTCCAGCGAAAGGGCAGGGGATTGGCGGGGAAGAGCAGTAAAAAAACCAATCCCCCAATGGTCAGGATGTTAGCCAGGGTGAAAATCAAGGCCCCGGCCGCCGGTCTCACCCGGGCCGCCAGGCCCTGGGGGCCCGCCGCTTCCCCCGGATAAGGAAAGCCATGGACCAGGAACACGTTGAAAGCCCCAAAAGTCAGGGTAAGCCCGTAAACCACCACCTCGGTCACCAGGTGGCCGCATTGAAGATAAAACCCCGCGGCCAACGGCAGCAGCCCGAAACAGAGTCCCCCCACCGCCTCCCCCCAGCCCCGGCGGCGCCAATTAAGGGGCGGGGCAAAGGAAAAATACCCCCCCAGCGCCCCCAGACCTCCCAGGGGCAGGGTGAGGTCGCCGGTATGCCAGACCAGTTGGAGGAGCAGGCCCAGAAACCCCGCCAGGGCCAGGGCGCCGTAAGCCAGCTTCCCGGCGGTCTCCGGCGGCAAGTCCAGCCCGGGGCAATGGGTTGGCGTCGGAAAGGCGTCTTTGGCGGCGGCTCCTGCCAGGATCAAGGCGGATACCGCCAAAGTTCCCAATATTACTACGGGCCGGCTTACCGGAAATCCGGCCACCCCGGCCAACAGGGCGCCGATCCAGAAGGGGAGCAGCCCGGCCAGCCAGAAAGCCGCCAGGGTCAGCAGCCTTCCTGCCCCGCCCCCAGTCCTGTCCACCTTTGCCGCCATTATTCGAGCCTACCTTTATTTATGCCATAACCTGGCTAAAGGTCAAGGAAATTACTGGAACGCGCCTCCGACGGCCGCCCGGTCATCGATTATTTTGGGGGATTAAAAAAGGCGGCCCCCTTAGGCCGCCCCGTTTCATAGGACGACTGGCCGCCGCAATCATTATTGCCTTCTGACTTTGGAAGTTATTTCCTTGGGTTTGTCAGGCTGGGACGAGGATGAGGAGCTTATTTCCAGGGCCGTAATGCGCTCCTGGGCGTATTGAATCTTGTTCTTATATTCCAGGGGAGCGTGGTTAATAAAACTGCGGAACGCGTCTGCCGCTTCCTGGGTGCGGCCCGCCTGCTCCAGGGCCACGCCTTGGTTAAAGTAGGCTTCGGAAAAACGGGGATTGATATCCAAGGCCCGGCGGTAGTCGGCCAGGGCCAGCTCCAGGGCGCCTTGCTTCCGGTGAGCGTTGGCCCGCACGTAATAGGCCTGGGCAAACCGGGGCTTGAGTACAAGGGCCTGGTCGTAGTCAGCCAGGGCCCGGTCCCATTCCCCCATCCGGCCATACGCCACTCCCCGGTTGAAGTACGCCGCCGGGGACCGGGGATTGATCTTCAGCGCCTGACCATAGTCTGACACCGCCCAGTCGTACTGAGCCAATTCCTGGTGGGCATTGCCGCGGTGGATGTAAGCGGGGACGTAATGGGGGTTAAGCTTCAGGGCCCGGTCAATCTCTGCCAGGTATTCCTCCCAGCGGGCGTTGTTGCCCAGGTCCATGGCCTTGAAGATGTGAACCGCGGTGGCGGCTTGGATGGTTTTATCCCGGACGTCGTTGAGGGTTTCCAGCCCTATGATGGCCGGGCCATAAAAGGGGTCCGATGCCAGGGCTTCCTTAAAAGCCTCCCGGGCTGCGGCAAAGTTTCCCCTAACCCCTTCGGCCACCCCCTGATAATAACTGTCTTCCGGCAGCCCCCCAGCCCAAACGGGTCCCGGGGCCAGCCAGGCTCCCAGCAGCAACCCCATAG
>Ga0194125_10013734_pt1 | contig 10484 bp, 8 predicted proteins | sample TA2KigC250mmetaG_FD_148626 | JGI IMG/M metagenome (GOLD analysis project Ga0194125, IMG submission 148626) | Freshwater microbial communities from Lake Tanganyika, Tanzania - TA2015034 Kigoma Deep Cast 250m | ecosystem: Environmental > Aquatic > Freshwater > Lake | place: Tanzania: Lake... | reverse complement strand
CGGTGAAATTCTCGCGCGGCCGTCGCTTCGTCGTCTGTGACGGCGGCATGCACCACCATCTGGCGGCTTCGGGCAATCTCGGCCAGGCCGTCAAGCGCGACTTTCCGATCGTCGCCGCGACCCGGCTCGACGACGACGCCTTCGCCCCGGCCCAGATCGTCGGCCCGCTCTGCACGCCGCTCGACGTTCTGGGGCGGCAGACGGCCCTCCCGGCCGCCCTCGCGCCCGGCGACCTCATCGCCGTTCTTCAGTCGGGGGCCTACGGCCTGACGGCCAGCCCGACGGCTTTTCTCAGCCGCCCCCTGCCGGCCGAAGTGCTGGTTTGCGACGGGGACCGGCGGCTGCTGCCTCCGGCGGGCTCGTCGGCCGGGCGCCTTGATGGGCCTCAGGCCCCCCGTTTTTGATGGATCCAGCCGTTGAGACGGGCCACGGCCAGGGCCGCTAAAATCGACAACAGGCCGACCGCGAGCGAGGGGATCGCGCCGTAGTTGAAGATCAGGATCGGGGCCGCGGCGGTGATGAATCCGCCGCCCAGCATGGGCTCGTAGAGGATCTGCTTGAAGCCGAAGGATTTCGCGGCCGGAGTGCTGAAGTGCGGGTCCGCGACTCGGAGCAGCATGAGCCCCAGGGCCGTGACCCCGGTCTGCATGCCGTACTCCGTGATCGCCCGCTCGAACCAGGCGTCGGGAAGCATCCGGGGGGCGATGAACCAGGTCGCGAAGACGACCCAGACGAGCCCGGCCACGATGAGGATCAGGAACGGCCAGAAGTAGGCGAGGAAGACGTCCAGCCGGATCGAGGCGATGGCCGAGACGACGAGAAAGTCGAGCGACAATCCCAGGATGCGGTCGAAGGTCCGCCGGTCGAAGTACCGGGCCAGGCCCGTCTTGTCGGCGAAGATCTGGATGAACAGCCCCCCCAGCATGGCCAGCGGGAAAACGGGGAAACTCTCGAACAGGTCCGGCTTCATGTTGGCGCTCAGGGCCTTGATCCCCTTGAGAAGGTACCAGCCGATGAGGACGGCCACCCCGACGAAGGCGGCGTGGAAGGCGAAGGGCTCGAGGGAGTTCGGGGAGATCGTCTGGGTCGAGCCGAGGGACCGCTTGTCGGCCGGGAGGAGGCCGCGGCTTTCCTCTCCGGACAGGTGTTTCGGGGACTTGATCATCTTCGTCATCCCGCGCCGGGCGGCCAGGTTGATCATGGCCATCCCGAAGACGACGGCGCTGATGATCCCGATCGTCGCCGACATGAGCCCCAGGTCCGAGCCGGCCTTGAACCCGAGCTGCTCGAAGGCCTCGGCCATCCCGGCCGCCGTCCCGTGGCCGCCCGAGAAGCCGATCTCCAGAAGGCATCCGAAGAAGGGAGGGACGCCGAAGAGGGGGGCCAGCAGGACGAGGCTGAGCCCGACGCCGACGATGTACTGGCCCATCCCGACGAGCCAGCCGTAGCAGAGCTGGGGCCCGCCTTCCCACCAGATGTGCTTGAGGGAGGGGACGGAAAACCCGAGAAACAGGCAGGCGAAGACGACGTTGATCAGCCGGCCCGGGTAGAGGGCCCAGGCGTTCATCGTCTCGGGCGGGATGACCGTGAACAGGCGGCTCCCGATGATCGACGGGCCGAGGAGCAGGCCCAGGAATCCGGCGATGACCGAGGCCGGAAGGAAGAGATTCTGGAACAGGCGGACCCTGGTCCGGATGTATTTGCCGGCGAGCAGGAGGAGGCTGAGCCAGCAGAGATCGACCATGAGGCGCGTCAGTTGATCCCCGGTCATGGGCATGGCGTCCGTCCTCTCCGTGGATTCGGCGGCGAAGCTACACTATGGACAAAGTCCGTCCGAGAATCAAGAGGGGGGAGGAGGCGTTTGAACCGGGCCCGCTTCTCGGCTACAATACGCCAATCTCGATGCGCACGGCCGAGGCCGGAAGAAAGGAATCCCCCATGGGCGAAGCTCCCGCGAAGGCCAAAACCCTCCCCCGCGTCCTCGGGCTCTGGGACATCGTCAGCATCGTCATCGGGGGGGTTATCGGCTCGGGGATCTTCCTCGTCCCCAAGGACATGGCCGCGGCCGTGGGCGGGCCGCTCCTCATCCTGGCCGTCTGGGCCGTCGGCGGCCTCCTGAGTTTCTTCGGCGCCTTGTCGTTCGGCGAGCTGGGGGCGGCCATGCCCGAGGCGGGCGGCGTTTATGTCTACCTCCGGGAAGCCTACGGCTCGCTGATGGCCTTTCTCTTCGGCTGGACGCTCTTCCTGGTCATCGACTCCGGGGCCATCGCGACGTTGGCCGTGGCCTTCTCGTCGAAATACCTGCCCCATTTTTTCGCCCTCTCGCCGGCCGCCCAGAAGGCCGCCTCCGTGGCCCTTATCCTTTTTCTCGTGGCGATCAATTATGTCGGCGTCCGGGCCGGGGCCAACCTCCAGAACCTCCTCACGGTCATCAAGCTCGGGGGGCTCATCGGGATCTGCGTGGTCATCTTCCTTTTCGCCGAGGGGTCGACGGCCCATTTCGTCGGCGGAGCGGCGGCGACCTCGGGCGGGGGATTCTGGGGCCGGTTCGGGATCGCCCTCATCGCTTCGTTGTGGGCCTACAAAGGCTGGGAGTCGGCGACCTACAGCGCCGGCGAAACGAGGAATCCCCAGCGAAACCTTCCCCTGGGAATTCTCATCGGCTGCCTGGCCATCATCGCCCTCTACATCGTCGCCCAGCTGGCCTATCTCTATGTCCTTCCCGCCTCGGAGATCGCCCGCTCGGACCGGATCGCCGCCGAGGCCATGAACCTCGCCGTCGGGGGAATCGGGGCCTCGGTCATCTCCTTCATCATCCTCTTTTCGATCATGGGGGCGACGAACCAGAACTTCATCTGCTCCCCCCGGGTCTATTTCGCCATGGCCAAGGACGGCCTCTTCTTTCCCCGGATCGCGGCCGTCCATCCCCGGTTCCTCACGCCCCACGTCTCGATCCTGGCCATCGGGGCCTGGAGCATCGTCCTCAGCCTCTTCTTCGGGACGTTCGAGCAGCTCTTCACCTATGTCGTCTTCGGCCAGTGGCTTTTCTTCGGCCTGACGGTCGCCGCGGTCATCGTCCTCCGCAAAAAACGGCCCGACCTGCCCCGCCCCTACAAGACCTGGGGATACCCGGTGACGCCGGTCGTTTTCATCCTGGCGGCGCTCTTCATCGCCGCAAGCGCCCTCATCAGCCAGCTGAGGAACAGCCTCGTCGGCCTGGGGATCATCGTCCTCGGCCTGCCCTTTTATTTTCTCTGGAAGCGGCGTTCCAAGACCTCTTGAGGTCATAACGTTTTCAACTTGTCTACGGCCTCGATAATGGGGAGGGGATAGATATCCATGCGATACCGGAAGATGGAGAACCGATATGTCCTTCGCCTGGAGAGAGGGGAGAGGATCGTCGCGGCGCTGACGGCGTTTTGCGGGAAAAGAAAAATCCGGGCCGGGTCTTTCAACGGGATAGGGACATGCCGGGGGGCCGAGCTCGGTTTCTTCGACGGGAAAAAGAAGATTTATCACTGGAAGAAGCTCAAGGGCGATTACGAGATCACGGCTCTCGTCGGCAACGTCGACGTCCTCGAAGGGAAACCGTTCGTCCACGCCCACATCACCCTGGGCGGCCGCGATTTCCGGGCTTGGGCCGGCCACCTCAAGGAGGCCGAAACCTCGGCGACGTGCGAAATCGTCCTCAGGCCGTTCCCGTTCCCGGGCGAACTCCGCCGCGCGTTCGACCCCGCCTCCGGCGCGTCGAAGCTTCTGGCGGAGGGTTAGAGGCCGCCCCGGATAAGGGGCGGCCATGAGAAAAAACGGGACTGGGGGCTAGAGGGAAGGGCGGGCGAGCCGGCCGTCGCGAACGACGGCCGCCCCGTTCTTGATGACGTGGCGCACGGGGTTGGCGCCCAGGCGGTAGACGAGAAAAGGGTAGCTCGGGATATCGTAGAGGACGAGGTCCATGCGTTTTCCGGGCTCGACCGACCCGACTTCGTCCTGAAGCCTCAGGGCGAAGGCGGCGTTGGCCGTGGCCGCGTTGACGGCCTCCTCGATCCCCATCCGGAGGAGGAAGACGCCGAGCTGGACGACGAACTGCATGTTCGACGTCATCGAGCTCCCGGGGTTGAAATCCGTGGCCAGGGCGACCGCCGCCCCGGCCTCGATCAGGCGCCGGGCCGGGGGCTTCTTGTCCTGCATCAGGAAAAACGGGACGTTCGGCAGGAGGGCGGCGACCGTGTCGCTCGCGGCCAGGGCCCGGATGCCGGCCTCGGTCGAGGCGATCAAATGATCGGCCGAGACCGCTCCGACCCGGGCCGCCAGCTCCGCCCCCCCGAGGGGGATGAACTCGTCGGCGTGGATCTTGACCCCGAATCCGGCCGCCCGGGCCGCCGCCACCAGCCTTTCTGTCTCTTCCAGAGAAAACACGCCCTCTTCGCAGAAGACGTCGAAGAACCGGGCCAGGCCTTGATCGCGGACCGCGGGAATGACCGTGTGAACAAGAAGGTCAAGATAGTCCTCCTTCCTCTCGCGGAATTCGTCGGGGACCTCGTGGGCGCCCATGAAGGTCGGGACGACGGTCATCGGGTGGCGGGCGGCCGCCTCCCGGACGGCCTCGAGCTGTTTGACCTCGTCGTCCAGGTTCAGTCCGTAGCCGCTTTTCGCCTCGGTCGTCGTCGTCCCGGTCAGGAGCATTTCGTCGAGGCGGCGGAGGCAGAGGGCCGCGAGCTCCTGGCGGCCGATCCGGCGGGTCTCCCGGACCGTCGACCGGATCCCCATCCCCTCGGCCGCGAGCCGCTGATACGTCCAACCCCGGAGGCGGAGGGAGAACTCCCGCTCCCGGGTTCCGGCGAAGGGGAGATGGTTGTGGGAGTCGACGAACCCGGGAAGGCCGACGAGCCCCCCGGCGTCGACCCGGACGGCGCCGTCTTCGACCTCGACCGACCGCTTGAATCCGGCCTCGGTCCCGACGAAGACGACCCGGCCTCCCCGGGCGGCGACCCAGGCGTTCTCGACCAGGCCGACCTCGCCGAGGGCCGGCCCGCGCTTGGGGACGGGGCCGCCGCAGGTCAGGAGCTCGCGGCAGGCCGCGACGACGCAGTCGGCCTTGATCATGAGGGGTTCTTGCGGAGCTGGGAGTGCTTCGTCCTGATGAAGGCCGGCGGCTCGTAGCGGGAGTACTCTTCCTCGCCGGAGGTCAGGCTCCAGGTCGGGGGGCGGCTTTGCGGCCGCTCGGCGGCCGGCGGGTCGGGGCGCTCGACGCCTCGGGGGGTGAAGGGGTACGGCGGAGTGATCCGCCGGACGGGGAACGGGGCCGGGGTTTTCTTGAACTTCCGGGCCGAGGCGGCGAACACATCGGCCTCGAGCCCGTCCTCGCCGGCCTCGAAGCCCGTGGCGATGACCGTGACCTTGACGAGGTCCTTCTGATTCGGGTCGACGACCATCCCGAAGATGATGTTCGCCTCGGGATGGGCTTTCTCGTGGATGAGTTGGGCGGCGTTGGAGACTTCGTGAAGGGTCAGGTCCTTGCCCCCGGTGATGTTGATGAGAATGCCCTTGGCCCCCTGGATCGAGGTGTCGATGAGGAGCGGGCTCGAAACGGCCTTTTGGGCCGCTTCGAGGGTCCGGTTTTCGCCCGAGGCCGTGCCCGTGCCCATGAAGGCCATCCCCATCCCTTTCATGATCGATTTGACGTCGGCGAAGTCGAGGTTGATGAGGCCGTGCTTGGTGATGAGGTCCGAGATCCCCTGGACGGCCTGGCGGAGGACGTCGTCGGCCAGCTTGAAGGCGTCCTCCATCGGGGTCTCCAGGCCGACGGTCTGGAGGAGGCGCTCGTTGGGGATGGCGATGACCGTGTCCACGGCGCCCCGCAGGTCGTCCAGGCCTTCCTCGGCCTGTTTGGCCCGCTTGTAGCCTTCGAAGCCGAAGGGGAGGGTGCAGATGGCGACGCAGAGGACGTCGAGCTCGGAGGCCAGGTTGGCGATGATCGGGGTCGCCCCCGTCCCCGTCCCTCCTCCCAGGCCGGCGGTCAGGAAGACCATGTCCGAGCCCTCGAGGAGCTCGATGAGTTTCTCGGTGTCCTCCATGGCCGCGGCTTTCCCGACCTCGGGCCGGCCGCCCGACCCCAGGCCCTTGGTCAGCTGGTTGCCGATCTGGATTTTCGTCGCCGCCCGGTTGGCGTTAAGGGCCTGGACGTCGGTGTTGACGGCGATGAAATCGACCCCGTCGATCCCGGCCTCGATCATCCGGTTGAGGGCGTTTCCTCCGCCCCCCCCGATCCCGATGACCCGGATCTTGGCCTCGACGGCTTCCTCGACGAGACAGAATTTCAAGCGGCGGTCCGTTTCGCTGCCCATGCGCTCCTCCTATTCTTCCTTGAAAAAGTCCTTGAGCCGGGACCAGAACCGGCTTTTCCGCTCCTTGGTTCGGCCGCCTTTGGCCAGCCGGGCCTTTCCGTAGAGGAGAAGGCCGGTGGCCGTGGCGTTGTCGGGCGTCCCGACCCGGTCGGCCAGGCCGCCCACGCCCGAGGGATCGCCCCGGCGGACGGGGAGGTCGAATATCTCCTCGGCGACGTCCTCGAGCCCCTCGAGAAGGGCCGTCCCTCCGGTCAGGACGATCCCTGAGTTCAGCGATTTCTCGTAGCCCATGCGCTTGATGTCGTTGTCGACGAGCCGGAAGATCTCCTCGGCCCGCGGCTGGATGATCTCGGCCAGCAGCTGCCGGGACAGGACTCGGGGCTTGCGGCCCTTGCCGACCGAGGGGACCTCGATCGTCTCCTGATCCTCCCCCGGGGCACTGACGACGCAGCCGAATTTCTTCTTGATTTTTTCCGCGTCGGGGATGGCCGTCCGCAGGCCGACGGCGATGTCGTTGGTGAAGTTGTCGCCGCCGAGGGGGATGATCGACGTGTACCAGAGGCTGCCCCGCTCGAAGATGGCGACTTCGGTCGTCCCGGCGCCGATGTCGATGAGGCCCGCGCCGAGCTCCTTCTCGTCGTGGGTCAGGACGGCCAGGCTGTCGGCGATCTGATTGAGGACGACCTCCTCGATCTCGATCCCGGCCCGCTCGACGCACGTCCGGAGGTTCTGGACGAGGGTCACCGCCCCGGTGACGATGTGGACGTGGACTTCGAGCTTGATCCCGTTCATCCCGAGGGGGTCGCGGATCCCGTCCTGGTCGTCGACGACGAACTCCTGGGGGATGACGTGGATGATCTCCCGGTCGGGGGGGATCGAGACGGCCTTCGACTGCTCAACGACCCGGCGGATGTCGTCCTGGGTGATTTCCCGGTTGCGGCCCGAGACGGCGATGACCCCGCGGCTGTTGAAGCTCTTGATGTGGGCCCCGGAAATCCCGAGGAAGGCCGAGCCGATGGTCACCCCGGCCATGAGCTCGGCCTCCTGGCGGGCCTTCTTGAGGGCTTCCGTGGTCGCCTCGAGGTTGACGACGACCCCCTTGCGGAGGCCTTTGGACTCGGCCAGGCCGACCCCGATGACCTCGATCTTGCGCTCCTCGCTCAGCTCCCCGATGAGAGCCTGGACCTTCCGGGTCCCGATGTCGACGGCGACGACGTATCCCGTCTTAGCCATGGCTGGCCTCCTGATGATTCCGCGGACCGGCCTCCCCTGAAACGGCCTCGGCCGGCAGGCCGGGGACGGCCGCCGGGGGCGGGGAGGCGGCCCGGGCGGGCTTGAAGATCGTCCGGCCGGCGAAGCGCAGGTCGACGTATTCCATCGGCCCGAATTCGCGCCTCCGGTCTTCCCGGACGGCGAGCCACTCCCGGAGGCGGGGGCGATAGAGGTCGTTCCCCAGCTTGAGCCGGGTCGGGTCGCCGCGGAGGACGAGGACCAGGTTTTCCGTCTCCGAAAGGTCCAGGCATTCGACGCTCTCGGCCAAGTTCGGCCCGAGGTCGTCGAGACAAGCCCAGGCGAGATCGAGTTTGGCGCGACGGTCCTGGGCGAATCCGCCTTCGTCCTTGAGGACCGGGAGGCGGCCGGCGTCGGCCGAATCGGCCGGCCCGAGGACGACGCCGTCCCGGGCGATGAGCTCCGGCTCGGCCCCCTCGAGGACGGCCGCCGGCCGGCGCGGCACGACCTCGATCCTCAGGGTGGCCGGAAAGACCTTCCGGACCCGGGCGGCGGCGACCCGGGGCGAAGCCGACAGCTCGGCGGCCACCCGGTCGACGTCGAGGAGGAGGATGTTGCCCCAGGCCCTCCCCCCGGCGATTTCCTCGGCCAGGACGGCCACGGCCGGGTCGGGGCACGAGACCTCGACCGCCCCGATCGTCAGCTCGTCCCAGGTCAGGAGAAAGCCGTAGAGCTCGTGGAGGCCGAAGAAGAGGAGCCCGGCCGCGGCGAGGCCGAGGGCGGCGAGGGGAAGGCTCAACCGGGACTTCGAGACCGGCTTCCTGACCCGGCCGTCTCCCGCTCCCCGCCGATAAGGTCCGCTCAACCTTGCTTCTCCAGGGCGGCGACGAGGCCGGGGACGATCTTGTTGATGTTGCCCGCCCCGAGGACGAGGACGATGTCGCCCGGCCGGATCAGCGATCCGAGGACCTCCGGGATCTTCATGAAATCCGGCTCGAAGTGGACGTTTTTGTGTCCGAAATTGCGGACTTCCTCGAACAGGCGCTCGCCCGAGACGCCCGGAATGGGCTCCTCGGAGGCGGGATAGATCTCGGTCAGGACGAGGACGTCGGCCTGGTTGAAGGAGGTCGCGAACTGGTCGAGGAGGTGAAACGTCCGGCTGTAGCGGTGAGGCTGGAAGACGGCCACGACCCGGCGGTCCCAGCCGCGCTTGGCCGCGTCCAGGGTGGCCTTGATTTCGGTCGGATGATGGCCGTAGTCCTCGATGACCATGATGTCCCGGACCTCGGCCTTGAGCTCGAACCTCCGGCCCGTCCCGGCGTAGCTTTCGAGGGCTTCGAGGATGAGGGCCGGGGGGATGTCGAGGTCGAGCCCCACGGCCACGGCGGCCATGGCGTTGGCGATCATGTGCTCGCCGGGGACGTTGAGCTTGAGGGTCCCGAGGGGGCGGCCTTTGACGAAGAGGGCCGCCCGGCCGGCGAACTTGTCGAAGGCCGTCTCCCGGGCGGTGATGTCGGACTGGGCCGAAAAACCGTAGGTGATGAGACGGCGCTCCAGGCTCGGGATGATGCTCTGGAGGTTCGGGTCGTCGAGGCAGAGGATGATCGGGCAATAGAAGGGAACCTTGTTGGCGAACCGGACGAAGACCTGCTTGATCTCCTCGACGCCGGCGTAGTGGTCGAGATGCTCGGCGTCGATGTTCGTCAGGACGGCGATGAAGGGCGAGAGGAGGAGGAACGAGCGGTCGCTCTCGTCGGCCTCGGCGACGAAGAAGTCCCCGGCCCCGAGCTTGGCGTTGGCCCCGAGGGTGTTCAGGCGGCCCCCGACGACGATCGTCGGGTCGAGCCCGGCCCGGTCGAGGACGGCGGCGATCATCGAGGTCGTCGTCGTTTTGCCGTGCGACCCGGCGACGGCGATGCCCATCTTCATCCGCATGAGCTCGGCCAGCATCTCGGCCCTGGGGATGACGGGAACCTGGAGGCGCCGGGCCTCCCGGACCTCGACGTTCTCCTCCCGGACGGCCGTGGAGACGACGACGACGTCGGCCCCGCGGACGTTTTCGGCCCGGTGCCCGATCGAGATCCGGGCCCGGAGATTCTGGAGCCGCCGGATCGCCTCGCTCTCGGTGATGTCGGACCCCGTGACCTTGTAGCCGAGGTTGAGGAGGACCTCGGCGATGCCGTTCATCCCCGTCCCGCCGATGCCGATGAGATGGATGTGCTTGAGCTTGCGGTATGTCGTTTTGACCATCGTCGCTCCTAATCCGCTCCTCTCATCATGGCCAGGGCCCGGTCGGCGATCCGGGCGGCCGCGCCTTCGGTCCGCAGCGCCGCCAGGCCCTCCTCCATGGCCGTCAGGCGCTCCCGGCGGGCCAGGTAATAGAGGATCCGCCGGGCGAAGAGCTTCGGCGTCCACTCGGACTCGAGGATGACCTCGGCCCCGCCGACCCGGGCGAGTTCGGCCGCGTTGCCGGCCTGGTGGTCGTCGGCCGCCCCGGCGAAGGGGACGAGGATGGCCGCCCGGCGGGCCGCGGCCAGCTCGGCGCAGGTCGTGGCCCCGGCCCGGCCGACGACGAGGTCGGCGGCGGCGAAGGCGGCCGGCATGTCCTCGATGAACGCTTCGATGGAGGCCTCGTCGAAACCGCTCTCGGCGTAGTTCCGGCGGACCCATTCGAGGTCGGCCGGCCCCGTCTGGTGGACGAAGCGGAGGGCGTGCCGCCATCGCTCGAGGATCGGCAGGGCCGAGGTGACGCCCCGGTTGAGAAAACGCGAGCCCTGGCTTCCCCCGAAGACGAGGACGTTCAGCCGTTCGCCGCGGGGTTTGCGGGAAACGGCGTAGAACGCCTCCCGGACCGGATTGCCGAGGAAAATCCCCTTGCCCTTGAGGGCCGGAAGCGAAGCCTCGAAGGCC
>Ga0194125_10013727_pt1 | contig 10486 bp, 8 predicted proteins | sample TA2KigC250mmetaG_FD_148626 | JGI IMG/M metagenome (GOLD analysis project Ga0194125, IMG submission 148626) | Freshwater microbial communities from Lake Tanganyika, Tanzania - TA2015034 Kigoma Deep Cast 250m | ecosystem: Environmental > Aquatic > Freshwater > Lake | place: Tanzania: Lake... | reverse complement strand
CGTACGGGTGGTAATCAATCGGATCACGGTTCTTCATCTGATTTCCTGTAGTCTGATATGTTCCGGTGTAAAGCCAGTTTCCGCAGGCAGTTTCTCCGCCAGACATAAGGTGGAAGAAGGTGTTAATCTGGTTGCCGGCAGTATATGAAGACCTCGCCCCTGCAATAACAGGTGTTGTGTAGGTAACAAGAGCATAGCCATTTATCTCTTTTGCCACACTCTCAGCCAATGTTGCACCTGGAACAAATGGCGCCGGGCCATAAGGCCAGGCGAGCCGGACAATTGGTGAATCTTTGGCTGCTTCAGCTCCAGGAGCGGGATACAGTGCCTGTATTGCATCTCCAATATCATTTACTATGTCCAGTTCATCCTTTGCATCTCCCGGAGGATCGCTTGCCTTGTCCCTCCACTGTGCCAGACGACCGCTGTTTGATGCGCTTCCTTCCTTTTCGTAAGCGTATGCGCCGGGCAGGAAATAGACCTCTGTGTCGATCAATGCAGGGTTTTCGTCCGGATTCTTCCAGAAAGCAGCGGTCTCTGTCTCAAAAAGGTCACAGACAACCAGCCATTCGAGCTTTTTCATGGCAGACCGCTCAAAGGTCTGATCAGGACCCATAACCATAGGGTTTGTGCCCCAGCAAAAGAGTCCTTTGATGGTTCCAGCATCGATAGAGTTCATGAGTGACAGATAGGTGCAATCCCCGGCTTTCTTGGGAAGGTATGAATAACTGGTATTATGGTCAATTGTAGGCCACCATGCCTTGAGCAGGCTGACTACATACCTCGCCCGGTTGTACTGATTTGCAAACATGCCCCACCAGTTACTGCTTTGAGGATTTCCGGGCGCATCCGGGTCCATAGCTAATGGTATTGCACCTTTGAGGTATGTGGAACCAGCATCAAGCGGTCCTATTCCGAGGGTTGCAGGTGATGTATTCGATGGAGCGCTCAGATATCCGGGTAGTAAATTCTGTAAAAGCCCATGGTCTGTTGCACCCTGCACATTGTGCCATCCTCTTAAGGCATCTACACCGCCGCCTGCCACTCCAATGTTTCCGAGAAGTGTCTGAATAATCGAGGCAGCGCGTACGTTCTGTGTTCCCACAGTATGCTGTGTCCATCCCATTGCATAAAGCATTGTGCCGGCCTTATCATCTGCATAGGTACCGCCAATGTAAGCTTCACAGATCTGTTCAAATAATCCGGCAGGTGTTCCGCAAATCCTCTGTACCATCTGAGGGGTATAAACAGAGTATTGCTGCCTCAGGTGCTGGAATACGCAAGCCGGATCATCCAGAGTTGCCGCCTTCAGTGGTGTCTTTATATTTGCATTTGGCGGACAGCATCTCCAGGTTACAGTCCCATCTGCTACGGTACCGCCTATACTGGTTGGCCATACTGGCTCGGATGCACCAGAAGTGCCGGCTACAATACATTCATATCTGAAATTGTTAGGAACAGTAGGGATAACTACAGCATTCAGAGCATACCCCGTGCCTGTAACCCAGCCTGAACCCTGCGAAGGAACATAATCAGCTCCATACTGATAGTCCCATGTGCCGCTCGCTGAGAAATCTCCGACAGGTGCAGTACGACAATTTTTAAAATCAGTACGAACCAGGAACAGGGCATTTGTGCAATCTTCAACATACTTCTGGTTGATGTATTTTGTCTTTCCAGAGGTATACCATTTTTCTATCATCCACCTGATCATCCCGCCAAGGAAGGCAATATCCGTACCTGAACGTATGGGTGCATAGATATCTGCCTTAGCGGATGTCCTCGTGTAACGTGGATCTACGTGAATGATAGTTGCGTTATTCTCTTCCTTTGCCTTCCATATCCACCTTGAAGCAATGGGATGGTTCTCGACTGCGTTGCTGCCCATTATTAGGTGGGCATTTGCATTCTTCAGATCGATCCAGTGGTTTGTCATTGCTCCTCTTCCATACGACTCTCCCAGAGCCGTCACAGTTGAGGAGTGTCAGTTACGGGCCTGGGTTTCGAGATAGACAACTCCAAGTCCCCTGTTTAATTTACCAATAAGATATGCAGCCTCGTTATTCAGGGAAGAGCCACCAAGCGTGGCAATTCCATTACAACGGTTCACGGTTAATGCCCCTTCTGTTTCAGTAAAGTTTGCATCTCTCGTAGCTTTGACCTTTGCTGCTATCTCGTTTATGGCAGTCGCATAAGGCTTATCTGTCCAGACCGAAGCACCAGCCGCACGATACTTAACCGTAGTAATTCGTTCCGGATTCGGGATTCTTCCTAACGTTGGATCCACTATTGTGCTGATTTGGGCAGAAGAAGCGCATTTGCTGCAAAGGCCTCCACCGTTGATTGGGCTGTCTGGATTTCCCTGTACGTATACAACATATTTTTTGCCTGCTGTTCCGCCGGTTATCGTACTTCCGTCAACGCTGCCCACGATTACACCGCATCCGCCTGAACAATAAACACCGACGCTGAGGGCTTCAGTTGTCCATACCGGCGGGTTGGCTTCAGCATAGGCTTTAATCGGATCAAGGTCGAAGACGCCAAATAGAAGCGCACCACCTGCAACAGCAGTATATTTCAGAAAATCTCTTCGTGTAATAGCCATTATTTCCCTCCTTTCTCTTTGTAGGGCAACCCTTTAGGGTTGCTTCTAAATGCAGGGCTAAAGCCCTGCCCTACTAATTTTTTGCAAAAAGCTTTTTTGTTTATATTCCCTTTTAGGGAAAATTGACAGTCCATTTGCCTCCCTCTCATTATAGCCCATAGACAGATGGTTTTTCTGTTAGTAGATATATTACATTGGTCCTGCCATATTTCCCTTGATAAACACAGGCGTTAGGATAGTCGAGCTTTACAGCTTGATATCTTCTACGGACTATGCCTTTTGTAAGGTCGCCTGTTACTTTAGGGCCTCTAATCTCGTCAAAAGTTCCGATCTTTATAGCACCAGCTGGACAGGTAAGTTCACAGGCTGTGTGCCCATTGGTAGCATACATATCGAAGCAAAAGTCACACTTTACATACCTGTCAAGCAAAGTGTTGTATCGCGGTACATCGTATGGGCAGGCCTGTGCTAAATCCGTAACAAGTGTCCATACACCACCTACTTTTATCCTTTTAGTGCGTTTGAGATTATCTGGTCTGCAATTTTCGTTAAAGATAACAAAGCCCTCCTTTGTCCTCTCTACTCCCGCAGGACATACCCGTTGACACTTAGGTCTGAAGCAGTGCCTGCACTGATTTTTGAAAAAGAGAAACGTCGGCCTTACGTCGGTTTTTGCGATCTCCGTAAATTGGACATACGTCAATGTACTCCCCGAGTAATCAGGGGGATTTGTGTAGGAACCGTTAAAAATTGTGGATATTGCGTAGGTGGAGCTGGTATCAGGAGTAAGTGACCACGCCGAACTAACAGTCAATGTATTAGTCGTCCCCAGTGGCAAGTTTGGATCTTGGTATGTGTTGCTTACAATAGTCCTTTTTTGGCCTGCTCCTGTTCCAGCAAGAATCTGAACGCCCCTACCAACCCATTGGTCGATTGCCCAGGATTTTGTATTATCTACAAGGGTAGTAGACGTTGAACCAGCGGTCACTGTTCCACTGTCTGTCTCCGCAGGCAGCGAATGCCACTGCTTACATGCTACCTGGCAGGCCTTACAGCCAATGCACTTTGTTGTATCAATGAACATCATTCTTTCGTTGCTTAATCCTCCCATTGTTTACCTCCTTTCTATAGATTTCTTCTTAATAGGATGTCGTTTATAATTAACATTTTCCCTGTACCTTACCTTGTTGTATGGCAATCAAGGCACATTTCTGAACCTGTATTGTCTGATCTCAGGAAATAGACCTGATAGTCGCCTTTGCCGTCATAAGTAGCGAGATCATGAACTGAGTGGCATGTTGCACACTCAAACCACCTATTATCCGTAGCGCTGTAACTATTACTGTATAACCAATAGTCGGTTGTGCTAATAGCACCAACTATTCTATACCTATTAGGACGAGCTGACGCTGTCGCAGCAGGGAAAACGTTATTGTCAAGATCCACAGTTGAATCGTAATTGAAGCTGATCGGGTGATCATTTGCCATGGGTAATCCGAGGTCAGCACCACCTGCTACTTCGATATCGTATGCTGCGTCAGGATTGGAGTTCGGGCCGGGATAGTTAACAAGTTCGCTTGCGATGCCGTTATGGCAAACCAGGCAGAGAGAAGACGGTGGTCTCGGCTGTGTTGTTGGACCCATGTCAAAGGAGATTGAGTTGTAGAGTGTGTATGTCTGACTATCCTGGAGTCTGTTCCAGAGTGGATATTGTCCTGTCCCACTGTGAGGTGTATGGCACATTGCACATGGCTCAGGAGCCAGGTCATGGGGTGTCCCGATGACTGTTGCCCATACAAATGTGGCTGCGCCGGTTATAAGGCTTATCACAAGGACAGATAATAGAAATTTCTTCATCTTTTCACCTCCATTTCTTTAGTTGTACATAATCGGAAGTCTCTCCTTACTGTAACCATTCGAAATATTTTTTTCTCCTTCACCTCCCTCCTCTGAGATTTCTAAATCCTAAAACATCATCCAGTCTTCTTCTGGATTCCCCGATCGAGTCGGGGAATGACGGTTATGTGGCCTTACTTATGAACTAATTAGTAACCCCCCTTCTTAGAAGAAAGTAAGCTTAAAAAGCAGCTTACATACAATATTTATAATATAAATTGTAAAATGTTTCAAGTGGTAAAAGGTTGCAATTTCAATTGAAAAAAGGTTTTAAGTTTTATTAATACTAAAGTTTTAAGATATCTTCATAAGTCTTTTCAATGAGTTTGATATTATCCATTATTAAATAATTCTTTTTAACAAATTCATATGCTGAATTTGTTAAACGAGTCCTTAACTCAGTATCTTCAATAAGCCTTTCAATATTCTCAACCCAGGTTTGATATGCCCCATTCTTTAACAATATCCCGGTATTTTCTGTAATGGTATGGATATAAGGATAAATAGGGGAGGCGATTGATGCGGTTTTTGTTATTGAATATTCGAGGAATTTTAGATTTGACTTGCATTCGTTAAACTTGTTATCAGCGCAGGGGATGATTCCAATGTGTAATCTCAATTGATTGAGAAAATCGAGATAGTACATAGGTGCAACATGTTCATAAAAGGTAACATGTCCTACAAGACCTTCCGGGATCCAGCCACAAAAGACGAGTTCTATCCTGTTTTTATATTTCCTCTTGATATCCTTCAATGCCCTGATGATTTCATCATTGAAGTCTACACGATGTGATGCGCTCCCTGACCAACCGACCCTTATGGTTGAATTGAATTTTGGGAGGGGATTCACTTCAGGAATATAGTTTGTGATGACAAAAACATTTTTATTATGTCTCCTCAAGAGTTCGGCCAGTGGCTCGGTCGAAGTTGTGATTGCATCACATGCCTGCATGATTGTCTCTGCACCTCTGATTTTTTCTTCACCCCAGTATTGTTTACTTTCATTTTCAGGGGGGATATGCCAGAGATCGTCATCAATCTCATAAACAACTTTTCTATTGTGAGCTTTTACTATCTTTACAAACTCGAGGACCTCGGGCAGATTTTGCCTCTGCAGGATTATAAGGTCATAGGAAAGCAGATCTTCGACAGATTTATATTCAAAGATGACTTTGACATCATGATTTAGAAAGAATTTCAAATAGGCTGTGGGCTGCAGGATTCTATAAAACCCACAACCACCGAAATCTGCCTGAGCAAATAAGATTTTCATACGTTAATATTCCCTCTTTCGTATTTATATTGAAAGAGAACTTTAACCACTAAGGCACAGAGACACTGAGAATAAGAACAAATATCTCTTTTATTTATTACAAACAAAAAAAGCTTGAATATATTAATACCCAAGTTGAGCGATTTTTTAATGAAGACCTTATTTACCATAGCATTTTGAGAAAATGTAATCACCTAACAAGTGTCATTCCCGCTTGTCGGGAATCCTTCTTAAAACAAGGAAAGATTCCGAACAAGTCGGAATGACAAAAAAGAATCGCTCAATTTGTGTAATATTTTTTCTTTTTTTATGGCTTCTTTTTTTATATGTCAATCTCCGTGCCTCTGTGTCTCTGTGGTTATTAGAATGCTTTTCAACTTTTTTACGAAAGAACCTTAATATTCAAATACCTTCTTGAGATTTATCATAAGCCCTGAAAGTAAAGGTGACTCAAGGGAATCTTTCTCAGTAATACTTTTTATAAGGGTGAATTGATTGTCTTTCAGTGAATATATCTCAGATGTCTTTTCTTCAGGGTCAACAATCCAGTATTCTTTTACGCCGAATTTTGCGTAAAGCCTTTTCTTCTTTACTAAATCCTTGTATGCAGTTGTTTCAGAGAGTATTTCGATTACGAGGTCAGGTGCACCTTGAATGTTTTTTTCACCAATAATATGGAGCCTCTCTTTTAAGATAAATAAAATATCCGGCTGAACTAAATTTTCATCATCAAAATAAACATCACAGGGAGCATCGAAAACCTTTCCGAGATTTCTCTCTCTTACAAACCGTTCTAATTCATATTCAATATTTTTTGAAATCCATTGATGGTAGGGTACAGGTGATGGTGTCATAATCAATTCTCCCTCTACGAGTTCATACCGCCTGTCTTCAGGAGTTTTCATGTAATCTTCATATGTGAATTTTCTTTTTTCGATAGATATGGCTGTCATAGTGTAACCCCTTTTTTAATGGTTCGTATTGTCAAAAATTAACCACAGAGGACACAGAGAGAGACTTGAAATTTTTTAAAACCCACATAATTCCTTGTATTTCTCTGTGTTCTCATATATTGAATTTGTAAAATGATATTTTATTGTCCTCACTCAATGAGTGTACAGAGAAATTTCTTTTTCTCTTATATTTATCAGTGCCTTTCTCTGTGTCCTCTGTGGTGAATCGCCTTTTTTAGGTTATAGTATAATAAAATTAATGTAGTTTAGCAAAATTTTATATTCTTCCGGGTTTTGTGTGGAAGCACCCTCTTTGCTAAGAGGGGTGCTTTAAGGTAATTCACGTTAGATGAACATTGATAAGGCAATACAATCTGCTATTAAACATCATCGAGCCGGTAATTTACAGCAGGCTGAAGATCTCTATAAAAAGATATTAAAAAAACAGCCTGAAAATGTTGATGTGCTTCACATGCTCGGGGTTGTATATTCTGATCTTGGCAATTATGAGCTTGCTATAAAGCATATCAAAAAAGCCCTTCATTACAACCCTACGAACTATCATGCATACTATAACCTCGGGAATGCCTTTCGGGACAACAGACAACCCGAAGAAGCCATAGAGAGCTACCAGAAGACTATTCAACTCAACCCGTACTTTGTTGATGCCTATTATAATCTTGGCATTCTTTTGCAGGACAGCGGCTTCCTTGAAGAAGCTATTTTACAGTACAGGAAAGCCCTGAAACTGAATCCCAACTTTTACAATTCATATTACAACCTCGGAAATGTATTAAGAGGCAAAGGACTTCTTGATGAAGCTATGGTCTGTTATCAGAAAGTTATACAGCTTAATCCGGAATTTGCCGGAGCACATTGCAACCTTGGAAATGTCCTGCACGAAAAAGGAAAGCTTGATGAAGCTATAACTCATTATCAGAAAGCCCTTCAGCTTAACCAGAACCTTGCTGAGGTATATAACAATCTCGGCAATGTTCTTCATGACAGCGGCCATTTCGAAAAAGCTCTCACCTGTTATCAAAAGGCCATTCAATTAAACCCTGATCTTGCTGATGCACATTGGAATATTGCACTTATCCATCTTTTAACCGGCAATTTCAGGGAGGGCTGGAAAGGGTATGAATGGAGATGGAAGCTTAAGGATCCTATTCAGCGTGTATTTGCTCAACCATTATGGGATGGCTCTGACATCGAAGGACGCACTATTTTACTTTATGCAGAACAGGGATTTGGAGATGCAATTCAGTTTATCCGTTATGCCCCACTAATTGCACAACGTGGGGCACAGGTTATCGTTGAGTGCCATAAGGAATTAGCATCCTTGATAAGGAATGTTGAAGGGGTACAGGAAATTTTTGTATTTGGTGAACAGCTTCCTAAATTCGATGTGCACTGTCCTCTTTTGAGTCTGCCTTTGGTTTTTGATACAACACTTGAAACTATACCGGCAAAAGTACCTTACATATCGGCAGACTCTACCACAGTGAGGAAATGGGAAGACAGACTGAAACATGATAATGCTGAACTAAAAATAGGCCTGTTATGGGCTGGAAACCCGAAACTGAAAGGAAATATCTTTCGTTCTTTTTCACTTGAGACCTTTTCACCTCTTGCGCAGCTCGATAATATAACCTTTTACAGTTTACAGAAAGGAGAGGCTTCTGAGCAGGCAAAAAACCCGCCTGAAGGAATGAGGCTTATTGATTACACCGATGAGATACATGACTTTTCAGACACTGCTGCATTGATAGAGAATCTTGATTTAGTTATCTCAGCAGATACGGCTGTAGCCCATTTAGCTGGTGCAATGGGCAAGCCTGTCTGGACAATGATTCCCTTTGCCCCTGACTGGCGTTGGTTGCTGAACCGTGAAGACAGTCCCTGGTATCCAACGATGAGACTGTTCCGTCAGCCTTCCTTAGGAGACTGGGAATCGTTAATGAACCGTATCCTTGAAGAACTGAAGACACTTATTGTGAGCAAAGACTTTCAGAAATCAGATTATAATTCAGATTATAATATCGAAAGGGAGCAATTTGTAAATGAAAAAGAGGCAATTTCTATAAATGCTTCAGAAAGTAATGGAGCAGGAATTTCAGGGGGGTACAAACTTATGGAAGACAAAGAGGATTTTACAGTTCAACCCGAGACAGTAGCACTGATCCTTAATTGTGAAGGCAGGGGAGATTGTTTATTTGCAATCCCTGTTATTAAAAAACTTTATCTGATGTTAGGGATGAATTCCCATCTGGTAATATTCACGCATCATCCGGAGTTATTCGAAAAATGCCCGTATATAGAAACGGCATACAGTATCAGCAATACCGTTGATTATTCCAAATTCAATAGACATATAGTGCTTTTTGATGTCAATAAACTTCCGCACTATCTTGTTGATACTATTGATTTTATCAGCATCCCGCTTGGCATAGGGGAATTGAGTTTCCGGGAGAAGCAGCTTGAGTATTTTCCTGTTGAAGAGGATCGTTCTCAGCATTTTGACGTGGTGATCAATACATCTGTCACCTGGCCGAGCAGGAGCTGGTCTGTGGAGAACTGGCAGAAGGTGGCGGATTATATTCTTTCGGAGGGGTATTCTGTGGCTGTTGTAGGGAAGGATGTTTACAGCAAAGCTGATAATATGTGGAAGAGGAGTTACGGCTTAAAGGGATGTGTTGATTTTACGAACAGCTTAAGTTTAGACCAGACATACTACATGATAAGGAACTGTGATTTATTCATCACCTGTCAGAATGGGCTTTCTGTAATGAGTGGGGCTACGGATACGGCGATTATTGTTCTGGACATGTCAATAGAATGGAGTAAGCGGGCGATATACCGGAATGAAGACCCTCACTATAAGGTCGCGTATGTAAAGGGGAATTGTAAGGTTTATTGCTGCCAGAGTTTTGAATGTCCAGTCTATGGAGAATTCAGGTGTATCCCGACTGTTGAACAGGTTATGGATGTTATAAGAAGAGCATAAATTCTTTCTGATACCTAAAAAAGGCGATTCACCACAGAGGACACAGAGAAAGGCGCTGATAAATATAAGAGAAAAAGAAATTTCTCTGTGCACTCATTGAGTGAGATATCATTTTACAAATTCAATATATGAGAACACAGAGAAATACAAGGAATTATGTGGGTTTTAAAAAATTTCAAGTCTCTCTCTGTGTTCTCTGTGGTTTTAAAATCGCTCAATTTAGGTGATAGATAATCGCTTGTTTCTAATCCTTGCAACTGAAGCCATGAAACTGCATTCAAATAATTTGAACTGTTTGTTTGATTCAATATTTGTAATGTCTCGATTACTGAAACCGTAGAGGGTAAAATTTCCGTATTCGACGTTTCATTCCCCCATGAACCATCAGGGTTCTGGGTAGAGATGAGATAATTCAAGCCATTTGTGATCGCAGGTGTTTGCGCAAAGGCTGTTGTAGTAAGTATAAATGGAAGTATAAATACTAAAGATAGTATCGCTTTTTTCATAAAATCCCTCTATATTATGGAAAAGAAATTCCTTTTGATGGCTTTCAGTCTATTGCTATTTTGTTTAACCTTCATTTATAGCAACTTCCCCATATTATCTTCTCATCCTGCCGTTTGCTTATAGCTTTTGTAATATGCAATATCCATCTTATACATCAGTTTGTTTCAGGCATATTTTTATGAAATTCATTACATGTCTTCACAAGTTGTGCTCTCATTTTGTATATCTGATCTTCGCATGGGAAC
>Ga0194125_10013722_pt1 | contig 10488 bp, 9 predicted proteins | sample TA2KigC250mmetaG_FD_148626 | JGI IMG/M metagenome (GOLD analysis project Ga0194125, IMG submission 148626) | Freshwater microbial communities from Lake Tanganyika, Tanzania - TA2015034 Kigoma Deep Cast 250m | ecosystem: Environmental > Aquatic > Freshwater > Lake | place: Tanzania: Lake... | reverse complement strand
GCTCTAGATTTTTGTGTCTCTTTGCAACGGATCTAGTTTCTGGAACCGATCCGCCGAGAAACAAATCACCTTCACCATATTCACCTGGCGCAGTCTTGTAAAAACGAGCAAGGTCGTTAACTCTCTCATTTCTGGAAAAACGCTTTAAATCTTCTAGTGCAACTTTGGCGCTCATTAGTAAATCAAAACTCTGATGTCAAAGACTTGGTTAAGAGTGCTATCAACGCTGTGAAAGCGAGAATTGATGCAAGCACGAAATAGGTTAGGTATCGTTGAGACCGAATCGTTCACGATCGAGTTGCGCCTCGGGCATACCCCAAACTATATCTCTCAGACCCCCAAGTGAAGCGGATCCAGGGCATGGTGCGTTTCTTACGCGTTGCCACTCGTTACTTACACTCCTCCTTCTGCTCCCCAGAAATGTTGAACCCAGATCTGACATCGTGGGATCCAAATACCAAAAATGTCTACCCAATCGTGTAATGTCTGAACCAAGTAGGAATTTCATCTACATGGATATGCAAATCAAACATATCCACGAGTCGATCCCAGTATCGTCCACTCTACAGGCACAATGCGGAAGAAGAGTATGTAAAACAAACACAACTTGCTCATTTGTGCTCGAACTGCTTCTTCTTATCAGCAGGGCGCTTTCGATTTACTTAGGTAATTTTTGCGTTAATTTTGTGGCTACTGCACTTTCAGAGGGTGAGTCGCGAAGAGCAATAATTCCCTGCTGTTTCTCATCGAAGCAAATTTCTAGAGCTCATGAGATTCGGTAAATGAGTTGCATCAATCGATTTATTGATTCATCAATTGTGAGCAGCACTTCTACTTGTGATTGCTGATCGATCGGCAAGAATAATGGTGTTTCAAAGTCTTATCTCAACAATAGTTTCGCATCAAGCCGATTCCTGATGACTTTGTTCAGAAACAACAAATCTATGCTTGACTGGAGACGGTGTTCTTCAACCTGCCCTATTTGAGGTGTTGAACCTAGTTCTTTAAATTGACCGAACACAAAAGGCTGCATCACGTTAATTATGGCTAGTTGAGTGTTAACACTCGTTTCGTGCAGGAATTCGCTAAACACCAGTTGTGCTGCGGCCTGTTGATTGTCATAAACCGCCCTCCAACCCCTCCATAGGATTGCCATAAATGTAGAAATGTCGTCAGGATATTCCCTCAAAGTTTCTTCACTAGTGCTCAATACCTGGCTATAGACTGAGAAACCGGATTTATGAGCCCATATGACCCGCACGGGTACGCCTGCCTCTTCCATTTCGATTGGCTCGACAAGTCCGTTGCACTGACAAACATCTATTTCGCCATCTCGCAGCTGGTCAAGTTTTTCGTATGAAACATCAACTACGTCAGCGTCAGTCAAAGTGAGTCCAACCGTCTGCATTACGTATTGCAAGCCTGTTACTCCACAACCATGTACGCCAATCTTTTTTGAACCAAACTGACTAACAGAATTAATTTCTGAGTTAGACCGCACCATCCACGCTAAAGGTGACTTTTGTAGCATTGCGCCGAGTATTTTTACTTGATGGCCAGCCGCTGCCGATTGAATGGCAAGGTTATCCTCGGACACTGCAATCAATCCCGGGCGCAATGACATCTCGTCAAGCGGGTTCGTGCCTGCAGTCCACGGCAATATTTCAACGCTCAAACCTGATTCCGCAAACCATCCTCTGTGCTGAGCAAGCAAAAGACCAGCAAATTGAGCATTTTTCTTCCAATCCAGTTGGACCGTAAGAGTCATGGTGGCAGAGTACGCTCTAAACCTTGCGAATAAACTTTGAGACAGTGATCGGCTATTGCGGCACCATTGGTCCACCAAATATCCCCGACCCCTCTGAATGTGCCTAGCATTTTTTCCAGCTCGCGAAGGGCGCCAGGGCGCCCAACCAGATTGGGATGAAAAGTGGGTGAGAAGAGTCCTCCAAACGAGATTAGTCCGGTGAGTTCGTCAATCCATAGCGAAAAAGCATCCTTAATAGACGACATTTTTGATCCCCCCGAGACGAGATCAATTCCTAATTGTTGCCAATCTTCCAAAATCACACTAATGGGTATTTCAAATAGAGGCCCCTTGGAAAAGTTGAAAACGGTGGGAACGTCATACTCCATGAGACTGTTGTCGTACAAGAGGCCATGTTTGTGTAGTAGATCGATCGTACCCGGCCTCATGCCCCAACTTGGTGCTGTCCACCCTAACGGGCGAGTGCCTATTAATTTCTCAAACACCGATATCGAACGAAGAAGAATGTCTTCTTCCTGTTCCACACTTAAATGCTGGACGTTTTCGTGAGCATAACCGTGCAGTAGAATCTCGTGCCCGCCGTCAACACATGACAAAACAGCCTGTGGCGATTTTTCAGCAATGTAAGCGGGAAAAGCGAAGCTGGCTTTCAGGTCAAATTCTTCGCAAAGGTTAAGGATTCGGGGCAAGGCCGTGGTAACACCGTATCTTGCCTCACTTGCGGCTACCAAAGCGGAGTCAATTGACTTTCCAGAACCCAAAAGTCCTGACTCGGCATCGACATGCCAGGACAGCCAAGCCGCTGCTCGAAAGCCTTGGGGCCAGTGAAAATTAGCAATAAGCTCACTCTCTAGCGGATGCATGGAACACCGTTTCGCCGAATTGTGCCACGCGTCTTAATCATAAGCTCTCTAGCGTTATGTTGATCCAGAGCCCTATTGAATTGCTCACCATAACCTTAACCCCTTTGCACTAACACTTACACTCTGACGCAGATCTAATTTTATCACTGGCGAAGAATTCCATTTAATCGCGCAGCATATTTACTGATTCTCAACGTGCCTCAAATCGGGAATTAGCCAAGGCCTTGAGACAATACAGAAGGTAAAGCAGGAACTAAAAAAGAGTACAGACACGATTAACCCAATTCCAGCTGGCCGACTTGAATCGAAGAGAAAAAAGAAAAATGACATTAAAGAGGCAAGTGCGAAATTCAATGTCCCAATCAAGGATGTTGCTGTCCCTGCCTCCGCGCCATGCGCATAAAGGGCTAGAGTGGGTACAACAGTAATTCCTAGCCCAAAAGTGAATAAAAGTGATGAGAATAAAGCTTGCGTGATCCAAAACTTATTGCTTGAGTCGACTATTAGAAAAGTGCCTATGAAACCTCCTACAACACCTGAGCCGACCAGAATCCATTGACCACGGATTATCTTTCCCATGATTGATCCCATTTGCACCCCAACGTAACCGAAAACTCCATTGATTGCGAGCCACGTTCCAATATCTGCGGCTGACAGCCCGAAGGATTCTCTGTAGACGAATGGAGCAAAAGCCAGGTAGGCATACAAACCGGCTATTTGCAGCGCGGCATATATGGCCAAACCTACAAAAGTTCTATCAGCAAGTACGCGCTGAAAACCTTGCAACATTTCAAAAATCGAGCTGCTCCTGCGCAAGCCCTTCGGTAAAGATTCTGGAAGAGCAAAAGCTACTGCGAAGAGCAAAGCTAGAACAATTAGCGAAAAAACAAGGAAAATACTTTTCCAGCCAAAATTGGACGTAATCTGCGCTCCTAAGACCGGGCCTACGATTGGTGCAAGAGCTTGAATAAGGTAGATCCTCGCCAATAGTTGTTGCATGGCGCGGCCACGGTACAAATCGCGAACAATCGCTCTCCCCACAACGTCTCCCCCCGCTGCAAAAAATCCCATGAACATTCGTGACAACATAAAAACCTCGAAATTGTTTGAAAAGAAGGAACTGGTCGTCGCAAGCAGATAGCCCGCGAGGGCCGCTAGCAGAAGAGGTTTCCTTCCAAAGGCGTCAGATAACGGTCCGATAGTTAATTGTCCAACGGCTATGCCCAGCGTGACTCCTGTAAATGTGCTTTGGACAACTCCGTTTGTAACTCCAAAAAACTGCCCGATGTCCGGAAACGCTGGAAGATAGGGGTCCACCGTGAGAGCAATAAGAGACATCGATAGTCCCAGTAAAACAACGTAAAGAAGAATTAGCTTGTTAGCGGTTACGTCGCCTGGTGAAGCTGCTTTCCGGTTGCCAGTCTGAGTCTTTTCGGTTTTCGCCCTCACTGCGCTCCAACGGCAAAAAAGTAACCAAGAGGTTCAATCCTCTGTGCGTTAACCCTATTTGTTATATGGTGTTGAAGTTCCCGGTATTCACGAGGAATATCAGCCGATGTATTCGGCGAACTATTTATTACGCAAAGAATCGACTTCGAGTGGTAATTCCTCCTTACGATTATGAGCTTTCCAGAGTCATCAGACTCGGTATCGAACTGTCCGCGAACTTTCCACGCATCACGGTAGGAGTTTCTGAAATTAAGGATTTCTGCAAGTTTCTGCTCGATGCCATCTTCCCCACCTGTGAACATCATATAAGGGCCATCGAGTGAAAGAAAAATTGCTGCGAGCGCCTCGGTCGCGGCAATTGAGTACTGCTCCCTTCTCCACTTTTTTCCCCACTGAGGCCACCAGAATGTATCGTGAGAATCTATGTGGTGAGCAGTATGCGAGCCCATAGGTAGAAATTCGTCACGGTCCTCAATCCACCGCATGAAGTCTTTCCCATCCCTCACCGCTCTCTTGGCGGCATTGCCAGTCATTAGGGCAGAAATTAGCCACTGCTCATCGTAGTTGTAATTGACGTCCATGGATCGTCGCAGCAGCAGACCTGAAGGCTCTGTATATAGAAGAGCGTCAGGCTTCTCTCTCTTCATGTCATGTCTCATGTCTACAAACAGGGGAACACACCCCAAGGGAGACATGAATGCCCGTGCCTTCGCCCACTCGGCCCAATTTGCAAACATGTTGTAAGTCGGGGCATCAAATCGAAATCCGTCAACGTCATAATCTCTAATCAAGTTCATCATAGATTGGCGAAAATACTCCTGCCACCGAGGATTCCTGGCGTCAAAAGCTTTTGTGTACACCCCGCCAACGCTCCCACTTGAATCTGTTGCAAACCAATCGGGATTGGACAACTGTAGAGGGGTTCTTTTAGGTGATCCCGCTTTCCAGTATTCAGAAAAATCGAGAATGTGGCGTGACCAATGAATTGACCTTTCATCTTCGTCATTCACATCATGTGCAAAAGTGTCAAATATTTCTTCATCCAGTCGGGAAAAAATAGGGCCCTCTACAACACCCTCCACTGCTGCGGCTATAGATTCTTGGTCAAGAACGCCATGCAGCAAGACATCCAGAATCACCCGCATACCTCTGCTGTGGCAAAGCTGCACGAGTTCTCTTAACTCTGACTCCTCACCATACGAAACCGTTACATTTGCATAATCGTGCACGTTATACGATGGATACGGTTGACGAGGCATCAACTGAATCACGTTGAAACCCAATTCTTGGACTCTATCCAAATCCTGAATTAGGTTTTGAATTTCAGGATATCGACAGTAGGAGTTATTTTTCCAAAAGTATGAAGTACCAATCTGAACTTCATAAATATTAGCGCCAAACATCCAAGAGGGCGGATTGTTGGGACTTGTTAGTCCGTACCGCGAAGCCCAAGCACCCCATTCCTCGCGCACTCGGCCGAAGTCACCTCTTGCCAAATTCAATGTCATGAGCAACAACTCAGCAGATGACCCCTTACTGATTTCCGCCGCAAAATTTAACTCGGAGCTGAACGTCAGTCCCGATCGACTTTTTGACACGGTCACATATGGAATTTCGGTCAGGTGATTCGGCCAAACAGTTAGGGTGGCGTCCCTATCTGAAACTCCGATAATAGCGCTCGATCCTCGCAGATTTCCGAGCGTCGAGATGCCCAGGCCAGAATCACCAAAAGCTGAGAGAGGTAAGTTGCGTCTAACCAGATTTCCGGGAGCGTTGAATTTTGCATCAGGTTCAACCTCATAGTTCAAATCAAATCGAACATTTCGTATTTTCAAGCTATTAGCCGCGGCAAAGGTGACTGCAAATTCAAAATATGGAGCAGTTGAGAATAGTCGATATTGAAAAGTAAGGGAAAGCGGTCCGAGGGAAGCTTCTAACGTATGTTCGTCAAAAAGACCTTTGTGCACACGTCGCGATTGGGATACAACGTGCGTTTGGAAGAACGTTTCAGTGTCGCGATACAGCCAGCCTCCCGTCGGGTGTCGATGCTCAGTTCCCCCCACGTCAACACCTATTGAGCAGGTAACGTTCCGTGTTATCTGGCCAACACCGTCGACAATAGTCAAAGCGCGTGGCATCCCGCTCTCTTCATCTACTTCAATAGAAGAAGGAGAATCTGGGCTACTGATCCTCATGCTTTCCCCTTCGCTTAGTCATGACTATGTAGGTTCAATGCGATCTTATCCTTTGACAGCGCCCTGGAGTATGCCTGCAATGATCTTTCTATTCAACGCGACATAAAGAATAACGGTAGGAAGCGCCACTAGAATCGCGGCGGCGCTAAGTGCTGGAATATCTGTTGTCCATTGGCCCGAGAATGAAGCCAAACCGGACGGTGCAGTTCTTGTTTCGCGGTCCAATACGACAAGAGCTAGCAGAAATTCGTTCCAGCTCCAGATGAATACTAGAGTGGCCAAAGTTAGTATTGGGGGCCACGAAATTGGGAGCAAAACTGAACGCAATATTCGAAATGTACCGGCACCATCCACTTTCGCCGCTTCGATCAAAGATGGAGGCATTGCCTTGAAAAACTGCCGGAGCCAAAATATTCCAAATGCGCAAAACAGACCTACCTGGGGCAGCATTACGCCTACAAGGTTGTTTATTAGACCCATTGATCGAAGCTGATAGTACAGTGGAACAATTGTTGCCTCGAACGGCATAATGAGCCCAATCATAAATATAAAGAAAAGAAATTTGTCACCGCGAAATCGAAGCGTACCAAACGCGTAGCCTGCCAGAACGGAGACAAGAACCGTGGTGGGAACCACCACCGAGGCTACAATTAAGGAGTTTAGCATGAGCATCGGCAGGGGAAAATCGCCCTTTGTCCATGCAGTAACAAAATTTTGCCAGTAAAAATTTTCTGGCCATGACAAATTGGTAGCCGTAGAGTCGGGGGATTGAACCGATACGTTTAGCAGGGTTACAAAAGGAGTTAAGACAATTCCTGATGCGATCCCTAGAAATCCGTAAATGGCTAACCGCCGAAAAAAGCCACCGTTGGTTAGAGAGCGACTGCGCTGCATTTTTTCTTTTTGAGCTTTCATACAGACCTCTATTGTCGCTCCCTCAGCAGAAATGAAATTGTCCTTACAAGCGCGAGGATGATTAATGCCAAAATCATCGCCATACTGGCCGCTTCTCCGAGATAGTTTTCTCTGAATGCGAGTCTGTATATCTCTGTGCCCGGAACAATCGTCTCTTTACCTGGCCCACCTTTCGTGGTTACGAACACGAGATCAAAGCTTCTTAAGGCTGCAATCAGGGTTATGGTCATTGCAACGATCAATTCGGGTCTTAAACCTGGCAGGGTAACCGAGAAGAATTCACGAAATGCGCCGCCGCCGTCAATTTTAACCGCGTCATAAAGATCTGAATCGATTCTCCCGACGCCGGATAGGAAAAGAACCATCGTTAGTCCAGTCATGACCCAAGAGCCAATCAGGCCGACTGCAACTAGCGCCCATTCGAAGTCGCCCAACCATGCGCGCCCCTCTGAGATCCCAAGAACACTGAGTACTTGATTGAGTGTCCCCAGGTCCTGGTAAACCCAGCGCCATGCAACTCCAATTACGACACTTGCTATTACTTGTGGGAGAAAAATTACCGTTCTGAAAAATACTAGACCAACTATTTTCTCACGAGAAAACAGGGCCGCAAAAGTTAACCCCAAACAAACGGGAATTATCGAAAAAGTTAAGATAAAGACAAGTGTGTGTGACAGAGCCATCCAAGTATATGCTTCGCTCAAAATAGACACGTAGTTGTTTAGCCCAACAAATGTAACTGGGGCGCCAATAATTCCAGTCCACTCAAAGAGAGAGAGATTCATCGTTTGAAAAAGTGGCCAGAGGACAAAAGCCGTGAAGAAGACTCCTGCAGGAATGATGTAAAGATAAGGGATCAGTCTATGCAAGGACAAACCGCGTATAAATTTTAGATTCACCAGATCGGTTTTAGTTGCCTGTTGGAATTTCATTTACTTACCGCTCTCAAATTCTGTTGAATAAACATTTTGTTAAAGCAAGCGCTGCCCCGGACGGCAGCCGGGGCAGCGCTTGCTTAATTGGATACTCTAGGTCTGGGCTAGTTTTACCTCTTAGCCCACTCGGCCTGAACCCTTGTCACAAGGTCGGCAGATGAGACTCGGCCTCCCAGCAATTCTTGAACTGCTGGAAAGAGAACATTACCCATTCCCACGCTAGACCAGTCAAGGAAAAGAGTCAGCCCGTCTTCGGCAATTACCTTTTTCCAATGCGCATAGTACTCATCAATCAACTTAGTCTGAGATGGAATCTCAACGGTCGTGATCAGCGGAGCATACTTACCGGTCGCACGGATATCTGCAGTGTCTGGCCCCGTCATAAAATCAATAAACGCTGCAGCCACATCTGGGTACTTCGATGCAGAACCAATTCCGAACGGCGAAGTGGTTGCTCCCGTTGCTCTGGCAGGGCCACCCGCTTTTAGTGGAGGGAACCCTGTGAAGCCCACCCCGTCGCCAGCTTTTTCAGCCATCAACGGAAGTGCCCAATTTCCGGTCACAAAAAATGCCACATTGCCCGCAGCAAATCGTGCAACTGCATCATCGAATCCAATACCGTTTGCTTTGGGATCGATAATTTTCCTTTTACCCCAATCCTCCATAATTTTCGTTGCCTCAAGGAAGCAAGGGGCAGAAAAATCTGCACCGGCTTGCCCATAGATCCAGGAGAGAAGGGTGGCGTTATCGCACGTCTGGGAAATAAGGATAGACAAAGTATGATTTCCAGGCCAGGCGTCCAAGTTGCCCAATCCCATAGGGATGTAACCAGCAGCTTGGGCCGCGTTCAGCGCCTTTTGAAAGTCTTCTAGCGTTGCAAACGGTGTCTTAATTTTTAGTTTATCTAAAATTGCCCGGTTGTAAAAAACTCCAACCATGTTTCCGCCCATTGCCACGCCATACAAATCACCCGTTCCAAATTTCTTTCCATCCTTTTCGAAACGCGATTGATCTAAAAGTCCAGCCCCAAATCGATCAGCCCACCCATAGAGCTTGGCGTAATCGTCGATTGGCCTCATTGAGCCCGCTTGGACTAGCGGTCCCATCATGGTGTAGCCCTGTCCGGCTTGGACAACGTCTGGAGCTTCATCGCTCGACATCTGTAGTTTTACATTTTGTAAATAGTCATTGAATGAGGATGCAACAATTTTAATAGACACATTTGGGTGCTTCGCCTGAAAGGCTTCGACAAGGGCCTTCACAGTGCTGTCGTCCTCCCATGTGGCAAGAATCAGATTAATTTTCTCCTCTGAAGAGAATTCCTTACTTATGCCCGAGATATCTGATGCATCTTCCTTATTAGATCCCCCTGGCGAGCATGCTGAGAGGAGTAAAGCAGCAACGGCAACGCTCGCCGCTATTAGCGATCTCCTGCTACTCCTTTTTTCTTTGTCCCTTAGCATTTTATCGTTTCTTCTTTCTCTTTGGTTTATCCCGAGATATTGGTTGATCTCCGAATAAGATGTGGATACCCCGAAAACGGGGCATGAATCTCTTGCGGAGATTGCCCCAATTCCTACCACAATTGTGATCGGAATAACACCCTTAAACGCTTTTGTAAACAAATTGTTATAAAGTTCTCCCCTGGCGACTTTCCCGCCAAAAAACGCCTACCGCATCACCTTGAGGCCTCATCACTTAAACTGCTGTGAGAGGAAGGTAATGCATGAGGAAAAGTCAAATCGACCCAATTGGCGCACCGGCTCAATCCCAGTATTGTCAACCAAAAGCTTTATCTAGTTTGTCCTAATGACCCGAATCTTTGAAGATGCAAAAGGAATTTCCTTGGGGGTCCTTCAAGATCCGCCATTCAAATCCACTGCTAGTGCGCGATGTTTTTCCGTGACTGCCACCAAGATTCTTAACTAAATCTTCGGTTTGATTGAGATCATCTACCGCCACATCAATATGAATCTCCTGCGAGTCAGCAGACTTTCTTGCCACTCGCTAAAAACCTAATTTGAAGTTCTCACCTGGTGTTGGAAACAGCCAAATATGTTCAGTTGAAGCATTGTGAGGATGTGCCTCAACCCCCAATACTTTGCCCCAAAAATTAACAAGCGCCTCAGGGTTTTCGCTATTGAACATAACGGTAGTCACCTTTGCCTTGCCCAAAGCTTTTCTCCAATCTCTCAAAGTGCCTGTTGCGAAAATCTACCCTTTAACTACTCATCGGAACAAGAGAGACGCCCCACAGGCAAACTCGCTTTCTTCCAACGTTTTTTAGCCACAGATCCTATTCTTGTCTCATGAGCGCAAATAATCAGATGCCCTGTGATTTCTGCCAGCGCCCCTATGACCCA
>Ga0194125_10013721_pt1 | contig 10489 bp, 7 predicted proteins | sample TA2KigC250mmetaG_FD_148626 | JGI IMG/M metagenome (GOLD analysis project Ga0194125, IMG submission 148626) | Freshwater microbial communities from Lake Tanganyika, Tanzania - TA2015034 Kigoma Deep Cast 250m | ecosystem: Environmental > Aquatic > Freshwater > Lake | place: Tanzania: Lake... | reverse complement strand
CGTTGGTTGACCAACTTTGGGCCGTTCGTGGGGCAGTTCGAGCGGGAGTTGTGCCGCTTCCTGGGCGTCAAACACTGCCTGACCGTCTGCAACGCCACCGTCGGGCTGGAGATCGCGGCGCGCGGCCTGGGGCTGGCGGGCGAGGTGATCGTGCCCTCGTATACCTTCATCGCCACAGCACACGCCCTGCACTGGCAAGGGCTCACCCCCGTCTTCTGCGACATTGACCCGGCCACCCACACCCTGGATCCCGCCCAGGTGGAGCGCCTGATCACCCCGCGCACCACCGGCATCGTGGGGGTGCACTTGTGGGGCCGGCCATGTGACGTCGAAGCCTTGCAAGAGATCGCCGGACGGAGGAGGCTGAAGCTGCTCTTCGACGCGGCCCATGCCTTCGGCTGCTCCCATCGAGGCCGCATGATCGGCAACTTCGGCGACGCCGAGGTCTTCAGCTTTCATGCCACCAAGTTCTTCAACACCTTCGAGGGCGGCGCGATCGTCACCAACGACGACGACCTGGCCCGTCGCGCCAGCATCATCCGGGATTTTGGCTTCACCGGCTACGACCGGGTGGCCGAGGTCGGCACCAACGGCAAGATGACCGAAGTCTGCGCCGCCATGGGCCTGACCAACCTGCGTTCGCTGGACGATTTCGTCCGCATCAACCGGCGCAACTACCACGCCTACCGCCGGGAGCTGGACGCCTTACCCGGCTTCCGGCTCATCCGCTACGACGAAAGCGAACGGGGCAACTTCCAATACATGGCCGTGGAAGTGGACGCACAAGAAGCCGGCATCGCGCGTGACGACCTGATCGAGGTGCTGCACGCTGAAAAGGTGCTGGCGCGGCGCTACTTCTGGCCCGGCTGCCATCGTATGGAACCGTATCGCACGCTCTATCCTGACGCTGGCGCGGCCCTGCCGCACACCGAAGAGGTCGCCGACCGCATCCTGGTGCTGCCGACCGGCTCGGCCGTCAGCGAAGAGGATATCGGGACGGTCGGCGCCATCCTGCGCGCCGCCGTCGCCAACGCAGACGCGGTGCAGCAACGAATCGTGAGCCATGGATAACCTCAGGCAGAAGACGCTTTACGGGCTGTTCTGGAGCCTGGTCGAACGAGTGGGACTGCGCGTCATCCAATTTCTGCCGACCATCCTGCTGGCGCGCCTGTTGACGCCGGAGCAGTTCGGGCTGGTGGGGATGCTGGCGCTCTTCATCGCGCTGGCGCAGACCTTCCTGGACAGCGGCTTCGGCGCGGCGTTGATCCAGAAGCAAGATGCCACCTACACCGACGAATGCTCGATCTTCTATTTCAACATCCTGGTCGGCGGCCTCGCCATCCTGGGGCTGTACTTCGCGGCGCCCCTGATCGCCGCGTTCTACAGCCAGCCGCTGCTGATCCCACTCACGCGCTGGCTCGCGCTCGATATCGTGATCAAATCGTTCAGCCTGATCCAAACGACCCTGTTGACCCGGGCGCTCGATTTCAAGACGCAGATCAAGGCCAACCTGTTCGCGACCCTGTGCGCCGGCGTGATCGGCGTGGCTGCGGCGTACTATGGCCTGGGGGTCTGGAGCCTGGTCATCCAGACCCTCGCCAACACGCTCCTGTTCACCGCCGCCCTGTGGCGGTTGAGCGCCTGGCGACCGGCGCTGCGGTTCAGCCTGGCCTCGCTGCGGGGGATGTTCAGCTTCGGCTCCCGGATGCTGGCATCCGGTCTCTTGGCCGTGTTCTTCGACAATTTCTACCAGATGTTCATCGGCAAGGTGTTCTCGGCCGGCCCGCTGGGTTACTACACCCGCGCTGCGTCGCTGCGGAGCGTGGTAATCGACGCGACGTCGAACACCCTGGGGCGAGTCATCTATCCGGCTCTGGCGTCTATCCAGGATGATGTTGAGCGCCTGAAACGCGGCTATCGCAAGACGGCGGTGCTGTCTACCTTCATCCATTTCCCGTTGATGATCGGCCTGGCCGTGATAGCGCAGCCGCTCATCACACTGCTCTTTTCCGCTCGTTGGGCGGATAGCGTGCTATTCTTTCAACTGATGTGCGTGGCCGGGCTGCTCTACCCGCTTAGCGTCATCAATCTCGACATCCTCAAGGTGAAAGGCCGTTCGGATCTCTTCCTCAGGCTCGAGATCATCAAGCGCAGCCTGATCGTCGTCAATGCCCTGGTCGCCTACCGCTCGGGCATCGGCGCTATCCTGCTCGGTCACGTGGTCGTCGCCAGCATCGCGTACTTCTTGAACAGCTACTATTCCGAGAGGCTAATCGCCTACCCGATGAAAACGCAAATCCGCGACGTGCTGCCTTCTCTGCTGTGCGCCAGCCTGATGGGCGGCGGTATGGCGCTCGTTGGTAGCGCGCTGGTGGCGGCTGGCGATTTCGCCCAACTGGTCGCCCAGGCGGTGGTGGGTGTGATCATTTACCTGGCCCTCAACTGGTTGGGAAAAACGGAAGCGTTGCAGGAAATGCTGAAGTTGGTAGTGGGCTGGACGGCCCGCCGCCGAGGAACGGCTCCGGGCCATGCCTGAAAACCCGCGGCTGGTTTTCGGCTTCGCCTCTCTTGCACTGCTGATCGTGTTGGCGGTTGTGCGCTGCACGCCGCATGTCGCGGCGGGGTTCGCGTTGGCGTCCGCGCTGCGATCGTTATATGGCGTCGCGTTCGCCGACCGCGAGGGCAGCGCTGCCGTGTGTGAGGACTGGTGCGTGGCGCCTGGCGGCCCGTTGACCGATGGACAGCGGTTGGTCGCCGGCAGCCTGTTGAACGCCCTGGGATGCGCAGATCAGGCCGTGCAGGTGTTGCCCGCCTTTGCGGCCGGCGCAGCGCGTTCGAACCTTCTGGCCTACCAATGGGGGCTCGTCGCCTGGAACCACGGGGATGCCCCTGCCGCAGCCGCACTTTGGCGCCAGGGGCAGGACATAGATCGCCTCCTGCTGGCGCAAGCGCGACGCAAGGCTGCTGACCTGGACGCAGCGCAACGCTGGTACGAAGCCGCGATCATGGCGGCCGGCTCGCCGCAGATGCAGGCTGAGACGATCACAGCCTACACAGAAGATCTGCGCGGCCGCATGTCCCCGGAGCAATTCAAGACGCGCCTGGCGTACCTGGCGGCTTATTTCGGCCCGGACACGGCCATCGGCTATCGGCTGAACGGGCAGCGAGCTTTTGGGGAAGGCAGTTATGGCGCGGCCGCCAGGAATCTTTCACAAGCGATCACACTGGGTTTCGCCGACAACGAGACCTGGTATCTGCTGGGGGAAGCCGCCTGGAAGACCGGCGATCTCGCAACCACTGAAAAGGCGTTTCGTTCGGCGTTGGCTGCCTCCATCCAGGTGACAGGCCGCCGGCCCTGGCACCTGGACCGCCTGGCAGCTTTGCTGATCAGCGAGAAGCGTCTGGACGAAGCGTTGCCATTCCAGGAACAGGCCGTGCGCTTGAGCGACTACTACTATTATGCGGACAATCTGGCCGTGCTCTATGCGCAACTCGGCCAGGTGGTGCGCGCCCAGGCGATGTGCGCTCAGGCAGCGGTGTCTCGATCGGTTCCCAAGGCGCTACGATGCCGAAATCCATGATGAACAAAGCATTCGCTCCCCTGCGCAAGAACACAGGCCTTGTGAACGCGCTGGCGCTTTCGGCCCTGGCGTTGGCTGTGATCGCGGTCAGTGCGCTGGTGGTCATCCTGCCCGGAGCGTCAACCTATCTCTTGGGGCTGATGGGGGGTGTGGGCTACATCCTGCTGTGTGTGAGCCAGCCCTTCGCCGCTTTTGCGATCCTCCTGCTTTTCGCCCTGACAGTCTGGCTATCGGGCATCAAGGTGGCGGGCGGCGTCTCTGTCATGATCGGCGTGGGCGCCGTTTTCACCTTGACCTGGCTCACGCACCTGATCTTCCGGTCAGCGACCTTCATCAGGGTGCGGGAATTCGGCCTCCTGCTGGCGTTGTCGGCGGTGTTATCTATCAGCACCCTGCTGCACCTGGACGGGCCAGCCGGTCTTGCGGCGGTCTCGACCTATCTGCAGCTCTTTCTATTCTTCATCCTGGTGATCAATTTGGCGACAACACCTGAGCGGTTGACCATCATAGGCAACCTGATCATCGTCTCCTCTACCCTGTTGGCCGTGCTCATCCTGCTCGATCAGATCGGTTGGTTGCCGCCACAACTGATTCCCGAGCAAAACCTGAGCATAGCTCCGGGTGTTGCGGTAATCATCTCCCGCACGGCTGGCGTTTGGGGCGACGCCAATGTGACAGCGCTGCAGTTGACGATTGCCTTGCCCTTCATCATGGCGCGGTGGCCGGGGGCGAGCCAGGCGCGGCGGGCGCTGCTTCTGGCGGCGGGCGGCACGATTCTGGTTACCTTTGTCTGGACCTTCTCGATGGGGGGATTGCTAGGGCTATCGGTGATGATAATGGTCAAAATGTTGATGGCGCCGCGGCGCCATCGGCTATTCATTATTGCCAGAAATGGCCTGATAGGCATCGTCGCGCCTTCAGCCTTCCTCGCCTTCGCCCCAGAGCTATTCGTGCAGCGGGTGGTGATCCTGTTCGAGAGCAATGTGGCTGCACTCAACGCCTTTGATCGGGCCTCGTTGCTGACGATCGGCACCACACGCGGCGATGCCTGGTGGGCAGCGCTGCAGGCTATCGCGGCTGCGCCGCTGTTTGGATATGGCCCCGGCAATGGCATATATGCAAACGCGTCTCATAGCATTCTGCGTTCGACGATCTTCCTAAGCCCGCACAACATGTTCCTGGCGGTGGCTGGCGATCTGGGCCTGGTCGGTTTGGTGTTTTTTGTAGTCCTGTTCGTTTCGGCCCTGCGGGCGGTGTGGCCGCAGTCCAACGTGCCCGCGGGCGCGTCGAACCTGCAAAGCACCCGCCAGGCGCTCTTCATCGCCTTGATCGGCTTCACAGTTCAAGGCATGCTCCTGGAGGTACACAACATGAAGCTGCTGTGGATCCTGCTGGGCATGGCGATCGCCTATCGCGAGGTATCCGTCCAAGCGATGCCGGGCAGCAAGGAGACGACCCGTTGAACGTCACGATTCTCGCCGAGAACCTGACCTTCGGCGGCGTCAGCCGCTATTGCCTGGATCTGGCCGAGGGCCTGCGAGCGTATCCTGACGTGCAGGTGACCCTGCTGGCGCTGCCCGATCGACGCGCCGACTGGCTGCTGCGCGCGGCGGAAACCCGCGAAGTGCCTGTACAGGTATTGCCGATGCGGAGCACTTTCGACCCGAGCATCATCGGCCGTATGCGCCATTGGTTGCGGGAGCGACAGGTAGATATTCTCCATTCACAAGGTTACCGCTCCAACCTGATCGCCCGGCTTGCAGTTCGCGGTGGACGGCTGACGACCAGATTGGTTTGCACGGTGCATGGACTACATTACTCCTCGGCAGTTTCGCCGCGGCTCCGGCTCTTCTTCATGCTGGATTATCTTTCCATGTTCACGTCGGATCGGGTCATTGCTGTATCCAGGGACACCTGCGGACAACTTATGAGGCGTGGATTGCAGCAAAAGACGCGGGTGATTCACAACGGCACGGTCATACCGCCGCCCGTTGATCTGGAAGCGCGACGGACAAGTCGCCAGGCGCTGGGCATCGCCCCTCACACCAAGGTTGTGACCTTCGTCGGGCGTCTTACTCACCAGAAAGGCCCCGGCGCCCTGGTGGACGTGGCGCGCAGAATGGTTTCGACCATGGACAACGTGGTCTTTCTCCTTGTCGGGGATGGGCCGTGTATGGAGGATATTCGCGGGTGTGTGCAGGATTTGTTTCCCCGGGTGCGCTTGCTCGGGCGCCAAGACGATGTTACTCCGTTCTACACGGCAGCCGATGTGCTGTTTATGCCCTCTCTCTACGAAGGGCTTCCCATGACACTCATCGAGGCGTTTGCCCACGGCCTGCCAGCGGTCGCCAGCCGCGTCGGCGGCGTCCCCGAGGTGATCCAGGACGGCGTCAATGGCTTCCTGTGCGAGGCCGATCAGACGGCCCAGATGTGCGAACGATTGGAGAAAATCTTGCGCGACGATGCGCTCAGACACGAGATGGGCGCCCAGGCGCGCCGTAGCGCGGAAACCAGTTTTTCCATCGCGCAGATGTGCGCACACACTTATCAGCTCTATCGTCAGCTTGTATCTTCTCAATAATCCGGGGTAGGGGCACGGCCTTGCGCCCCTGGACCGGCCCCAGGGCGGGCTGCCCGCCGGGGCGACCACGAGGGTGCGCCCCTACAAATAGAGAAGGTACGTCAGCTCGAATAATCCCCCGTTTGGAGGAGAGACGCAGTGAGGATTTTGGGCATCCATGATAGCCACAACGCAGCGGCCGCTTTGCTGGAAGATGGCAAACTGATCGCGGCGGTGCAAGAGGAACGCCTGACCCGCGAGAAAAATCAATACGGCATTCCTCGACTGGCGATTCAAGATATTCTCGCAATGACCGGTCTGGGCTTGCAAGACATTGATTATTTTGCCTTCCCAAGCCGCTACCTGACCTTCACGCTCGCCGGCAACCGAGATACCCTGCTGCGCGCCTTCGCCGAGGCCCACTACACGCCCCGGTGGCGGCTGCGCACGGGCGCGCTGCAAACCACCGCAGGGCGCAGCCTGTGGGAACGGACGCACCTGGCCGCCCGCCAGCGCGTGATCGCCGAAGCCGGCTTCGCGTTGAACCGGGTGCGCTTGATTGACCACCATCTGGCGCACGCCGCGGCCGCGTACTATGGCTGGGGCAAGCTGGAAGAGCCGACCCTGGTCTTGACCGTAGACGCCTCGGGCGATCGCTTGACCGCCACGGTCAACACCGCGCAACGCGGCCAGATCAGGCGCATCGCCGCCATCTCCGATGATGATTCGCTCGGCTATTTGTACGCCATCGTGACTTACCTGATGGGCATGATGCCGGTGGAGCACGAGTACAAGCTGATGGGGCTGGCCCCCTACGCCGGCGACGCGCCCCAGGTACGCAAGCTGGCCGATGCCTTTGCCCGCCTGTACACCTTCGACCGGCAGAACCCGCTGATCTGGCGGCGCGCGGCCGGCGTGCCCCCGATCCAGGTGGCGACCGACCAGATCAAGGCCATCCTGGAGCGCCAACGCTTCGACCACATCTGCGGCGGGCTGCAACTGTTCTTCGAGGAGTTCCTGACCCGCTGGGTGCAGAACTGCGTCGGCCACACCGGCATTCGCAGGGTGGCGCTCTCCGGCGGCGTCTTCATGAACGTCAAGGCCAACATGGAGATCCTGAACCTGCCCGAGGTGGAGGAGTTGTTCATCTTTCCCAGTTGCGGGGACGAAAGCAACGCCATCGGCGCCGCCTATGCCGCCTACGTTGAAGCAGGCAGCGCGGAGCGCGCCCCCATCGCGCCGCTGGGACCGCTCTATCTCGGCCAGGAACTGACCGACGCCCAGGCCCAGGCCGCTCTGGCCGCCTTCAAGTTCTCGCGGCCGGTCACCTGGACGCTACACGAGGACATCGAAGCGCACATCGCCACCCTGCTGGCCGAGGGACACATCGTGGCGCGCGCCAAAGGGCGCATGGAGTTCGGCGCGCGGGCGCTGGGCAACCGCTCGATCCTGGCCGATCCTGCCAGGCCGAACGTGGTGCGCGTGATCAACGACATGATCAAGATGCGGGACTTCTGGATGCCCTTCGCCCCGGTCGTGCGCGCCGAGGGGAGCGAAACGTATATGCTCAAGCCCAAGCCGATGCCCGCGCCCTACATGATCATCACCTTCGACGTGCGGCCTGAAAAAAGAGGGGAAATGCAGGCAGCGCTGCACCCCTACGACTGGACAGCGCGGCCGCAAGAGATCGCGCGGGACTGGAACCCCGACTATTGGCGCATCCTGGAGCGCTTCGAGGCGCTCACGGGCCGGGGCTGCCTGTTGAACACATCGTTCAATCTGCACGGCTATCCCATCGTCTACAGCGCCAAAGATGCGCTGGAGGTCTTCGAGAACTCAGGCCTGGAGTATCTGGCGCTGGGCAACTACATGGTGCGCAAAGAACCCACAACCGCACCGCCGAGTTGAGATAGTCGGAGGAAGACACGTGGGCCTTGATCCAACCGGGCGCAGGCTGAAACTGCTCCTGCTGACGACGAAGCCGCCATTCCCGCTCACCGATGGCGGACGCATCGCCGTGTATGAACCGCTGCGGCGCCTGGTGGCGCGCGGCCACCAGGTCACGCTCTTGACCTTTCGTTCGCCGGGCCAGGATCAAGACGCCCTGGCGCACCTCGAAACCTTGTGCCGCGTAGCTTATGTCGAGCACGACACGCGGACGCGGCCAATCGGTATGGCCCAGAACCTCTTCTCGTCGCTGCCGTACAACATTTCCAAGTATCGGTCGCCGCTGATGGCGCGGAAACTTCGGGACATGCTGACAGAAGAAGCGTTCGATGTGGTCCACCTTGAGCAGGTGCATACGGCGTGCTATCAGGCGATCGCCAGCGAAGAGTTTGGCGTTCCGGTGGTTCTCCGGCAGGTCAACGTCGAATCTCATCTGGCGGAACGGTTCTGGCAGACCCAAGCCGGTTTGCGGCGGCTCTATGCCCGACTGCAAGCGGTCAGGCTGCGCCGCTACGAGGCAGAGATGTGCGCCAAGGTAGACTGCTGTCTGTTGATTACAGCAGGCGATGCGGAGAGGCTGCGTGCTCTCAGCCCAAACGCCAACACTCGCGTGATTCCGGCGGGCGTTGATCTTGAGGAGTTCCAACCGGCGCCCCATCTGGAAGAGGCCAATACAGTGGTTTTCGTAGGCTCCATGGATTGGCTGCCCAATGTTGACGCCGTGCTCTGGTTTGCCAAAGAAGTGCTGCCGCGCCTTCAGCAGGAGTTTCCCACGCTTCAATTCTATGTGGTTGGCCGGCATCCCACCGTAGAAATAAAACGGCTGATGGAAGCTGGCGCCATCCATGTCACGGGATACGTTGATGACGTGCGAACCTATCTGGCGCGCGCGGCCGTTTGCGTGATTCCCTTGCGCGTCGGCGGCGGTATGCGGGTCAAGCTCCTGCAGGCGATGGCGATGGCGAAACCCGTCGTCTCCACTTCGATTGGCGCCGAGGGGATTGCCGTGGAACATGGCCGACACATCCTTCTGGCGGATAGCGCTTCCGACTTTGCCGATGGTGTGGCCGGCCTGCTGCGCGATCGCGGGTTGCAGGAACGTCTGGGGCAGAATGCCCGCCGGCTGGTCGCAGAACGTTACTCCTGGGAAGCAGCGACCGACCTGTTGGAACAGGCTTACATGGATGTGGTCAGTGCAGCGCGCGTGGCACGTGCGGCAAGCACCCACTGAGCCATAGGCTTACCCGAGAAAGGGATAAAGATGGCCGCCCAAGTTGTGGTACGCTCTACACGAACCAGGCTCCTCGACGAAGCAGTCCGTTCTCTCATGGAGACCTGCCAGTGGGAAGAGATCGTGCCGCGTGATGGTTGCGTGGCGCTCAAGCTCAACCTGAACACGGCGGTCCCGGAGAAAATCGAGAGCGCCAACACGTCTCCCGCCCTGGTTGAGTCGGTTTGCCGCGTGTTGCAGGCGCGCACCCACGACATCGCCCTGGTGGAGGCGCACGCCTACCGCAACTCGGCCGAAGAAGCTTTTGCTGCAACTGGCATCTATGAGGTCGCGCAGCGAGTGGGTGCAAAGGTCATCAACCTATCGCACGAGCCATGCCGGGAGGTTGGGAACCCGATTCTGGGCGCGTTGCCGGCAATTCTCCTGGATGCCGATGTCTTCATGACGCTGCCGGTGGTCAAAACGCACGCCCTCACCTACTTTACCGGCTCGCTCAAGAATCAGTGGGGCTGTGTGCCGAGATACGATCGCATCTCGTTGCACTGGGCGCTCGACGAGCTACTGGTTGATCTTCAACGCCTCCTGAAACCGCAATTGTGCATCATGGACGGCATCATCGGCGTGGATCGGCGCGGGCCGACGAACGGCCGGCCGCGGCGGCTCGACATCGTCTTGGGCAGCGCAGATGCGGTGGCGTTGGATGCTACGGCCATGCGTCTGGTTGGCCTGGATCCGACACGGGCCAGGCATGTGGTAATGGCGGCCCAGGCCGGGCTTGGTAAGTTCCAGCCAGAGGACATTCAGATAGACTCCGACTGGGAACCTGAACCAGGCTGGACACCGTTCGAGCCTGCCCAACTGGATTGGGCCGTCGCGGGGATGAATCGCTTGAGCAGATACGCCTGGTTCCGGCGTTACTTCCTGGAGGTGACGCCGATCTTCGCGGCCGGAAAGCGCATGGTGAATTTTCTGCGTAAGGTGGGCATCGTGCGATGAAAATCCTCTTTGTCGCCTCACGCTTCCCATGGCCGTTGACACATGGAGATAGTCTGCGCGCCTATCATCAGTTGCGGCTCTTGTCTCAACGGCACCGGATCGTCCTGCTGGCCCCGCAGCCCGAAGCCGATATCGAGGAGAACCTGGGCGTCATCCAACCGTTCTGCGAGAAGA
>Ga0194125_10013717_pt1 | contig 10491 bp, 8 predicted proteins | sample TA2KigC250mmetaG_FD_148626 | JGI IMG/M metagenome (GOLD analysis project Ga0194125, IMG submission 148626) | Freshwater microbial communities from Lake Tanganyika, Tanzania - TA2015034 Kigoma Deep Cast 250m | ecosystem: Environmental > Aquatic > Freshwater > Lake | place: Tanzania: Lake... | reverse complement strand
GTACAAGCAAAACACATCCGCCTCTTCGACGATATACCCGGCGTACATGACAACAACCTTATCGGCTAGATCGGCGATGACGGACAGATCATGGGTGATCCAGATCACAGCCATCCCCAGGCGATCGCGTAAATTCTTGGTTAGCTCGACGATTTGAGCCTGGATGGTCACGTCCAGGGCTGTGGTGGGTTCGTCGGCGATCAGGATTTCGGGGTTGCACGACAACGCTGTGGCAATCATTGCCCTCTGGCGCATGCCCCCTGAAAACTGATGTGGATAGTCTCCGAATCTTTCTGCGGGATCAGGGATGCCGACCATGTTCAGCAGTTCGACAGCCCTGTGGTTGGCCTCCTCGGCGGTCAACCCGCGATGGACGATCATTGCTTCACTGACCTGCCTGCCGATCGTCAGTACTGGATTCAAGGAGGTCATGGGGTCCTGGAAAACCATGGCGATTTCAGCGCCTCGGATGCCTTCCATCTTGGCCTCCTCGTATTCCAGCAGGTTCTCCCCATGGAAGAGGATCCTGCCCCCAGAGATCTTGCCTGGCGGATCGGGGATCAGTCGCATCACCGATAGCACGCTGACGCTCTTGCCGCAGCCGCTCTCGCCGACCACCCCCAGGGTTTGACCTTCTTCCAGGGTGTAGGATACCCCATTGACGGCATGCACCACCCCATCCAGGGTGTGGAATTTCACTTCCAGGTCTTGCAGTTCCAGGATTGGTTGTTTCGCCATCAGCTACTTTGCCTCCACAATGGCATGAGGATCCAGCGCATCTCGCAGGCCGTCTCCAACGAAGTTGATGGATAGCACCGTCAAAACGATCAAGATGCCGGGGGATATCCACAGCCAGGGAGCTGTTTCGATGTAATTATAAGCTCCTTCGAGCATGTTGCCCCAGGTCGCCGTGGGTGGTTGCACGCCCAGCCCCAGGAAGCTGATATACGCTTCGGAGATGATGGCGTTTGCCACGCTCAATGTACCAGACACGATGATCGGCGCGATGCTGTTGGGCAGGATGTGATTGAAGATGATCGAGAGATTCGATGTGCCGGTGGTGTGGGCGGCCAGTACGAATTCGCGTTCTTTGAGCGATAGGAAGTTCGCCCGCACGATGCGCGCCAGGTACATCCAACTGGTGATCCCAATGATTACGATAATCACAATCACGCTGCCGCTGAACTCGCGATTCAGAAATGTGATCGTGGGAATTTTCCCACCGAAAAATTTGGCCATCACGAGTAATAAGAATAATTGTGGAATATTGAACATGGCTTCGGTGAAGCGCATCAGCAAGCCGTCTATCCAGCCGCCATAATAACCCGCAATCGCGCCGATCAATACGCCGACGATGACTTCCACGACCACAGCTGATAGGCCGATCAGAAGGGAAATTTGCCCTCCGTAGATCGTGCGCGCAAGGATATCCCTGCCCACGGTATCCGTACCGAAGGGATGTTCTGCCGAGGGAGGATTCAGGCGGATTTTAGTATCGGTAAAATTAGCTTCAGCTTCACTATAGACCAGAGCGCCCCCAAAAGCATACAGGATCAAAACTAAGAGCATGATGGCGCCAAGGACAGCCATTTTGTGGCGCAGGAAACGCAATTTAATGAGCTGCCCAGGGGTGAGGGGCTTCGCCTTCAGCTCTTCTTGCAGGCGGATGACATCTGCTTCTGCTAATGCTGCCATTTGATGTGAGTCTCCTTGCCCTAGGTGTAGCGGATCCTTGGGTCCAACCAGGCGTAGATGATATCCGTGATTAGCTGCGAAAAAACTACTGCGACGGAGATCATCATCAGTATCCCCATCACCACCGGCGTGTCAGATCTGGATAGGTGATCAATGAACAACCTGCCCATCCCAGGCCAGGCGAAGATGGTTTCTGTCACCACGGCTCCAGCCAGCAGCAAGGGTACATCCAGACCTACGATCGTAACCAAGGGTAAGGCGGCGTTCTTGAGGGCGTGCCGGGAGATGACCAGGCGTTGCGGCAATCCCTTCGAGCGCGCCGTGCGGATATAATCTTCGCTGATCACTTCCAGCATTTGGGAGCGCACGAAGCGGCTGTAGCCCGCCGCGGTGATCACCGTCATGCTGAAGATCGGCAAGATCATGTGCCAGATGATTTGGACGGTGGTTTTGCCCATCTTAGGGTCGAACATGCCGACGGTGGGAAGGTACGGCAATCCCCAGCGTTTGAAATTGACCCCAAAGATATACATCGAAACCAATGCCACGAAGAAAATCGGCATCGAATAGCCGATGAAAGACAAAGCTGTCACGGTGTGGTCTATCAGGGAGTATTGTCTTAATGCTGAATAGATGCCCACGATCAGCGAGACGATGATGACGATAATCTCGGCTGGGATCATCAAGATGAGCGTATTGGGTAAGCGGTCCCAAATGATTTCGATGACCGCTTTTCCCCGGCTGATCAACGAATTGCCGAAGTCGCCGCGCAGCACACCCAGGCGGCTTCCGGGCGTTTCAAGAATGCCGTCGCCATCCATATCAATCAAAGCCCAATCGTTCCCGATCAGCCAATAGATGTATTGTTTATAGATGGGCTGATCCAGTCCCAACTGACGGGCCAGTCTCGCCCGGTCTTCTGGACGGGTGGCTTTCCGCCCCCCCATGGTTGCTAGCGGATCTCCGGTGTTGATCATCAACACAAAAAGGAGTACGCTGATGATGAATAACAGGGGGATAGCCTGGAGTATTCTGCGGATGATATACCTGGTCATACTTACTCCATCATTACATGTGATATGCCGAACTTACGATACGCAGGTGACAGCCACTTGCGAAATGACTGTCACCTGCTGTTATGTCGAACGAGGCTGGGATAGCGATAACCCAGCCAAAACAATTGGTCAAGTTCTGGAGCTTACTCGGTGATGTCCCAAGACATGATGCTGTAGAAAGGCGTCACACCAGAAATTGTCACATTCGTGAGCCGGGGGTTAATCAACCATATATCAGGATCAATATATAGGGGGATCAGGTACACCTGGTCGTGCATGTATTGCGTGATGTCATGGAAGATTTCCGTTCGCGCCGTGGGATCTGTTTCCACTAACTGGCTTCGGAAAAGGGCGTCCAGGGTTTCGTCACAACCGAAATAGTTATATCCCCAGGGATTTTCATCATTGGGGACTTGATCGCACAGCCAGTAATCTGTATCTGGATCCGGGAAGAAAGGAGCATCCGACCATTCCATAACATCCACAGAACCCGTCGCACAAGAAGCGCCGTCGGAATAGCTTCCGAAGAAGATGTCCGAGTCCTCACTCATGATCTGTAAGTCAATGCCAACCTGGAGTAACTGTTGTTGGGCAACAGCTTGGATGTCCTGGCGGATTTCACGGATGGTAGTGCCATGATAGAGAGTCAAGGGATTGCCATCCGCATCCTCGCGGATGCCGTCTCCATCGCGGTCTATCCAGCCAGAATCCTCAAGAAGCTGACGCGCTCCGTCAGGGTCGTATTCCCAGGGCGTGATGTCGGGGGAGACATAACCATAAGCAGTCAGGGGATCCCACATGGTTTCTCCGGTTTGGGTCAATCCTAGCATCAAGTCATCAACGATTGCATTGCGGTCTAGCGCCATAGTGACTGCCTTGCGGACGTTTATGTCTTTTGCGCCAGGACTGGCCATATCTCTGAAGTTGAAGAACCAGATCTCGGAGTATCCACCGTTAACACTGAGGACATTGATGCCCGCATTTTGCATAACAGGAACATCCGAAAGTGGGGGGAAGGTACCCAGGTCGGCGTCTCCAGCGATGAGAGCCGCGGTTTGGGCCGCGTCATCAGGGACAAATTGGAAGAAGATCTCGTCAATATTGGCTTCGCCAAGCCAATAGTTCTGGTTCTTGACAAATCGAATATAGCTACCCGATTCCCACTCGTCGAAAACATAGGGGCCGCATCCGACAGTTGGGGCTTCGTTCCATTCCGCCTCGATCAATGAACCCTCGCTCTCGAAGATTGGCTCGAGGATATGCTTTGGCAGAATGCCGCGCCAGAAATTGGCTAGCCAGGGCGCGAAAGGCTCGGCGAAATTCATAACAACCGTGAGATCATTGGGGGTTTCCACGCTATCCAGGTAATCGTATGGATATTGGGAGTTGACCGTGTTGGCGTCTGTCATGACCATATCATACGTGAACTGGAAGTCCGCCGAGGTAATCGGTTCACCATCTGACCAAGTGATGTCATCGCGCAGGTTCAGGGTGATTGTCAACCCATCTTCAGAAACCCCTCCATTCTCTACGCTTGGAAGTTCTGTTACGAGATGTGGGTATGCAACGGCCTGGTCATCGAACTGCCAGGCCCAGCAAAGGTATACCTGGTGCATGAGCGTCGCGAACCACATGTCCGTGTAGAATGGATTCAATGAGTCTGGCTCTTGTGTCCAGGCGAAGGTAGCTACTTTAGCTGCTTCTTGAGCTCCTGCAAGTGATGCAAATGCAGATAGAGTCAGTGCAAGAACGGTCAGAACTGTCACTATTCGATAAAATCTTTTTTGTTTCATGCTATTTCTCCTCTCGTACTAGATTGTGAATTAAAGAGCTCGAAACCACCCGATTGGACTCTGGTGGTTTGCCGAATAATCGTTTCCAGGCGCCTCCTTTCATTTACAGACCTATTGGAAACAAAAGATGTGAAAATCAATTTGGCGCCAATTCGCTTTCTGCCGCCCGCATGATTTTCTCCAATTCTTCTTCTTGTATACTCGAAAGTGGTGGAACTTCGTGTTGAGCTAAGATGCGTTCAGCCTCCGCCTGGGCGCGCTCGGCCATGCTTTCTCTGCCGGTTGCATCCCATTCGTTGAATGGACGCCGTTCGCCCAGGGGTGATAGCAGGATTTCTCCGGCGCGCAGATAGTCAACGGTGTGCTTTTCTGCAACGTAGGTGTGCGGGCCATCCATGACCGATTTGATCACATCCACCGCCAGGGCGTCATGATCAACCGTGAAGCCCCGGATGGCGCGTCGGACGCTGGCGCAGATGTCGTTATCAATCACCATCTGGGCGTAAGCGCCCATTACGCCGGCATCCATTTCGCCGATGCCAGATAATTCGTCGGCGCCTGCCAGCGCCGGCAGCAAGGCATTGGCGGTACGCTCGAAGCCATTTTGGATTTCGAGGCTGTGGGAATTCGTGGAGAGGCCGTAAACATTGACCGGCAGATCATAGTAATGACCTATTTGCACAGTCGCTGCCGAGGCGATTCCTAATTCGATGCCGCCCCAAACCGAGCCGCCCGTGCGCGGTTCCATCATCGCTAACCTTCCACAGTAGATGATCGGCAAACCGGGCCTGACAAGCTGAACGATGACGATCGAGGCCAACACTTCGGCGTTTTGTTGGGCTAACGCGCCCGCCAGGGATAGCGGCGCGGTCGTGCCGGCCGTGGGGCATGGCAACGCCCCAAAGGGAAGGCGGTGTTCTGCGATCTCCGCCATCGCCGAGACGATGCCATCCGGGAAAGTCAGCGGGCTTACAGGAGATACGCTCATAAAGATCACTTCATCTACAGGCCCGATCACTTGGGCCATTTCAACCGAGTATCTCACTTCCTGGGCAGTCTGAACGCCGGGTCCATGCAGAGGTTTCATCGTGTGGGGCAAAGCATGCCTGTACATGGCCAAAGACATTACTTCTCCCGGGACATCCAAAGGGGTGAAGAATGGCGTAATCGTAGTGGCTTGATCTAATGCATCCAGAAGGCGAGTGCTGTCGCACACATCCTGCGTGGTAGCGGGTCGGGTCTTTCCCGTGGTTGGCTCGAAGACATCTCGTGCGCCCCCCAGATTATGCCATTGAAGAGTCCCACCCCCGATGACAACTTCCTTTTTGTTTCTCCCCATGACGCGCACCTTGCTCCTGCATAGGCTTAAACACCGTTCGACCAACTCTGGGGGGATGAGCACTCGATGCCCATAGGCAGATGCTCCCTCATCGAACAATCTTTGCCGCGTTCGAGTGTGTTCGAGCACGATCCCAACTTCACTCAAGATGCGCAGCGTAGCCTGGTGGATTGCTTCTACTTCTCGGTTGGTAATCACCTTCCAGGGTTTCATGGGGTGTTAGCCTATCTCGAAATACTGTCATTGGTTTATCGTACATCATAATTGATGAAATGCAGAATAGCAAGCATTTTGGATGAAAAAGGTATCCGAATCTGCGGTAAAATCAGGCCATGACTGATTTCATCGTTGGTGTGCGTTTTCTAAAGGCCGGCAAGATCTATCATTTCAGCGCCAATCAACAACGTGACCTCCAGGTTGGCGACCATGTTGTTGTCGAGACCAGCCGTGGGCTTCAGCTTGGGGAAGTTGCCCAACTGGTCGAGGATGCTGGCGAGCCTGAGAATGACTCTTGGAAGTCCGTTTTGCGGAAAGCATCTCCGCGCGATCTGGTGACCAGACAGGTGTGGGAGGAAAAAGAGACCGAGGCGGTGAAAAGCTGCCAGTCAAAGGCCTCCCAATTGAAGCTCAAGGGAGTCAAAATTATTTCCGCCGAATTCACCCTGGATGGCGATCGCCTGACGTTTTTGTACACAAACGAGGTAGATGACAAGCTCGATCTGACTCCTTTGCGTAACGAAATGCAGAAACTCTACCGGGCAAAAATCAACCTGCGCAAAGTTGGGCCGCGCGATGCGGCTAAGATTATCGGCGGGTTAGGCGCTTGCGGGTTGGAAACCCGCTGTTGTTCGATGTACCTGGGTGAATTCTGCCCTATTTCGATCAAGATGGCAAAAGCTCAGGACGTATCTCTGGCCCCCACGGAGATTACCGGCATGTGTGGTCGTTTGCGCTGTTGCTTGCAATATGAGTACGAAACTTATGTCGAGGCGCATAAGGGTCTTCCGAGGCTCAAGAAACATGTGACCACCCCCATGGGAGACGGTCGGGTCATCAAAGTCAACCCGCTCAAAGAAACCGTCCTCGTTGATCTGGGCGAACGCGGCGCCAAAGAATTCCCGCGCGAAGAGGTTTCCCCTCTTGGATAGTCGTATTATTGGACTGGGTGAATGATGGAACAGCCCACTTCCGTTGAAGTCGGCCACTGGTGATCTCATGAACCACTGGCGTAACCCTTCTGAGTTTTTCCAATACCTAGCCTCCAATGTTTGGGTTTTGTTACATGATCACCGACTCGATCATCAATGACTTTTCTATCACAGTGGGGACAGTGAACGGCTCGGGCAGCCAGACATCCAACCTGACGCTGCAGAGGGCTTTGTTCAAGATGGGCATCCCGGTTTCGGGCAAGAATCTGTTCCCCTCCAATATCCAGGGCTTGCCGACCTGGTATACCATTCGGGTCAGTAAAGACGGTTATTTAGCTCGCAGTGAAACCACTGAAGTGATGGTAGCGATGAACGCGGCCACTTTCGCTGAGGATCAGGCCGCAGTTGCGCCCGGGGGGGTGTTTTTCTATGCAGACGATATCGAACAGGCCATCACCCGCTCTGACATCGTCGCTTATCCAATGCCGGTCGAAAAACTAGCCCGCGAATCCGACGCGCCTCCCAACCTGCGCGGTTATATTGCCAATATGGTTTATGTCGGGGTCCTGGCACATATATTGGACATCCATATAGACAGAATCCGCCAGGCGCTGGATTTCCACTTCAATGGCAAGGAAAAGCCCATAGCGTTGAATTACGGCGTGGTGCAGAATGCCATGGCGTGGGCTGCTGAGAATCTCGTCAAAACTGATCCCTTTCGCGTCCAGGCGATGGATGCTACCGATGGCTATATCATGGCTAGCGGCAATACCGCTGGCGCATTGGGGGCGATCTATGGCGGCGTCCAGTTCGTCTCCTGGTACCCGATCACGCCGGCTACGAGCTTAGCCGAGTCGCTCAACCAGTATTTGCCCATGCTGCGGAAAGATCCCGCGACCGGTAAAAATACCTACGCAGTTATCCAGGCCGAAGATGAGCTGGCCGCCATCGGCATGGCCGTCGGCGCGGGCTGGGGCGGTTTGCGGTCGTTGACTTCCACATCGGGGCCGGGGCTTAGCCTGATGACCGAGTATGCCGGCATGGCCTATTACGCCGAAGTTCCCCTCGTGATCTGGGACATCCAGCGCATGGGGCCCAGCACCGGTTTACCCACGCGCACATCCCAGGGCGATGTCAACCTGGTCTATTACTTGAGCCAGGGCGACACGATGCACGTGGTGCTGCTGCCCGGATCAGCCAACGAGTGCTTCGAGTTTGGCTGGAGGGCCTTCGATTATGCTGAGCGGTTGCAGACTCCTGTATTTGTGCTAAGCGACCTGGATCTGGGCATGAACGTTTGGATGACTCCGCCCTTCGAGTATCCCAATACGGAGATCGATCGCGGCAAAGTCCTTTGGGAGGAGGATCTGGGGAAAATCGAGAACTGGGGGCGCTACCTCGATCCCGATGGAGATGGAATCCCGTACCGGACCCTGCCTGGTAACCGGCATCCTCGAGGCGCATACTTCGCCCGAGGAACAGGACATGATGAATACGCCAATTACAGCGAGGATCCTGATGTGTGGGAGCGCGGCATGGAGCGCCTTCGCGCCAAGTTCGAGACCGCCCGCGGGATGATGCCGAAGCCGGAGATCGTCACAAAAGACGAAGCCGATATCGGGGTCATTGCCTTCGGCTCCACCGATCCGGCAGTGCGTGAAGCCCAGGATCATCTGGCCGACGACGGATTACCAATTGATTACATGCGATTACGCGCCTTGCCTGTCTGCGACGAAGTGAGAGACTTTGTCAGAAGCCATCGGCGCGTGTACGTGGTCGAGATGAACCGCGATGGACAGCTCCATCAGATCCTCTCTCTGGAGACGCCTGACCGCGCTGCAAATCTGAAGTCTCTTTCCAAGAATAACGGTTTACCCTTGACAGCGGATTGGATCGAAGGCGCTATTCTGGCTGAGGAGCGCAAATGACATGGTCACACAAAGGAACCCCCAGGTAAATTTGGTCAATTTGTCGAAAACGGACTATCGCGGCGATCCGACGACGCTCTGCCAGGGTTGCGGGCATAATTCCATCAGCAGTCAGATTATCGCAGCTTGCTACGAGTTGAACATCCCCCCGGAGAAGCTGGTGAAGTTTAGCGGCATCGGTTGTTCGAGTAAGGCGCCCACCTATTTCCTGAACCGTTCGTTCGGCTTCAATGGTCTACACGGCAGGATGCCCTCCCTGGCTACCGGGGCTATGTTTGCCGATACTACGTTGATTGGCATTGGCATGAGCGGCGATGGGGACACTGTCAGTATTGGGATGGGACAGTTCAAGCATGTCATGCGCCGCAATTTGCCGCTGGTGTATATCGTCGCCAACAACGGCGTCTATGGCCTGACCAAAGGCCAATTCTCTGCGACTGCCGAGGAGGGCCTGGCTCTCAAAGGACAGGGTCAGAATCCATATATGCCCATAGACATCGTTTGGGAGGCTGTTGTCGGGCGGGCGACCTTCGTGGCGCGCTCCTTCGCCGGCGATCCCAAACAGGTCAGGGAACTCCTCAAGGCTGCTCTCAGCCACCGCGGCATCGCTGTGTTGGATATCATCAGCCCCTGTGTGACGTTCAATAATCAGGATGACTCACATCACTCTTATGCCTGGGGCCGGAATCACGAGATTGCCCTGCACGAGTTAGCTTATGTCCCTCCGGCAGAAGAGATCATGGTGGAGTATGCGGAGGGGGAGTCCAAGGAAGTTGATATGCATGATGGCTCACGCATCGTGCTGCGCAAATTAGGGGCAGATTACGACCCCACGGATCGCTCGAAGATCCTGACTATGCTGGAAGAAGCCAACCGGAAACAGGAGTTGATCACCGGTTTGATTTATATAAACACGGGGCAGAAATCCTTGTTCAATCTGTATCATCTACCGGATGAACCTCTCAACCGCTTATCCCCTGATCGCATTCGCCCTCCGCGGGAGACCATCGCCAAAGTCAACGCTATGATGTTCTAATAATCAGAACTTCACGAAAGATGATCCAAGACCCGTCTGCGGGTCGCCCGGGGAGGGGCTCCTGATCGTTTTCGTGTTCGAAAAACTTGATCACCCCAGGGGTCATGCTACACTCTCCTTGGTGGATTGGTGATGGGGCGTGGATTTTTGGGCTATGTGAGATAAAGTACCCCAAAAAAGGTGTTTAGTCATGAGTAATCGAATCCTGATCCTTCACTTTTTGGCAATCCTGGCTTTGGCCGCGTGCAGTTCACCACCACAAAGCACAGCCACCCCGACTCTCCCTCCTTCAGACACTCCTTCCGCGGTCTCGGCGACCCCGACTCCACCCGAAACTCCGACAACCGTCCCGACCACGACTCCCGAGCCCACACCCACCGCCACCCCGGAACCAACCCCCTCGCCCACGGCTGTCCCTCTCCGCTTCGGCTTCGAGCCGGGCATGACAGTGGACGATTGCAACCCGCTCGCGCTCACCGCGGACAACAAGATTCCCG
>Ga0194125_10013716_pt1 | contig 10492 bp, 8 predicted proteins | sample TA2KigC250mmetaG_FD_148626 | JGI IMG/M metagenome (GOLD analysis project Ga0194125, IMG submission 148626) | Freshwater microbial communities from Lake Tanganyika, Tanzania - TA2015034 Kigoma Deep Cast 250m | ecosystem: Environmental > Aquatic > Freshwater > Lake | place: Tanzania: Lake... | reverse complement strand
TAAGCGGGTTGTTGTTTTTCTTGTCTCATCCGGTTCTCGTGTACTTGCCGAATCCGGGCACGTCCCAGGCAGGCGCGCACGGGAAATCTGTGCTTTGGACCAATAGCATCGTATTTGGCTCAAAGCGGCGAATCTCAGGGGTTTGGAGGCAGAGGTCCCAGGACCCACCGCGGCACGCTCAAGCCGGATGAGCTGTCTTTTTACCCTGCGGGCCTGGGGTTTTGCGGAAGGGGGCCCACGGGAGGCGCAAGAAAAAACCCTCCCGGACGGGAGGGTTGTCAGTGGTCACGCGAAAGAGCGAAGGGAGCGGCGCGCCGGGGGCCGTCTATTTCTGGGAATACTTTTCTCATTTGTCCGCTTTCTTGCGGAGGGGGTCCTCGGCCTTGTGGACCGGCTCGTTGTTGCTGCCGGCGTGGAGCTCGCCGTCCTTCTGGGCCTTTTCCCGTTGGATGGCGTCATAGATCTCCCGCCGATGCACGGGAATGCTCTTCGGCGCCGTAATGCCCAGGCGAACCTTGTCGCCACGCACGTCGACGATCGTGATCTCGACCTCATCGCCGATCATGATGGACTGGTCTTTCTGTCTGCTGAGGACCAACATCGTTCACTCCTTTTATCGGCTGGTGCTACCGGTTCCTACGAAAAGTGGTGTTTATCTGTTCGTTTAGCCGATTCACGTACATCCATAGAACATCTCTATTTTCGGCCAATTGGGGGGGGCGAAGCAGACAATTTCCGCTTTCTTTTTACGGGCGTCTTGCGGTATGGGACGTTTCGAATGTAAGTTCCGGTGGCAAAGCCACTTATGGAGGGGACAGGGGGGTGGGATAATTGCGCATTTCGAACGCGCGGCTCCGCTGGTGCCCCCGGGACGCGTCATTTCTCCTCCAGCGGGCCTCGTTATCGGTCGTACGGGTGTCCCTCCGCCGTCACCACGGCGTGCGACGAGTCATGCCTCGGCCCCTCCCCGCACCGGCCGGTCGGCGTCGGGGGAGGGCCCCGCCGGACATCAGGCCGGGCGCGGCGAGTCCGCGCCTACGCCGCTCTCGTGCTGGCGCCACCAGTCGTAGCGAACCGCCAGCCAGAACCCGATGACCGAGCCGAGCGACCCCAGGGCGACGAGCTGAATCGGCAGAAGCGCCAGCACGCTGTGCGGAAAGAAGGTGGCGGGCCGCGTCTCGGCGAACTGACGGATCGTTTCTGCGCCGCCGTGCAGCGACTGGGCGAAGCCGATCAGGAAGATCGAGCCGAGGACCGGCCAGACATAGCTGAGATCGATGAATTTCTTGACGACGAAGGCCGCCACCGCAAAGGCCGCGACGACCCCGAAGACGATCTGCCCGGTTGCCGGCTGCGTGAGCGTGGCATTCTCGGAGGGGGCCACGTCCTGGACGAAGACGCCCACAAAGAAATGGGAGATGGGGACGGCGGCAACCAGCGCGAGCAGGCCGGTGAGAAGATAGGAAGGGAGATCGGCGGGCAAGAGCCGCAGGAGGCCGGAGTCACCCATGCTCTTACGCTTCTCCCCTGGAGCTTTCCCGCTTTCCTGCGGCGGGGTCCGGAGATATTGCGCGACCAGCACCCCGGCAAAGCCCGCCGCCACGAGGAGCAGCCAGTAGACGGCTTCGAAACGCAACGAAAAGGCCAGAGCCTCCCGCTCGAAGGGTTCCGCATGGGCTTGTGTCAGAACGCGCAGGGGCCCGGAACGCCCCGCCCAGACGGTCAGGCCGAACGGGACGGTCAGAATGCCGATCTCGCGGCCATGCGGCCAGGCTATGAAGTAACCGGCGAACCCCAGGCCGAAGGCCAGAACGAGCAGCAGGAGGGTTCCCGCAGCCCCGATGTTGCCCGCCCGGACCGGCGCCATCGGATCGGCGGGCGCCGCCAGCGGCCAGGCCAGCATGCCGATCACGACGATCCCCAACACGGCCACCGCGGCGATTCGAAATTTGTTGATCGAAGTCAATTCCATACTTGCGTCTCCAAAGAACCCCCCAAGCTACCGGCCGGCGCCGCCGCTGTCAATCCTCCGGCGGTTTCGGGCAGGGCAATTACATGTGAGCATGGACTTCCCGTTTGGAGTTCCGCCTTATGAGCTTTGACGAGCAAGTTCGGTAATGTGTAGGGTGGGGCTTGCCCCACCGCTTTCCTTGGGTCCGGCTTCTTGGTGGGGCAAGCCCCACCCTACAACTGGCGGTTTCGGGGCAGGGCGAACGCAAAGTCCCGAGAGTGAGTACCTGGACGTCGTCAACGGGTGGCAGCGGCAAGGCCGTAGGCTTTGCGCAGGCCTTGCCGATGGCGACGGGCGAAACCATCGGCAAGCTCCGAGGACTCCGCTTGCCGCTGCCACCCATACAACAAACGACCTTCCGATTGCCCGGCATTCTTGGTCAGTGCCGCTCACGGATACGTGATCTTGGTGCCGTCGACGCGGCGAAGGGGGTCATGGTGTGTTCTCGGGTCGAGGTCTTGCCGGTAATGTGAAGCACGCGGACGCCGCGGACGGTCAAGGCATCCGCGACCAGCGAGCGATGGCAGCGGAAGGGGTTGCCCTCGGCGCACAGGATCGCGACGCGCCCCCGCTTGCCAAGCTGCATAAGCCGGCGGATGGCGGAGGCAAATTCCCGCGTCTGCATATAATCCGCAAAGCCCCGAAAGCTCGCATTCTGCCAGCCTGTGTTGATCGAGTCTTTCTTTGGCTTCCGCAGGCCGCCCAGCTCCTTGCAGTGCACATACGCGATGTCCCTGGATTCCAGGCTCTGTTTCAGGACATCCCCGTTGAACTGCGGATTGTGTCGAGATTTGGGGATCGTTCGGATGTCCACCAGCATGGAGATCGCATGGGCTTCGAGGATCGCTATGAAATCGTCGAGCGCTCTGGTAGAATGGCCGAGAGCATGAATGGTGGTCGGCATGGTCTTTCCCCCATTTGGCAGAACTCCAGTTTCACCGCAGGCGGATTGTACCCCGATTCGCGGGAATCGGGAAGCTGTCTGTGAAAACGGGTATCGGAGATCACGATGACACAAATTCTGGCGGTGGTCGGCAGTCCGCGCCAAGGCGGGAACACGGACCTTCTGGTCGCGAAGGTGGCCGAGGGGGCCCGGGCGGCGGGAGCAGCGGTGGAGACGGTCCGCCTGGGGGAGCTGCAGATCCGCGAGTGCGATGGGTGCCATGCCTGCTGGCGGGGCCGGCCGTGCAGCAAAGACGATGATATGCAGGCCCTCTTTCCAAAGATTGCGGCCAGCGAGGTTCTGGTTTTTGCGACGCCCGTCTACTGGTACGGCCCGACGGCGCTGATGAAGGCGTTCATGGATCGGTTCGTATACTTCAACAGCGAGGCGAACCGGCGGCTGGTTCGCGGCAAGCGGGCGGCGGTGGCGGTCGTGCTGGAGGAGACGCACGAGCAGACCTGGCGGCCCGTCGTCGAGTTCTTCGAGCGGAGTCTGGCGTATCTCGAAATGAATCTGGCCGAGACGATCGTCGTGCCCGGCGTCGGGAGCAAGGGCGAGATCCTGAAGCACCCGCAGCAGTTGGAGGCCGCCCGCGCTTTGGGGAGCCAACTGGCGCGCTGATCCGTTCTCACGTCCTGTCTTTGTCTGCGACGGTCGATCTATGTATGCACTGGTGATGATCTTTATAGCGCTGACGGTTCTGGTCGTTCTGCTGCGGCTGCGCGTGCGGATCGGGCGGGCGATGGTGGCGTCGGCGCTGGTGCTGGCGATACTGTTGGGGGTGACGCCGGGCGCGATGGGGGGCCGGCTGGCGGCCGAGTGGCGGGACAAGCCTCTGAGCGAGACGACGCCGTATCTGTTCGTATCGCTGACGGCCCTGTTGCTGCTGGTCAACGTGGTGGGCAAGGCCATGGGACAGATCGGTCTCTCCGCCCGGCTGGTGCCCGCCATGCACGGCCTGTTTCGCAGCCGCCGGGCGGCTTTGACCGCGATTCCGTTGCTGATGGGCATGCTGCCGACGCCCGGCGGGATCATGTTGTCGGCCCCGATGGTCCGCGAGGCGGGGGACAAGATCGGCGTGGAGCGCAGCCGCCTGGCAGCCATCAACTTCTTCTTTCGCCATCAGTGGGAGCCGATCTGGCCGCTGTTCCCGGCGATCCCGTTGATTGTGGACATGCTGGGCGTGCCTGCCGGCCGGGTGATCGGCTACCATGCCGCCCTGACCGTTGCCGGCATCCTCGGCGGCATCGTGTTTCTGCTGCTGGCCGGCATCCCGCCGCGACGCGCCGAGCACCTGCCGGCCCACGGCAGCCTCGGCGCGCACGCCACAGATTTCCTGCACGCCTTGTGGCCGATTCTGTTCACGGCGGTGCTGTATGTGCGGTGGCACGTGCCGCCGGCCGTCGGTGTGCTGTTGGCGATCTTCGGGTTGCTCCTGCTGCATCGGGTGGACGTGCGGCGGTGGGGCGGGATCTTCCGGGCCGCCAAGGAGCCCGACACGGTTCTGCTGCTGTTCGGGGCCCTGTGGTTCAAGCTGAACCTGGAGGCCAGCGGGGCGGTGGGCAGTGTCGTGACGTTCTTCCACCAGGTGAACCTGCCGCCGCTGCTGATCCTGTTCGTGCTGCCGTTTCTCGTGGGTTTCAGCACGGGGGTGACGACGCCCACGGTGGCGATCACGTATCCTTTCCTGATGCCGTTCATCCGTACCCCGGACGGGATGCGGCTCGGGATGGAAACCCTGGCCTTTGCCGGCCTGGTCTTCGGCCTGGCGCTCAGCCCGATCCACCTGTGCCTGGCGTTATCGGCCAGCTACTTCCAGACGCCCTTGCTGCGGATCGTGATGAGAGTCCTGCCGCCCGCCCTGTGCGTTGCCGCGGCGGGCTTCGCGGTAGCCCGTCTCTCGTGAGCCGTGGCCCGTGACCCGTGACTCGTGACCGGTGATCCGTGACCCGGGTCACGAGACACGAGCCACGGGTCACTTCTTTCGGGTCACGAGCCACGGGCCCCGGGTCACCTCTTCCGGGTCGGCGGATCACCGGATGCGGATGGAGCCGACGTTGGTGTTCAGATGCACCTGCCCTTCGCCTTGGCCGAGCGACCCGCGCAGGGATCGTTTGAGCGATCCCGTGACCGTGATGGGACGGTCGGTGTTGATATCGCCGACGTTCGCGGTGGCGGTCACCTGGGCGGAAATCTCCCGCGGGCCGTGGAATTCGATAGAGCCGACGTCGGTGGCCATCGTCGCGGACATGGCGGCCGGGGCGTCCGGGGCATAAGTGGCCCGGATGTCGCCGACATTGGTGCGCAGGTCGATCGCTTCGCGCAGGCCGGTGCAGGTGATGGTCCCCACGTTGGTCGTGGCTTTCACACGCTGAGCGAAACCCTTGACCTGGACGTCGCCGACGTTGGTGGCGCACGTCACGGCGAGTGCGGCCGGGGCGGTGATGACAAAATCGACACTCAGCTCGTTGCGGCCGAGATCCGCCGGCTTGACCGCCTTGATCGTGAGCGTGGGTCCCGCCGGCTCGGCGACAAGGCGGACCTGCTCGGCGAGCTCCTGCGCTCGTTCCTCCGTGTGGGCCCGGACCTTGATCTCGGCGGCGATCCGCACCTCGCCGACCTCGGCCGCCTCCAGTTGGATCTTGCCGACGTGGGTGGACACGTCCAGAGCCGTGATGCCGGTCAGCGGAGCGGTCAGGTTCTCGCTTCGGCTGAACTTGGCCTTGAACCCGCCGGTGTGAATGATACACCCGCCCATCGCGAGCGCGGCCAGACCTATGATTGCGCCCTTGAGGGCCATCGCACTTGTTTTCATATCGATTCTCCCAAGCATATACCCGGTCTCGTAGTCGTGGCGCCGAGCCGATTATTGCGGGATTTCTCGCGCGAATCAAGAGCGCCGCCGGCAAAGACCTATAATTCTGTTGCCCTTGTGGGGTCGATGTGGTAAGGTGGGGTGGTTTGGCTCTGCGACTGTCCATCGGCAGCCGGTGTCTGACCGATTCGTGTATACCGCCTTTTCCTTGAGTAACGTCTGTAGCCGTCCGAGAGAGAGGGGCATGGGGCTCCGAAGGGAAGTGTCCGGCCCGGGCCCCGCCGTGTGTGACCCTATGTCTCTCTATAGAAGGAAGGAGGGCACGCCTGCCCGCACAGAAGTAAATCCGCTTGGTGAGACCGATCTCTCGCACCGGCCCGATCTCTTCGTGGAAGATCGGGTCGTGACGACCGGAGGATGGAAGGAGGAACGCCATGCGTCGGAGACTGACGTGGATGACATCCCGGTCGTAAAGCCCTGAGGTCTTCTCTTGATCATGGTTCTGGTCTACGATTCTTTTTGAAGGAGGTTGGCATGAGCCGGAAAGCAGACTATGTGGCTTGTCTGATCCTGATAGGGCTGGTCCTGGGGGTGGCCCGCGCGAACATTACGAACGGCCTTATCGGCTACTGGCCCATGGATGAAGGGGCCGGTACGTTGGCGGCCGATCGGTCAGGTCAGGGGCATGATGGGACTCTGCGTCGGGGCGCCACCTGGATCACGCCGGGCCACATCGGCAGCGGCGCGGTCCGCCTGGACGGCAATCCCGGCAGCCGGGTGGCCGTGGGGACCTGGGACCCCGGGGAACGCTTCACCCTCGCGATCTGGGTGCGGTGGACGGGCGAACAGAACAAGGCGGAACGGGCCGGCATCTTCGGCAAGAGGAATGCCTGGACCGCCGACGGCCTGCGCTGGTTTGCCGAAGTCATGATCACCGGCCAGATCCGGATGAGAAACTTCACGCAGACGGTGAGCAGTCCCGCCGGCGCCTTGACGGCCTGGATCGACCAATGGGCCCATGTCGCCGTCACCTATGACGGCACGACTGCCAGGATCTATCTCAACGCCGAGCAGGTCGGCTCCGGTGCGTTCCGGCCGGGCCCTCTGACGACCGCGGCGATGGGCCTGGGCTGCAAAGACGGCGGCAGCGACAGCCAGGCGGAGACCTTCTCGGGCGACATCGACGATGCCCGCATTTATGATCGGGCCCTGAGTGCGGCCGAGATACGCCAGCTTTTCGGCTGGACCGGTCTGCCCGGTCAGGCGTCCAGCCCGCAGCCCGCGGACGGCGAGAGCGACGTAGCCCGAGACGTGGTCCTGAGCTGGCTCCCGGGCGAATTCACGCCCGCGACCAACGGGCACCGCGTCTACTTCGGCACGAGTTTCGATGAAGTCAGCGCCGCCGTCGGCGCCGCCGCCCAGAATGCCAGCACCTATACGCCGCCCCAACGGCCTGACTATGGCAAGACCTACTACTGGCGGGTCGATGAGGTCAATGGAACGCCCGACAAACCCCTCTTCAAGGGCGACGTGTGGTCCTTTACCGTCGAGCCGTATGCGTATCCGATCCGGCCCGCGGCCGCGACGGCCTCCACGGCCCAGGCCGGCATGGGCCCGGAGAAGACCATCGACGGTTCCGGCCTGACCGGGGACCGCCACGGCACCGACCAGGCTTCCATGTGGTTGAGCGCCGGCGTGCCGCCGAACTGGATTCGGTACGAGTTCGACAAGATCTACAAGCTGCATGAGATACAGGTGTGGAACTCCAACCAGATGATCGAGAGTGTCCTCGGTTTCGGCGCCAAGGGCGTCACGATCGAGACTTCCACCGACGGCACGACATGGACGGCGGTGGCGAGTGTGCCGGAATTCGCCCGGGCGCCGGGGGTGGCGGGCTACGCCGCGAACACCACGGTCGGTCTTGGAGGCGTTCTGGCCCGGTACGTCAGGCTGACGATCGGCAGCACCTGGGGCGGCACGAGCGTCGCCGGCTTGAGCGAGGTCCGCTTCTCGCAGGTTCCGATCCAGGCCAGGCTGCCGCAGCCGCCCACCGGCGCAACGGGGGTCGCGCTGGACGCCGGCTTGAGCTGGCGGCCCGGACGTGCAGCGACTTCGCACCAGGTGTTCCTGGGGACCGACCAGGACGCGGTCGCCGGTGGCGCCGTCCCGGCCCGGACGGTCGCCGAGCCCCATCTCAGCCCGACGGCACTGGACTTCGGCACGACCTACTACTGGAAAGTCGACGAGGTCAATGAGGTCAACGCGGTCATGTATCCCGGCGAGGTCTGGAGCTTCACCACGCGGGAGTACGCGGTCGTGGACGACTTCGAGAGCTACACGGACAAGGAGGGCAGCCGCATCTACGAAACCTGGATCGACGGCTGGACCAACAACACCGGCTCGGTGGTCGGTTATCTGCAAGCGCCGTTCGCCGAGCAGAAGATCACGCACAGCGGCAAACAATCGATGCCGCTGGAGTACAACAACGTCAAGACCCCGTACTACAGCGAGGCCGAGCGGACCTTCGCGCCGCTGCAGAACTGGACCGGCAACGGGGCCGACACCCTGGTGCTGTGGTTCCAGGGTCGGGCCCCCGCCTTCCTGGAGAAGGCCGACGGCACGATCCTCATGGGCGGCGGCGGGGCGGATATCTGGGGTCGCGCGGACCAGTTCCGTTTCGCCGGCAAACGTCTGAGCGGCAACGGCGCGATCGTCGCCAAGGTCGAGAGCCTCGTCAACACCGACCCGTGGGTGAAGGTCGGCGTGATGATCCGCGAAAGTCTGGAACCGGGTTCGCGGTTCGCGGCCGTCTATGCCACGCCGGGCAATGGGGTGCGCTTCCAGGCACGCTTGATGACCGACTCGGACGCCACCAGCGACACCGCGGTGGCAACACCGGAGCAGATCGCCCTGCGGGCCCCGGTCTGGGTCAAGATCGAGCGGACGGCCGGCACGTTCAATGGCTTCTATTCCACCGATGGCGTCCAGTGGACCGCCATGTCCTGGAATCCGCAGACGATCAACATGGTCGCCAGCCCGGTCCACGTCGGTCTGGCGGTGACCAGCCACAACGTCAATGCCCTGACGACCGCCGGGTTCTCCAACGTCTCGACGACCGGCAACGTCACGGGAGCCTGGGAAGTGGCCGAGATCGGCGTCGCCCAGCCCGGCAACAGCGTGGGCCGGCTCTACGTGGTGGTGCAGGACAGCGCCGGCAAGAGCAAGGTGGTCAATCACCCCGATCCGGCGGCCACGATCCAGACAAGCTGGCAGCAGTGGAAGATTCCACTCAGCGAGTTCACCGCCGCCGGCGTGAACCTGGCCCGCGTCAAGACGCTGACGATCGGCGTCGGCGACCGGACCAGCCCGAAACCGGGCGGGACCGGCCTCGTGTACCTCGACGACATCGGCTTCGGCCGTCCGGCATCTGCCCCGTAACTCCTTGGGCGGACGAAGTACACGAAGAAGATCCCCGGGCTCCGGCTCGTTCCCGCCGGGGCCTTTTTTTCATGTCTGCTCGTCCGCCGGAAAAAGTCTGCCCTGGCGAGTCCGTGTCGCGGTTTGTGCCTTGACGGGTGCCGGGGGCCTCAGTACTCTACGGCGGGTAGGATCTGTGGTGCAAGGATGGATGGTCCATGTGGACAAAAACGGATTTTGAGATCGTCGTGGTGGGGGGCGGTATTGTCGGGCTGGCCGCGGCCTACAAGATCGCCAGGAGCCATCCCGGCGTGCGGCTGGCCGTGCTGGAGAAAGAGGACCGCGTAGCGGGCCATCAGACCGGGCATAATTCCGGCGTGATCCATTCGGGGCTGTATTACCAGCCCGGCTCGGCCAAGGCCGCCACCTGCATGGCCGGGCGGCGGGAATTGCTCGAGTTCGCCCGGACGCACGAGATCCCGCACGAGATCTGCGGCAAGCTCATCGTGGCGACCGGCGAGGCCGAGTTGCCCGGCCTGGAGAAGATCCTCCAGAACGGGCTTGCGAACGGTGTCGAAGGGCTGGAAGCGATCGGGCCCGAGCGCCTCCGGGAGATCGAGCCCGGCGTGACCGGGATCGCGGCGCTGCACGTCCCGTCCGCCGGGATCATCGACTTTGTGAAAGTGGCGCAGAAGCTGGGCGAGTTGATCGAGCAATCCGGCGCACACAATAAGGTGCTCGTTGCCCATGAGGTCACGGGATTCGACAAGCACGACTTCTACACGAACGTACTGACCAAGCCGGGGACCTTCAGCACCCGTTACGTGATCAACTGTGCCGGATTGCAGTGCGACCGGGTCGCCCGCATGGACGGGATCGAGCCGCCGGTGCGGATCATTCCGTTCCGGGGCGATTACGCCGAGTTGACTCCCGCCGCGGCCGGCAAAGTGCGGAACCTCGTCTATCCCGTGCCCAACCCGGCGTTTCCCTTCCTGGGCGTGCACTTCACCCGGATGATCGGCGGGGGCGTCGAGTGCGGGCCGAATGCCGTATTTTCGCTCAAACGGGAAGGCTACGGCAAGACCGACTTCGAGCTGCGCGACGCCTGGGAGTCCCTCTCCTACCCCGGGACGTGGCTGCTCTTTGCCCGGCATTGGAAGTACGGCCTGGGCGAGTACGCGCGGGCGTTCTCGAAGAAACGCCTGTTGGCGCAGTTGCAGCGGCTGGTCCCGTCGCTGGTCCTGGAGGACCTCCATCCGGGCCCGGCGGGCGTCCGGGCCCAGGCGCTGGCGCCGAATGGGGTCCT
>Ga0194125_10013715_pt1 | contig 10492 bp, 10 predicted proteins | sample TA2KigC250mmetaG_FD_148626 | JGI IMG/M metagenome (GOLD analysis project Ga0194125, IMG submission 148626) | Freshwater microbial communities from Lake Tanganyika, Tanzania - TA2015034 Kigoma Deep Cast 250m | ecosystem: Environmental > Aquatic > Freshwater > Lake | place: Tanzania: Lake... | reverse complement strand
CTATTAGTAAATGAATATCTGCCGGTTGAGCAACTACCAGAAATTCTTCAAGATTGTCTAATGCCTTTTTATTGAATTGACTATAACCAGGAGTATCAATCAAAATAAGATCACGGTTTTCGTAGCTCCTAATTGCTAGTTTCAATTCTTCTGGGGTTAGCGCCACTTTAAAAGGTATAGACATGATCTGAGCATAAGTTTTGAGCTGTTCAATAGCCGCAATTCTATATGCATCAATGGTAATAATTCCAACAGACTTAGATTGATAAAAATGATATTGTGCCGCGATTTTAGCCAGAGTAGTAGTTTTTCCGACCCCTGTTGGACCTATTAATATGACTGTTTTTTTGTTTGTATCCAATCCTCCAGATAGGTCAAATTTTTTATTCATAAACAAGAAAAGATAATCTTTGTATGTAGCTGATTTTGGAAGTTCGGTATTTGGATTGTTTTTAAAAAAAGATAACATTTCATTTGTAATATCTGAATCTATCCGGTTTCTTATGCAATTTCTTATGCAACAATCATGCAATAAATGAAATATATTTTTATCATCATCTATCGTCTTTTTATCATCTTTCTTTGTAATATATTCAATTTTACGGTTTGTTTTCTTTAATAATTTGTCATCAATATTTACCTTATTAAATTTATCCTTTCCTAAAGTTTTACCATCTTCCTCAGGACCTATAACTTTTGTATCTTCACTGACTATAATATCAACTCTATTAATGTTTCCTTCGGTCTGCTTATCTAAATTTTTTCCCTCACACTTTATAGCTTTTATTGAGGTGTCTTCTGAAAAAATTTTATCTATATTGTCAATCCTTTGGTTCAATACCCTGTCGTCCTTTTCTAATTCATCATCAATAGTTGCAATAATTTCGATCTTTTCTTCGCAATTATCTAATTCTCTCAAATGAATCATACTTGCTTCAGGTCCTAAATCTTCTTTAGCTTTTTGTATAGCTGTTTTTAGATCTTTAGCCCGATATTTATTAATCAACATAATGTTTCTCCCGCAAATTTCTATTCGTTATTATCTGATAATTGAAGTACAACAGTTCCCAATTGCTGAACTTCGATGTTGGAAGGTATCTCATTATAAGAAAGCACAATTAAATTAGGTATATACTGTTCAGTTAGCTTTTTGAAATGACGTCTTATAATTGATGAACACAAAATAATTGGTTGAGTCTCTATAGAAATATTATTTATAGTTAATGCAGTAGCATTGATTATAGCTTGAATAACATTTATATTTAAAGACAATGAAACTCGATTAGCATTAGGCAAGCTGTCTGATCTAGTTATAAGAGCATTACTTATCATCTCTTCAAGTGATGGTTCTAAAGTAAAAACTTTAAGTGTCTCATCACTGCTAATTAGAGGTTTAACAATATTACGAGATAGTGCATGGCGAACATATTCAGTCAAAACATCAGAATCTCTTACTTCTTGGCCAATATCAACTAGGACCTCAAGTATTTTGGTCATATCTCTGATAGAAACTTGTTCTTTGAGTAGATTTCTTATTACTCTATGAGCTATACCCATCCCAAGATTGCTAGATTGAAATTCCTCTACTATAGCTTGATTTGTGCTTTTTAAGTTATCTAGTATATTTTTCAACTCTTGCCTTCCAAATAATTCGTGTGCGTAAGTTTTAATAGTTTCCGTAATATGAGTTGCGATTACTGTTTCTGGCTCTACGACTGTATATCCAGCAATTTCTGCTTTATCCTTTTGCGCCTCATCTATCCAATATGCTTTAAGACCAAATACTGGTTCTTGAGTCTCTATGCCTTCAATACGAAAGTCGTCTTGCTCTTCTACGGCGTTTAATATTCTGGGATTCATAGCCAAATATTGACCAAGAATAACCTTTCCTTTTGTTACCCTTGTACCGCGTATAAGCATATCGTATTCTCCGGATTTTAATTGTATATTATCTCTAATGCGAATCGGCGGAACCACAAACCCCAACTCAAGAGCGCATTGTCTTCGTATAATCTTAATCCTATCTAACAGCTTGCCATTTTCTGATGGCTCCACTAAAGGAATAAGATTATGGCATATTTCTAGTTCCATTGGATCAATTTCTACTATCTGATTAATATCTAGTGTATCTGTTCTCTCTTTTGGTTCAGATTGATCGCTTTCTGGCATTTCTTCGATTTGATCCCTGCCCAACACCGGACCGTGTCTATTTACATAAGCAACAATGCCAGATATACACGCCAAAAATAGAAAAGGTATCTTAGGCAATCCTGGCAACAAGCCCATAAACAGCAACATACCGGATGCTATGGCAAAAGCTTTTGGTTGAGCTATAAGCTGAAGTGCAAATTCCTTACCAAAATTTGATTCTGATGCTGCCCTGCTTACTATAATGCCTGAAGCTGTTGATATCATTAAAGCAGGAATCTGCGTTACCAGACCATCTCCTATAGTTAGTAAAGCATAAACCCGCGCCGCCTGTGTTAGGTTCATTTTATGTGAAACGACACCAAGTATAAACCCGCCTATAATATCAATAACAACAATTATAATTCCCGCTATAGCATCTCCTCTCACAAACTTGCTTGCGCCATCCATAGCTCCATAGAAATCAGCTTCTCTGGCTATCATCTTGCGTCTTTCTCTAGCTTCATCTTCGCTTATTAAGCCTGCATTCAAATCAGCATCTATACTCATCTGCTTCCCGGGCATCGCGTCCAAAGTGAAACGAGCCGCGACCTCTGCTATCCGACCAGCACCTTTAGTAATAACTACAAATTGTATTACTATTAAAATCAAGAATATCACAAAGCCAACTACATAATTTCCACCAACGACAAACTTTCCAAAACTTTTTATTACATGACCGGCCGCTAATTCCCCTTCGTTGCCACGAAGCAATATTAATCTACTGGAAGCAACATTCAGTGATAATCGCGCTAAGGTTGAAACTAGAAGTAGTGAAGGGAAAATTGAGAAATCCAAAGGTTTAAGAGCATACAAAGATATAAGAAGAATGACTAATGCAATCGTAATATTGAAAGACAAAAAAATGTCCAAAATTATTGTAGGAAGAGGTATTATCATAACCAGTATGATACCTACAACACCTGCGGCAAGAGCAATATCAGTATTCTGACTTATTTTTGCTAAAATTGTTTGGTCTCTTTGAATTCCAATTCCCATAATATTATATACAAATTTCTATTTACCCATTCTGTATACCCGCGCTAAAATTTCGGCTACAGCCTTATAAAGCTCTATTGGTATTTCCCATCCTAGTTCGAGTTTAAATAATGCGCGAGCTAATGGCTTGTCCTCAATAATTGGTATATCATGTTCTCTGGCAATAGCTTTTATACGTTCAGCTATAAGCCTCGCTCCCTTAGCGCATACTTTAGGTGCTAAATCAGTTTCTTTATTGTATTTAAGTACAACTGCAAGTTTGGTTGGGTTTGTTATAACTACATCGGCTTTAGGTATCTCTTGCATCATGCGCCTTGTAGCCATCTCTCGTTGAATACTTCTAATCCTTGACTTGATTAATGGGTCTCCTTCAGTTTCCTTGTATTCCTCTTTAACTTCTTGTTTGGTCATCTTCAAGCTTTGCTCATACTCCCATCTTTGATAAGCATAATCAAATAGAGCCAAGACGAAAATTATCAAAGCCGCTCTTATGCTCATTTTAAAAATTATAGAGGCTATATAGCTAATAGACATCTTGATGGGAATATCGGATAATCCAATTATTTTGTCTTTTTCACTTTTTAAAGTAATATAAAGTACATACCCAACAATAAATAGTTTAAGTAAAGATTGGATAAAAGCAATCAAGGTTTTTTTGGATATAAGCCTGGATGCGCCTTTAATAGGGTTGATCCGTTCATATTTTGGCATCAGGGCTTCTCCACTCATAAGGAAACCAACCTGAAAAAAATTGATGGTTAAAGCTGATATAATCAATATTAAAGACATTGGCATCAGTACTAGACCTATATGTTTCAAACTAAATAAAAGAGAATGGCTTATCAAGCTTTGTTTATCCAAACTCCAACAGTGTCTTGAGATATTCAATATTTCAGAGAAAAAATAAGGAAAAAGAAATCGGAGGGCAATTATCGCAATTAGAAACATAAAAGCTGAAGTCAAATCTGTACTTCTAGCTACTTGCCCTTTCCTTCGCGCCTCCTCTCTACGTCTAGGAGTCGCGGATTCAGTTCGTTCGTCTTTATCCTTTTCTTCTAACATTTTCTCTGGTTTACTGATCAGAAAGTAAAATATAGAGTAAAAATTAAAAGGTAGAAAGTATTTTCTACCTTCTGCTTTTTACTTTACTCTCAGTGTTCAAAATTTTAGAATTTGAAATATATTTTCTCTCATTGATGTAAATAATGTTATAATGATCCTTACAAAAAATGGCAACGATATTGCCATTGCAATTAAACCTAAAGAGATCTGAATTGGAAAACCAACAATAAATACATTCATTTGGGGCATGGTTCGCGCAACTATGGACAAAGCTATCTTCGATAGAAAGATTGCGCCCATCACAGGTATAGAAATTTTTATGGCAGTTATAAAGATTCCTGCAAATATGTTGTTTAAATGTTCTATAAAAGCTGATGATATAGACCAACTACCAAGAGGAATAATGTAGAAGCTTTCTGAAATGCTCATTATAATATAATGGTGACCGTTCATAAGAAGAAATATCATAGTAGCTAAAATCATATTAAGTTGACCAATTATAGTAATACCTGTATTTATTGATGGGTCTAATAAATTTACCATAGAAAAGCCCATTTCATGACTAACCAAATGCCCAGCGAACTGTATGCTTGTAAAAGCTAACTGAGCAGTATATCCAATAGCAATACCAAGAATTATTTCTCTAAAAATAGCCGAAACTAGAGATGGATAACTGTTAATACTTTGTTTTTCTGCTGTCAAAACACCGTTTTCGTTTATAAGAGACTTTAACGACACTACTAAAATTATAGTTATAGCAAATGAAATCAGAATCCTTACCTTTGAATTAATATTTTTGTTGCTAAAAAAAGGTGCAGTAAATAATATTGCCCCTACTCGAAAAAATACTAAAAGGAAAAAAGCTATTTGATTAATATCAAGCATGATTTTTCCCAAAAATTCACATCCATACATTTCCTGATAGGTTACCCAATATAGCTGAAGCGAAACTCACTAATATCCTGATAATCCATGGAGCAAATACAACCAAAGCTATAAATATAGCTACAATCTTCGGTATAAAAGTCAAGGTAACTTCATGAATTTGACTAATAGCCTGAAAAATACTTATAACAACGCCTACTATTAAACCCACAATCAACGCTGGCGCTGAAGCGATTAAAATAAGTATTAAAGCTTGTCTTATAATGTGAACAACAAATTCCATTGTCATAGTTTTGTCCTTTTAAAGGAATTTATATTTTATCAGGTACCATGAATCATGCAACTACAAGTTTTTTCATCAAATATCCGTACCTCTAATTAAATCCAACTACGAGTGATTTTACTATCATACGCCAGCCATCTGCCATTACAAAGAGAAGAATTTTAAAAGGGAGCGATATCATAACCGGCGGCAACATCATCATACCCATAGACAAAAGTATGGATGATATTACCATATCAATAACAATAAATGGTATAAATAGCATAAAACCCATTCTGAAAGCCATGCTCAATTCGCTAATTACAAACGCAGGTATAAGCACGTAAGTAGGAACTTCTGTTTCATTCTTAGGTTTTTCCATTTTTGCCATCTGTATCATGAGGGCCAGATCCTTCTCTTGAGTTTGCCTAAACATAAAATCTCGGATTGGATTTAAACCCTTATCTAAAGCCAAATTATATGAAATTTCACCAGACATATAAGGTTTGATAGCTATATCGTTTACTTGATGCCATGTAGGCGCCATAACAAAAAATGTTAAAAATAATGCCAGCCCAATTATTACTTGATTGGGAGGAGTTTGATTAATAGAAAGCGCTGTCCTAACAAATGAGAGCACTATAACAATTCTAGTAAATGATGTTAACAGTAATAAGAAAGCTGGCGCCATAGATATAGCGGTTAGCAAAAGCAACAATTGTATGCTTGTGGATAATTCTTTTTCTCCAGTACTTTTATTATCTATCTCTATTCTGGGTAAAGTAACCTTAACTTGAGAATATACCGGTACAGCATGTAGTAAAAAAACAAACAGAACAAAAAACAATAGAATCCTTTTCCAAAGTAAAATTTGCTTTATCATCTTTTTTTATCCAATATCAAAGCATTGTTTTTTATTTGTATTAGCTTTGAAAGCAATCTACGAAAGCCGTGGTTACCTATGCTTTCCGGGTAATTATTTTGCATTGGCAGTTTATTTTCAGCGTCTTCTCCATAATAATCTTCTAAATTCATCTTAGTCAGAAGGGACATATTAGCGTTTGTTATACCTATTATAAGTACCTCATTAGATATTCTGACAAGACATATAGACTTTTTTTGACCTAATGGTGTTGTTGAGATTATTGAAATATTATTGCCATTAGCAAAACCTCTATAGCGAGTCAGCTTCTTTAACGCGAAAACACAAGCCGCAATTAAAGCTAAAACAGCAAATAGTGAAGAAATCATCTGTATCATTTTAAACTCTTTATTCTATCCTCTGGTTTTATAATATCTGTGATCCTGATCCCAAAATTCTCATCAAAAATCACAACTTCTCCTTTGGCTATAAGTTTGTCATTTACAAGTAAATCGAGAGGCTCGCCTATTGCTTTATCTAACTCTATCACTGAACTTGGTCCTAGTTGTATTAAGTCTTTTATGGCTATTCTTGCTCTTCCTATCTCTACAGATACAGCCAAAGGTATATCCATTAGAAAATCTATATTATTTTTTTCCTCCTGAGAATCATTATTATATATTGCAGAAGTCTTTTCTACTTTTTTGTTATGCTTTTGATTGCTGTTATCTGTTTTATTAGATTCGGGCTTTTTTGCGCTTTCTTTCTTTTCTATTACCTTGTTTATTTGTAAATCATTAACTAAATTCTGATCTAACTCAGCATCTTCTACTATATCATTTTCTAAACCTAGATTATTTAAGTTTTCATCCATAGTTGTTCATACCTTCGTATTATTGATCTTCGAGTCGTATATTTGAATTGCTCTTTGACCATTAATTACACCGGGTTTACCAAAAAATTTTCTTTTACCCTCAATTAATATCACCACATTGTCTTTAGTAGCCTTTTGAAGTTTCACAATATCACCTTTTTGTAGTTCCATAAATTCCCCTAGAGTTACTAAACTTGGTTCATACCGCGCGCTCAAATTCACCTGCATATTGAGTATGTGTTTTTGGATCTCTTTTTCACAAGATTTTACGTTTTTATGACTAATAAGCCCTGAAAATTTATGTTCATTTATATTATTGAACGACTCTTTTACATATATATAAGGAAGACATAAACTCATAATTCCACAGACATCGTTTAATCTGAATTTGAATAAAACCAGAATCATAGTACTTTCTGGTGATGCTATCCGTATAAGCTTAGGGTCTTTCTCCAGACGTTCCAACTTCATTTCTACATTTGTGTTCTGGTTCCACAACTCTCGAAGGATTCTTAAAGCTTTTTCAAGCAATTTGATAATAATTGTTTCCTCTATAGTCGTAAGAGGTCTGCTATAAGGCATAGAAAGTCCCGAACCACCAAGCATTTTATCAATTATAGAAAAGACACAGGTGTAACTCAATTCTATAGCACCTATACTATTTGAGGGTTTCATACTAAATATGCCTGTACAGCTTGGTTTTATTAAAGAGGCAATATATTCGTTATATGTTAATTGCTCTATATGCACACATTTTATAATAGCGTTAGCCGATAGGATTTCGGAAAAACTTGAACTTAATTTTTCAGCATAGTTATTATGCAATGTTCTCAATGCCTTGATGCAATCTTTTGATAAGTAACCTGATTTGGTTAATTCAAATTCCTTTATATTAATATCTTTATGATTTGATTTGCGTCTGGGAAGAATATGTGGACTCTCAGACATTTTAAATGTATTAATAATGCTGTTTTGTGTATTTCTTGTATTCTCCTGATATACTACGTTTAGTAGCGTCTCGATCTCATCCTGCGAAAGGAGAGGAGTTGACAATTCCGGCGATTGAACATCATCTATTTCTGATGTCACTATATCTTTAGAGTAATGCTTTTTTTCTTGTGGCATTGAATCTTTATTTATCTTTTATTATTGGATAACAAAGTCGTTGAAGTACACTTGACGTATATCATCAATTGCTAAACCTAATTCATTTATAAAAGCTTTTTTGAGCTCTATTTGAAGTTCGATTTTGCCTTCGTTAGAAGATATTGCCTCTATATCCTTTGATGAAAGAATCATTACAGCATGATGTTGCAACTTTGGCTTCATTTTTTCGACTTTATTAAAAAGAGCTTGTGAATTCACTTCTATTATAATACCCACTTTAATAATACGCCTTCTGTCCATTCCACTTGGATTAACTAATATTGTTCCTACTTGACATAAGAATCCATCTTTAACTTTATGCTCCATAGGCTGATCAGAATATTCCCCTGATGACGACGAAAACATTGGATTAACCAACTTTATAATTAAAAATGAAGAGAGGACTGCCATTATTGGTATTGCCGCTATAGTGTACAAGAACCACTTATTATTACTTTTTTTCTTAAGAGTATCTTCATTATTTTCTTCAGCCAATTGTTCTTCTCCCCATTATATTGAATAAATCCAGCCAAAGTAGAAGGTTAAGAAATTAGAAAAAAAAATGATATTGGGTGTTGGATGGTAGTTTCTATTTTCAACATCTAATATCCAACATCATTCCTGATTTTCAACTCTCAACTTTCTACTTTATTTTCAACTTTCACCTCGGTTTCTGTTTGAGGATTTAAGAGATTATCTATCTTATTCCGAAACAATTCTATATTAATCGGCTTTGTGAAATGTCCCTGGATCTCCTTATGTTCTATATGGTCTTGCGAAAGTTTATGATTTGGGTCTGAAATAGTTAATATATATATATGATTCGCCGTTTTCTTTATAGTCTTTAGTAAATCTTCGATTTCACTATCCAAAGATGATAGATTGATAATGCAAAGAGCAAATTCTTCATCTCTAACTTTTTTTATAAACTCTAATTCATTGCTAACAGTTTCAATATGTAATATTTCATCCTCAAGTATGCTTTTAAAAAACTGTTGAGCGCGAACTTCAGAGTCGCAGATCAGGATTTTTTTGTTTTTCTGTAATATAAAATCCTTGTCCATTTTTATAAATGATTCAATTGTATTAAGCAAATCCTGCATGTTAAGAGGTTTAAGCAAAACCTCAGAAACTCCTAAAATCTTTAAGGTATATATGTCTTCTATATTTTCAAATGAGCCAAGTATGATAATTGGTGGTTCTGATGTCTGTACTAAATCCGATCTCAATCTGAAATAGTTCTTTAGCGCCTTCAATGCAGACAACCCCACACAATCCATAGAACGAATGGAGATCAATATGAAATCCGGAAATGCAGAACAAGCACGATTAATTGCCTCTAATTCGTTCTGTGCAGAATAAACCTTATACCCTGCACTCACAAGGAAATGCTCTAATATTAATCTTGGATAATCTATTTCATCCACAATAAGGAGCTTTTTTTGTCTTAATTTTATCATTATATAAAATCTTTCCTAATTGCATAACTCTAAAACGATGGCTTGATCCGTAGGGGGAGGGTAAATGGTATTTAGTTATTTCATCGAATTACCCTTCCATACATAACAACTCATTTTTTCAAAAAAGATTTAGCAATATCCATGCCAATAGGGTTGAGAGTAGGAAGTTGAAAATTGAGAAATAGGCTTATAGGCTTAATAGATGTTTTTACAATTTATTATTAAATTTTATACTAAGACTGGGAAATAGTTTACTTATAACACAAAGAACTTTTTTACCGATATATAGCACAAAATTTCTCTTCTGTAATAACACATAGTTGACGCGGATTCATATTAACCATAAGCCATGAAGCTTTTTATATTCAGCAACCAGCCTTTATTAAGAATAAGGTATTTTTTCTGGCACGTTTTTTGAGAAACGTTTTTAATAGTTGTTAATATGGAATTATTTTGGACTTTAAAATGTGGTATGCCACATTAATTTTTTATAGGATATAGAGATTTAATATGATTCAAGCAATTTATTCGGCTACAGCAGGGATGATCAATCAGCAGACCATTGTAGAAGTTGTAACTAATAATCTTGCAAATTCTAGCACTTATGGTTACAAAAGTGACGAATTATCATTTGGCAGGATACTTGGGACCCTTACACCTACAAAATCAGGCGGGGCAATATACTCTATCAACAATATTGACAATATAGTAATAAAGTATGGGACTGACTTCAATCAGGGAGGGATGCAAAGAAC
>Ga0194125_10013713_pt1 | contig 10492 bp, 7 predicted proteins | sample TA2KigC250mmetaG_FD_148626 | JGI IMG/M metagenome (GOLD analysis project Ga0194125, IMG submission 148626) | Freshwater microbial communities from Lake Tanganyika, Tanzania - TA2015034 Kigoma Deep Cast 250m | ecosystem: Environmental > Aquatic > Freshwater > Lake | place: Tanzania: Lake... | reverse complement strand
AGGGCCTGGCCCAGCTCGGGGAACGGCTCCATGCTGGCCGTGCCCCGCACCAGCTCAACGCCCAGCAGGACGCCCTTGCCGCGCACCTCGCGCACCACGCCGTACTGCTTGAGGCCCTCGAGCCGCGCGCGCAAGTACTCTCCGAGCCGCCGCGCCTTCTGGTCCAGTTGTTTCTCGAGGATCTCCTCGATGACCGCGATGCCGGCGGCGCAGGCCAGCGGGTTGCCCGCATAGGTGTGCCCGTGCGCAAACTGGAGATCGTCTTCCAGCGGGCCCAGAAAGGCCTGCCCCAGATCCTCGCGCGCGATCATCGCCGCGAGGGGAACGGCGCCGCTGGAGATGCCCTTCCCGCAGCAGATGATGTCCGGCGTCACGCCGAAGGTCTGCGCGGCGAACATCGAGCCGGTCCTGGCGAAGCCGGTGATGATCTCGTCGAAGATCAGCAGCACGTTGTGTCGGTCGCAGACCTCGCGCAGAATGCGGAAATACTCGTCCGTGGGCGTGATGATGCCGCCGGTGTTGCCGATGGGCTCGAGGATGATGCCGGCCACCGTCTCCGGATCTTCGTTGACGATTACATCCTCGAAGGCGCGCGCGGCGAAGCGGTTGCACTCGGCCCAATCCGGAAAACGGTCGCGGTACCAACTCGGCGGGCAGACCTTGAGGAAGCCCGCCATCTGCGGCTCGAACTTCTTCTTGCGGCTCCCGGTGCCGCTGGCGGACATAGCCCCGAAGGTGCCGCCGTGGTAACCGAAGTAGCGGCTTACGAACTTGTACTTGCCAGAATGGCCGGTCTGCTTGAAGTACTGCCGGGCGAACTTCATGGCGGCTTCGACCGCCTCCGAACCGCCGCTGAAAGGCTTCCCCCAGCGCAGATTGCCCGGGGCGACGGCGCCCAGCTTCTCGACGAATTCCAGCGTCACGTCTGCGACGCCGTGCAGCGGCGGGGCAAACGTCATCCGCTCCATTTGCAGGCGCAGCGCTTCCATCACCCGCGGGTGACGATGGCCGAGCACGGCCACGAAGATGCCGCCGATGGCGTCGAAGTAGCGCTTGCCGTGGATGTCCCAGTAGTAGAGGCCCTCGGCGCGGCTCATGATGAGCGGCTCGCGGGCGAATTCCTCCATCTGCTGGAAATCCACCGCGGTCCGCCGCAGCAGGGTGTCGAGATCGGTGGTATACGGCATGGCCGCACTCCTCAGAGGTCCGTGAGGAACTTGACGAACGGGCCGAAGCACTGCGGGCAGCGCTCGGCCAGGTCCCGGTAGTTGACACTGCCGAGTATCCGGGGCGCATGCACGGTGTTGCGGTAGCGGCGGCCGTGTGCCAGGAAGAGTCTCTCTACGATCACCCTCGGCGGGCACTCGTGGTTCTGGTCTTCGACCGGGACGCGCCAGGCCGGCTGAAGGCAGGGCACGCCCAGCAATCGAGCCAGCGCGTCGTGGGCGGCCAGAAGCAGCGCCTCCAGGTCGTACTTGAAACAGAAAACGTGGAAACGGGCCTCAAGATCCGGGTAGTTCGCACTCTTGCGCCGCAGCTCGTTGCGAAAGTTCTGAAGGATCCCCGCTCTCAACTCCTCCACCGTTTCGTGCAGAAAGCCCTTGTCCCGAGGGTACAGATCCGGAAGAGCTACCACGAGCGAACTTGGGACATGGAGAATGATGTCCGCAGCCCTGACAGGCACCTTCGTCAAGACCGATACCTTCTTGTCCCCCTTAGGCGCTTCGTGGAACTGAATGTCCACGCCTTGCTGCTGCTTGCCCTCGATAAGGGGCCGGAGAAGCGTCTCCATGCCTCGCTTGTCCGAGGGTCCTTCGACGTAAACGATGACCCTCATGGGAGACGTTCCAATTCGTCGCTGCGGTGCAGGACCTCGATCTCGTCAGGGCCGAAGTCCTTGAGGATTTCCGTAAGTGCCTTTGAGTCCTGCGGCTTGAGGAACTTGGCCTCGCCGTTCTCCTTTCTGAGAACTGCGATCCGTGATATGTCGAACTGGGTCAGGAAGTAGGACGAGTGGGTGGCAAGCAGAAGCTGAGTGCGCTCGGAGGCCTCTTCGCACAGCCCCGCCAGCACGGGCAAGGTCCGGGGATGCACACCTTGGTCAGGCTCGTCGATGCAAACCAACGGCGGGGGATCCGGCTGCAGGCAGAGCACCATCCAGCAGATCAACCGGAGTATGCCGTCGGATAGATCGGCCAGGCTGAGGTCACCTTCGACGCCTTCCTCTTGCCAGAATGCGATGACCTCTCCGGGACCGCCTCGTGCCTTCACTCGCAGGGCCCTGAAGCCCGGCACCGCTGATCGAATGTGTGTCTGTAGCTCGTCGAAGATGGCCTGATGCTCTGTATACAGATAATGGAGCAACGCGCTGAGATTGCCCGCATCCTCGTGCAGAACAGGCTGCTGTTCAGTCGGGACCGACTTCCGGATCTTGTGGTTCGCAATATTGAAGGAGCTATAGAACCGCCAGCCGCGCATGTACTCGCGCAGGTTGTATAGGGTCACCAGCGCCGGGTTGGTGGCGATGCTCAGCGCAAGCTGGTTCGGACGCGGCAACAGGACGTCCTGGGGCTTGAGGCGCTTGCTCGCCTCATCCTGAATCAATCCCTGCCGCTCCTTGACGTTCATGAACAGGTACGGCTTGGTTCCTTCAGGGGGTGCGGTGACCACTCGCTCAAACGACACGTGGGTGCGCCCCACCGGTCCCATCACCTGACCCTGGTAGCGTATGGGGAAGCGCTGGGAGAAATCCACCTCCACGCTCCACCAGAACTTCTCGGAACCCGGCAGATGAAAGACCTGCTGGCCGATTGAACCCGAAACGACCTCCGGGGGAATGTCATCGTACAGGCCGTCGCGAAGGAACCGTAGAAACTCGAACAGGCTGGACTTCCCGGAACCGTTCGCGCCGACCAGCACCTCGATTGGCCCAAGCCGAGCCAAGAAGTCCCGGAAGGGGCGATACCCCTGGATCCTAACCGACCTCATCCATGGTCGTCCAGTCATAGCGGCACCATTCCTGAGTGTACCCCTGCGTACGCCCTCACGGTTTCCCGTAGAACGTCGTCACCGTGCCCGGCGGCGCGGTGTAGCTCAGGATGCCGCCTTGAACGCCGTGTTCGCCCAGCGCGGCGTAGCGCTCCTCGGAACCAGTGCGCCAGGCGGCGAAGGACTGCGCCACGCTGCCGAGCACCCGGATGGCCAGGGGCTTGGCGATCTTGGCCAGGTTGAGCACGACGAAGGCATCCGGCTGCCTGGTCTTGGCGCGGGCGAAGGCGATGAGGCCTACTTCGGTGTCGGTCGAGACCACGTGCGCCACAGCCATGCCAGGCTGCCCGGCCGGGGCCACCTGCTTGTAGAGGTAGTAGCCAGGCTCGACCGTGTACTTGCCGTCCTCGCTGACGCGGAACGCCGTGCCGGGATTGGGGTCTCCGCCGACCCACTTGGCCGAGCGCTGTATGGCCGCCCAGGGAATGATGCCATTCACCTTGGTGGCGTAAATGTTGCCCCGCATTTCGTTGATGAAGTTGACGTCCATCTTGCTCCAGCTCTGCGAGGTCACCCAGGAGTGCAGCTCGGGACGCCTGGCGCGCAGGATGTCGTTACCCAGGCTGCGCCAGTCGCCGAACCAGCGGTTGGCGCCGAAGCTAATGAACCCGTGCGAGGTAATCAGCCCCAGGTTTTTGATGGCCTCCGGGTCGGCGGCGATGGCGCTGGCGTAGCCCCACTCGCTGAAGCGGTACCAGTTGGAGGTCTCGCCCGGCGTCAGCCCGACGTCCTTGAGGCCTTCCTGATCCAGCATGCCGCGCATGAAGCGCAGGAAGTCCACCACCTGCTCAGGGGGCCAGAACATATTGTAGTCGTGGCGCGCATCGCCCGGCCCCGAGCCGTCCGCGGGCCAGCGCACGTAGTCCTCGCCCTCGTTGTGCAGCGAGATGTACTTCACCGGGAGCCCCTCCACGTTGCGCAAGAACTTCACCCACTCGATCATGTAGCGCGCGACGTCCCGCTTGAGAGCGGGATCCAGATCGCGCCCGCGCACGAAACGCTGCTTGGTCATCCAGCCCGGCGGGCCGTAAAGCGTGGTGATGATGGTGAGGTCGCCGCCGCGCGCCCGAGTCTTCTTCAGTCCTTCCTTGGCGAAGTAGCGGAGCCAGCGTGTGGTGGTCGTGTGATCGAACTTGCCGGTCTTGACCGTGCCCTGTTGGTGTGAATCCAGAAACATCTTAAGCAGCCCGGGCTTCAGGCCGTCCGGGCCGAAGATCAGGTCCAGGATCTGCTGCCGCTCGGGCTCAGTAAGCAGGCTGAAGCCGCCGTACTCCTGGGGATCAGCCTGGTAGTCGCGGGTCTGGGCGGTCTCGACGTAGTTGACGCCGAAGCCGTCCCAAGCGCGTACGTGCCGGCTGAAATCCACAGTGGCGCGGATGGGGGTCTGCCCGAAGCAGGCGCCGGCCAATAGCAGCAATGCTCCAAACGTCGCTCTCATAGACCCTATAGATTAAAACAATGCGCAGGCTGAAAACCCTGGAGCGGGTGCTATCGAAAGCGGGCCTCGGGTCGCGCGCCCAGGCCCGAAGCTGGATCGGGCAGGGCCGCGTACGCGTCAACGGCCGGCTCATCCAGACTCCCGACCACTGGGTGGAGCTTGAGCGTGACCGGGTGACCCTGGATGGCAAGCCGATTTGCGCCTCCGAGCCGGTCTACCTGCTGCTCTATAAACCCAAGGGGTACCTCACCACCCGCAAGGACCCGCAGGGCCGGCCCACGGTCTACGATCTGCTCAGGGGCGAGCACCCCTGGCTGGTTCCGGTCGGGCGGCTCGACCTGGACACCAGCGGCCTGCTGCTGCTCACCAACGACACCCAGTTTGCCGAGCGCCTCACCAACCCGGACTACCAGATCCCCAAGACCTACCTCGTAAAGACCGCTACCCGATTGACGGATGAGCAGTTACAGGACCTGCGCCGCGGCGTCACCCTGAAGGACGGGCCTACCCGTCCCGCCGTGGTTCAACGCCTCCGCGACTCCGGCCACCGCACTTTCTTCGAGATTTGCATCACCGAGGGCCGCAACCGCCAGGTGCGGCGCATGGTGGAAGCCGTGGGCAGCCGGGTGCTGAAGCTGGTCCGGACGGCGATCGGGCCGGTGGCCATCGGTGACCTCGGTATGGGCCGTTTCCGCGAGCTGACGGCGGCTGAAACCCGGGCGTTGTGCCCCACTCGGAACCGGCGAGGGCCTTCCCGGGCAACCGGCCTGTCCCGCTTTTGCCGCTAAGTGCATGAGACGTAAGGGCTACCGGTCTGGGCTATACCTCAGGGATAGATGCAGCGTTTTATGAACAGAACTTAATTAGGAACGCGGGCGGGATTGGCATATAATAGAAGCACTGCTATTCACAGATAGCATCCCCGGCGACGAGGCCCAGCTCGTCGCCAGCCCCTCTGAGTGAAGCCCCGAGGCCCAGCTCGGGGCTTCAGTTTTTTGGGGCGCCTACTCCCGGTGCTTTTCTACACGCCCAGGGTCAGGGCATCACCGTCGTCAGGCACCGCAATCTTAGCGAGTCTTGCCTGACGAAACCCCTACCCTATGGTGGTAGGCGAGCTCTGACCGGGCCAGCGGGCGGGCGAAGAGGGCGACCTCGTCGATACGGCCTTCGAAGTTGGCGGCGCCGGAGCGGTTTCCGGCGATGAACAGCTCACCCGTCATGGCGGCAGCCTCCGCCGCGCCTTGGATTTCAGACACACCGTTCAGGTAGACCGCGACCTTCGCCCGGTCTCGCACCAGGGCCAGGTGCTGCCAGGCTTTCACGGGGATCGGCGTGGTCCCTTCCAGAGCCATATCCCCTTGCATATGCAGGAGTTTTCCGGCGGCCCGGTCGGTTCCGCCGATGGCCAGTTGATCGCCGCCCACCTCGAGCAGGTAGCCGGTGACCGCCCGAGCGTCGGGTGGCAAGCCGTTCCAGAACCAGAACTCAACGGTGTATCGGTCGCCCAAGTCCTTTAGCGACACTCGCATACGGCCGCCGGCAAAGTGCGGTGCGCGGTTGAGTTCCTCACCCCCCAGGTCCGGCCCGTCCAGGTAGAAAGCCACCCCGCCCTCGTAGGTAGCGTGACGCCGCCCGAGGGCATCCCGTGCCACCGGGCCGCTGAACTCGGCGCTCCGCCAGAAGGCGACCGGCCTGGACGCCAGCACGGCCTTGGCGTAAGGCCCCGGCGTGTCCACGGGCACGCGGCGGCGACGGCCCGAAACGTTCTCCAGCAGCCCAAGGAGCGCCTCCACAATCCTGGGCTCGGCCTGGACTTCGAGTGCCGCCGTGCGCGCCGGCCAGGTGGTGTAGCCTCCCAACTGGTGCTGCTCCGGCGGGGGGATGTAGCCTTCGGCTCCGTTGGCCAGCTCGATATTGAACGTGGGCCACAGCGGGCTCTGGGCCTTGATCTTCAGCCCGGTGATGGCGAACACCTCGTTGGGTATGGCCGTGATGCCCAACTCGCCGATCCGCAAGGCCTGTAGCTTCAATTCGCGCACCGGCTCGGCGGAGAGCAGAAGTTGCTCCCGGGCATAGACTTCCGGCTGGTTGCGAGGCGCGGCGCCGCCCCTCTGAGCGAGCAACTGCCTGGCCCAGGCCAGCCGTTCCGCACCGGGCGCGCGGCGCGAGAGCGTGAGCCGGGCCTCCCGCATGCGTAGCGGAACCCAGTCGCGGTATTCGATTCGTCGATACGCCTCGTAGGCGGCCCGCGCCATGGCGTCCGCGTAGACCTGGGGAGTCATCTCCTGGCGGGGGCGGTTGTAGTCCATCCAGTGCTGGTCGCCGCTGGTGCCTTGCGACATCATGGCGATGAAGGGCCGCTCTCCGTCCTGTGCTCCAATGCGCTGCTGGAGGTTCTCGACAAACGGCCCGTAGTAGTCCGGCGACACCACGCGGGCGCCCGCGCCCACATAGTGCATCGAGTAGTTCGCCAGCAGCGCAACAGGCCGTCCCCGGGGAGTCTGAAACGCTAGCACGGAGAGATCCGGATCCACGGGGCCGGAGGGGCCGATGAACTCCGGGTTCTGGTATCCCGGGTGCATATGGGCGCGCACGGTCAGATCGCCGAAGGGGTCTTTGCGGAGGCGATCCGGCCGCAGGATCCAGCGCCGGCAATGCGTGTGCTCCCAGTCCTGGACCACGATCCAGCCGACCCTGGCCGGCGCGAGCCTGCTCACCGCGCCTTCAATGACCCGTACGAGGCGCTCCTCGAGGAACTGTGCGTACTCCGGGTTGGCATCGGTGCCCAGAGCGCCCATGACGGGCGGCGCGGAGTGCGTGTGGGTGGCCGAGATCAGCATCCGCTCCGGCGGGATGGCGGTGGATTTCGAAGCCGCGGCCTTCACCCGGTCGAGCAACTCGCGCGGCATCATCAGGGTGTCCACCACCGCGATCACCGCGCGCTCGCGGCCGTCGTCGAGCGCCAGCGCGCGAGCGTAGAGCGGGCCGGCGATACGCTCCGCGGTCGCGGCCAGGAAGCCGCCGCTTACGACGATGGGGACCTTCGCCGGCGTGAGGTCCACGGCGGAGGCTCCGGCGCGGAACACCTGCGCGCCGAGGGCCGTGGCCGCGGCCAGCAGGGCCAGTGCTTCACGCCGCCAGCAGGGCATTCAGGTGCGCCAGGCTGCGCTCGGCCTGCTCCGGGCTGCCGCACTCGACCGAGAGCACGCCCTGGAAGCCGTGCTTGCGGATGATCGAGATGACCCGCGCCCAATCCACCACCCCGTCGCCGCAGGCGCAGCCTACAGGCGTGCCGGTGACCTTGCCGCGCTCGGCATCGGAGTGCTCGATCGAGATGTCCTTGGCGTGCATGTGCACCAGCCGGCTGCCCACGCGCTCCAGGGCTTCGTAGATATCCTCGCCCGCCAGGTAGGCGTTGCCGGTGTCGTAGTTGATGCGCAGCAGCGGATGATCCACCAGCGAGGCTATCCGTAGCAGCCCGTCCGTGGTCTTCGAGATCGCCTGGTGCGGCTCGATGCCGATCGAGATGCCGTAGCGCTCGGCCACCCGCAGCACGGCCTTGAGGGTGTAGGTCATGATGGGCCAGGCTTCGTCCCCGACCACCCACGCCGGGCGATAGCTCTCGTCGGTGTTGACCACCGGCGCGCCGATCACCGAGGCGAACTGGATGGCCCGCTGCAAGTACATCACGCTGATCTCGGGCCGCATCAGCGGGCAGTGCGAGCTTAGCCCGGAGGCCTTCAGCCCGTGCTCATCCAGAAGGTCCTTGATGAAGTGCGGGTCTTCCTCCATGGAGACGGAATGGTAGTACCCCGCCTCGCTCATCAGCTCGCGGCCCGTGTGGACCATCGGCTCGACGTACTGATAGCCCATCTTCGCCGCCCACTCCAGCCCAACTGCGAAGGGCTTTTCGGAACGGCGCACAAACTCCAGGTTCAAACCGGCGTAGATGCTCATACCTCCCACTCCTTTCGCCACGCCACGCGGCGTTTCTCCAGATACGAGATGTTGCAGATGTGACAGGCCATGGCGGAGTAGTGTCCCGCCACTTCGTCGCAGGCCGGCGGCTTGCGGCTGCGCACGCCCTCGAGCCAGTTGGCCACATGCGATTCCGGCGTCGGCCCCGCGGTGATCTCCGGGGCGCCCTTCTCCGCCGGCAGAAAGCGGTAGCCCCAGCGGAAGATGTGCAGACGGCCGCCGGTGCCCATGAACACGATGTCTTCGCTTTGCTGGCGGATCATGTCGGTGACGTTGGCCTCGAAGGTCACCAGCAGGTCTCCAGGATACTCCACGATGGCGTTGATGTTGTCCGCCGTGTCGCGGTCCTCGCGGCCCAGGTAGATGCCACCCATGCACATGGCGGCCAGGGGGCGCTCCACCTTCGCGCACCAATGCACCACGTCGATCATGTGGACGAACAGCCCGCCCATCTGCGCGTTGGTCGAGTAGTCCCAGTAGACGTAGTGGTTGAAATACCGCTTCGGGCTCCAGGGAACCTTCTTCGAGGGCCCCTGGCAGGCCTCCCAGTCCAGACCCTCCGGCTTCTTCTCCATGCCCGGCGGCGGCGCCTGGTTGCGGTAGGCCCCGTTGCCGTTCCAGATGCTACGCACCATGGTAACCTTGCCGATGCGGCCCGAGTCGAAGAAGCGCTCCTTGGCCTCGATGAAGTGCGGGTAGGTGCGCTGCTGGGTGCCGGTTTGCAGGATCCGCTTGTGCTGGCGCACCGCCTTGACGATTTTGTGGCCCTCCATGGGATGAAGCGTCAGCGGTTTCTCGACGAACAGGTCCTTGCCCGCCTGGCAGGCCGCCACCGCGATATCGCAATGGGTGTTGTCCCAGGTGGCGATGATGACGGCGTCGATGTCCTTGCGCTCCAGGATCCGCCGGTAGTCGGCGTACTTCTCGACCGCCGCGCCGGCCACCTTTTCGGCCCGGTCGCGCTGGACATCGTAGGCGTCGCAGACCGCCACCCACTGGATGCCGGCGGCCTTGTTGGCCTGGCCCATCAGGTGGCGCCCGCGGCCGCCCGTGCCGATGACGCCCAGCCGTACGCGGTCGCCCGCGCCCATCACCCGGGCGGCGGAAGCCGCCGTCATGGCGCCCATGAATCCGCGCCGGGAGAAATCAGCGTTCATCACTCCTCCCTTTCCGGTCACCGCTGGAAACCGGGAAACATGCGGGCTGTCCCCGGTTTCAAAGCATACCGCAGCCGCGGGCTACAGTGCGAAGGTGTCGCCTTCGCTGCCTTTGCCGGAGTAGCGCGGGTCGCCGCCGGTGGCGGCCAGGATCTCCGCCATGCGGTCCTGCATGGCCAGCACGAACTTCTTGAGTTCCGGGTCCTGGATGTGGTTGGTGTAGCGACCGCGGCCGTAAGTGATGCGCGCATCGGCCAGGAGGTTGCGCATCTGCTCGGGATCCTGGCGCAGATCATACAGCTCGGAGAGGTCCCAGATGCCCCAGTACTGCATCAGGGAGTGGGTCTCGGTGCGCAGGCCCACGATGGTCGGCGTGTAAGGATAGTCCTGCTCCCATTCGTAGTGGTAGACGAAGTCGCGCCGCCAGTCGCCCGGCGTCTTCCCGGCCAGCAGCGGCACGAGCGAGCGGCCATGCCAGGAGGGCGGCGGCTGGAGACCAGCGACATCCAGGAAAGTGGGCGCCAGATCGAGATTCAGCGCCAGGGCCTCGGCCTCGCGCCCGCCCGCGAACAGGCCCGGGCAGTGGGCGATGAGCGGCACGCGGATGGAAGGCTCGTACATGGCGCGCTTGTCCACCAGCCCGTGCTCGCCCCACATGTAGCCGTTGTCCCCCATGTAGACCACGAGCGTGTCCTCGAGCAGCCGCTGCTCTTCGAGCGCCGCCAGCACCTCGCCGATCGAGTCGTCCACCGAGAGCAGCGCGCGGCAGTAGCCGCGGTAGAACTCGTCGATAGGCCCCGGCTGGCCGAAGGCCCCGTCCACGCCGTGACGAGTGTAGCGGCGGCGCCGCACCCACTCGGGCCACTGCTCA
>Ga0194125_10013710_pt1 | contig 10494 bp, 11 predicted proteins | sample TA2KigC250mmetaG_FD_148626 | JGI IMG/M metagenome (GOLD analysis project Ga0194125, IMG submission 148626) | Freshwater microbial communities from Lake Tanganyika, Tanzania - TA2015034 Kigoma Deep Cast 250m | ecosystem: Environmental > Aquatic > Freshwater > Lake | place: Tanzania: Lake... | reverse complement strand
ATTTCCAGTCGTGGCGACCCTTCGATATACTCAGAAACGTGAGCTTAGCGAAGTGTGAAACCGGACGAATTGAGACCAAACGGGGCATGAAACTCCACCGTAGAGTATAAGAACATCATTTCTAACGGGGTGAAAATCCAAATCGATTGCAGGGAGGCGATATGGCCACGAAGAAAGTGGATGAGAAATCTTTTGGGGCAAAGATGAAACAACTCCGGCAACTGAGGAAGAGCTCTTTTGAAACTCTTGCCAATAAAACCGGGCTTTCACACCGTTATCTCCGAGAGATCGAAGAGGGAAAGATCATCCCTCCTGTGTCCGCGGTCATCCAGATTTCAAAAGCCCTTTCGATCGACTCCGGCTCTTTTCTCTCTGCCGAGGAACAGGAAGCCTTAGCTAAAAAAAGGAGAGAGGGTTTTTATAAACGAACCCAGACTTACTCATACAAGACCCTCACTCCCGATGCAGAGACAAAACATATGAAGGCCTTCCTCGTCACCATTGACCCCCAACAGGACCACCGGATGGTGGATTATCGCCATGAGGGAGAGGAATTTATCTATGTCTTAAGAGGTGAAGTGGAGGTCAGGGTAGGTGAAAATCAGAATCATCTCAAGAAAGGGGAAACCCTCCATTTCGATTCGGGCATTCCCCATAAGCTTCGCAATCTGGGAGATGAAGAGGCCAAACTCCTGGTAGTGCTGTATACACCTTAATACCCTCGCTCTACCAAAGCACCAAATAGGTTATTAAAAATACCAACTCTCTGTATGTATTGGACATGGATCGCTTGGAATAAGCTCTTTTACAATGAGCAATATGCCTCAATCTCCAATCTAATCATTTGAATATTGATCGTGCCATCTTCAGCGATGGGATGTTTTTTTAAATAATGGTCAACAATTTCTTCAATATATTCCTGACGTAACGTTTCTGGTACTCGCTGCGTATAAGGAAGCCATGTTGTACGAATCCACGTTGATAATCCTCTCCTTCCTTGATGGACCATATCTTTCGGGATCAATTCTATCCTCTTTGATTTAAGCCCAGCCTCTTTTAACCAAGCCCCATATTCTTCAGGGCCGTAAAATCCATAAGGAAATGAAAAACAGGTGAAATAGCTTTCCCATTTTTTATCCTTCATCATCATCTCTAAAACTTCAATGATCTCTGCTGCATTTCCTCGTCCTCCCATTTGGATCAAAACTCTTCCTGAATGTTTTAGGCTCTTTTGAATTCCTCTGAGGACTGGGAGGTGATCAATCACCCAGTGGAGAGAAGCATTGGAAAAAACGATGTCAAATTCATCATTAAAATCAAGGTAGCGAGCATCCTTTAACTGGAAAAAAAGATTTAAAAACTTTTCTTTTGGAAAAGTCCTACTGGCCAAACGAATCATTTCCTCGGAATTGTCAATGCCTATCACCGAACCTTCTGGAACACATTCGGCTATTTCAGCGGTCACCTTTCCGTCTCCGCATCCAATATCCAGAACTTTTTCATGTCCCTTTAGGTTAAGCTTCTGTATAAGCTCTTTTCCCCATTTTTGCTGTTCCGAAGAGTGCTCTTGATAAACCCGTGCATCCCAGCGGTACATGATTTCTCGTTCCCTTTCTTCGGGTTGAATATAAGAATATCTTTACCGATGGTCTATATAATTGACTGTGGAACAATTTGCAAGTGGGCTTCTTCGAAAGAAGCAATCAGCAATAAAACAGCATTTCATCTCCTAAAGAGTGAATGGAGATCGCGACCTGCACCGCCTACTGCTACCGCCTGTCCTCGAAAAATTAGATACAAAAAATTTTTTAATTTTTTTAAATTTTTTTCTTGACAAATACTTCATAAACTGATAACAAAATTATGGAACGGTGTTGCATAATGTAGAACACATGAAGATCATCAAATCCGTCAAAACTTCTTTAAATATTTTGAATTTTTTCACCTATGAAACCCCTGAAATTGGGGTGACAGAAATTTCAAGAAAATTAGGTTTGTCAAAAAGTACTATCTCACGATTGTTGTCAACACTTGAACAAGGGGGTTTGGTGGCCCAAGTTTCCACCAATCAGAAATATCGATTAGGAAACAAGGTTCTAGAATTAGCGAGTATCTTTCTATCCCATACTGAATGGAGAACCATAGCGATCCCTCATTTGAAAGATCTTCGGGATAAGACCGATGAAACGGTCACCGTTTTTGTGATCGATGGAGACCAAAGGGTCTGTCTTGAAAAGGTGGACAGCTCTCACGAAGTCAGGCAATTCCTCAATATCGGTGGTCGTTATCCACTCTATGCTGGATCTGCTGGAAAGTTGCTATTAGCCTATTTATCAAAAGATAAGCGGGAGGAGATTCTTTTAAAAACGGGGCTTCCTCGTCTAACATCAAATACGATTACAAACCTCAAGAGTTTGGAAAAGGAACTTAACAAGATTTGCCAGGAAGGATATGCAGTGAGTCATCAAGAACGTGTCCCATTAATTTCTTCGATCTCAGCCCCTATCAGGAATTTCAGGGGAGAAGTCATCGCTGCATTGTGTCTTTCTGGACTCACCGTGCGGTTTACTAATAAAAAGATGGTGGAATTCATTAAGTTAACAAAGATAACAGCGGAGAGAATTTCTCAGGAGTTAGGTTATAAAAAAACTCAAAGACCGAACGGAGTTCATTGAGATGGCGAGACTTTATGAGCATCAAGGAAAGGAACTTCTAAGTAAGATGGGGATTCTTGTCCCTAAGGGGAGATTGGCCGCATCTCCCAAAGAAGCAAAGGGGGTAGCAGAAAAACTTGGCCGGTCGGTCGCCTTGAAAGTCCAAGTTCTCAGCGGAGGCCGTGGGAAAGCCGGAGGAATTAGGTTTGCGATGACCCCTCAGGAGACCGAAAAAAGGGCCGAAGAATTATTGGAAACAGAGATACGGGGAATTCCGGTGCAAAAGATACTGGTTGAAGAAAAATTACCGATTAAAAATGAGTTGTATCTTGCGATCACTGCAGATCCCTCTCTCAGAAGGCCAGTCATTATATTCTGTAAGGATGGGGGCATAGATATCGAAGAGGTGGCACGAACCTCACCAAACAGAATCGTTAGAAAACAGGTGAACATATTGAGAGGCCTCCGTGAATATGAAGCCAGGGATTTCATCAGGAAGATGGAAAGTATTTCCAGTGAAGACATCATCCCCTTAGGTTCCATCATGAAAAACCTCTATGACCTTTACAGGAAATACGATTGCAAATTGGTCGAGGTAAATCCTTTAGTGGTAACAGAAGAAGGAAGATTTGTTGCCGCTGATGCCAGGATTGATATCGACGATGATGCGATCTTTCGACATCCGGAACTTGGATTATTTTCGACAGAGGAGACGGGTGAGAGACCACCCACAAAGATTGAAATCGCTGCGGGGAAAATAGATGAAGGAGATTACCGTGGGACGGCCCACATCATCCAGTTGGATCCCGATGGATCTTATGCACGAGAGACAAATAAGATATCGATTGCCTTCGATTGTGTGGGAACAGGGACCAGCCTGACCACCCTCGATGAACTCGTGGACCTTGGGTATTTCCCCATGAATTTCGCTGATACTTCCGGCAATCCTACTGCTTCCAAACTTTATCGGGCAACCAAGATCATCCTCTCCCAGCCAGGCATCGAAGGCTACCTCTTTGTCTCCTGCGTATCGAGTCAGCAGCTGGATAATACCGCTCGCGGAATCATCAAGGCTTTAAAAGAACTCTATCCAGACTCTGGAGGTAAACCAAATATTCCTGCGGTTTTCACCTTTCGTGGCGGGTGGGATGAGGAGGCAATTAAGCTCTTCGAAGAGCATGGTATCAGTGATTCCCCTTGGGTGAAAATATTGGGAAGGAATGCGGCGGAAAGGGATTCAGCCCTGGAGTTCGATGCCCTTTATAGAAAATGGAAGGAAGAGACAGGAGGTATGGAAGATTGACAATAAAAGAAGAGGTTTTGGAGTTTGAAGTATTTTCGGGAGGAAAGGTCTCTATTGACCTTTCCAAATGTGAGGAGTGCCATTCTAAGGCCTGTGTCCAGATCTGTAGTTTACCCACAATGGGAAGAGTATTGGAACTGAAGGATGGAAAACCGTCCCTGAAAAAAGACCTTAAGGAGATTAAAAAGGGCGGTTGTACCGAATGTCTCGGATGTGAGTTGGAGTGTGAATTAAAGGGGAAGAAAGCTGTCCAAATCATATTACCAACTCCAGAACTGGATGAATATCTCAACGAGTTGAAGAATAAAGGGATAAAGCCGGTGTATGTGATGGCATGGAGAAAATGATGAAGATGCCTTCTGAAGTCAATATCGTTGAAGTGGGACCACGGGATGGATTACAGAATATCGAGCAGTTTTGGGAGACTGAGAAGAAGGTCCAACTCATCAAACTCTTGGCCAAAAGTGGGTTGAAGAAAATTGAAGCGACTTCCTTCGTCCATCCCAAAGCTGTCCCTCAATTCAGGGACGCAAGAGATATCATCGCAGGAGTAAAGGATCTCGATGGTGTAGAAATCAGTGCCTTGGTGCCCAACCTCGTCGGAGCAAAGAACGCCCTTGAGAGTGGAGTAAAGGAGTTGGCCTTTGTTTTCTCTATTAGTGAATCCCATAACAGAAATAATGTGAATAAGACGAGAGAAGAGTCAATTGGGGAGCTGGAAAAGATCCTCGGCCTTAGAGGAGACTTTCCTGAGATGCAAGTGAGGATCAGCCTTTCCACTGTTTTCGGATGTCCCTTTGAAGGGGAAGTAAGGGGAGAGGAGACCTTGCGATATATTGAGAGAGTGAAGAACCTTGGAGCGACGACCATTACCCTCTCGGATACAGTTGGTTATGGTAATCCAAAACAGGTGAGGCGAATTATTAAGAGCTGCCTGAATCAATTCCCCTCCATTGCCTTTGGAGTTCATTTCCACAATACCAGAGGTCTTGGTTTGGCCAATGTCCTCGTCTGCTTGGAGGAAGGAGTCGCCATATTTGATTCTTCTATTGGAGGATTGGGAGGATGTCCCTTTGCGCCAGGAGCGACAGGCAATATCTCTACTGAAGATCTGGTCTTCATGCTCGAGGGGATGGGCATAAGGAGTGGGGTGAATATTGAATTACTTTTCGACGCTTCTCAATTTCTTAAAAATAACCTTAGGGATATTCAAATAGCCAGCCACCTTTTCAAAGCAGGACTTCCTCGGGTAGAAAGCTATAGTTGTAGAACCTTGTAAAAGGAGCGTGGAGTGTTATGGCAATCCTCATTGACGAAAAGACACAAGTGGTCATTCAAGGAATCACCGGAAGACAGGCGATGATGAATACATCTTATATGTTGGAATATGGAACGAAAGTAGTAGCCGGGGTCACTCCGGGTAAGGGCGGCGAAAAAGTTTCAGGAGTCCCTGTCTATAATACGGTAAAAGAGGCAAAGGAGCATCACCCAGAGATCAATGCGACTGCGATCTACGTGCCCAATCGCCTTGCAAAAGAGGCAGCCTTGGAGGCTATGGATGCAGGAATCCATCTGGTGCTCATTATACCTGAAAGGGTCCCTCAGCAAGATATGTTAGAAGTGATAGAGTACGCAAGGGGAAAAGGGTCTGTGGTGATCGGCCCTAATTCTCCGGGCCTTGTGAGCCCCGGCAAAGCATTATTGGGAATGATCGGAGCCAGAGTAAGCCTTGCAAAAGAGTTCTTCAAAGAGGGGCCTGCTGGAGTCCTTTCGAGAAGCGGTGGAAATACCACCACTCTCTGTTACTACCTGATAAAGACCGGAGTAGGCCAGAGCACAGCCATTGGGGGAGGTGGAGACGCATTCGTTGGATCGACATGGACAGATCTATTGCCTTACTTCGAAAAGGATGAACAGACGAAGATGGTGGTCGCTTTTGGAGAGATTGGAACGACCATAGAGGAAGAGGCTGCCGAAATGATCAAGAGCGGGAAGTTTACGAAACCCTTTATTGCCTATGTCTCCGGCAGGTATGCCAAAGAGGGGATGAGGTTTGGACATGCGGGCGCGATCATCACCGGCAATAAAGGAACTACTCTCTCCAAAATCAGATCTTTAAGGGAAGCTGGTGCGATTGTCGTGGATCATTTTGGAGATATAGGTCTGGTGGCACGAGAGGTTTGGGAAAGTCTCAAAAAATAACAAAAGAAAGGAGGGAAAGAAATAGAAGAAGGGAGATCATGTAAGGAGACTCAATCGTTAACCAATAATTTTAGAAAAAGGAGGTTATGGAAATGAGATCTTTAAAAATTTTTTGTGTGATCATTTGTTTTTTCTTATTTGGTATTTTCCTTTCAAATGAAATGGCATTGGCCGCCTACCCTGACAAACCCTTAGAGTTTATTGCTCCAGCAAGCCCTGGGGGGGGCTGGGATCTCACGTGTCGAATGTCTGCAAAGGTTTTGAAAGAGGCCGGTATTGTCCCACAACCCATTGCTGTGATCAATAGACCTGGAGGATTTGGCGTAGTGGTTATGACCGATATCGTCAGAAACCGTCGAAAAGACTTGAATACACTGATTGCCTTCTCGGCTGTCCTGACGACTCAAATGGCAATTAAGAAAAACCCCTTCACCTATAGAGACATCACCCCGCTAGCTGCCCTTTTTGTTGATTATGGAGTAATTGCAGTGAGGAAGGATTCAAAATACTTAACCTTCAAAGACTTATTGGAAGATCTGAAGAAACAACCTGGCGTCTTAACCTTTGCTGGAAGTTCACCGCCAGGCGGATTGGACCATATGAGGGTTTCAATGATTGCTAAGGCTTTAGGAATTCCTGCAAAAGATTTAAAATATGTTGCATTTGGTGGTGGGGGAGAAGCTCTCGGGGCCTTATTGGGTGGCCACACCACCGCTTTTGTAGGTGAAGCGGGGGAAATTGCTGGCCATACAGAAGCGGGAACAATAAGACCCCTTGCCCTCCTGGCAGACCGGAAGATATCAGGAATCTTTGAGAAAGTCCCCCTCGCGAAGGAATTTGGCGTAGACGTTGTCTCTCCTAACTGGCGAGGATTCTATGGTGCACCCGAAATCACCAAAGAGGTCCGACAGTATTGGGAGGAAACCCTCTCCAAGATGGTGAAGACCAAGGGATGGAAGGAAGTTCTTGAGAAACTGGCATGGGTAGATTTCTTTTTGACCGGCGATAAACTCCAGAAGTTTCTCGATGAAGAACTGGCCATGTATGAGAAGTTGGCCAAGGAGTTGGGGCTTGTTCAATGAGAAACGCGGATAGGATTGTGGGACTCATCATCTTTGCTTTTGGGGCTGGCTATCTATTGGCAGCCATCTCCATGCCTTCTGCCACGATTGGGGATCCATTAGGACATAAGACGTTCCCGGTCATTCTCGGTGGGTTAATGATCTTCCTCGGTTCATCACTCCTCGTCAAGCCCGGGAGGGATACGGAATTCTCTCCGCTGGAGAGAACATTCATCAGTGTTATTCTCATCGCAGGGCTCCTTGGAGCTTATGGCTATAGTATCCAATCGTTAGGATACCCTTTAGGGACATTTCTTTTCCTTTTCATCACCTCTCGGCTGATAGGAGAAAGGGCATGGATATTAGGCCTTCTCCTTTCAGCCGGGCTGAGTTTAGGGATTTTCATTCTCTTTACTAAAATCTTGGACATCCCTTTGCCTCTCGGGGTCCTAAAGAACTTGACACAGTAAATCCCGTTAGAAGGTATTTGGTATTCTATCGGGGCAAGAAGCGGAGCTTTCTAACGGGGTAAAAATCATCATGACAGAAATTTTTCATCACCTCGCATATGGTTTTGGCATCGCCTTTACACCAATAAACATCCTCTATGCGTTTATCGGATGTCTTGTAGGCACTCTCATTGGAGTATTACCCGGTATCGGCCCTGCTGGCGGGATGGCCCTTCTTATTCCTTTAACCTACGGGAAGGAACCCTCTTCCGCAATCATCCTTCTCGCGGGTATCTATTATGGAGCTATGTATGGAGGTTCCACGACATCTATCCTACTCAATGTTCCCGGTGAAGCAGCCTCAGTGGTTACAGCATTAGACGGTTATCAAATGGCAAAAAAAGGACTGGCTGGACCAGCCCTTGCCATTTCAGCAATCGGCTCTTTTATTGCAGGAACCATAGGAATTATATTGCTGATGCTGACTGGGCCACCCATGGCTCAGGCAGCACTGAAGTTTGGACCGGCGGAGACCTTTGCCTTGATGGTCTTCGGACTATCCATGGTGACCAGCCTCTCTGGCCGCTCTCTGCGCAAAGGTCTGGTCTCTATGACTTTAGGCTTGATGCTGGCCACCGTAGGAATAGACCTGCCCACTGGATTGCTTCGATTTACTTTCGGCATCCCGAAACTCATGGAAGGTTTCGACATCATTGTTGTGGCAATTGGCCTCTTTGCTGTCTCTGAAATCCTTACCTGTACCGAAGAGCTTCAAATGGGGGTTTATGTTCGCGAGAAAGTATCCCGAATCTGGCTTTCAATGAAAGATTTCCTCGAAAGCATTGGAGCCATCCTTAGGGGCACCTTCTTAGGATTTTTCATCGGGATTCTGCCTGGCGCAGCCCATGTCACTGCCTCTTTTCTCTCTTACACCTTAGAGAAAAAATTTTCTAAAAATCCTGAGAAGTTTGGCCATGGAGAGATTCGAGGGGTGGCCGCTCCGGAATCTGCCAATAACTCAGCCGCCTGCGGTGCCTTGATACCTCTTCTAACCCTTGGGTTACCCGCCTCGGCCGTGACCGCCGTCCTTTACGGGGCTCTCCTTATGGTTGGCGTGAGGCCAAGTCCTTTTCTTTTCCAGAAACATCCGGATGTGGTATGGGGACTCATCGCCAGCATGTATATCGGTAATCTAATGCTTCTCGTCTTAAATCTTCCTTTGATCGGTATCTGGGTCAAGATCCTCAGCACCCCGCCGAGGTGGTTATTCCCCATTGTTCTGGCAATATCGTTCATAGGCGTCTACAGTGTGAACAATTCTCCCCTAGACCTTCTCCTCGCTACGCTCCTTGGGATCTTAGGCTATTTCATGAGAAAATTCGATTACCCTTTGGCGCCGGTCATCCTTGGGCTTGTCCTCGGAGACCTCATGGAACAGGCTCTACGACAGACGCTGATGATCTCGGGTGGAAGTCTGGAGATCTTTTTACGAAGCCCCATTGCTATTAGTCTTTTTATACTGGCTGGAGTGGTTATGGTCGCACCCAAAATCATTTACAGAGGCAAGGTAAAACTTGAGACCGAATCATAATTGGAAAGGTATAACAATGGAAGGCAAAGAAAAAAACGGCCAGATAAAAATAGGAAAAATCATTCAAAAGTTTCGAGAACAGAAAGACCTCTCTATCGACCTAATGGCTAAAAAGACGGGCCTGTCTCCTGACCAACTAATTAAGATCGAAGAGGGAAAAATCTCTCCCGCCCTCGGCGTTTTAATAAAGATTTCAAAGGCCCTGGAAGTAAAGGTGGGAGCAATTATGGGTGAGGAACCCACCCAGTCCTTTATGATCATTCGAAAAGACGAAATGGGAAAACACCCTCATCATGTCTCCAAAGAAAGCCTCGGTTATGGTTATTCCTATGTGACCTTGGGGCATGAGAAGAAGGACCACTGGATGGAACCTTTCTTAGTGACTCTGGAGCCAGGAGCGACTGAGCGTGAGAAGGTATCTATTCATGAGGGAGAGGAGTTTATCTATGTGTTAGAAGGGGAACTGGAAATCGACCTCGATCAAAACAAGGAGGTCCTTTTCCCAGGAGATTCCATCTACTATGATGGTTCCATCCCCCATTTTCTTAGATGTCACGGAGATGTGCCCACCAAGATTGTCGCCGTCATCTACGTCCCAAGCGAAGGAAGAGGGAGGTAAAATGAAGAAATCTGGGGTCTTAGGACTGATGGGATGAAAGAATTCTCATGTTTTGAAGAGAGGTTAAAATCTTAGATTGAAAAATTTTAATCCTTCCGTATAATGAAGTAAAATTAAGTGACAATCTGGGTGAAAATATGGTGACCCAAAAGGTAGATGAAAAATCTTTTGGATTCAAGATGAAGCAACTGCGCCAAATGAGAAAAATCTCTTTTGAATCCCTTGCCAACAAGACGGGCCTATCTCAACGATATCTTAAGGATATTGAAGAAGTGAGGATCATCCCTCCTGTGGCGGCGGTCATTCAGATTTCCAAAGCCCTCTCTGTGGACTCTGGGTCTTTTCTCTCGGCTGAGGAACAGGAGGCTAAAGAAAGAAGTAAAAAGGAGAGTTTTTACAAACGGACTCAGGCTTACTCTTATAAGACCCTCACTCCAGATGCTGAGACAAAACATATGAAGGCCTTTCTCGTCACCATCGATCCCCGGCAGGACCACCGGATGGTGGATTATCGCCATGAGGGAGAGGAATTTATCTATGTCTTAAGAGGTGAAGTGGAGGTCAGGGTAGGTGAAAATCAGAATCATCTCAAGAAAGGGGAAACCCTCCATTTCG